>Ga0123342_1000171_pt1 | contig 85850 bp, 41 predicted proteins | sample Turbeawhitnodule_FD_89960 | JGI IMG/M metagenome (GOLD analysis project Ga0123342, IMG submission 89960) | Root nodule microbial communities of legume samples collected from Mexico - Turtle bean Mexico white nodule | ecosystem: Host-associated > Plants > Roots > Nodule | place: Mexico: Nepantla...
AAAAATAAATATATAATATATATATATATATATATATATATATATATATATATATATATATATATATACACGAAGTATAAATATAAAATTATTTAAATTTGAGTGTTTACATGTTTTACTAAAATATACTTAAATTTCTGTCAATAACTTGTAAATGTATATTTGGAAAATTAAAATTTATTTTAAATTTTCGAAGTTTAATATTATGATTTTTATCGAGTAGGTATAGTCGTTAATAATTTTAAAATGTTATTTTAATAGTAAAATAAGATTTAATTTCTTTAAATTTAATTTCATTAAACATTATTTGCTATATTTTAAAGTTGTATGCCTATAAATTTATTAAAAAATTATGTGAAAGTTATAAAAAAATATAAAATTTCTACAAGTTTCGAATACTTACAGATATAGATAAAGTCCTTAATTTTAAATTATTATTGTGTATATATTAACTAAATTAAAAATTAAAGTACGTAGATTTTTTTTTTATCAGGAAAGTACACTTTTTAGATAAGTATGATATTTTATCTCTTGACTACACCTTGAATCATTATTATAAATAAAATAATACAAAATATTATAAATTCAGTCACATACTCTTAAAATTATATTTATGAAATATATTTTAAAGAACTTATTAAAACATAAAATAATAAGCATTATATAATATGAATTGTTGTTGTAGTATTTGTTTATTTAGATATCTAATATTTAATATCCAATAAAGTATTATAGATATTTATCTACCAAAACAGTTGTATATAATAAATAGAATGGTACTAATATTGATTCACTCAAGTAATAACAATTTGCATCTCTTAATCTGGATCATGTAATGTAGCTTCAAATATATATAAAACACATTTCATTCAGAAAGAGGTAAGGGTGAAGCTGGTTGACATGTTTCGTCTTTACGAGCCAGATACATAAAAGATTAAGTACAACACTCAGAAATACAAAAGATTGATGCATTCAATCACGTCACCTTCATGTTCTGAATTACTTGTAAGACTAAGAAAAAGGAGACATAAGTTACACGAGTGGTGCATAACTTTTGAAATAAAATTAGATTAGAAAAATATTTGTACAAAATTTCCTCAAATGTGAATAAATGGGAATTGGTAATTGTTAATGTTTGTACAATTTTTTGGAATTATCAAAACGGCAGCAGCATTTACAGTCACTTAATGCTTGTTACTACTATACCTCTCCACACTCTCCTTACCTCCATTTGAACCAGGTGTTAGTAATTTCCTACGTATTTTCAGCTATTTCTTTTCCAACTGTGATTAAATGGTTACAAGTATACCCCTATAGTACCATTTTTTATGTACACAATAAACACCCCGACAACCCTCTTCAAAGCTGGCAGAAGCATAGTTCAAGACGTCAGAATCATCAGATTCAAAGACTGTTTATGCGCAGCTATACCCCATCCTTGTCTAGGACAGATGCCATGGAATTCTCACCAGGAATTCTATCTTCATGATGTGAGGTTCTGAATAAGAAACTCCAACCTTGTAGAATTACCTTGTCCCAAACTGTGAAAACGTAATCATTAATGTTAGATGACATGCATGAAAAAAAATTGTCGGAGAGAGAAAGAAAATTACCCAATAGTTCCAACCAGGGCTCCCAGTAGCGCATGTACATAGTCCCGAGAAGCCAACCAGAGAAACTTATCAAGAGGGCAAAATATAAGATGTAATGTAACCCATCCGTAGGCACTACAAAGCTTCCAAAGTTACTGATGCCTTGGTGAAAACAGAAAGCACAAACGGTGCTTCTTCTCCGGGGTGTATAGTAGTAGGAACTATAGTATATCCCTTTGGTTCAGGTTCCAAAACCATTTCACAGGATATTTCTCGAGAATTAACATAGTCTGTCCCACCAACGGACTCATGTAGGTATATATTGAAAGCAGCACGTCTGCCACGAGTTTTGAGTATTCTCATTCCAATGTAGAACATCAGTGAATCATGGCTTGATTGATAATTTCTAAAACCAGCAGTTGTTCTTGAAAATCCTACTCCCTGTAAATACGATGAAATTAAGTTTTAAGGAAATTCAAGGGAAGTGTTGTTTTCAATAATTGCATTAATCGATAGGCAAATATTGATAGTACCTGAGTTAAGGTTATGAATACATGAATTGGAAATGATGCATCTTGCCCAGTTGCAGTCAGTCTGAACTGTGGATTTTGATTCCATGTATCATAATCCTGACACCCACCAGCACTGTAACCACGCCATTGTCCATGAACAGAATGACGCATCTCTGACGGATAGATACGGCAAATATATATTGATCGAAAATGAATCTGAAAATCTTGCCATGACATCCAAAATATACCATCTTTTGACTGTCCAAAAAAGTGAATAAAATAAAATGATTACTACCTTGAGCAAACAGTCTGCTTAATCATAAAGAGGAAGAAATGCCATGGAGTCAAAGCATAGACTGATCCACATTAGAAAAACATAAAGAACTACCTGCGAAACATGCTTCAGCTTGTGTTTTATCCTATCCGACCATTCAGGTGATGAATCAGACCAAGGACCATTCCACTCAACTTCATTGGCCCATGGATTTCGGATCTGAACAAGTTTATGACCATCCACCTCTCTTACCTAAAATTGTAAGACAGCAGAAAGATCACTAAAAATCATTAGGATTAAGGACCAAAAGGATCGAGTTGTTGGGTGTTGGCACACGAGTCATGAATGTATACAAATACAAAATAAAATTCTTAACACAAGAACCTTCTGAGCTTAAAGCATGAATAATACACAACTCTGCTCTACTTTGTGCTGAAATTCAACTTTTTAAGGAAAATATAAGAATAAGGAGAGGAGAGCCAGGATCAAACTTCTAACTACTCAATCATAAAGTCAAGCACCTAAGGATTGAGTTGTTGGGTGAAGGCACATGAGTCACGAATATATAAAAAAACACATTCTTAACACAAGAACCTTCTGGGCTTAAAGCATGAATACTACACAGCTCTGCTCTACTTCATGTTGAAACCATGATCAAAGTCCTGACTACTCAATCATAAAAGACCTTTTTTCATGTCAGGGACCAGTGTTATCAATGGTAGAAAGCCAAAATTTCACTATACATGCCATTGTGGCCTATGGTGTGCCAAAATAGCAGGCCACCTTCATATATTGCCCATGGCAATTGAGGAATAATCTGTCATACCATTCTGCCATGGCACCACTATTTAACAACAATGTCAATGATTAATGCTCTGACAAGCTTACAAAGTCACTAACTGAAGGACTATAAATGGACTGGGAGTATAATAAATATAAACCATTACCTGCAGTATTGAATATGCATGTCCTTGCACAATGCCACTAGAAGAGATGTGCACATCGGAACCTGATGGACTTCCTGCGCCTAAGAGAAAACCTTCTTGCTTGAAGCGCAATAGTTGAGACCACAATCTCCCACTTGCAAGGTCAATCTGGGCTTCACCACTCCTCATATCAATTTCCTCCCCTGCACCCCCTGTAAGATCCACCAGAGCATCCTGAACAAGCCCACCTTCTAGTGCTTCGTAAGAGCCATGCAACTTTGCATATGCCTTCTCCAATATAGAGACCCAAAGTTCATAACCCTTCTTACTAGTAGCAAATGCAGGTTTACCCGGTAATTCACAAGGAATCCAATCATCAACAACAACCGGAATCCACTCACCCTAGATACCATAAACCAAAATATGCAAATAACTAAGTTGCCAAAATAAGGAAATAACAGCATATCCGAACAACATGCAACTAGAGCTCTTATAGTAATGAACAGAAATATTATAAGAATTTTATAAGTCACAATAAATAAAATTTTAGAACAAAATTGGTTGAGTTTTCAGAATCAGGTGTACGTATAACTGAAGAATTATCTCTTGAATCTTTTTAATTAACTTTATATCTTGAAAACAATTTATCAACAGAATAGTCCCCCACTCCCTACCCACCATAACTTTAACTTAAGCCTGCTCCACAAACAAATAATTTGTTTAGGCAAAACAGCAAAACCAAAAAAAATCAAAAGAATTCTTCAACTTTCATTACCATTTTGAATGTCAACATACGAATAAGAAGGATTTTACCATTCACATTAATAATCTCTCTCATTACGTAGAAAAGACAAAGTAGAAACCAACGGATTACTATCTTAGGCTTCAAGACATAGTAACAATTGCAATTTATTGGGAAAACATTCTTTATCCAGTTACAGAATGAAAGAGATAAATAAAAAGGAACTGAATTAAATCTGGTGATATATGCTTATTACCTGAACACAGAAGCGAACAGTGTAAATTCCCTCCTCATTGTAATCTGGAGTGATGATTACCTCTGATATACATGAAACCTCTGTGAGAACAGCAACAGCGCTCAAGAACCAACAATCACCTAAACGGCCCTGTTCAATGTACATAACAATTAATACCTAGAAAAACCTAAATACTATCAATAAAAACATTTATTTCCAAATTTTTGCAAGTGAGCTGTAAAACATGAGACCTGACAAACATCTGAAGGATTTGGTGATCCTGAAAATAAGCACTGACGACAGTCAAAATGGTTTTGTCTGGCAATATCATTTGGCCTCAACCACCCGGAAACAACCTGTATACACCAAACATTTACAGGGGGAAATACAGCAGACCAAAAGATATAAATTAATAAGGAAAAATACCTGTAACTTTGCAGGGGGGTTTGCAGGGTCCACAAACAATGAGTGATCATTGGGAGGAAATTCCTGATCAGTAAATTGTGTCTCTCCTCTAGCATAGAGAGCTTCTTTGATGGCTAATTCTACAGATAGCATCCGTTGAATAATCTCTTCTTGTGTTTCTATTCTAGGTTTCCTATACTTCCTCGAAAACGAATCAATATCCACCACCATGCCATCACGTTCTGACCTTCTTTTCCTCCCACTAGAATATTGTCCATCCCAATCTACATCATCTCTGTCATACAAATCTACGTCGGCAGGATCACTGTCCCAGCCATCAACCTAGGCAGAAGATGTGTTAATAAAATTTGCCAAAGTAAATGTGTTAGCCAAAATACCACTTGCTATACTATTTATATTTCTCAATGGTAAATAATAAGATGCATGTTCCACATGTTATAGAACTTGACAGTGTTGTTAACAGCTTATTCAGTTTCTCTAATATATAAATATATTGGTTTTAAAATTTCAATTACATCTTTTTTCATAAAGGAAGGGTGTGACAGGAAAGGAGGAAGCAGCAGAATACCCTAGAAGGTGAATCAGCCCACTGCCAATTATCTTCAGGGAAATCAAGATTTTAAAATTTCAATTACATCTTTTTTCATACAATAAGGGAGTAATAGGAAAGGATGAAGCAGCAGCATACCCTAGAAGGTGAATCAGCCCACTGCCAATTATCTTCAGGGAAATCAAGTGCACCAAAGTCTGCTGAAGCCAACGAAGTATAGAGAGAAGAAACCTCATCATCACTTAAGCACCTTCCCCATAGAAAAGCATCCATGATATGCATCTTAGATTCAACCCCTTCACTGTCTGATCTACCAAATGCATCAATATCTGTTGGTGGCCTAACACCAACCCACACTTCTGTCCCCTCTTCCCAAATGCTGCTACCCACACACAATGGTAATCCATTCTGGTATCCATCAAATCCACCATCCAAATAACAGGTTGCTTCACCTAAATCGGCATCAATTGTCATGGTTACAATATGCCACCTGCAATATATTTAACACACTAAGATGTTAGAACCTGAAATAATATTATGTAAAATGAAAAAACATGGACTAGACAGAACTATTAAGAATTTAAGTCCTCCTGTGTTCCAAAATACTCGTGCAATATAAAGTTTGTTCACATTTGTAAATTGACTCTGGCCAAATCACAAAAGTCAGTCCTAACAGTATTTAAAGATAAATATAATCTTGTGCATTTCAAGGAAGCTAGATGGCAGAGATTGAAAAATGCAAACAGACTTGAGTCTTTTAAGATTGATTTTGAAAAGCATGATTTTGAATAGCATGTTTTTGATGCAAACAGACTTAACAATATTTGAAGAATGCAAAATTGCTTTAAGATTAAATTTGAATAGCATGTTTTTAAACTAAGAATATTGTTTAACACAAACTGCAACAGACAGTAAAAATACAAAGAAGACTCTGACTCGTGAACCTGAATTTCAGAAGACAACATATTATACTATACATACATAAAAATAAAGACAAAGACCAAACCTTCCATCTGCAATACTTGTTGCACTGATACTCCACTCCTTTGCAACAGTGGTTTGCCTATCACCTTTAGTAATCAATCTAAGCCCAACTTGTCCAGCCTCAATACCTTGTTCAGATCCAGCCACAAGAACTTCCCAGCATATCTTCTTCTGAAACTCAGTACCCAAGAGACAAATAGGACCAGATTCAGGTTGTATCATCAAGGCAATAGAGAAGCTAACTTTTTGACTTCGGCATAGACTGGAATCAATCGGACCACAATGCCTGCCACTGGCTGTTGGCTCATCATCAAGAACACATATGGCACCTGTCATTCCTGTCTGCAAAGATACAATAAATTCACTGACTTAAGTAATCTCAGGAGGAATGAATTGTTTATAAACACAAATAAAAAAATAAGTATAATTTTCATATAATGTATAAAGACTTATAAACTGTGAGTCATTTCAAAGTCACCTTAAACATGACTTACTAAGTAAATATTACAAAAACCAACAATATAACTGTGACAACATTTATACTATCAGTGAATTCTAATTAAAATCTAAAAGAATAATTTTCCATCATCTTTTTCGGTGAATCATCCACCAGTCAGAGATAAAGGTGTGCTCGTTGCAGAAATTTTAAATATAGATTATTATTACTATAAAGAAAATTTAGTTAGCTGAATGAGCTGCTGAGAATGGAACAAGTATGGAATAGATCAGAAGTTTACTGAATACTTAGGAAAAGAATAAGAATGCAGCCCAAAGGTCAAGATCATTGAAGGTATATTTAATGAGATGTAAACTGTGCAAAGTACGAAATTAGTTTTGGAAGGGAAAGAGAGAACTAACTGGCAACCTGGCACATAGTATGAGGGGAGTATATGTGGGTTTACAGTAAATCAGGGAAGGTTCTGTAGAATGTACTATGTAATTAGGCTTGGTCTGGGAGATTAGACATTCCTCAAACTTTTTAGGAGTCTTTATCCTTTGTACTATTGTACACAGAATATACCAGGATCTGAATCGAATACAAATATTTTCATTCTTAATATCTTCCATTTAGTCTTTGTTGATTGTTTGTACCTATCAAAGAAAGTTGGTTTAATTAACAAAGACAATCTATTGATAAACATATACCTGAAGAACAAATGAACATTATAAAATTAACACTTTTTCTTCTAGACATTTTTCAAAGAATATATATTTGAATTAAAAAGTTGTGTTTATCAATGGTATACACTTGCTATGTTTAAAAAATTATTTCAATAAAATCACATCAGTTTTTTTACATAAAATAACATTGATTTAAAAAAAGTTTTAAAATTGTTTTACTACTTTCGAGGATAGAAAGCACTATTTACATTTTTTTTTTTTAAAAGGTGACCAAATACCAGCTAACAATAAAATAAAATATTTACTTTAGCAATACATTTTCCACCACTCCATTATTAATTATGCCACAGAATGAAAAAGAGGATGCTCATTCCATTAAATTACTTTCTAATCCCGATGAATGCCCTCAAATAAATTAAACAAGCCGTTAGAAAATTTGCAAAAATATCCCTACCAAATACTATCAGAATTCAGAATAAATATAAAAGACAATTAATGAACCTGAAGTGCACGCCGAGACAACTGTGAAGCACGAATTCTACGAGCAATGCTTGAAACCCTCTCTCGAGCAAAAGAATCATCTAGGACAGAATCACCTCCAACTGCACGCACTGCAGCTGCCATGGCAGCCGCCTCTCTGCTGCTAGCATTAGGAATGGAGGATAGCAAAGAAGCTTCTATCTCCTTCCATTTACGTTCCTCTTTTTCAAGTAGGGCCTTCCTCCTTTCTTTCCCTCTCCCCTCCTCCTCACGCCTCTGCATGAAAACTTCCTCTTCCATCTCCTTTTCTCTTATGTAACTATAAAATTCATAAGAAAACATTTAGACAGAAACGATTGGGTCAAGCTACTATGTGTATTAATTAGATATTCAGAAAAGTACCTCTCCTGAATGATTTCAAATTGCCTACGATCTTCTGGCATCCACTTCTTTATTTTTTTAGCACTTAAATCAGAAAATCCAATGCTGTCAAGAAAAAGTCTCAAACGAACCTCATCCTGCCAGAGATAAAGGATTAACATTGTCACAGAAAATAACTAGATATAATCCACCATACACAAAACTAGAAATTCATTACCTGTGCTTGCTCTGCCTTAGAGGTCAAACCAAGTAACAAGAGTAAATAACCTCCAAACTTGTCCCACATGTACACCCACTCAGTGTCAATGGCCTCTTCTAGTGCCAGAATTCGCGCATGAGCACACATTACTCTTCTATAATCCACATCACTAGTTGGCTCGTGGCGAAATGTCCTTTGGTATCTTAGTCTACTAAAGAATGAACCAGCAACTAATTCTTCATTTCTCAAGCGGTCTCTCAATTTCATCACATCAGCTCTTGGAAGCACAAAATTTCCTGCCCTATCACGCATAATGGTAGGATCTCCAATCAAAAGTGCAGCAGAACTAGCTGACCTCTGTGGTGCTGAGTAGGTTCCAGATAATGCATTTCTGGTCTGCAATGAATATCATTAATTTCCAGTTTAATTACATTGACAATTGGGAGAATTCTTTTCAAACAATAACATTAACAGATCCAGAAAAGTATTCCATAAATTGATTTTTCAAAAATAATACAGAATATAAAACAAGTATTATAAAGAAGCATTAAAAATTTCAAAAACTGTCTTGGGACCTAACTAAACCCCACAAAACCAGGCTTGTACATTAGAGGTTTGCACTCCACTCATATGTTGTATTTTGGCGCAATCTCTAGCCACTGAGACTTGTGTTTTCTCGTTGCACTCCCTCACACCAAACGTTATTGGTCTAGGTGGGTTGATAATATGACATGTGAATCTTTTAATACCCTTTTAATGGACTATCACATTAGTAATATTGCATTTTGAGTCTAACCCAGTCCTACACAACCAGCTTGTAAGATGATTGAGTATTGAGTCTAACTCTACCCCACTTAAATATTATTTTTGGCAAATTGGCACTATCTCTGGCCAATGTGAGACATGAGTATTTCACAACAGAATGTTGGTATATAATACTGTGAAAATAAAGTAAAAAGAAGCACAGGATAAATCCCTTGTATATAATGAATACACAAGGTTATGTGCTAAGCCCATTACAAAAGGTAAATAACCCGAGGTAGACAGAGAAGAAAAAAAAAGATTTGTCACCAGTAATGTGATATGTGGCACTTGAATCTAGAACCCAAGAGCCAAGAGAATTGGAGTGAGTGAGGCCAACAAAAGATGTACTAGTGTGTGCAACAGTAGCAGTAGTACTAGAGTTGTGACGATTCTCATACCATTTGAGAAATTCATTGAAAATAGGAGGTTGTCCTATGGTATCAAATGAAGTAGGATCCAAAGTAGACAGTTGCAAAGGAGCAGTTTGCACAACTGCACCAGATCAAGGAGGACAACCATGTAAGGCATAACACACATCAATTTTGTGGCCTAGCTTGTGACAATGCCCTTTGCCAGACTTGTGAAAGCAGTTGCGATCATCACACTGAAATACCAAAGTGGAAGAGTCATCAACAGAAGCAGGTATATCGGTGGTTGGCTTACCTCGCACACATGGGTGCAAAAAGTGGAAGTAAAATTAGACACAGCTGAGGATCCCAAAATCTACGGACATGTGAAAAATCATCAGAAAGTCCATGAAAAGCCAATAACATGAAGAACTTTGACCTTTGCACGAATTCTTGAGAAAGAGTGCAGGTAGGAGGCAATAACTCATTTGAGTCGAGGAGAAGAGCATGAACTTTACCCAAATATTGGGGAGATTTTGACAAACACAATAATGACGTTGAGTATCATAGGTGATCAATGATTTAGCTTGTTCCGAAACTTCTGAAGATGTCTCATAAGCACAAAATATTTTGTTTTAAAGATGAGTGAATAGTAGTCTTGAGAACAATGCATAATTGAACATCAATTTTAAACCAATGAGAAACCACATTTTCAGCAATAGTGGCCACACAATGGGTAAGATAATCAACATAACCCTAACTCTTAAGGTATAGTTTAATGTTTGATGCCCAAGTATCATAATTAGTTCCATCTAATTCTTCAATGGATGGAGAGAGAAACCCTAAAAAAAGCAAACGAACTTCAGATGACAAGGGCAAAACCAGAACAAGCATCACAAGGCTATCCCGATGCTGGTTATCAGGCATGGAGAGGCGCGTCGAAGCTTTGATTGCCGCAGCATGGTGGTCGCCTGGGGGTACGATCTGAACAGAGGTGCAACATTCCACAAACAGCGACAAGGCAGCAATGGCAACAGAAAATCCTTGACTTCTTGGTGAACCCACCAAGAAGTCAAGGATTTTACCCTAACTCTAGATACTATGTGAAAATAAAGTAAAAAAGAGGTACAGGATTAATCCCTTATAATGAACACATAGGGTTATGCATTTATAGATAAGAAACATACAAAATGTATGGGCTAAGCTGGTTACGTCTAACAAATACTATAAAATAAACACTTATGTCACATATCTATGATCAGTGTAAAAATATCTTAGAAAATTAGCAAAAGTATTTAACTTCAGAGAAGTAAACTAAATTTTAACAATTATTTTGTTTCTGTAAAGAATTAAATGTTTTAGGTACATGCACAGGCATATAAAAGTTGTTGAGTATTACTCCAAACAAGGCTAGAAGCACAAGAATAAATTAAACATATTGGCAAAATAGGGCCAGTAATCTTTTCAGTAAATTTACTCACCTTTGTAGCCGATCTAGCAATTGCTTGAATAACAGTTTCTTTACTGAGAAAATGTACAGCATCTTCCATCATCTGTACAGTATACAAAGGTTAGAACCTCCAGTAGAACAAACATAGCACACTTTCGTCCTTGTGCTACTTTCATTCTTGTGAATCCATTCACTTAAATTTGAAGTAGCTTAAAAAGTCAGGATTGATCGCAATGAGTTCACAAACCTTAAGAGTTAGGCAAGGACGAGATACAGCAAACCCAAATGAAACAACTAGTGTAATGGCTGATACAGCCGCACCAGCAAAGGGTGGATAAATCTTTAAACTTGCAACAACCCCCCAGCCTTCAGTTGCCAGGGCAATCCCATATAGCATAAGAAAGGACACACTGTACATAGCAGATAAAGGCAGTGGATACATTAAGTAATAATTAGATAACATCTACATTCAAAGAAAACATTAATAGATATTTAAAAACAATAGTAATCATGTTTAGAGTGTGGTCATAAACCTGACATTCTTTCCACAATCAGCATGAGCATCATACACATACACTGGCAAAACTCGAGGAGAATATACAACAATGGGATTAGAAAGCAGAACCTGGGGAATAGGGGAAAAAGCACAAGAAATTAACCTCTGAGCAAAATAACAATGAACTGAAGAAGCATTACAGAATTAGGGATTCAACAGATGGATATTATAAGATTGAAAATTAGAATAACTCACAGTCAGCGACCGTCCGGCAAGAAGAAAAAGAAAAGAAAAATAACCAACCGATGCTCCAACAAATGGTTTGCCTGAGAAAAGAGCACAAAAAAGACAATGTTAACAGATCAGCCAATGTCTACTAAGCTACGCATAGCAATGTCAATATAATGGACTTCTCTACCACCTTCAAACCATCCAACAAGAAATGCTGCCAAAGCCAACAGAAAAGCAAGGAAGCAAACAAAGACCATCTGTGTCCGGCTCAAATAAAAATTGTTTGATGCCCAGTGGTGAATGGCTCCAATTGCTAACACCATAAGGAGAAGAATCAAAAGAAATGCTACCCCAATCTGCAATACAAAGAGTTTCAGCAAAAGAAGTTTGACCATGGGTAAGGTGAAGTTAAAGAGACATTGAGTTCAACACTGAATTGAATTCCACTTACAGTCCATGGCTTGACAACAACTATCAAAGCTGAAATAGCACCAAGCAGAAGAAAAAGACCAATTATAACAAAGATATATACACCACGAGAAAGTTTCCAATCATCATCTTTCCTGAAAATAGGCATTTTAAAAATATCAGACAGCTGTCAAACAAAAAAAATAACAACTGTATCAATTTACCATAAAGATAAATTTACAAATACAAGAAAGTTTAGCCTACCACTTAAGTAATCCACAGCAGAGTGACAGCACTGCTGGAATGCAGACTAAAGGAAGTAAAGCGGCTAAAAAATCACCGTTTGTTGGAACTTGTTCATCCCTGGTTTTGATAACTTCTACATAAGACACCCCACAAAATGCTACAAGGATAACTGCAGCAAGAAAAAGATTATAGAAATAAATAATTACATACCACCAATAACAGAAGCAATTATCATATTTTTGCTCATTAGGTGGGGAGTATGAGAGGATTTGTAGAGACAGATAAAATACCTGCAAAAAGCCCAATAAAGATAGCAGAGGAAAGGGAGAAGCGATACGTTGCAAACCATGAAATTATTGGTAGCACGCTAGTAACAACTAAACCAATTGCAGATGCCATTGCCCAGCCAAGAAAAACATATGATGTGTAAGGGGAGCCCAAAACTTTTGGATCACCATTCAATCCCTTGTATCTTAAATCATCTAAAGGCTTCGCAGAAACTATTGCTCCCAAAGCCAGTACAGATCCAATAAATACTGACATACAGATAATAAGAACAATACCCTGTAATAAGAACAAGACAAGCTTAAACATTGAAAAGGAATTTTTTAACTTGACAGAAAAAAGAGCAACATTTGCACCACATACCACCTAGGAAACAAATGCATGAATTAAAATCTCCCAATCTAGAATATGATAAGCTAAAATATGTGCTTCTTTGCAAATTAACATCTAGCAAGTTTTGGACCAAATCATAATAAGATTGTATGACAAAAGTCACTCAAACATAGAAATTTTTATATAATTACCACAAGACAATACGTGAGCATAAAAATGTTACAACTGTGTTTCACACAAGACGGTGACAGATAGAAAGATGTAAGAAACTACAACATCCCAAATAAAATGTCAAGCATTGTTTTCAAGTCTGGTACACTGCTCTTGATTGCTTTAAGGATTTCCAAGAGATTATATAGATTCCGCTTCATTTTTTATGTTGTATGGGTCCAAAGGGACATAAGGAGTGCATCAGAATGAAACAATACTATGTTTCACTGTTTGGATTGTTCAAAATAAGATGAAATGAAGTATAATAAAAATGAACTCAAAGTAAGCTCCTATGTCAGAATTGTTTAAAACTGAATGGAACCGGATGGAATGTCCATTCCATTCCAAGTAATACCCTTTGCTTCTTCCCTTCCAATTTTAGAAGAATGAAAGGGAACCAGCAAGTTTTTTGTTCAAAATATATACAAACAATGGAATGGTAACTTCGTTCCATTCTGTACCATCTCAAGTCCAATTCCATTTCACTTCTCTCATTAGATAACCAAACAAAGGCAGCTTCTTTCAGTTCTTTGTTTCAGATTCTTAATTTAATTATTTTTTAAGATGTGTAATGTTTTATGACCACCACTACCCGTGCCCCCAGAAAATAATTAAATGACATCTTCTGGCCCTTTTAATATTACATTTTTATAAACAAAAATAGAAATAAAACAATATAACTAGAAATTCACGCTGCAGAGAAGTGCCAGTGTACTTATCATAGTGTTTAGCTCCACTAAGTTCTATTTGAAAAAATACATTATTTCTATACCATCTTTCCTCTACCAAATATCATGTATTGGTTTGCACATAATAAGATTATACCAAAAAGGAAAAAATGATTGCAGTTCAGCAACAACATTAAATGTTCTATATACTGTGACAGGCTAATTGTTCAACGCATCATTTATGATTTCACCCATCCTGAAGCATAATATTTTAAATTACAATCACATTCTAGCAAACACCATTAGCTTTTAACTATTCTATTATTATATATATATTGTATGTAGAAAGCACAAGTTAGAGATAAAACTATAGACATCCCCCCTATAGTAAATAGGATAGGCATTAGGTCCAACCTTCTTTGTTTGAGGAATTTGGTCATTTCCAGCACTTCCGGTACAATTTCCATGGGGAACCCAAAATTGGTACCCATTACAAATCCATATGGGAATGGCAACAGAAAGACATGCTACCATTAGTGGTACAGTCAAGGATATACCAAGGAGAACAGATGATTTGCTGCAAAAATTATATTAAAACACATAAGTAGGAAAACAGTTATGCTGATAGAAAAAAGCCTTTCACATAGAATAAGCAAATTAGATGATGGCCTGATTTTAATATTTTTAATTTTTGTATCATTAAATTAAATAAATGAAATCGTTAATGTCTCAATTACAATCATGACAAAGAATTTTTTTTTATTGTAAACATTTTCAATAGAAATGAGGTCAAAATTTTAAAGTATGAACAACTTACAGCAAAAGTAGGGTTCGGTGGCTTACCTTAAAAAGGAGAGCAACAATCCAACACAAGTGCTGAGTAGCCAAGCAATAAAACCATACTGAAGATAGTGAATGGGAAGAGAAAGAGAATATGTTACTAGTTATTCATTTAAACTTCAAACAAATACTTTATCAGACACCTTCATGAAATAATACGCATGCGGTAAAACAAATGTAACACTAACAGCACAAGCAACAACAGACATATAGCCAGGCCAAACATAACAATTAATGGACTTCAAAAAACAAACATGAGGTCTAAATAAAATCCCTAATTCTAGATAAAATTACAATGATTGAGTAAAGAGCACTCCCAAGGAAATCGGTAATTCTTCAATCTCCATGAAGGTATCAGTGTTATCGAAAAAAAAGCCATGGCAGCACCATACTGAATTTTTGTGACGGACTTTCCATTGGCCGCCACAACATTATGGTGGTGAATCAGGTTTCGCATGGCACCTCATGGCAGAGTGGAAGCTCAGCAGCCATGCCAGAAACGACCCGACACAAGGCACTAAAAACCCTGATTTTCTCTATTCTCGTTTCATTTAATTTTCTCTCTTCTCATTTTATTTTCCAGGCAGGATACAGTAATGTATCAGCCCAAGCGCCTTTTTTAAAAAAGGGTTGGGCCAAACAACCTGGCCTCAAACCCAAACAATTACAACAAGTTTAATCTAAGGCACCTCACCCAGCAGCCTCCTTACGTTGCTCTGCAGTGCAGCCACTGTCACACAGTCACATTCCTGCCACTGATTGCAAGTCCTCTTTTCTCATTCAATTTACTTAACTTTGACCAGAGTCTGAAGATAATTATTCGGATTGAAGAAGTCAAATAATTAGAAATTTCGGACATGTAACTTATGTTCTGTTGTTATTCTAAGTCTTGAACCTGAAATTTGTGGTGTCTTGATATGATTTTATTGTTATTTATTTGAATTTCTACACATGATATTATTATTAATTATGGTTGTCTTTCATTATTTTTGCATTATAATTATATTTCTGCATATTTTTAAATTATCTTATATGTATATATTGTCTTTTTTTTAAAACCTGTGAGGCTTCTGATATATTTTCATAAGAATTTTTGGGGTTGCAGATATTTTCCATTATCCGATATCGATAACACTGGAATGTCATCGTTATTTAACAGAAGACGGGACGCTACTGGGATCAATGGGCGATTCAATGAGCCATCAATCTTCATGAGCAGTCTGACCACAAAGCTCTGACAGGTTCAGCAAATACATGTAAATTTGTAACTTAATTCCAAGTGGAAACCAAGATGCAGGGTTGTCAAAATCCATGTCCTACTTAGGATGAAAGATGGGAAATTGTGACGAAACAAATTGCAACATCAGAGGTAAGACCTCACAAACAAAATTTAAGAATTGAAATAATTACTTAAAAGTTATATTATTAATAATTAATGTTTTTATATTTGATAGCAATTACGAAAAGCAAAAAGAGAAAAAGAATTAGAATCAAACAATCAAAAGACTTTGTATAGACCCAGCATGAGCTCAAATTATGGATTTAAAAATAAATAAATAAATAAAGCCTCAGCCCCTCATCATACCAAAGTGATTTGAGAGTAGAGTTAGAGTGGTTAAGGGTCGCATCCAAGACATGGGAGTAACTCTGAGACTAGAGGAGTCAAATTATTCAAAGAGACTGAGACCATTAAGATTTATGAGATTTCAGGTTTTCAAACACAGAATTGGATTACAAACTACCCAGCTCAGCCCATCACAGAAAGACTAATCCAGTCCAGAAAACTAGCACATTATAACCGTTCCAAAAACTCCCACTCCAAGAGAATTTACAGCCAAGAAAGTGGTATCATTACAGCACCAGTAAACGTTAGCCCTCTCTCATGTCAAGCTAATATATGTGCGGAACAAGAATATTACATCTGTCAGCACCAAAACTAAAAACACTGTAAAGCAACAGATGTACTTCCTTTATTATGAAGAACAAATTTAGACCAATTAGTCAAGTTGACATAGCAAATATTAGTTTCAGCCAATTGCCTTGTTGATCCAAATAATAGAAAATACAGTACCTTCCTCGGTTTTGATGTCATGGACATTTCTTCTGCCGTAAGGGATCGAAGGAAAGCCATGATTGAACATATGACAGGAGACAACAGGAGCACCGCCAATCCAAATTCAAACTGCAAGCAATCAATGTTCAGAAATATCAAGATGAGCATTGTAACATTGACAATTACAATTAAACAATTCCAACCCCATGATCATCCTAAAAGATAACAGACTTCTAGAAATAAAAGACTGTATCTCAGTTGCCCAAAACAAAGCAGAATATTGTGAGGGGGAGGGACTCAGGACTCACCTGCTGATGTGTTGCATTGATTATTTTGATAGTTTTTGGACGAAATATGCCAACAATGATGGTTTCAAGTACGAAAATAAAACTAAACAAAACCCATGCTCGTTCTGGAGTACCCGTAATGTGATGCAATACAAGTCTGCACAACTGAAGCCACTTTTCAAGCCCGTGTAACCTCAGTTCTTCAGATAGTGAAATTTGATTAGGTATGGTATTGTCAACACTGGCATTATCAGTATTTTCATTATGATCTCTATCTGCATCCATGCTACTTCTTTGTAACAATGCCAAGATAGTTGGATCCAATTCTAAACTCTTCTCTTTTAACATCATGGCGAAATTTGGATCCAATCCTTTATCTTGTAATAAACTACTAAGTTCTCGGTCACCTTGTCTTGCCCTTCTTTTAAGCATAGTTGCAATCCTAGGGTCATTCAATCTTTCTTGGAAAGCAAGAGCCAAATTCAAATCTAGTGTTTGTTGATTTGCAGAGTGTGATGCACTGGAGTCGTTCCCTTGACTATCAAGACCACTACTAGAACAAACCACCAAAGAATTGTTGTGTTCCAAATTTCTATCATCAGATGGCATTCCAACTTCTGGCTCATGAACAGCTGACCGACAAGAGCTGCTATGTAATGCTAAACTTGACCTTCCACTATCTATACTTTTATCACTATTGATTCCATCTGGCAAACTAGCAGCTTGAGACAGGACATTATTCCAATTGCTCCCATCAACTGCAACCATAGCTCTGCCAGCTTCAATTACATTACCAAGATTACCGGCTTCAACACTACTACTTCTTTTCATACTTGAGCCACAGCCCTCGGAAAAGCTAGATGAACTGTTGTGCTCCTTTTTACGAAAACCTTCTCTCAGCCGAACTACAGTGCTTTGTAAAGCATCTCTCCTTGCAGCCAATGGGTTTGTGGCTGACAAATGGCGAGTAACAGCCGCTCCCAGTAGTACAGTTGCCATAACAGCATAGCTAATACAGTGCCCTAAATACCTGTGACAGCAAAGTAGAGATAAGTCAACAAACCAATAATACATGCAATTGTAGAGAGGAAAAGGTCGTATTTCAAAGTAAAAAAACTAACCAATACTGTACTCCAAAACAGATAAGAAACACACGGGATGTTCCAGCAATAAACAGTGCTGCAACACGACTGTCAAGAAGTTGAAAACCATACAGGCAAGCTCCCAAATTCCAGTCTACAGTACAAGAAATGCATAGAAAAAGCAGAAAATCAAATAAACAGAGCTGAAAAGTGCACAAGAATTTTCCTGTTAACTATTAAAATATTATAATAGCAAAAATAGCTAATTAAATCACCAAGAATAATAACAGCAACTGATGTAATTGCTCCAAGCCAATTCTCCTCTTTAGCTGTTAGACCATACAGGATGGAGTATACTAGCAGAACAAATAGTGAGCCAAGGTAGAGCAGTACAAGATGGGAAGCCCTACAAAGACAAAAACAAAAACAATATTAACTTGGAAGAACAAGACCTACAATATCTTAATGGAATATTATTGAATACGGACAAGTATTTCCGAAGCAAAATTAAAGATTCATTATTCAGCCAAAACAAGACTCCATTAATGAAAAGCATTAAAAGGTGTATGAAAATAAGAGCAAAATATATGTCTGCCAATGTAATTAGAGCCTATAACTGTCTGTGTCCACTACAACAGTCAACAATGAGAACAAGAACTAGAACAAACCTCCTAGATTGCCGAGGATACAACTCATTAGGGTCTGGGGGTTCAGGTAAACATGCCACAGGACCTACTTCAATACAATCTGAATAAGCAAACTTGTATGCCCTTCGCACATACTCATCCACATCCAAGCCATTCCCTACAATGAATAATGCTATTAAGAATATTTAAATAACAAAAAACAAAAGAACAAAATAGAATCAAGCCAAAAGCAGTATAAATACATTGTGAAACCATCTATATCATAAAGGAATATACTTATTACGGTTATAATATCACTATCTACTGAAGTTGTTACACAATGAAGGGTACCAAATTAAAACTGAGTGTTGTGCAAGTAGGGAGCAAAAATACAACATTTTTTGTCACTAGATAGCAGTAATTTTTAAATTTGATCCTTGTACTTTAAGGTAACTCAATTTCAATATCACAATATTATGACAATTATTAAAATAGAAAGAATAAAAGTGTAGACCTGTTTGGATGTGTACTAGATAAACACTTTAGGACAGAAAAATAAGAAAAATTAAAATTAGTTTCTTCATAAACTAAAATTAGCTTAAGCATAAGCTAATTTGTAGAAACTCTCCTATCTAACTTTTTCTTTTTATTTTTCTCTTCTATAAGTATTCATGGAGAAGCTTCCCCAAACAGACCCCATTATTGATTATGAATTACAATAATACATTGATAGGTAAGGTCATTCTCTATTACACAAGCCTGCGTAAAGATCAGGAAATGATCACCTATCCTGTCAGTTACAATTGATTAACAGATAAGAGAATACAGTATAACAGAAAAGAGAGAGAAATATCTCTCTCAAATAAACAGTAGGGACAACATTGAAAAGGACTAGGAGCTATTGGAAACTTTCTTCACATATGCACTACATTGAAAATGATTATAGTGAACAACAATCAAAAACATATCCTATCCTTTAATAAAGTAGCAATTTATAAATGAACTAAGTAATTCAAAAGCATACCATTAAAAACCATCCTGCAGATAAATAGCATGTTGATTGCTAAAGCGATTGCAGAGACTCCAAAAAAGAAACCAGATGGAGAATAGCGGTCAGACGCTCGTGATCCAGTTGTAACATATACGGCACAAAGTTCGTACGCACAGAGTAAAGAAACAGCCAAAAGAAGCAGGATTGCAACAGCCCCTGTCAAAGAAAAATGTAAACATTGGCCATAACAACTATAACATCAATGAAAATAAATAAACCATAAGATGCCCAACATACTAAATATCTACATAAAACCAGGTAAAATATACTCTTCTTGTCTACTTTCTACATCATAGCTGTTTTTGGACATGTCATTCACTTATTAATACAACTTAGGCACTGAAAAGAACATACAGAAAAAAAAAACAAAAAAATTATGCACCTGACAACAAGTACAATTTCCAAACAATAAATGGATTTGACTGAAGACCTAATCAAAGAACATTCTCTGGTGCTCATTATACTATACGTAACAAAATACCTATTTATAAGCAATTTATTTCACTGCTGTTCAAAATGAAATAGGAGCAAAAGGCCAACTTTGGTTAGACAACAAATGCAATAGGATATCAAGCTCAGACTGCAAAAAGTTCAAATGCCCACGCTTCGGACAGAATAATAACTATTGAACATGTTGGAAATCCCATATCAACTAAAATATTATTCAACCCACTATTGGACCACCCATGAATATTTATCCCTACGCTCAGAGATCTCCAATCCTCAACATGAATATGTTGGAAATCTCAGAATGACTAGCAATATGACCAAATTATAGCATATAAATTGGTACAAACCGATTCTGTGAGGATGAGTTAAGCATATGACTACTTTCTAAGAGAGCACAATCCCACAAGAATTAACTCAGTTGAGGAAGATACATCAACCTATTTATTTGAGCTTTCAGCTGTATGACCTTTGCTGTAATCTTATTCGATTGCTATCTCCAGCTGATTCTCCAAGGTAGAAACATAAACAAAAGAGTATTGCTTGCGCAAAAAACAGAGAGAGAAGGATAATTATTGTGAAGTATGATTTACATGATTTCTATAAATTTCGACATCACCCAAAGCTCGTTTTCTCCTAATCTTTTCACAAATGACTGGGGCATAGGGCGTCAAATACCCTGGCATATCTTAACATCAAAGGATGGATCCTGTTAACTATGGATTCCAACTCATGTTTAGAGCACACAATCTATGGGTTCTATATCATTGTTTCAACGTTGGAATTTCAGTATTTTGTTACATTGCTATAAATGATTATTCTAATTGCAACTAGTCATTCATTCTCAACAAAGAATGGGAACAAAATGCCATTTTAAAAAACTTTACCTGTTTCAAAGACAATTAGGTATTCTATTCACGCTAAGAAGCAAAAATGACAGGGTAGTAGGATCTAATTCTAAACTTTACTCTTTAAAGCTTCAAAAACAAATACAATTTGAATCCAATATGTGCCGAAAACCGCCATGAATATGTTCACATATCCCTTTGACCATCTAAGGTATATTCTTCACCAATCCATGTTTGCACAAAAACCTCAACAAAGAAGTTGCAAAAAAAGCGATTGAGACAGCACAAACTCTTACAACAGTTGGTTTGACTTGTAATGAAGCAGATAGCTTAATTTTAGGTCAAAGGTCACTATCTCACTCAAGCATGTATTTGTGAAATATTTATTACAGATAGCAGCCATCCCAGTATTCATTAGGTTAAAAGAATATAAGTATCATTTATCAATTTTGGGTCAAAATTAGGGAAATCTCTGGTATTTCTAGAGAACTTGCGTTGCTCATTCTAAGGTCAAGTCAAGATTACCATTCATCAGTGAGTATTCCTTAGACAAATCATGTTGAATGCTACACCTAGACTAGACCTATTGATACTCCAAATGTTAATCTTGCTATGAGCATTGTTAGTAAGTGTTACAATATTACGCCCAATTGTGTTTTAGAAGTAAACATGCCGTATCCATGTATTATCATGTTACTCGTGAAACTTGTTCTATTTTATTTCTTCACTTTAACCCCCATAATTTCAACATCGAATGCCATCCTCTATAAACATTATTTAGTTATTATTTTTAGGCAAATTTCCAATGTAAAATGTCCGTATTTGGCATACAAAATCATCACCCTACAGCAGTTCCAGTGTTCTCATTTCACTTATTACAACATTATTCGAGTTACTATTTTTAGGCAAATTCTCAATGTAAAATGTCTTCATTTGGCATACAAAATCATCACCCTACAGCCGTTCCAGTGTTCTCATTTTATTTATCACAACTTTGTGACTACTTGCCAACACATCCAGTTTGACAAAACTCTCTCTAGACCAGGTTGCACTGAAGCCTGTAAAGCCAGTGCAATTTTTTTCATTTCTCTAATTAGAAATTGCGCACTTTTATAAATAGAAGACTCTACAAGACAGCAGTCACTGTTCATCCCTCTTCTGTTAACTTTTCATGAAACAGAAGACATAAATCACTTCCAAAGGCTATCAATTGCTCAAATAATGAAAGATCATTGACAGAAAACAATCCTCCGAAACAGTAATACCAGAAACAACTTTTACCTAAGTTACAGCATTTCGAAATTTGGGTTTCAACTTAATAGAAAATTAAGCTTAAGAACTGTAAGCAATAACAAATAGGCCATAAAATACATACTTGAGCTTTGCCACTGAGTTCTCCACCACAGCATAATTGAATAAAAAGCCAATAGAAGAGCAGTACCAGCCATTATCACAGCCAAACCAATCAGATCTCGACCCAATATAACAATCAACCAGGAGCCCCAAATTATAAGCACCAGAATTGGAGAAACAACAACAACCCATGCAGAAAGATTCAGAAAACCGCAGAGCAAATGGAGTTGAGGACCTTGCAAGATATTTGGCCATTTCCGAGCAAAGATCCAACTGGAAATAGAAACGAATAAATAACAATAGATGCAAAGAAGCCCAAAACAGTCTCAAAAATTCAGAGTACTTTCATAGCGCGACAAAAGCAGCATAAAAACAACTTGTATTTCTTCTCAAAACATATGTTATGTGATGACAAAGTACTGTAGCAAAAAATTGAACTTATTTGTTATTAAAAAGCAGTCAAGAGGCCTAGTGCAACCTTATGTGTTACATTCATGTCGATCAAAAAAAAATAAAAAATAAATGTGTTACATTCAACAATCCAGCTGCTATCACTGTGGATTCATCAAATAATATTAATTGTTATAATTATAGAACCAAGGAGAAGAATAGGCTTTACTAAAAAGTTGTGTTGAGTTGTACCTATTTGTAGTATAGGATCCTAGAGGTGCCTTTACTTGTTTTCTACTCTTTTCTCTCTTTCATTGTATCTCGGACTAGTACAAGCTCCCACAATATATTTTTTCTCTTTTTATTTTTCTCCATTATAAAAATTCATCAATAACTATCAACATAAGTTATGAATTGCTAAACAATATCAAAACTCATAAAAAGTAGTCAATTTTCTTTTCTCTTTTTTGCTTTGCTTCACTATACTAACTAATCATTGTCCTGCAGGACAATAATGAGTTCATATTTATTTCTTTCTACCCAATAATACCACAAATGTCAAGGAATTCCTTTTTAATAATACACACAGAATATACAAAACACAAAAGAATTCTGGGGCAATCAGCTAGAACATAATTTCACCCAACTTTTACGAGACATCCTTTTCTTCTTAGCTTCACAAATTTCTTCTTCAAGGTGTGTTTATATTAGAGCAGTGCAACTTTCTGTAATGAGTATAGCATTCCTATTGTATATCAGCTGCAGCCAGCTCATTAGTAACTAACTTTAGTTACAACTGTCTACAAATTCTGTTTCTAATTCATAGGAATCCCATGGTGCTATATATATAGTTGGACTCTTATCATTGTAAGTTTGAGTTCATTTTTGGCCCAAACCCTAAAACCAAGATGCCTCTGAGTGCATCATCCACCAACACCTTTCTCTGCTATGGAATCTTCTCCGGTGTTAATGGCAATTATATTTCTAACTCTATTGCCAAATAACATGAATATAAGATTCAGTCGATTTGGTGCTGGTAAGTTGAACCAACAATCAAAAGCCACATTACTTGCACCAAATCACACTTGAAGATAGCAGGCAAATCACACCTCAAGAGCCTATATCTAATGGGAGTAAAATACCAGTTGCTTCTCTCTTGGTTACAATCGCCGATTACTCAAAATATGCTTGCCAATTTTTGGGTAAGTGTTCTCAATAGCAGATGGCAACACATGGCGAAGGGAAAAACTTCTGGCATATGGCGCAAAAAGCAAGTCTCTCTTTGCAAATTGCATACAGCAATTGGCAACCGCCACACAATTCCACCATGACACCACCATTTAACAGCATTGAATCAGACGCAACAGATCATGGCAATTATGATATAAAAATTCAACCCTAATTCCACATTCACCTGAATACAAAGGCCAAACAAATTTGCGCAGAACTTCAAAGCATGATGGTTTAAGATCAACCAATTCTGAGTATCTTCTAAGAATCAACCCCTATTTCCCATTCTCACTAAAATTTGTGATACAATTGAACCAAAGGAGTAACTCAATGAATTTAAAAGCCAACAGACAAATATGAAACTATTGTTGCCTCGGTAAGCAATAGACTTGATCCAATGTCAATTTGATAAAGTGATACCCAGTCATAACGCAAGAGGCTTGTCTTCAAAAATTTCAAAAGAAAACTACAGATATGGTAAATGTGGTAAAATCTCATCATGTTCCGGAAACACCATCACAAACCAGTGTTGCACAAAACCTTGTCTCGGGTGCTAAATGCCCTGAGTTCAACAATTCCAAACCTGTCCCCAGTGGTCGCAAGAGTCACTCTGGTGGCCACAGATTTCTTGGTGGCCGTGGACACTATTCAGTACCAACTCTGTTTCACGTTTGGCCATGATGTTTCCAGTTGTCACAATGATTTAAATCGGAGTTTAGGTCAGAATCAGGCATGCAATGGGATTGCATTACTTTCCCAAGGATGAACTCTTTTAAAAGCTTCAGTTAATCGTTGAAAACTTATTATGGCTTTATGTCTAAGTATCTAACATCCCCTCACACAAGATCCATTGGGCTTGACTCTGAAGCATATAAAATTATATCCCATCTTGCCTGACGCTAAAATTAAACACTTTATTAAAAAAATGAGGGTGGAAAGGTATGAACTCCTGTCATGGATGCTCTAATATCATATTAGAGATCAAATCCCACAGGTTAAAGCAACTTGGTAATCAATGCATTTGCTTGCTTCTTTTGACAAAGTAATAGTTAATTTAAAAGGACTCCTAACCCTCCTGATTTGTACTCTATCCCTGATAAATTACAATTTTATATAGAAAAAATAAAATAATTGAGTATCCAATTCGAGTATTCCTAGGTACCATAATGATATTCAGATCCCTAAAAAGGTGAATACAAAGGCAGCATAATGTACAAGCTCGCATCGTTATGGGGTATGAGGAAGGTCTGATATACACACAACACAACCTTACTTCCGCCAAGGGGCGGATGTTTCCTTAACTATACCATGACTACCACAATGCAACGCAGCCACCTTATGGTTGTATTAAGGTTTACCCTCCTAAAAAGAAGCAAGTAGTCCGATGAAATCTGGCAGCTTGAACTAAATTAAAGAGTAATCTAAATGGAAGTCTTAGAATGTAGGTTAAGGTCTAACCCAACTATATGAAACCAACTTGTGAGGTGAGGGTGGTCTCCCACTTACATACTCTTTTCAAGATTTATCTCTAGCCGATATGGGATTTTGAATTTTCCTAATACATCCCCTCACACTCAGCATTACTGGTCTTGGTACATGCATAATAGGATGGGTGACCGACGCTACTAATGGATTTATGATAGATTCAAAGGCCATCTTAGAATATGGATTTAGGCATAATTCAACCCCACAACTCTACACATAATTCGTCTAATATTAATACAAATCACATATATGGAATGTAAAGTTATGTTTAATCTCAAATTCATGATATTTCATTAAAAATATACCATAAACCATGCTATTATACCTTCAGATTTCTAGCACGGTTACTTAAGATTCCAACAGACATACTAAAATTATAAACCTAATACATATGACTATAAGTTTCATGAGAATTTTACAGTTCCATTCAGATAGACCCTTTTTCTAAAAAGGAAACAAGGGAAATTCAATTAAGTACGTTGAAGATTATTTTAGCCCAAATAAAATATGACTATATTTTAGCCCAAAATATCTATAGATAAAAAATATTATTTTCTAAATATATCACGTTGAAGACAGTTCATCTAAACATGGAAGTCATCCCCCAAGTTATACCTCTACAGTCCACATTAGCCGTTACATTACATCATAACCAACATGCATCTTCCCGTGGATTCTGACAAAATTACTTAAAAGAGGTGCAAAGTAAAAGAAAGCAGAGCACACAGTACAAGGTAGAAACAAACTCGTAAGGCCCCAGTGATTTCCCACTAAAAAAATCTCTCAGTTCAAAATTGGCACCAAACTACCATACTTACCAGACCGTCATAAAAACCGAAAAAAAAAAAACGCGCCCTAATAATCCACACTTAATTCCCAGATTGGCAAACAAATGTAGCTAATAAGCTATCCATTTCAGTGACAGTAGTACACAGCAGTCAATGCCAGTAAATATCAAACCATCAATCACTTAAAAACAAGCACTAATTTAAGTAACAGAAAGCAACGGCGCAGGAAATCAAAAGCACTAACAGTGCAGCAAGACAATTCAGTCTTAAAGCTACAAAAAACACAAAGCAGCAAGTCAAAACAGGTAAACAGAAACAATAATCTAGATGAGATACCTATAAATTCGCCAGGGCCTCCAGTTCACAGCCCAAAGGATGAAGAATGAAGCCAACCCTAACACCGAGAAGAGGATCCCGCAAATCACGCACGCGAGGAGAAGCGCACGGTCCATGCCTCTTCCTCCTCCTTCACACTAAAACAACGCGCATGCACCTGATTACAGCCACAGAAAAAGGAAACAGCGACGATTGAGACGATTACGCAAGAGAATGCAGAAACGAAACGAACAAATCTTCCACTTACCTTACTGTTGTGAACTGAAATGGCAGCAACATAGTGGCGAATTCAGCAGAAATGAGTCATAGCTGAAGCAGCTAGGGTTTCAAAGTGAGTGTTGAGGAAGCTAGGGTTAGTACAGCGAAAATTGAAAGCAGAAATAAGGAGAAGAAACAGAAAAAGAAGGGTTTCTGATTTTGTTTTTGTTTCTCTCTCTCTCAAACTCCAATTGTACGTTGCAGAGGGTAAGATTAGTGACGATTAAAACCCTACTCTGCCCCTTCTTCTCTTTTGCTCAACCTCTGTCAACTATATCAACTCAAATATAATATAAAATATAATAAATATCAAAATAAATTAATTTAATTCTTTCTTTTTCTCGCCCTACGTATGAGAGAGAATGAAGACGAATAATGTGCGCAACAAATTAAAAGAAAAGAAAAAAAAAAACTTTAACTTATTTTATTACCTTTTGTTTTGGACCATTATTCAACGGTTTAATTTGGACCAGCTAAGACTCACTTTTCAACCCTCCTTCGCCATTAGTTAAACTTAGCATTTTTTATGATAAATTAAATTCGTTAAATAAAAAAAATAAGAGTCACATCATTTGAATAATCCATGTTCTTATTTAAAACAACATTTAAATAGAGAAAGTCAATAATATAATAGTGAGTTGTTTAAAAGTGTGGATTTTGACATTTAAATATAATTTTTCGCATTCTTTTAGCTGTGGGTTCATTTAAAACATAAGATGAAAATTAAATAGGAAAAAAAATCAAGAGCGTGGTGTGAACAGTAATTCATTCTTAATTTTTATTTACAGATGTTCCTATCCTATGTTTAATTTTTAAGAATGCTGTAATTAAACATTCGTATTAATTATGATTTGACTAATTCATATCCACAGCTTCGAAACAAATCAGTAATTTTTGTATTTTAATTTTTCTCCTTTAACTTTAATTTTCTCAATAATTATTATTTCCATGCTTTTCTTAACTATCTTTTTCCACTGTTACATCTTCTTGCAATTATTTTTTTTCCTTATCCTTATTAATTAAATGTACTTTATGATTATGAAGCTTTCATGATTTGTATTCCTTTATTTAATTTCCGTTAATGGGGATTTTTAACTCTTCGGCTTATCTTTATTTTCTTTTATTACATTCCTTCCAATAATTTTTATTTTATACGTAACAATTTGTTATTTGAATGCACCTTTGTTAAGTTCTTGTTTTTACTCCACATGGAAATTCCATAATTCACTATATTTAACTATTTTATTATTAAATTTACTTTTTATAACTTATGGACTAATATAACGTTATAATATTCTACAATTTTTTATGGATACATATTGTTTTACTAAAACACTTTACTACATCCACATATGCAAAATATGTTAACTTTCATTCCACACTATGATAATTGACATATTTTTTAAGATGTTTATTAGTTAATTTTCTTTATTGACAATAATATTTTATATTTTTCTTATAATTGAATTAAAATTGTTTTTATACAATTTATAATATTAGAAAATTTCGAGTTATGTTACGTATTTTTTTATCATGTTTAAATTAATAATATATTTGATTTTGATTTGTGTTGAACTAAATTTTCTATAAATTGTTGTTTCCAAAAATAATATAAAAATATTTTAATTTGTAAGATTGACTTAAATTTAAAAGTTCACTTCATAATACAATATCTAAATCATTTAAAACATATCAACGAGAGTCTGTTAGATTTGTCAGACCACAAGACAACTCATTACATAGTCTCTCGTTAGATTTGTCAGACAACTCATTACATAGTCTCACACACAAATTATTAAATGAGAATATGTATTAGAGATTTCATATTAATTAAAAATAAAAACATTTCAAAATAGATAAATTATTTTCATATAAATTATCCATTTTAATTTATTTCCTCCTATAACAAACATAATTTATACAATACTCTTTATTTCCTGAAACAATACTTTAATAAGTCTGAGGGTAAATTTTAAAACGTGCTCCTCCGAGTGAAAGATATTTTATGTTATATGCATAAAATTAACTTATAAAACAACTTTCTAAACTTTGCCATTTTTTTATCGTATAGTTACAAACTCGACAGCCATTATAAATTAACTATATGTTAGCACAGTTGCATGTGTTTATGTCTTTTAAGTTGTTCCAAGGTTGTCTGTTAGTTAAGATCAGTTATTCAAAATCATTTATATTCTAAGTTAGATTTTAGATATTTTCAGTTTTACTGTTTTTAAAAGTTCAAAGGTAAACACAACAGATTTTAAAAACTGGCCATTTAAAAAATATCTTAACGAAAAATCTATAACAATTAAACTCTCAAGGTGTATTTAGATAGAAAATTCTAAAGGGATAATTTTTTTTTTATAGAAAAATTGATATCGTTTATAAACAAAATAATGTTTGGGTAAGATTTTTGTGGAAGAAAATGAAAATTTAGAATTTTGTGATAATAATTATATTGCTTAAAATTATATAATTTCAAATTCCACATAAAAAAATAAAATTTTGAAATTATTCATATTTAAGCATGTCTATTTTCTTCGTATTCTCAATTTGATTTTATTGGAGTGTGATCCAATTGACTAAAATTGAGACATTATATTTTATTAACATTGATATGAGTTTTTTTATTTAAATTATTAGACTTAATTGTGTTATTATTGTAAATCATTGTGTTAAGGAAACTATTTTTTTGCTGTGCATGAATTAGATATTTCAATTGACTTGTGTTCCCTTGTTAGTTTTTATATATTTGTATTGATTGTTTTTTATTATTAACATAAATTAATAATATTTTTTATCAATAATTTGTTAGAATTATTTTTCAACCAATAATAATTAAGATTTTCTTTAAAAAAATCAAGTTAGAACATCTTTTGGACAAACATCCATGAAAAGTTGATCAACAACATAATAAAATAACTCTTGATCAATGTTATTAAACAATTATGGTCGATATTAATTTAAAACAATACTGATCAATGCAAAAAAAATATCAATAATAGATCAAACATCCTAATATTGATATTTTTAAATTATTAATAATTATCTTCTTCTTTTTTGCATTGAGTGCTAATTGAAATATTTTATTGAAATAGAAAGATAAAATTTAATGAATTTGAATTATTTTATCCAAATAAAATTAAATTTCTTAAAAAAAATTAATAAAAAATTTATTCAACTAATAATTTTATTAATGAATTAAGGAAAATAAGAGGTATGTGGATTTGGCTTTCTACATAGATTATTTAGTTTTGATGCCTTATTGTTTAGTAATTGTAATACTTTTATATCTAAATAGTTTTTCATTTTATATAAGTCATTGCAAGTATACATAGAGACTATGTTGAGTGATTATGTTCATTATAGATCAAACTCATTTTAATAAAATGAAAAACTTTTTAAGAGGGTGTGTTTAACCTTTTCATCAATCACATTTCAAAGTATAACATCCCTTTGCATGTGTGTTTTATTTAATTAAAGTTGTGGCTAGTATAAATATTTTAAGTGAAAAAAACATAACAATATTATTACAATTCATTCACCCTTTTTAATGCACACACTAATTATACTTTATTTATAAACTTTGAAATAATTCTTTTGTTTTTACTTTTAATTTTAGTATAATAGGCAATATAATAAATTCATTTGAATGTCGTTATTACATGTATTGTATCTTAATCATTATTTGTGCAAGCATTATATTTACATATTAGGTTAAATTTATATTTACTTTTTTGTATGATAATTGAATGTTAATATTAGTTGAATGCTTCAAGATCAAATTTCATTATCGCAAGTTTATATGTTGAAGAAATTTAATTATAATATTTATTTATTTATTTTATATTTCATAGATTCAATAAATAAATATTATTTTGATTACAAATTTTAATTTTTGTATGCTATATTTAAATATTAATTAATAAATTAATATAGTTTTGATTAGTAGTTCAACTGGGTTATACTTAGATGTAAATTCAATTAAACTATAATCATTCATAAATGTTTGTATTTGTTATTATTGACAAATCTATCAGTAACTAATATGTATAACATGGAAAAAATATAATTATGTTTAGTCAAAATAACTTTGTTTATTTTCCTGTAGCTGAAGTAATTTTCAACGTGTTAAAAAATGCGTCTCACATTAATTGTATTTACAATAATACTTTTTTTCGAAAAATATTGAGAAATCTAGTGTAAGTCAATTACAAAGAATTTCCAAACACGTATAAGAGATATTTTAATAAATTAATAACCTAATTAATATTTCAAAATATATTTTTATGATTTTTTAAATACCTTTAGAAAATAATGAAAAATGTGTGCATAAACGAATTAACATAGGCATTATTTAAAAATAAATACAAAGATTTTCTATGAATTTTTGAGTTTTTTTTTATATCATTTTTTTTTTCTATACTCTTCTGGCTAAAACAAATATTTTCTTTTCACGATTCATTATTATATGCAGATTAGTTTCAGATCACCCGTGTAAGAGTTGAAATTTTAGTAGAAATCAATTTTGAAGGATAAAAACATTTAGAAATAAGTTATTAGCATCCATAATTTATTTTATTAACAAATTTATCTTTAAAATATTTTTTTTCTCAAAACTCTGTAGAATATAAACAATGGTGAAATTGCTACCGAAATAGCATACTCAAACAATTTATTTTCTTTAATAACATACTTTGTCAAATATTTACCCACAACATATTGTGCCAAATAAATACTGAAATAACATGGTTTGCTCTAACAGTTTAAAATTTAACTTTATTTTGAATCTGACTCTTTTATTTAAAATAAATGAAACATAATTTGTAATTTTAAGTTTCTTCAAAAATATTTTAAAAATAATTTAGAAAATTTTATTTTTAAAATTTTATTTAGGGAAATAATGATATAAAATATAAAATTTTTAAGAAACAATTATTTATAAAAATACATACTTTAAGCAGTAAATATTTAGAAAAATATGTAAATAAGAAAAAATTGTTAACAAAAAGTAACATTTATAAATTTTGAAGGATTTTACTTCAGAAATTTTTGTTTAAAAATTTCATAGAAAAAGGAAAAATAAAATATTTAAAAATAGTGGAAACTATTTTTATAATTTAAATTATTGATCTGTGAATGAATGATATAATAATTACTTTTGTAAATGATTATTCAAAAAAAGTAATAATTAATAAAAAAAATATTTTATATTATTCCCTATTTTTTATCCATATCATTATTATCATAATTATTTTATTAATTGTATGTATAACTAAAAAAAAATTAAAATTATATCAAAATTTGAAAATACTTTTAAATTTAGGATTTCTTTTTACATTGTTTACATTTAAATTTATTTAATTTATATTTTTTATAAATAAATAGCTATTTAATATTACATTTATTTAATTCAATACAAAACTAAATAATTATTTTTTTAAATATTTAACTTTATAAAAAATTAAATTATCACAATTTTCTATTAATTATTAGTTCTACAAATAACTATTTTTAAAAAAAATTATTTTTTAATATATTTATTTAGCACTGTTCTCTAATTTTTATCCATATCGTTATTATCATAAGAATATTATTAATTGTGTATGATTATAAACAAGTTTTAAAATTATATTAATAAAAAATTGAAAATTAAATTAGAAATTTTTTTATCATTGATTATTTTTTACATTTATATTTACTTAATCTATATTTTATTTATACATAAATAGCTATTAATATTACATTTATTAAATTCAATACAAAACTAAATAATCACTTTTTTAAATATTTAATTTTCTAACAACTTAAATTTTCACATCTTTAGTTTTTCAATTAATTAGTTCTTAAATAATTACTTTTTTAAGTTATTATTTTTTAATATATTTATTTTTCTAAATTATTATTGCTCAATATAATTATATTTTAAAACTTAAAAAAAAAAATTGTCAACAATTTTCTTGCAGATTTTTTAATGTCCTTTCTTATTGTCTTTGAATGTTATTGATGATGATTATGACATGCATACATGTGTATGATATACATTGTATTTTATATTGTATGTGATATTTGTATGATATGATGATATTTTGTGAATGTACTATTATTTTAGGTGGATTGTGGTCCTTTAAGGGAATGTGAGGAAGTTACCTGAGATGTTATTGTGAGTTCAAGGGTTGTAGTACTAAAAACGAAAATCATTATAAAGTATATATCTTATCTTTCATTAGTGATCTAATTAGTGATCTAATCATATGGATAAGATATCATAGCGAGATGTTATGAGAAGTGTTTTTTATCACGACTTTCTATAACAAATACAAAGAATCACCTTGATAAAAGAATCCGGATATTTTTGACATGTCAAATATTATTATCATATAGGATATATATTCGATACAAATGTTTAGAAGATATTAAATATAAAAATATACCATTTTAATTAAGATACAAACTATAATTCTTGTACTATTGAGTGATTTGGTTGTAATTTACTATATTTGTTATGGCTGGGAATGTGATATAATAATTTGTATGTGTGTGGTGTTGTACATGTATATGATTTTGTATGATGATTATGAAATAATTATAGCTTATCTTTATGTATATACAGGTCTAAACTAATACAATCTTACTTGATATGAAAGGAATGATGTTCCAACAAGCTATTTTGATAGGTGTTTTCATTTTTATAGTATTATATATATATAAATATATTAAGGATGTAGGATTTGATCCAATATTAGTGACATGGTGCAAGAAAACTAAATCCAAAAAAGTGATGGACGAAAGACTTTTGGCACCGCATGTTCACATGGTTGAATGGTATACAACGATGGATTTGCAGGGTGGATGAAAGCGATTGAAAATGTGTGGTGGAAGAAATGGGTCACTGCTGCCAAAAAAGTAGGAAACACAACAAATAGTACTGTCAGCTACTCACATGCAACACTTTCCAGCATCTTTCACTCCAAAGCTAAATACAAATTCATTTTTTCTTCCACTGGGGTCGCACTAACTTTCACTTTTATTTTTTTTATTTCACTTCTTTTCATTCAAAGCATGGTCTTATGTACCATATAATCATTTAAAATTATGACTCATTCTAGTTTTGGTAATCACAAAAGACCATTGCCATTGACAAACACTCCAATAGGGAGAGGAGTGGAGAAACAAATAAAATACAGAGATGTTATAAAGGCAGGCCTGTTTCTTTAGGCTTTTGAGAAACTTGGCCACACTTCTCCACTTGCTTACATGGAGAATCTTTCAATATCAGAAAAAAAAACAGTCAAAACTTTCCACTACAGAAAAGGGTATACAAGATGGTAGAGAAGAGCTTTAACACTAGGATTGAATGATACAAGAGGCTGCAATTTTTTTTCATTTTTTGTTGTTTCATCACATCATTACTCTCATTGACAATTAGGATTTTTACCAGGGCCACCATAGTAAAAGTAATGACCCCAATCCCCATTACTGCCTGTTTGAACATCATAACAATTTGATTGCTCAGTGAAAACGCCTAGGCCTTTGGGAGCTTTGAGATTGTTGGAGCTGTCAACCACTTGAATGTTCCTGAAGTAACTTGCTTTGCCAAACCCCTCTTCAGGAAAATGACCACTGCCCATTTGAGTTGAGGTGTGCTGACCATCAGGCTCAGAATTCACAACTTCACCTCCCCACTCGATCATGGAAGCACTGTCAGCCAAATATGAGAAGAGGAAGGAAGGCCAATACCCCAACACATAGTCATTCCCAAATTGCATCCACCAGTGTCCCTCTTTCGGGTCCTACAAGAGGGAAAAATAGAGAAGATAACTAGTTAATAACAGTAACAAAGTTCATGTCTTTAATTAGTATATTGTTTAGCCAACATTAGCAAAGGATGTTTTGTACGATTCTAGCAGTCATGAAGACTTAAATTACAACATGTATTATGTGCTGGCATTTATAGCACGGGTATAAGCCTCTCTTGACCTTTTCAAAGTTACTGAGGTTGAATTGTTAACAGTGTCCCCATCACAGATTACAATTGGGGTCCATATCCACCTCTCGATAAAAAGAATTTGGGAGAAGATACCAGTATAATAAATAAGATTCTAGATATGGTGGTGATGCTAGGTAAAAAAGCTTTTACTAGCGAGCACAGGAAAAACTCAAGATTCTTATACTAGCTATGAATTATCAAACACATGCATCTGGTATTTTCCACACGTTATGTCTCATTTGGTTGGTTAAAATAAGATATGTTTCCAAGAATCCAAACACTTGGGACATTACAATGGTCCACAAGTCAAATACCTTGTTAGAGGAATGATGAAATCCATGATGCTCAAAAATGGTTTCTTTTTGTAGATTAATAAGTAGGAGAACTCCTGGGAATTTACCTTCCAGATAAGTATACTGATATCGAACTGCGAGTTTCGGTATCCAGAAACTGGGGTAATAGTTGCACCCATTGCTATTTCACTGTTGACTTGAATAAACCCCGAGCAGAGAAGATTGTAGCAGCCAGTTGCTTGATATGCATCACTCTACAAAATGCAGAAAGTGAGTTAGACAAAAAAGAAAATTATTCTTTCACTAACAAATACAATAGAACTAGAAAAAAAAAAGGCACATAGTTCAACACACAATCTCAAAAGTAGAAGCTTACAGTCCAGTATGTGAATAACCGCGTGTTGTTATCACCGTATAAATCTGGGCTAACCTGTTATCATGCACAGAGAGTCATTACAATTTCCAAGTATAATTCAGAGTTAAAAGCATAGTTTGCACATTCAGACTAAATGAATGATGATCCTTATTACCTGCCAGCCAGCTTCAATGCTATTGAGATCTTGACCAAATGAGCCTCCCAATATCCACAGCTGAGACAAACTGAACTCATTAGGTTGTTGAATCTTGGGTTCCCACACATTTATAGTGGCTTTGGCTCCAAAATACTTGTCTCCTTCAACATATGCTATTGCATGCTGATTAACAACAACCCACAAAAATACAATTAGGAAATTAGGCCAATGCTACGGATTAAAAGAGGAAACAAGAAAAATTGATAACACAACAAGGCCCTCAAAAAATTTCTCACCTGATGACCACTCTGGTTAATTAGATCAGGCTCTGCAGACCTAGGCTTAGGAATTGCTCTGTGCTTTTTCCTACCATACCTTCTGACTGAACTGGCTCTAAGAACATCCTCCTCTTTTGTTCTCCTGATGGGTATTGTGTCCTCAGGGCATCTACCATTCGCATGCCACGCCTGATTGATGGGGGTATGAACTTTTGCTTTGGGTTTTTCAGATAACTTGTTATCATCAAAAAGCCCTTCAGGGTGGAAAGTAGGTCTTGTCTGTTAAATCAAAGCATGGTATTGATGAACAAATATTCATAAAAAAATAAGAAAAACAATGAACAGAGGAAGCACAGATTTCGGGTGAAGAAAATGGACCTGAATCTTGTGATCTTTGAGGAATGGATGATCAAATGCAGGCTGCTTCGAAACTGGCACACAGTCTATCGTATCCCCATCTGGACTCTGCAACACAGAAATAATCATGCCATGTTACGAAAATGAAAACACCGTGTACAAAAATTTGGAAACCCTGTCAGCATCTAACAACTACTTCAAATCCAGTGGCTCATCAAACAGAAGATAAAAAAAAGCAAATCATTACCACTTCTTTCTTTCAGTACTCTCTAATTACTGCTTCAAAAATTCAATCAATAGCTCCATCAAAAGGGCTAGGGCTATAATTTTCCTTTTCTACATTCGAGCGTTCACGTAGGAGAAAAAAATAGTTCGTTTAAGAAATCAGCACACCCACATAAAGATCTACATTTTACAGAACAGAGAGAGAAGAACCCACAAAATAAACCTAGCAGAAACAGAAAGAGCAGCTAGCAAGAAAGGATATTTTAACTGAAAGAGTTTGAAAGGTAAAGAACCACTTCAGTAACATCTCACCTACATTGAACAAGGACCAACCGAAAAAAGTAATCTTTTTTATTCACAAAACCATGTTTTTCATTGGGTTCCAAACAGATTAAAACAAGAAGAAACACCAAAATGGGGTGGATGAACAACATCCCAAAACACACAATAGAGAAAGGGAGAAAGAGAGACCTGAATGGTCTTAACAGGAGACTTGTTCAAGCGATTCAAGTGCTTTGCAACCTCAAGCTTCTGCCTTGAAACACTGAGCCTAGCAGCAGAAGATAGGGAGATGAACACACCCCATAGACAGAAAACAAGGAGAATAGTGACACCACAACTACCACTAGAACCCATCACAACACCACCCTTCAAAAAATACACCCTCAACAACCTCAAATACACCTAAAAACCTTTCAAGAGTGAGCTTGCCCCCTTACACCTTCTTCAGCCACAAAAAAAAACTCCAATGGGGACTAACAACTAGCCTAGCCACACCCCACTTTCTCACTTTCTATGAAGGCAAAGGGGCACCCACTGAACAGCCACACTAAGCTAACCCTCTTTTGTTTTATTCCTCTTTCTTCAAATCACTCTTTTCTCTCTCCTTCCACTTTCCATCATAATAATATATTATTAATTATTCATTATTCATTCATTAAATAGTTAAACAAAAACCGTCACTTTCTATCTCCCTCTTTCTTGTCATTTTCCTCTCATTTCTGTTACAATACACTATCATGTCTTCTTCTCCCTCTTCTCTAAAAAAAAAAAAGGTTTATTTTTTATCTACTTTTTATAATAATAAAAATGGTTGCACGGGGAAAATCAAAAAGGGTGGCAAAAGATTAAGAAAAAAAAGAAAAGAAAAATGAGAGTGGAGTCATATTGTGGGTCTGTGTGTTCTCAATTTTCATGAATGTGTGCAGTGTCTTCACGCTAGTTTTTGTCGTTTAGATAGCCACTGATGTGAAACCGCGAATTGTGAATTGAGAGTGTGTGTTTGCAGACCCCAATGCCTTTACCCTTTTTAACCTTTGCATTTCAAATATCAAAAGGAAAAAGAAGAGGACTTTTAAAATACCTAAATAAAAAAAACATATTTTCTCTTTATACTTAATTTAATATTTAATAACAAATTATTTTGTTAAAATTTTAATTAAAAAGAAATTTCAAAATTTTGAATTAATGGTCTAAATAATGTACTTTAAAAATACATTTAATTCTATGAAATGTAACCATGAAGGGTTTCTCAGACGGCAAAAGGGTTAAAATAAAATACCAATAACTTTTGAGGCTGAAATTTTCTCTTTTTCTCACTTCTTTCTCAACAAACGAGACTCTGAAATGTTTGCTTTTTAAACGTAAAAAAGAACAACTTTTGTCCTGCGTTCTGACTGTGACTATCCGTTACTCTGTATTTTTATTCAAGAAAGAGATTTGTTTTTCATAAATAATATATTTTAAAAAATAAAAAATATTATTTTGACAATTACAGAAAAAAATCATTTATTTACAACTGTAATGCAATATAATATAATTTAAAAAATTATTTCATTTTAATAAAAAATACTTTTCTTTCCAATTATAATCCAATACAAAATTATAACATATCAATACTCAAACTAAGTTTGTCTATTACAGGAATGTTAACACTCAAAATAAGTTTGGTCTAGAAGAACTTTATTTTCTCAAAATCCCATTAAATATTTGATTTTTGTAAAATTAAATTTTCACTTCAGTTTTAAGTTCGTTAACCCTTTCCCTTTACTAAAATGTAAACTTTAAATTTAATATAATTTTATAAAATAAAATTTATGTTTACTTATATCGAGTGATATCTCACATCGACTAGAAATAGAATATTTCTTTGTATATATTGTATATAGGTGGATGCGAACATCACTCATGAACCAGTTTTATAAGGTTAAGTTATTTTGATTTGTAATATGGTATCAGAGTCATTTCGAGTCTATCTTATCGAATGTTTATTGAGTTTATCAGACCATCCGGACCACTTATAATATATTATCCCATGAATTATTTTATAATTTTTTTAAAAAAATGTTATTAATGTAAGATTTTTTAAGAAAGAAGTGTATTTTTTAATTAACAAAAACACTAATATTCTTTAAAAACCTAACTAATAAATATAATTTAATTATAACTGAGAGAAGAATGTGGATTATTATTAGTGTTCAGAATGTGCAGAGTTTGAAAGAGCACAAGGTGATTAATTTGTTGACCCATTGACTGCAATAAGTAGCCACTCTTCCTTGAATGGAGCATAGAGGATAATGTGAATGAATAATTGATGATTTGATAAATGAAGAAGTGGGTCCATTTCTGAGTAAAAATAAAAGATGCATTATGTTTAATCATTCAAAAAGGAATCCTATGAAAAAAATAATAATTCTGGTGATATTGCTGCATGCACATAACATAATAATAGTGCAAATCTCTCAGAGAATCACCATCTCATTAATCCTTTCTTAAACCACAGACAAAGATTCCTTTGTTCCAATTCTTAAATATGTTTTCCTTTTCAATCCTGTTCCATTATTTTAGGAATCCTGCTGCAGTTCCACCTCATCCAATTCATTTTTAAGAATCAACTTTCAACTTCATTGCCATTGAAAAAGTAGAGTAAATATAATAAAGAAAATTTACCTATTATCTGAAAGTTTTGAGTTAGAACTTGTAATCATAATGAACACAGGTTTTAGGTTTTTATTTTGACTCTTGAATAATTTCTAATATGGTTCTTATATTTTATGTTTGTTACAAAAAATCATTTTGGTATAATTGTGTTGCCTTTACGTATCAAAACTGATGATAATATATTCTATGAAAATGAAAGCACTAGTTTGCAGATCTTGCTGACCACGTGTTCTTTGGAAAGTAGATTTATCAAAATAGTTTTTTATTCACTGTGTTTTCCACACAAAATTAATATAATTTTTGTTAAAGAAAGCATGTTTTGGGACTTATTGACGCATTTTTAAATTAAAACGAAAAAGAAAAAAAAACATTAACACCTTAAACTTTCTTTCGTTTATAAATACATATTTCAAACTTTAATTTTACATAAACTTTCTTTTATTAATTTATAAATAAATATTTTTGTACCGGATTATACCTAAAAGTTTTGGTATTCAATTTGTCCAACCGATATGTTGAAGATGCATTAAGATAAACAAACTTAAACTGTACGAAAAAATTAGCTAATGCGTTTTTAATAATGATCTAAACGTTAATCTAGTCCAAAGGTCTAATAATAATGGATCATATAAATAGTCACAAATTTCAATATATGTAAGTCATTATCAAACATTAATTGCACCGAATACTTACTTAAGTGTCAAAATATTTTTTGCAGGTATCATTTCGACTGAAGACCTACAAAGAAATAATAGCTTAATTAGAGTGGAGGAACGGTAGCAAAGGAAGAAAGAGTAAATCAAAACTAGTTCGAAAAAGTGCAAGGAAGAGTGTGAATCGACTGACCGAGGTGAAAGAATAAATTGTGTGGTAGGTACAAGTTCTTTCGGTCCCTTTTATACGACAACAACTTGTTTCTTATTTTTTTCTAATTCATTCTTTAAATTTTATTTTTTATAAATAAATACCTAATTTTCCAATTTTATTATAATTTTTTTTAAAAATTGAGTTAAATAAAAATAATAACAATAAGATAATAATAATAGTGTAACATATCCATGTATTTACCACATAAAACTATAATACATGAAATATCAAATAAATATTTACATGTAAATACATATTAATTATACACTATTTCAAAATATATCTCTCTTTATAAAAATTTTAGTATATATACACTTATCAAACCAAAATACTAAAAAAAAAAAAAAACTAAACATTATTCTGCTCACTAAACATTTGTTCTGCTCATAGCAGAGTTATGCTTATGTGTAAGTACATCACAAATAAAAAACACCAAACAAACAATAAGGTAAATTCGTTATTTTTAAAATCTCAAATAAAAATATAACTTAAACTAAAAAAAGCATAAATACATTCATCCTCGTATATTTTAAAAAAAGAAATCAAATATTTATAAAATTCATAATTTGCATACTTCAGGAATACATCATTAACTCACATCAAAGTTTAAATTTCTAAAATAATTTAATATATATCACAAATTTTACATAAATACTAACTTTTAATCACATAATTAAATAAAAATATAAAATTATAAACAATAACAATAAAATTATTCTTAGTAGTGAAGACAGTAACTTAAATTTTTGAAATGATAAAAAGAATACATTATAAGGATTAAAACCAAACTTCAATATTACAGTCAGTTTTTATAAAATTTACAAAGATGACAAAATTAAATAAAATTATAAAAATTGGATTAGAAATTTAAAGTATACTCAAGCCAATTTAGAAGTGAAAGTAAAAAGTGAAAACTTTCTAAACGTGTGGATGTGTATATATATATATATATATATATACAAGAGGAAGTAGAAAAATATTTAAAACCATTATATATGACAAAATCATCACTTTGATAATAGAAATAAAAGAAGAGACAAATCCCATTATGTAGGATAGAAATATTACTTTCTTATTATTTTTCTAAGATGACAAACAAAGGAAAACAAAAATTCACATGGGATTTTTAAAAAAAGTCTTCTCGTCAAATTAACATGCAATGCAGAAGAAATAAACACCTCTATTTTGCAGTTATACATTTTTTAGTTTCTTAAAAAAAAAGTTACTCTTTAAAAATTCCCATTTTAAAATTATTATAATATTTATTTATTTTCACTTCACTCGTCTAAAAAGGTATAGAGATTTTTTTTTCATTTTTTCCATTCCTACAAACAACATATTTTTTTTATATTAATAGTATATTTTTATTTTTTTTATATTTAACTTTAGCTGAAGTGATACTTTCACCACCACCCATTTTTTTTTCCAAATTAATAATGCAAAAAATAAAATTCACCAAAAGAGTTTTTAAGACCTTTGCACCCAAATAAGTGAGATTATGTAATTTTATTCTATTTCTTTTCCTTTTCGTTTTATTTAAGGTTATTTCCATTTACTGAGACGGTATTAAAAAATACCATTCCCAAACAATTATGTTCCATCAGAATAAAAGACAACTAAAACATTATTAAAGTAATTAATTATTAAATAATTTGTACAATAGATTGAAATTGGTTGCGATTTAGTAATTTGCATCTCATATTGATTGTTAATGCATCTAATTTTCTGTTAAATGTGAAAATTAATTCAAGTTATTGTCACACGAAGAGTATTATAACGGATAATTATTACTTAGGGTTGTAATTTTCTTTTTATCAAACATGAACATACCAGTTTACTTTTACTGTTTCAATTAAAAAAATTAATAGAATGACATCTTTTGAAAAAAAAAAACATTATCAGCAGTAAGTATCTGCCTATAGTCAGATTCGGAAAAAAAGACCATAATAAAAAAAAACATTAGAGATAATCTTCCACGTATTTCATAAATTAATTAATTAAATCTACTAAATTATAAGAAAAACATTATTTAAAATTATAAAAGATAAAAAAAAAATAACAAACATAAAACACAGCACACCTTCTTCAATTTTTCATCGCTTTATTAATTTATGTGGTATAGATTATTAGTAAAACCATTATAACTTTTTTTAACTAATTTTATGTTAATATTATACAACATCATCATTCATATATTCCTCACCACACATCTATATAATAATAGTCACAATCCCATATTACGTGTATACATACATTACAATATTGTACAAATATTTATATACAATATTTATGACATACCATACATATTATTATCATCATATATATATATATATATATATATATATATATATATATATATATTTCACCAATTAATCATTATGAGTCGAGAGGAGACTAATATCAATTTGATTTTTAGGTGCCGAGTTGTTTGGTTATTATGAAATCATTGTTGTGCATGGTTGAGAGTGTGCAGAGGGTGTTTCACAACATTCAATTCTTAAATTTTTTTCAATTTAGGATGAGCAATGCGCCTGCTTCGGTAAATAAGGTTTGGGAAGTGATTTGGATCGTAATAGTCAACGAGATTTGGAATCATAGAAACAAGATAATCTTTAAAAAATGAGTAGTAAATGTACTGGAAACTTTTGCTTTGTTCAATTAAAAGCTTGGTCACGTGTTACATCCAAATCACAAACTAAGCACTTTTCATTTTCTGATTGTTGCATAGATTAGTTGGTTTGTATAAGGATAATCTCATTATGTATTCATTTAAGTTGTATGATTGTTTGCCTCAGGTGTCTTCCTCTGAGTTAGCTATGAGAGTTCTGTATAGATAGACATGAGAGTAAGTCTAATGAAAAAGATTATGGTTGAGTTCATGTATAAGGGTTAGATCACCCCTAAAATGATTCATATTTATTCATTTGTTTATTATAGATAACATCAAACATACATCACGGTTCGGACAACCTTAACCCCTCAAACAAGTAAAATTTATTTTATTATAAAAATAAATTTGCAGCTAAGGTGTTTGAGTTTTGGTTGAATTGCAGCCAAGGTGTTTGTGAAAAAGCTTCAATACGGAAAAAGGATGATTGAATTCTGCTGGCACCGCTGGCATGGTGACATAAACTACTGTTGCAAAGCTAGTGTAACTTTTGGTGCAGTTTTTGTTTAACAAACTGATTTTAAAAAAAAAAAGATTATACAACAATGGGATTTCGACATTCATTGGTTTGGATTAAATTCTTGTTTAGAAAATTGATTATGGTGCAGTAGAAAGTTACTAATCTGAGATTTAGCACTTGGTTGAAGTTAAAATTTCATGAGCAACATTATGGTGGGAACCCACGCGACTTGAATTGTTGATTAATTTGTGTCACGTAAGAGAAGACAATTTTGATACAAGGTTTTCCATTTTGGTGAGGCTACGAGTATGTTAAATTAATAAGTTGCCTAAATTTTTGGCTTCATGGGTCAATGATAAATTCTTGTAATATTCTTATGTGATATCTTGCAGCACACATCTTCGTTGGTTAGTTATAAGCAATGCACTAAGCTGATCAAAAAAATAAAAAATAAGCAATGCACTATACAATTTTTTTAAAAAAAATACCCAAAATACACTTGTAATCTTGATTTGAAACACAACAAGAGTGTGAAGTTTAGTTGCTGGCAATGGTTGATTTCAGCGTAAGTGGAGGCATTAAGAATGAGTCTTTGAATAAATAAAATAATTAATTAGTTTTTAATAATTAATTTATTAAAATAATAAATTCTGTTAGTATAATAATTTATTATTATTTTTTTCTTTTACTTTTCAACTTATCAGTTCATCGATGTTTTTTCTCTTTAATGCTATAGTAAAAAAGTAAATTAAAAAATATTAATATTTAATATTTAAAATTCAAAGTTTTATTTAAAAGTGGAGTCATCACCATATGGATATTTTCATAAGTGAGCTCAATGTTATTGCTGTCAAGCTTCAAAAATTCAGCAGCACTTTAGTGTCGGTTATACACAACAAAACTTATGTGTCCACGTATCTAAAGCTAAGCCCACACTTTATTCTAATTACACTCTTTACTCAAAACTAAGCTCTCACTTTATATTTATAATTTTATTGCCTCCTATCCACGACTAAGCTCACACTTTATTTATAATTTCATTGTCCCCTCCTCTACGACTAAGCCCACACTTGTGTAAATAAATAATATAAATTATAATTTTGTTCGGGCAACTTATAGGCTAGACCGACGCAAAAAACATCTATTGTAATGCTCATGTGACTGTCTAGCCAATGGTAATTGTGTCCCAGACACCTGCCAAGTTTTTGCGTTGAGGATATTAGGTTCCCAAGTTCGGTAAATGCAAAGCCCACGCTAATTACATCTTTGTGTCCGCTATTTATAGCTAGTGTCCGCTTTTGGTCCATCCTAATAAGCATATTTTTTGGAGTGTATGAACATAATTGGAAAAGCCAAGGAAGACGCTAGGCCTTTCTTTTTTTTAGATTTGTGATTTTAGATTTATGTTTGATGGTAAGTGCATTTTTTATTTTTGTTTTCATGTATAGACTTGTGGTTATTGCGATGTTTGTTTGTGTATCACTAATGGTATGTATTATATTGTTAGTAAAATTAGTAAATTATTATATTGATTTAGTAAAATTTTGAAAACTAGTATAGTCATGCCGCAAAATGTTGGTTTTCTGATACTTTTGTTCAAAATGACGAATCTTCATTCAAGTGAAAACATAGCATGAAAATTAGCAATTGCCTTCGAATCGTATCTATGTTAGAGTCAAAGTTTTTCACTTTAGCAAAAATGGAGTAGGAAATCAGTTTTGCTCTCAACCCTATTTCAGCTTAAGCAAAATTTGTTTCGCTCAAGCTTAAGTAAAGCATAAATTCAATCCTGCTTCTACTATATTTTCTTCCAAAGGCATAAGTTTTCGTTCAAACGAAACAGTTTTCACTTAAGTGAATATATTTTCACTCGAATTAAAAAAAATATTTTCTTTGGGCGCTCTAATGGATTAAATGTGGATGTTAAATGTAAATATAAATAGAATATTGATCACACACCTATATATATATATTAAAATAGTTTTTTCCATTGAGAGAATAATGCATTGAGATATTTAAGTTGGGTATTGGATTTGACTTTCGATATGAAATATTCTGACTCTATCAATATTAGACTCACATAGGTGATGAGAGTTAAAAGAGGTTCCTATGACCTAGTATGCGGTGTTAAAATGACTATGTCTGATAGGTCATAAGGATTTTCTTTGTCATACGAGTGTACTATGTTTCTATTGTGTAACTTTGTTTTCATGACAACTTAGTGAAAGTGCATGACAAGTCCATTTAAGCCTAATTCAATATTTTGATTCAATTTTATAAATTCAGTTTATAAAGTGAAATTTAAAGTTAGTTATATAATTTGAAATATCTTGATTTCTAGTGGATTTGAGATATTCAAGAGAGTTTCTCACGCTAAGACTGTCAACTTATATTTGAACTGTATAATGAATAGTTTAACCGTAGATGATCTAATCAGTTAAACAAACTCTCGCTAATATAGATTTTAAATGACTTTGATACCTATTAAGAGATGAATTTTAAATTTAATTCAATATTATAAAATCGATATATAATGTGAAGTTTACACTCACTTATATTATATTATATACTATAAAATATCACTACAAAAAAATCATGAAATAAAAACCAATTTTAGAAACAAAAAATAATTAATTACTATAATGACTAAATTAGAGACTATTTTAGAAACTAACAAAAAATGGTTTTTAAATTAATTTATATTATTATTAAATAATTTTTAAATTGTTATTTAATTGGCTACCAAGTTTTTTGCTACTATATTTAGAAGCTAAATAATTGATAGTTAAAACCTGATAACTAATTAAATACCAATTTATAAACTATTTAACAATAATAAAAATCAATTTAGAAACCAAATTTTGTTGTTAGTATTTAAAATATCTCTAATTTAGTTAATATAAAAAATAATTATTTTTAGATTTTAAAATTAATTTTTATTTTTTTTAGTGTATCTTTATCTATAATTAATATGTAAAATCTCCAATATCCTTAACCAAATGAATATATAAAATGAAATAACATTACTAATGTTAAAAACCGATCAAAATTTGGTTTATAGACAATTTTTTTTTACATAAAAATATATTTACCCTAAAATAATTTTGACATAAAAAAAATATTTGGATATTTATGAAAAGGTATTTGAGATGTCATTATCATTATCCACTGAGAAGCAGGAGCAGGATTCAGTGACAGAGGTTTGGTCATGTTGCACTGCATGCTCATCACTAACAATTACACAAAACAAATAAAAGAGTTTATTTGGACCCTTCAACCCAATCTCATCACTACCCTACACGTGTACCATCACCCATCACACGCACATCACAGACGCGCCCGTGATACAATCCATCACTGTACGGTTCGAGGCGCTCAAATAAAAAATAATGTAAAATGCAAATAAATTACGCAACGGTACAATGAATCTTCGAAACTCTCAAAGGGAATCCAATGTTCTTTGCTCATTCAAACATTAACCATTTTTCTGCATTTTTAAAATGTTTTTTATTCCCAAACTTTTTTTTACAATTATATACTTAAACACTCTTAACATATTTAAATTGTCTAATGATTATAAATAACTTTATCTTTAAATGTGTATTTCAAGATTTAATCTCTATTTTGCATTTATAAAAACCACATTGGGTAGAAAGATTATTCCATGAATAAAATTGTTACTATCTTGGAAATTTGAGGCTCAACAAATATATTTTTTCATGTTTCACTTACCTTTTAAAAGATCACAATTCTCAATTATGTCAATAATTTCTAACTAAGCTTCAACAAAAATAAATAATCATATTTTTAAAAAAAATTCGAACTAAGTTTTCTATGGGTGTGTGAGAATATTGCATTATTGTTATTAAAATCCTTTAATGTATAATAAATTAAACATTTTATTCACATTTTTATTCTTTGATTTATTTTTTAAACCTTGGTACTAAACATAAGTTGAAAATATTAGTTTATACACAAGCGAAAACAAAGTCAAGAGTGCATAGTTTAAATAAAGAAAGTTTGTATAAATTAGTTTATATGGGAATTAATTTTAATTAGGTCTAACATGAAGTTTGAAAAAAATATTTAATTTATGATAACTATCACATCTCATACACCCATAATTCATTCGTAATCTTAACTTATAAACATAACTTTTATAAAAAATTAGCTTGAACTTATTAACATGTTAATTTATTTTTTATTTTTTATAAGTCCTTATGAAAAAATTGTTTATATTTATAACTGAAAAATCTTATATATAGTATAATTATATTGTATTTAATGACACGTATCCTCGTTTTCCTAATTATTTTGTGAAGAAGAAAATAAGTAAAGTCTACATTTTTTTTTATTACTTAACACTTTTACCGGTATTATTCACTTCATCTCTTTTGTTTCTTCTTCCCTTTTTTAGTTTTTATTTCTTATCAAATTCATCATAAGTGAGTTATTCTTGCTCCTAATCCTTCAAATTCTCATACCTTGTTGACGAGAAATTATAAAATTTCAAGGGATTTTGAATTAGTTCGATTTGAATTTACAGTATTTCCAAAATATTTTATTTAAAAACACATTCAATTTTTAAAATTTCAAATACTCAGTTTAAACAAGATAATTTAATTTTTACCATGTTTCCAAAAATAACAACCAAAATTTTAGTTTTATTTCATAATCTTAGTTAATGTGGAACAAATAAGGATTAAAGTTGATATGAAAATTTGAATAATAGATCTATTAATTTAAAAAAGTTGATATGAGATGATGTATCAATTCGACTACATTTAAGTTAACTATGATATTTTGATTAAGATCAAGTCAATCTAATTGTAATTGAGGTTAAATTGTCCAGTTTTTATTGACCTAAAATGTCCAAATCTTGAAAAAAAATAAATTCAAAAAGCCTTAACAAAGACTTAAGTGGATGACATTTTGGTTTGGGACTAAATGGGAATATATTGAATGTGGTTAAAAAAAAATCTTTTTCTTTTGATGAATTAGTCTTGAAAAAATGTCTAAAAAAATAATTGATATATTTTTTTTGTTAAAAATAAACTATAAAGTGTTGTGAACTAAACTTAAAGAGTAGAGTCTTGTCTAAAGCCTACTAGACATTTTATATGTTACTCTATTTTATTATGAAACTTGTAATGTGTGTTTTATGAAACTCTACTAGACATTTTGGTAATTTATCATAATGATTTTAGTTTAAACAGAGAAAGTATTACCGTGTGTACACATTTATTCACGTTTTAAAAACAATAATAAACAAAATATATAACATTGTATCCTATTTTTACATATAAGAAAACAACTGATCTATCATTGTATAAAATAAAAATAACTTAGATAGTATCTAGAACTGTAACCATTGTTGTAGATACCTCGATCGTTTAGTATTGAACTATTTTATTCATGAGACATATTTGACTCGTATCTTCAATCAACCAGTATTAATTAACTAATTTATCTCATAACTTTCAGATTTAGTGAGATGCATCACAGATTTATGAAAATTACTTTAATTTATAGGATGTTACCATACTACTTATCATTTATCTTTATTTATTATTTGACGTGACTAGTATTATAAAGTGGACTTTAAACCTAACTTATTCCCATAAAATCGGCTAATGAGATAAGATTTGCCTTCACTTTATATATAATGAAATACTCTAATTTATATCCGATGTGGGCAACCACTAATTCGACTCGAATTAGTAAATTAAAATTAAGGATATATATATATATATATATTACTTACATGTACAATCTTTTATTTCTTTAATCACGCAATATACAAAATACAAAAGAAAATGCAACCTTTCATACATAACTCCAACAACACATGAATTAAAGAACGACCAAACAATAGTCATATTCTCGAACCCTTCTGTCTATCTTGAATTTTCCATAGTAATGAAATATAATTAAAAACTATAGCATTACTAAATGAAATAATTAATTTAGTGAAAATCTAACCTAATGAATGAAAAAATTAGGTCAATTTAAAACCTTCTGACCCCTCAAAATTGTAGGTTTTGTGGATTGAAAAACACTTAATTTGACAGATTAAGCAGTGAAATTAAGTACCCAATTATTTAATAAGAAGGAACTTTCGTTTCATTTGATTCTTACAACTATGACATAAGAAATTTCTCTTTCTTCTTCTTTAAGCCTCTTTTTCCTTTTCATATTTTTGCTTAAACAACTTTATCATCATTGTTCCTTTACACCATTCCTTTCGATGAATAAATGAGAAAATGGTTTGTTTTGTATAATAAAATTGTGCATGAACAGCTATATATACAAAATGTTGATTTTTCAACATCACCTATAATGCACAAACATATCATGTTCTTGTGTCAGTGTCGGTGTTTCCTCCAAAGGACACAACACTGCTTCATATAAAACCACATTTATACAAACAAAAAATCATTACAGACTATTTTGATCGAATTTAGAAGAAAGAAAAGTTCGAACTAATAATTTCTGTTAGTTTATTTTTTTAAAAATTCAATTATACATACATGATTTCATCATTAAACCTCATAATATACAAATATACAGTGGATATTAACTTTTAAATATATGATTTAACTAGTTTAATCTAGTTTGATTGGATTATATATTAAAATTAAAACATGAAATAAACACTAAAAAAAATTATTAAATCTAAAGACAAAAAATAATTAATCAAAAAATTAAAAAAATTATTGATATATAATTTTTTTATTAATAAAATTTTATAAAATAGTTTTTAAATTTGTATTTAAATTAATTATCAAAATTTTACTTACTAATGTTTTAGATTTTAATCTTAAAAAATTAATAGAGACTAATTTAGAATATAAAATAGTTAATAATTTAAATTTGGATGGATAATAATTAAATATCAATTTAGAAACTATTTTATTTTTTTATTAATATTATAAACTATTTTACATGTCAGATTCTTTATTTTAGTTTATAAAATGATCTATAATTTAATTAATATAGTAATTAATTATTTTTTTAAAAATAATTTTTATTTAATAATTTTCTTATAATATGAATGAATTGTTTTAAGTTGGATTCTTAAGTTAATTAAAACCCTTTAAAAAAACAAAACATACACTGTTTAAATATTTCAAATATTGTAAAGAAAAATGAAATAAAAAAATTAGACAGAGAAAAGAATTAAAGCAAAGCCGTAAAGGTATTGACACAAAATCGACTTTATAAAATTATTGTGCTTTTAGGGTTCTATAATGGTAACCAAGTTGGAGACTTTTTCAAAGGGTCCTAGAAAAAGCTTGAAGGTGGGATTGAAATATTGTTTTAGAAAAGAATGTGGCATATGGAAAAAGTTTAGGAATGCATAAGCTGGAAAATTTGATCATAATAATTGTTTGGGGGTCTACACTTTTCCATCTTTTTGAGTTTGCAAAGTATGGTTTTTCTTTTACCCCAAAAAAAGGTTTATAAGGAATCATGATGATGGTGTGTTGATGGTTATATGATGATTACAAAATGCATTTGTACTAGAAGATATTGGAAAGTAGCAAAGCATTTGAACAACTTAATTATTAGCAAATATGGTAGGTTTGGTTGGAAATGAATGAACCAAAACAATATTCTTCTTCTTCACATAGGATGTGGACATTTTATTCTTCATATCTATGCTATTTGCATTAATGTTACTGGAATAAAATAAAAAATCGTTTTTCAAATATTTTTTTAGCAAAAATGTTAATGCTAAATAAATAAAGAAGTATATTGTGAAAGAAATGTATTACGAAATGGACTTTAAGCCTAACTCAATCCCATAAAACCAGCTCATAGGGTTGAGGTTTGCACTCACTTATATATAATGAAAGGCTCTAATTTCTAGTCGACGTGGGATCTCCAACAAAATATACAAATGGGTATTTTTTTTTACTAGATTTTAATGTGTACTTTGGTAGATACATGCTCCTAAGAGGCAAATAATGTTATGTTTATAGTTACTTCAATGATTCAGCAAATGACATTCTAATTAATAGAAGATAATTACATCATTAATAGACTAGATTTGTGTGTGTGATAAATCTTATGGGGTTTTAAACGAAAATTATTAAAAAAAATCAAATTTTGTTTGTAAATGTTATACAATTTAAGAATATTGAGCAAAAGAAAAAGAAGGTAAAGTGAAGTAAAAGAACGAATTTTATAAGCTTTTAGATAGAAATATGATCAATATTATATTTTAATTGGTAATATATATTTATATTATTATTTTTAATTTTTACTTTTAATTATTGTGAGACTTACCATTAATCACATATTAACATTTTTCAAAATTAAAAAATAATTATAATGCTAACATTAACTTGGACTTATATATTAAAATAATATTTTTCATGATGTATGAGAAATGATATATTAATAGTCAGAACTAGGTCAAATGTTAGAGAATTAACAAAAAAGAAAATAGTATTTACTCATAAAGTTTATGGTTGATTATTTTTCCGAAATGGTGTATGATTGAAGTTGAAAAGGCACATAAAGTTAAGAAATAGTTTTTGAAAGTTTTGGATTGATGAATTGATTTGGTGTGTGAAATGCGTAATTGGTGGTACCCATTCATTCGCATTTCATAGTCAACAAAGTCTTGGGACTCACCCCACCAACCAGAGACAATACTTACTCTACTTTAAAACCTATTCTTTGTAAAACTTTTTTTATTAAAGTATATTATCATTATATTCGATTATAAGAATAAAAAAAAAGTATTATATGCTAAGAAATATATTTTTTAATAATTAAATAAAACATTAATAAACTATTGTCATACTCTTCTCACATATTATACTAAATTTAAGATTTATGGAGTTATTATTTTATTTTAGAAATATATCAATGTTTTGAGCGGTCAAAATATAGTTCTACATTTTTTTCCTTAACTTACTGAGACATCTTTTAAAGACAAAACTGTGACGGAACACCGACTTCTAAAGCGGACAATACATTGGATGTAGTGATTGACTCTAACGATGTTATCTTTTGAATTTGAGGTTGGAACATTGGTGTCGTATGTGGGAACGGAAATGTTCCTTAACCCTTCAACTAAGGGGAAGCCACTCCCCTTAGACCTCGACTGAGGGACTTGTTTCGGTACCGCCAATATAGTCTTATATCGTTCAGGAGTCGAGGCCAAAGACAGTCTATATACTCATTTCTCCTCCAATTCACTAAGACACCTTTTAAGGACAAAACCGTGATGAAACATTGACCTCCAAAACAGATATTTTTCATAAAAAAGTAAAAATAAAAATAATATAACAAAATGGATATAAAAAATAAATTAAAATGAATAATTTATAGAGTGACATATATAAATAACATGATGATAACCATAAAAATAAAAGATTTAATTAAACATATAAATACAATAAACATATATACATATATTCCACTCATACATAAATCTGATGAAATATTACAAGTTTTTTTCACATAATAATAGTTTAATGTTTTAAAAAAACTATTATTAAGTTTAAAGTTACTTTCTAATACTGTGATCAAAATTTGAATACTTCATACTTATATCATATAACACAATTTTAATAAAACATTTCCTCATTATTCTTTATACATATATTAATCATAGGATAAATATCACTTTGATTATTACTTCCAAAATTTTATAAATTTGTTTCTTGACTATTATTAGCTTACTCAAACATATTTTGAATGTTAGCAAAAAATATAATATACGAGTTTACTCAAACATATTTTTAATGTTAGCAAAAAATATAATATACGAGTGATGATATATTCTTTACTTAAGCAATACAGTATATATCTTGAATGACATCTCAACACTTCAGTGTCTTCTCTCATTCCTTAATTGATACTTCAAAAAAATGAAAGAAAATTGATTCACTATTTCTCTATTAAACGAATTTGAGGGTCAAAAAATAAAGAGATAATCAACACAAACTATTGTTCACTAAAACATAATTATATCACTTAATGTCTCAACTTTTGTAGCACGGTCCAAAGTTCTAAATTCTGCTTGCATAACCAAAATATGTATGTTTTTTTTGCAAAACAAACCTAAAATCTCAATACCAATTATTAAAATAAATCAAAACAACAACTATACCATTAATTTCTTATTATATTTTGAAAATCTTAAACGAGTCCAAAAGAACATACTACCTCATTTAAAATCACACACTTACGAAAATTTATTCTTATACAATTTTTGTTGTAATTTCGGAAGAGATATGACAAAAGATATCACTTTTATATGTGAACGTTTGTACATCGAACGTGGATATCGCAAGTAGATTGTCATTGTTGCGTCTTTTCTGGCAACCTCTTTGCACATGTTCTGATTTTCTTGGAGTGTTTTATGGACATGAGATCCTCTTCCACAAGTCTCGATCTCCCTTGGAGTTGGATCTTCGATGCAAGATCCTGTCTTTTGAATCTCCTTTGTTGGAACTGGATTTCATGCGCTTTTGAAATCGGGAATGGATCAATGACAATTGTTTTCTTCTCCCTTTATAAAAGAGGTCTCCTATGCCTCTTCAACACATCTCACTCATGACTTCCTCTTTTCTTTTTCACTCCTTCATTCTTTTATTTTACTTTCTAATATTTAAGTGTTATGAGTTCTTATTCTATAGGAGTTTATTTGCTTGTTTTGGTACTCGGTATTATTCAAGAAGTTTATGTTATATCATAAAAAATTTGTGCAATACATCGCATATAAGTTTTTATAAGACAATAATCACTCACACCTCAAAAAAATGATTTTTGTTTTTGGTTTTTAAGTCTATTTTAACTACAATTTCAATAAATACAATTACTTTAAAACAATATCATTAATCATTAATGCAACTACCCTTACATTTACAATTGTTTGTTTTCCAATCAATAACAAGTCCAAATTGGAATTGGGAGAAAGAATTTAAAAACTTTCAAAGTCCTCATAACTATAAGTTATACCATATAGATAACCAACCAAAACATTAATTAATGAAAAAATAGACCAATTAAAAGAAAACATTTTCACCTTGTTAAACATGTGAAACCCTAAAGTATTATGAGACAAGCCCAATTAAAAAAAAACATTCTTAATTGGTTAAACATGTGAAAACCTAAAATACTTGGACATAAAGTTAAGAAAAAACATATCCTAAGTGGATCTAATCAATTAGGACCAATCTAATATTTTTTTTCTAGTATAAAATATTTGATGAAAAATATAAAAAAATAACTTAAAAAAACAAGAGAGAGAAAAAATAACATAGAAAACTATTAGTTTTAAAATTAAATAATTAACGTTTCACATTTTATAACTTTTTACCTTTATATGTTTTAATGTCCTCTCTACTTATCTAGAAATGCAAAATCCGTATGTGCATTATTTTAATATATATATATATATATATATATATATATATTTTTTTTTTTTCTTTTGCTTTGTACTTCCTTTTAGCACACTGTATTGACCACTTGATTTAAAATGTAAGTATTAATATTTTAGTATACGTTATTTAAAAAGAACTAATCTTAGTTTCTTTATACATTTTTCGTTAAAAGATCTACTTATATTATTAATAGATTGCAAGTCATTTTATTGGCAATTTTCGTATCATATTTTTTAAAGTATTATTTTGGTTACGTTTAGAGAGAAAAATCAAAACAGTTTTTTTAATAATAGAAACTACAAAAGATTAATTTTGAATTTAGAAAACTGAAATAAATTTATCAAAAATTTAAAATACCAACAAAATATTTAAAACTACTAATATTAATGCAGATTGCTGAACAATATGTAATTTCATAGGACAATCCTGAATAAAACAGTTACATAAAATGAAATTAAGTCTATGTTTAGAATTACAGAGACTTTATGGAAGGAAGAAGAATATTGTTTCCTAAGTTTTGTATAAATTACACGTAAGAAGAAAAAACTTAGCATAGAGTGCGATCACCATTTATAAGTTTCGACTTTTTAAGAAGATTATAATTATATTTTATTTTTTTAAAGTTAGTTCTAAAAACTACTTATTTTATTTTTAAAATAAACCAATTTAAAAAATTCCAAGGGTATAATGCTATATAAAAATAATATTAATGTAGTCACTTTTCTTTCAAATAGTATCATAAATCATAATTGTTAATCAACAGTTTTAATTTTTGCATAACTAGACAATGAGAGATATATAATGACAATTTATAAAACCCATCAGTTTTAATGGATAAAAGAGTTATTATACTATATTTTTAAAAATGGAGGAACTTCATTTAATCTTGAAAAAGTTCTATGCTTATACTTTTAAAACTGAGAGATTTAATTAAATATTTTATTAATAAAAATATTAAATTGGAGAAAATAAATTAATATAAGGAAGAATAATTAAACCTAATTTTTAATTAGACAATAACGTAAAACTATTTTATTCTATTTCATTTTTTTACATTATCTTCTAAATCTTACATATAGAAGCTAGATCAGTTCTCACTCAATAAAAAAATGAAGTTTGGGTTACCTATTTGTTGGGCTGAGTCCAATAACACACATAAATGGGCCTATTACTGTACATATTAGCCTTAAGGGTATTGCATTCCGCACCCCACACATTATAGAATTTGAAATTCCAAATCTATTATTCTGAGGCAATTACCTCCTGCACCCGATCTGCTTCCTGTACCCGATGTAACTTTTTAAACCCAACTTTGCCCTTGTCACAGATTTGCTTATGGATATTAATATCCAAAAGTGACATATTTGCTTATGGACATCAATATCCAAAAGTCACATGCCTATGCATATTGACGTCCGAAAGTGTCAGTTTTGCCTATGGAATATTGACATCCGAAAGTGTCAGTTTTGCCAATGGACATTGGTATCCAGAAGTGTCATGTTTGTCTACGGATATTGTCATCCGAAATTGTACTATTTAACTACGAACATCTTTATCCGAAAGACACTATCATACTTCCGAATATACATATTCAAAAGTCTATAATTTTGGTGTTTTTAATTGATTAAAACCCACTAAACTAAACAAATTTAAAGAATTAAGTTTTGGACTTTAATAAAAAACCATTAGAAAAGACAAAATAAAATTGTGAAACCATGTGCCTAATTGTCATTGAAGTAGCAAACCAATAGTTTGGTAAGCACTCTCGAAATTCTTGGGTGGAAGTGCAATGAAAAGAAATGGTTACATTCCTCAAATCAATTAGGCCAAGAGAGTGATGTTTGTAGAACCTTTTATCCCCCAACGAATGTGTGTCATGTGTTGAGAGGGGCACATGAGATTCAAAGAAAAAGTTAAAGGGGTTGAAAGGGGCACATTCCGAATCTTTTTTATTCAGAACAAATCAAGAAAAATATATATATATATATATATATATATATATATATATATGGAAGCCAAAATTTTTATTGTTTTACTAGATGCAGTTAACTTTAGGCAATTGCTTCTTGCACCCGATCAATTGTGACTGGCACCCGACATTTTTTTTTAAATCCTATTATGCCCCTGTCTTCTTCACTTTTGAAAATATTGAATGGTAAATGTGCTACGGATGAAGATATCCAGAAGGCAATGTGCTACGGATGAAAATATCCGAAAGGCATGAAATGTGTTACGGATGAAAATATCCAGAATGCATGGAATGCGCTACGGATGAAAATATCCGGAAGGCATGAAATGTGCTACAGATGAAAATATCCAAAATGTATAGAATGTGCTACGGATGAAAATATCCAGAAGGCATGGAATGTGCTACGGATGAAAATATCCAAAATGTATGGAATGTGCTACGGATGAAAATATCCGTAGCTCAAACCATCAATTCTGGATAAATATATCCGCTATCCAAAGTTGAATTCTGGATAAATATATCCGGTAGGCACAAATGAGTTCCGGATGAATATATCCGCAGGCATACATGAATTCCGAATAAATAGATTCGCAGCACTTACCTTGTCTTCTTCGACGATGCTTCCTTCTCCGAAGTTCATTCCTGGGTTTCGCTGTCTCAGAGGTCCTGCTCTACCTACGACGGTGCTGCCTGCAACGATGGCTGTGACGGACGAAGACGAGTGTTGCGTCGTAAGGTTCACTGTAGAAACGAAGAAGAGAAAAACGTTGGGTGCGTGTATTGAGTGCAAATCTCTCACTAACCTAATGTCAAGTTCATTAAGAATAATTTAGTTTTCCTGTTTACAATTGGGTGCCTATTCAAAATAATCGAGTGCAGGAAGAATCAACCTTCTTCTGAAAGTAAATTATCAATATGTTCTCATATTGCAGATTCAATATTGTTCTCATATTGCAGATTCAGTTTAGGGTTTAGGAGTATGCAATCTGCCGACTTATTTTGAAATATATAGTCCAAAAATAAAAAATTGTTTTTTAAATTTATAATCCGGAATACAATTTTTTATTTTGAAATGTCCATTCTAAAATATAAAATTTACAAAGAAGAAAATAACATTTGTCCTCTCATTTTACCTCCCATTCAAATTTCTCAACTAAATGCTATATATATATATATATATATATATCTTCGAAAAAGAATACTGCACATGAATATTGTGATAATATTTATTTTATTCTTTAGCTTCGTGAGCAGATGAGCCTTATATATTATATACTAAAGGAAAGAAGCATGAATATGTGATGAGAAAAGTATATACTGTATACATATTTACTAAACAAAGTTCAGTTTTGAACTTATATCACAACACCCATTTCAAGGGCACCTTAAAATTATCTTACCACTCACAAATCACTCTTTACAAGGGTATAAAATGTGAAGAGATGAATCAATCAACTACAATCATCTAAGTGTAAAATATGCTTTTATACAATGGAGGCAGCTTGAACACTTCTAAAGTCCTTGGTGTCATCTTATTCTGAAAAAGAAAAGAAAAGAAAAATATTTCACCATCTATTACCACAAGGGACTGAATGAAAACCAGAGACAGCAATTGAGGATCTCGTGTCTTACCACCCAAAGTCTAATTACATCACTTCATACAGATAATTAGCAGGCAAATTCCTATCCAAAGGGCACAAAGCGTGGTCAGTAGAGACACAATCAAAAGTCTAAGGATGATAACTTGCAGCAGATGATCTCAGAATTTGTACGACCAACCAAAAGTCCTACTTGTATCTCTCACAATCTAAATTCCCAAAAGAACTTTTCATCGAACAATCAATGGTAATATATAAACTCAATTTCTAGCATGTCTAAAGTTCTGACTTCTAAAATTTCGCTTAACTGCCGGAGTAATCACGACAACATACATCTATTGAGTAATCAACAAGGCGAACACACATTGCAGACTATTTGATAAAATTTTCAACCATAAAACAGCAGCTCTTGTGATAATATTGACAATACAATAAAGGAAATGGTATTCTGTGGATTTGTATATGAAACTATTAGCTAACTTTTGGTTCACTGGAATGGTTTTGACGGAAAGAAAATGAATGCACTTCTCACTCCTCTTATTATCTTTGGTATGGTCAGGAAAATAATCATTCCGAAAGTTGCCTCGGTGGTGGTGGTCCTGACTGTGGTAGTGAGTGATGTTGTTATCTAAAGAAAATGTACCGTGGCAATTGAAATGATTCCAGGAATGGTAAACCCTAAACCCTAAACCAATTCACTATGAAAATTTTCGAAAAGTGGAAGTCAGAGATCTTATGCCGTCACTGGATTACTAGTGCAATTTACTAAAAAATTCTATCTTTCTGAGAAGGCAATAGATGAACAAGGATTGACTTTATTTGAGAATAGGAATAAATCACTGGATTGCTGATGCATTTGCATCAAATTCTTATGCTAACTCGAGCTTCATAATTGAATAAAGTACATAAAATCTAGCCAACGGATCTTAAAAATGCTAAAATGAGCCAAACTTAGGCATGAAGAAATTCTTCCTGGCAGAGAGGATAATAGAAAGATTCATCTTGCACCATACTGACAACATCAGGCACAAAGAGAAAGCTTCCCAGATCAAACCGGACACTGTGCCTCCAACCCTCTTCCAAAAAACTATAAACTAAAATCTTTCAGAGGCACAGCTCACCCCGAAAGAAGAGACAACATACACGCTAACCTAAAAACCTTCAATATAAAATGACACTACACTCTTTTCCAATAAAAGTTGTTAATTTCAACATCGTTCTACAATGATAAGTTTCATCTCCTTCACACACCTGATAATGGAATTAGAGTAAAAGTAGGTGTGCATCAAATAGAACTATTTTTGGATAAATTTGAATGCACAAAATATATTTCCTTTTGCTGATAAAAAAAAAACCAAAATATATTTCCTGGGATCAAAGTTACATATTCCCCTCCCTCATGAACAAACAACAAAGCTTCTACCTTTTCTTTTTTCGTTTGTTTTCAACAAAACTTAGATGCAATTCCTTTAAAGAGTTTTTAGCATTGCTCTGTAATCCAAATTACGATCTGTGTGACTAAATAACAAATACTTACACAAAGAGAAATAAAAAAAGTTCTCCATAAATTAAAATTAGTTTTTATATAAACGAGTTTGAAACAAACTCAATTTCACCACAACTAATTTTAGCTTATGATTCTATTTATTTTTTTCATTTTGGATAATTTTATCCAGAAATATCTCTATGTTCGGTTCACCTCGATAACTTAAACACAGACTTTTACTTCGCAAACTACCGAAAAAAAAGTAAAAATAATGCCAAAATCATATAAAAAACCACATCTAAGTTTTTCTTGTATTTTATCTTCTCGAAAAAAAAAAGATAAAACCGTAAAGACTAGAGAGAAAGTAAAATACCTAGTCTTATGATAATCCTAATTTCAGAGTCTAATTTTCAATTATCGAAATACAGCCAAGCGTATCCCTAGATTGCAATTTGAAATTCATGAAACGAAGAAACACACATTCGAATTGCACAAAATCTTGAAGCAAGCATTTGCCTAATCGAGATAAACGCCGGTAAAATTCTAATCCAAATACAGCGTAGAGAAATCAGATATAGCGTTTGCGTGAGAGTGAATGAACGAATAAAACAGAACGAATAAGAAAACAAGCGGAAGAAAATTGAAATAGAAGGAATACCTATTGAGTTGAGTCGGAATAGGATTGGTAGTAGTAGTCGAAACGAGAATAATCATCATCGTCGTCGTCGTCGTCGGAATCAGAAGGGAAATAGGAATAGTTGAAGTGAGGAGCGCAGAAGAAGGAGTAGAGACAGAGAGCGAGTTGATGCAGAGGGAAACAGCAAACCAGATCCAGAATCTGGTCACTACTCAGAGGCTCTGCAATGCATTCCCAGGCTTCCGCTGACGCACGTGCCACCGCCAACACCACCATGCTGTTCCACACCATTTCCGATCGTTATTATTCCCTTTCCTTTCACTCAGTCTCACCATCACAATCAATCCACCACCATCATCCCAATTTGACCTACCCAATCTCTAACTTCGGATTTCATCCTCCCACTTTATTCTTCACGTTTCTTCCATGGAGTTGTTGACTAGTCTCAATGGTCGCACTTTAATTAAACAACTTTAATTAAACACTGTACATTCTAATAATATTACTTATTATACTCTTTTATTTCAAGAGTATTCGTAATCGATTTTAATCTTTTATTTTTTTTACATAATTTCAGGTAGACTTATCTATTTATCTTCGTTTCACTAGTAATACAATATTTTCATTTTTTATTAGCAGTTTTTAAAGAACAATTTTATTAGTTGAAAGAACATGTACGAGAGGATTCATTGTAACATGTAATTATTTTTGTCCATCATAACTTTTTTTTTTATTCTTAAACTTTTAAAAAAATGAAAAAAAATAAACGAACAAAAACACAGTCACCATTAATTAAAAAAAAACACTACAAATTTTATTTTAATTATTAACGTTCACCATCAACCACCATAAATAATCACTATTTAAAAATAACAAGAAACCGCTACATTCTTCAACGTCCTTAGAAGGGTATTGTTGAAATTAAAAAAAAAGAAGGTGTATGAAATATTTTCCAAAAATACTAATGCAAGTGTGACCAGACACAAATGTGTGTGTCTTTTCAGGTCTATAGCAAAAAGTCCATAATAATTTATTTTCTCTTTCTATTTGTATTTCACGTCATGGGTGGTTGGAAAGATACTCCTACGATCAATTTAATATTATCACGGTGGCATTCATGCGAATTTCGACAATTGCAATCCCTACAAGAAATACCCGAACACCCTATATATCAAATACATCACCAAGAAACCGAGCTGCTAAGATGACGGTACAACTTCCTAATCTCGAGTCGAGTAAACGAAGTGGTTTGCGACTGTCGTTCGACAATTCCTACGAAAAATATCCAAATATCCCGTATGTCAGACATCTCACCAAGAAATCGAACAAGTTATGACGTCACATACTAATTAATTAAATTTTACAAAATAGCAGGAAAGTTTTTTTTTTTAAAATTATATAAAAAGGAGATAGAATTATAGATTTTAATAAAAATAATATTTTTTTTTTGAATTAGTGTGGTGTAAGGTGTGGTATGTAATTAAGGATGGAAGATTTATAGAAAATGGAGAGTCAACGAATGGATTGTGACCACATATATAGAAGGTAAGGGGGGGTTTGAATTAGAGGTAGATTCCAAGAAACGAAAGAGAATGGTTTACAAATGGTTAGGTGTGGTGGTGATCTTGGCTTTATGCATCACATTGGTTCATGGGGCTGAACAAGTTCTTACCGGAAGGATATCCTTCTCTGCATGCTTGGGAAAATGCATGAAGATATGCATGCGCATTAAATATGCAATAAGGTTAGAGTGTCAAAGTGGCTGCAAAATGGGATGCAAACAATTGCAAGGCAAAGGTTCTATATTCTACAGAACTATAGCTTAATCCATCAATCTTTTTACCTTTATACTTACCTCTTCTGTAATCTCCTACTCCCATTTCATCTCCATATATTTATACTCCATCATTATCTTTCTTTTTCTTCTTCATCATTTTCACATCTTTATAATAATAATTTCCTTGCATAAAACGTTATTAATAATCTCATCTGGACAAAATTATCTGATTTTATCTTTTATTTTCTCCCTTCACACACAAAAAATATCACCTCACTTTTTAAAATGTTTTACAAAAGCAGCAAATATATATGAAAATCAATCGATATGTATTTTTATTCTGTTTTATAATCATTAGTCTGAAAAATACCTAAAATCAATAAATAAAGTATATATTAAAATTACAGACAAAAACAATATGTTCTTAATTTCTTATCCATTAATAATTAACAACACTCTTGAAGATAGAAATTGTTAACCATTGCACATGACACCACTTTATGATAAGTGGTAGAGAGCAAAACTCCATCATCACGTGTCTTTGCAACACCACAGAATAATCTAAAAAAAAAACCAACAAACACTACTAAAGTCACCATTTAACACCACAAGGTTAGTTATGACATAACTTTTCATATCACCAATTTTTAAACAACTTACATTTCAAGAAAAAAAATTCTATTTTCTTTTAAATGATTCCCAATTTTATAAGCGTATATATGTGGGTAAGAAAGGTTTTGTCCACAAATATATATATATTTTTTTTTACACTTAATAGGTTTTTAGTGAGAGGAGGAATTCTTGTAAAAGATTATCTGACGTTTAAGTTAATAATCGATATTCGATGGTTGAAGATAATCAATATGACTAAGTGTGTACCTTTACTTGACGTTAGTCAATCTATTTTTAAAGATGAGTTGGATCTAAGAGGTGTTGAGTTTAATTAATGCTAATATTGTTAAGTATTCGTATTAATCTAATATATAATATCTAATCACACATGGTTAAAAGATATGAACGAGATGTATACTCGACAATAAAGTGATACACTCTTATTATGAGTGTAGTCGGCCACATCTCGATCATAGAATATAATATTTATATATTCAATTTTAAGTATAAATTTGAGTAAAATATTACTTTTTGTTCTTAGGTAAAAGTGTTTACCTAATTAATTTTAAAAAAATTAACAAGTCTAAATATTATATTAAGAATGATTTAGTAAAAGAGTTGGCAATTCAAAATTTGTTGAAAAAACTCCAAAATATGGGCCTCAAGAAAAGAGATGATGATGGTCTTGGAATCCCACTAAGCGTACTGTTCTATCCTTAACCCCCATTTTCTTTAGTGCTTTCTTTGCCTCCATTTGTCGGTTCACCACAGGTATACAATTTCTGTAATGCATGTATACTTCTGTTTTATTCTTCATCATTCATTTCCAAATCATCAAAATATAAATTAAATATTATATCTGTTCCTATGTTTAAAATTAATATTTAGAACACATAATAATCACACTAATAAAGTTTTATACAACTTTTTTTCTCATTGTCGTAATGTCTAGATACCAGATTAAAGAAGGTAAATGACTGATTAAATTCATTAAGAGATATGAAATCTTACTTACTGATGAAATAATAACATGCAAACTGTAAACCAATTATAATATTTTGGAATTAATTTGCTCATTTTATACATTTAAGAATCATATTATATTTACGAAGAAAACTATCATGATTAAAAATTATTATTAGACCTGTATATTTTCTTTTTATTTTGAAAAAAAAAGAATACCTTGGCATCTTATTTAAAAATTCCAAATATCTGTAGATCTAGTTGACCATTTTTTAAAGAAAAGAAAACTGCTATCAATCATTATATAAATAACATTTTTCTTAATTTTTAATTTATTTTTAAACCTTAATGGTCTGCCATGAGGACTAGTTTGATGATATAATATTGAAGTGTCACTTTCTTGTTTGGTGATTGGAGGACCAATTTTTTCTTTTAAAAAGTTCAGGATGAAAATTAACTGAAATTGCAGTTCACAGTTGAAGTGCTTGTCAAATAGTTAGAAAGCTTGAAAGTGTAAAAATGTCATGTTATGATTGAATCACATATTTGCCATAAGCTAAGTTTTGAAACTTTTTTCTTTTATATATATATATATTCAGTCCTATTCCATAGAGCAAGCTCTCTTTTCTCTTTCATCCATCTTACATCAAAGTTTTTCTGCTTCCCCCAATTCTCTTTCTTGCTCTCTCTGCTGTGTTGTTCCCTACATCAATAGTTAAGGTCTTAAGGACACTAAACTTTATGGAGGTGACCAATATGGTAGTCTTGTCAGCAGTTTTGGCATTCTTTGTGCTTTGTCTACATTTCATCACAAGGAGGGTCAGACTCAGAAACCTGAATCTTCCTCCTGGAAGATTAGGGTGGCCTATTGTTGGAGAAACCTTTGAGTTCATGCATGCAATGCTTGAGGGAAACGTGTTAAGGTTCCTAAAAGAGAGAGTGGAGAAATATGACTCAAGGGTGTTCAAGACTTCAATGTTTGGAGACCCTGTTGCTGTGTTTTGCGGACCAGCTGGCAACAAGTTCCTATTTAGCAATGAGAACAAGAATGTCCAAGTGTGGTGGCCTAGTTCGGTGAAGAAGCTGTTAAGGTTGTCCCTTGTTAACAAGGTTGGTGATGAGGCAAAGATGGTGAGAAAGTTGCTCATGAACTTTCTTAATGCAGAAACACTCAAAAACTACTTGCCAAAAATGGATAGAATTGCTCAGCACCATATAGACACTTATTGGAAAGGTAAGACATGTAACACAATACCTCAATTTGTTTGCTTGGTCATATGAGAATTGTGCTACCAAAATCAGATAGTTAAATGATACTTTGGTGATTAAATATTTGAATCAATGATCAAGGGAAATCTTGGTGTTGGTGGTCCTTTTTCAGTTTTGGTGGGGAATACCACGTCTTTGAACCTTATTGGAAACTGTCATATCCTCTCTTACCATGCTTACATAGTTACTAGTGAGTGTGAACAAGTATCACAAACAAATCCTAAACAATTTGTAGTGGTAGCCCAACTTGCCTACTGACACTTACACAGATGAGAAGTGCCAAATTTATGATCAAAACAAATCTAGCCAACTGGACTTCTTACTGTGCAATCTCTAATAGGAATCTTACATATTTTTTCAAATCTCTCATCTTTCAAATACATCCTATACCCTTTTGAATATCTCTCACATATATTTTGTTAGTAAAACCAATCTTACATATTTATCAGTATAATAGTAAGGATTTAGCTCTGATAATACACAAAGAAAGACACCAATAATCATTTAATTGAAAATACTGTAAAATCAAATATATATGTATATATATTGAAATATAAAATTAATCACAATCTCAACTTTTAACTTTTTTTATTAATGTTTATTATTGCACTTTATGTTTTAAAAGACACTTTTCCCACTTAGAAAAAGCCAAATCCTATAGCAAACTATGGATAACAATCTTCAATGAAATTTGGGTGAGATCCAACACTTGCAATTGCATAGGATTAAGCATTATACATAAGGTTATATTCTCTTGGATCAGAGCTAGTCTTAATAGAGGCTACCTATTTTAAAGCTTTTCTAATGATTAAAAGTGTTGATTGGCTATATTATTTTGTTTCATCAATAAAAACAGGTTATTCATTGGAAACGAAACAGAAAATTTATGCTTTGATCAATAGTTTAATACTTTTGTTGACTTGCAATTTTGTAGGAAAGGAGCAGGTTTTTGTGCATCCAACTGTAAAGCTATATACGTTTGAATTGGCTTGTTGCTTATTTTTAAGCATTGAAGACTCTGATCAAATATCAAAGCTTTCGTTAAAATTTAATGCATTTCTGAAAGGGATCATTGGCTTCACCCTCAACATTCCTGGAACAAGGTTTCATCGTGCAATGAAAGCTGCAGATGAAATTAGGAAAGAAATTAAAATGATTCTAGAGAAAAGAAAAGGGGATTTGGAGGAGAAGAGGGCATCACCTACTCAAGACCTTCTATCACACATGCTTGTTACATCTGACCCAAGTGGAAGGTTTATGACCGAAATGGAGATTCTTGATAACACACTTCTTCTACTTTTTGCAGGACATGATACTGCTAGATCAGTTTTATCATTGGTCATGAAGTATCTAGGACAGTTGCCTCATGTTTATGAACATGTCTTGAAAGGTTAGTAATAAAATCCTTAACCAGTTTATTTGGACAAGTTTTTCCATAAACACTTTTATAAAAGAAAATAAGATGAGAAAAAAATAAATTTCTTCATAAGCTAAAACTAGTTTATAAACAAATTAAAAATAAGAATTTAAAGAAGATGTGTAAGAAAACTTATGCAAATTAACTTATACATAAACTAATTTTAACTCATGGATCATGGAGAAGTTCATCTTATTTTTCTTGTTCGAACACACCCAAAGAAGATTGTTATAGCAAACTGTTGCTGCTGACAACTATTTTTCAGCCACTCTTATCTAAAACATGATCAGGATAAATGTTGAAGTTATTTTTATGACAGAACAACTTGAAATTATTCAAGGGAAAGAGGTAGGGCAGTTGTTGCAATGGGAAGATATTCAGAAAATGAAATACTCTTGGAATGTTGTATCTGAAGTCATGAGGCTGTCTCCACCAGTCAGTGGTGCTTATAGAGAAGCTATAAAGGATTTCACCTATGCTGATTATAACATCCCTAAAGGCTGGAAGGTATTTTTCCTTTCTTTTGTAGAACTTCCTTTGCTATAACCATGCTTTCTTCACTCGGCATTCATTGGAATCACTTTTAGTTCTTGAGACTTGTGAAAAACTTGTCTGTGATTGCAAATAGCCAAATACTATTCCATCTTAAACATTGTTAGAGAACTGTAAAGAAGTATAAATAAGTGTAGAGATGTTGAGTTCAATTGGTTTGAACTTTTTGTACGATAATGGATTCAAATATTACTCCACGTATATGATTAGTATTCTTTTCTTACATCGACCAAAAATTGTTTTAAATCAAACCACTAATTCAGTTCATGTTCCATTTAACCTTGTTTCAATCTCTTTATTTTTTTTGTCCTGTTTGTTTCCATGAACTACTTGAACTGTCTAATGTTAAATTAGACCAAAAGCTTCCTTCATTTTTTGAGACTCAACAATACTTAAGTCTTGCCTTTTCAAGACCATTGAAAGAAGTTCTTGTATGCTAAAGGAGAGAACCTTGTCTGATGTTGATCATGTTATCTATGATCTTTTATGACAGTTGCATTGGAACACTGGTTCATCACACAATGATCCAACAATCTTCTCGAATCCCGAAACTTTTGATGCTTCAAGGTTTGAAGGATCTGGGCCTACACCCTTTTCACATGTTCCATTTGGAGGTGGCCCCCGAATGTGTTTGGGGCAAGAATATGCTAGACTAGAGATACTTGTGTTCATGCATAATATCGTGAAACGGTTCAAGTGGGAATTGGTGATTCCTGATGAAAAGTTGAAGTATGATCCCATGCTAGAACCAGTAAAAGGACTTGCAGTTCGACTTCATCCTTCTAGTTCCTAGTCAAATAACTGGGCTATAACATAATGCATGGTTTAGAAGCTTTCTAAGTAGTCATCTTATTTTGCTATATTTGAATAAAAAAATTTTGCTTCTTTGTAAGTTTTTTGTATCTGCTTCCATGATTATTCTGTTCTGTATTCAGTACACATATAGTTCATGCCTATGCTTTGTGATGCCGGCGTTTTGGAGTTGTTTTTGTATGGGAGCAAAAATCTTGGTTGATAATTAGACACCAATTTAAAAACCATTTAACAATAATAGAAACTAATAAAAACCATTTAACAATAAAAACCATTTAATTGATTTTTTTAGTCTCTAAAATGATCTCTAATTTAGTCATTATAGCAACTAATTATTTTTTGTCTCTAAAAATTGGTTTTTATTTCATGATTTTCTTGTAGTGATTTATAAAATATGTAAAGTTTTAGAAGCATATGGGATTTTGTATAATGAATTAAAAGTTGAAATCAGTAAAAAAAAATTGGCAATCTTATAGAAAGGTAATTGTTGATGGTTGAAAACAGCTACGTGAAACATCATTGAAAATAGTAACTTCATCAAAAGTAAGGCAAAATCAATGCAATTTCATCAAGTTAGCAGTTAATAATGATTTTAAGAATCACAACCTAGCAATAAAAAATACAACTTCAGAGTACAGTTTAATTGGATCAAACATATTTTGAGGAATCAATATTATGAGAAATTCAAATGTAAATTCACAAACACATACTCATTGTGTTAAGGTTTTGGTATACGATCTCTTATGTGGATTGGCTCATAACTCCTCGTATTCAAATCTTTTGGATTAAGTATCAGACATTCTTTTTGGTGTCATATGAAGGAAGCATGCAACAAAGTAGAAGGTGATAGAAATGCACAATTTTATTGATCATAATAAGCTTCTTAAAATTTTGCTTGATTATACTAGTAGTACATAAAGCAAAATCCCAGTGCAGGGACAAAAAATGAGGAACCTGTGTAATTAAACTATAAAGTTATACATACACGGAAAATACTTACCATATTGCTCAACCAACCCCTTGGTCAGCCAAACAGTGTGCTTGTGTCCACACAACAGGTTATTTCTTACCAAATCCAAAAAGAGATTTAATGGCATTGATGGCATTCTCATTGATAAAAGATTCATCAAATCGTTTCAATAAAGGATCAAATTCCTCTGACGCCCTGGCGTTAGCCAGGTCAGGATCAGTTCTCAGTCTCTGTCAAAATAACAACAATGTTAGATGGGTTAGCCAATATGATAATGGAATAGCTTCAAGTAGGTTGATCACCTTGAAGTCTTCAAAACCAGAATTCAGGGCTTCTTCCAGTGAAGAAAGTGCAGCTTGAATCTGTTAGAAATTTATTACTCTCTATTAGTGTAAAAATAAAATTTAAATCCAGGAATCAGATGCTTTTTGTAGAGATCAACAAGGTGAACAAAAGTAAGATAATTGGAGACTTAATTTTCACAGGTTTTGTTTGGGATGGATTGGTCAATGGTATGGAACTTTGGTGAATCACTTAACCTAGAAGGTGTACGTGTGTTTGTGCGTGTGTATAAGATTTTATCAGAAAATTTTACAGCTAGTTTTGATAAGTGGATCAGTCCCAACCCAAGACAAATTAAACAATTACGTCCTTCATTAGTCTAAAAGTCTGATTTGTTAGTCCATACACATAATTATGTCCTTATTTATACATGCTAAGAACTGATAAACTTTTAATTGATTGGGCAAATTAGTAAGACACAGACATATATAAAGGGATTGCATCTATTCAGCAAGAATAATAAGGAACTAATCCAAAATCAGGTCAAGTTACATGTTCCAAGTAGCAAATGGCAGGAAACATATACCTGGTTTAGCTTAGAGTAACAACAAGCAACGTTGTAACTTGCAACTGCTGTTTCCTCAGGTTCTGGCTTTGATCCCAAAATAGACTCAAATTTCTCTAGTGCTTCGTTATATTTCCCACTCCTTCAGCATTTAATCCAGCAACAGAGTGCACAATAATAGTATCAGTGAGATAGCATCACTTGTAAGACTTTTAATTAAGATATGGAGCAAATTTAGCGTTTGGAAAGCAAAGCAAGTCTTTTCTTTAACCAGTTGTTTAGGCCAAGGCCATAATTAGATCAGGTTTCAATCAGTTAGACAAATGACTGAGAAACAGAACAGCATTTAGGATTCAAAACTAAAATTCCCAAAAGAATTGTTAATGAAGGACAATATATCAATTATCAATTTAAGACCATTGCCAGATACTAAATGCAGATTAAAATTTTATATATAAACCTTTTTTGCCCTACCATGTCTCTTGTCAAAATAAATTTCACACATGGTGCAAAGTGCAATAATTACAGCTATTGAATTACAATTGGAGATAAGATGTTGCATTTCATCCCTTTGGAAGAATAGACTAACATTCTGAGATGTTAAGGGCTAGATAAACAAAGGACAGAAAGGTTAATCCTTACTGGATACACTATAAATGGTAAAAAATAATGATTTGATTTGTTAATCCTTACTTATATAGTTGCAATCCTTCTCTCAAATCCTTTTCTCTGCGTTCTTTTTGTTCCTTTTTCCTCGAAGCATTGAGCATCTGAAATTTTGCAAGTTTGAGAATTGGCAATGAATATTTGTACCCGCACGTAGCAGTGACATGTCTATGTAGAAATGAAAACATCTCATACAAAATGGTTGGTGAATGTAAGGACTACAATTTTACAGTTTAATCATTACGATAAAACTTACTTGAATTTCTCTCACTCTGTTGCTGATTACCCCAGAGTTCCTCTCAGCCCTGATAATCTCTTTTTCAGTTAACTCACCACCACTATCAATACTCTTTCCTGTCAAAATGAGAAACCACGGCTCTGAGATCACGAGCAAATTTCACAGGTGTGGTGTCTACTCACTATAGTAGAACTCAAACATAGCAAAATTAACACATTGAACTAACCATATCTCTTCTGCATTTTCATGAGCAATGGACCAATTCTTTGGCGAATTGTGTACATTGTCCTTCCATATTCCGCAGCTGGCCAAATTTCAGTCCCAAAAACTGCACTGCGGATATTGAACATATTGGCCATATCTCAACGACTCAAACACAATGAGACAAACATAAATACCACAAGTTTACTTCTCAAAAGAATTTCGAAGCACATGATATACATGTAAACTTTACATTAACAGTGACTATAAATTAAACTCATCAAAATCCACATCCATAAACCAACCAAGAATAAATAAGACCTCCAATAAAGTCTCTTAAGCATGAAATGAAAACAACCCCTAAACTAAAAGCTATACCACATCCTCCATAAACCTTGTATCTAGTTCTCCAAATAAAGAAACTTACAGAAAGAGAAAAAAAAAACATGAAGAGCATACCTGGTGGCAATTACTTTATCCCCAACAGTGAAAACTCCAGCCTTATCAGCTGATCCTCCTGGTGCGATAGCATCAATGTAAGTTCCCCCATCCCTACCCTTTGCAAATTTGATTCCAAAGGGCTGCTCAATTTCCACCTCGTACTCTTCATACGGTTCCTCTTCTTCTTCACTCTCCTGTTTGGATGCTTCTGACCCAACTCCGGATGAGGCCTTGACAGCAAAAAGCAACGGTCTTGACAAAAGGGTGTTTGAGAAACAAAAGGACACACCCGAATACAAGGGGCTTCTGGAAGAAAAGAACTTGGTAGAGGAAGAAAACAAGGTTGGGTGAATTTGGGTGGTTCTTGGCAATGTTAGTGCAGAGTAAAGAGATGAGTGACCACTAGTGGTGGTTGGTAATGACATGGTTTATGGTTATGCACAAGACTTTGAAAGTGCCAGTGCTAGTTTCTATGTTGAGTTTCTTCTATGAGTGGAACATCCCTTAGGTGCTTGGAGTTGTGCTTGTGCATAGTTAACAAATGGAGGTTGTGTTGTTGGGGCCACAAAGACATGGATGAGAGGTTGTGAATGTAGATTGCTGAAGTGGTTATGAAGGCACATCCATTCAGTTCACTACAATGATGCCACGTGTACTTTTCGATTTTGCCATGTTTGCTACCTCTTCTACTACTCCAACAATTTGACCAGAGATATGGAAAATTAAAAACAAAAATCAAGAACCTTGATCATTCTTCCAGGAATCTATTGACACATAATCGATATTTGGAATGAACAAAATACTTCAAATAATAACATAAAATTAATATTATAATTTTGATGATAACATTTTGTATAGACAAATTTAAATATTTAATTATATTATTCAAATATTAATTATCTTATTTATCATATCAAGATATTTTTCAACATTATTAAGACTTTTTTAGGTGTTTTTTACAATTTTTATATTGTAATAAAAAAAACAGAAAAACTAACTACAATTTTTTTGCGCGGAAAATTGTAAAAAAATGTTAGTGTTTTTTCATGCAACACAAAATTTGTTTGAAAACAAGCTAAACATTTTAAATATTATAAGAATATATCAATGCAATTAAGGAAATGGTAAATATTTTTATTAAAGTTATAGCAAATTTTGCAAGAAAACGACAAATTGATAAAGAAATCTACAAAAATAGACACACAAAAATTGTAAGTTCAGTTCATATTGCATAAGTATTTCCATACAAGAAGGAGGATATAAGAATCATAGAACAATGAAAAAGATAAAATGGTTTATATTATGAGAAAATCAGTAATTGATCAAATGCATAAAAATTGCATTAGAATATGTTTATACAGATCATACAGTAATCCAGTTGCCTATATGTCATGTTTATAAACACAAGTTAAGGCAAAACCTCTCTCCCAATGAACATGAGAAATGAAACTGAGGAGAACCTAACACAACACCCTCTTTAAAGTCATTTTGCATCTTTCATTTTCAGACCAGATTCAGGAACATCACTGATTATGGTCAGTGTTTTAGGGGCCTCTGTGTGTGCCTGCAAAGGCTCCAATGAGTCCACAATATCTCGCATCAGAGGCCTTGCTTTTGGATTGCGGTTCAAGCAATGATATGAAAGCATTGCAGCCTTGTGAACTGCTTTAATTGGATAATCTCCATCCAACCTTGGATCTATTATGTTTAGAAATTTCTTCTTTTCCTTAAGCAAAGGAATAGCCCATTCTGTGAGGTTCTGCTCTCTAGCAGGTCTTAACTTGTCTAAAGATTTTCTTCCCGTGAGAAGTTCAAGAAGAACAACCCCAAAACTGTAAACATCACTTCTAGGAGTCAGATGACCTGCACAACAACATATGATTATGTTGTCAATTTTTTCAAACATATGATAGTATAATATGTGACTGATAAGTTTGTTGATTTTTACAAAGATTATCTTAAAACTCTTAGTTTATGACTAGTGAAAATAATGAGTGGGGCATCCATAATTTCTCTACATTGATCTTTGTTTATGACTAGTGAAAACATGAACTTGGTTTCACATGAATCCAGAATTCAGAATATACTTTACCTGTCATTATGTACTCAGGTGCTGCATAACCATATGTTCCCATTACTCGAGTAGAAACATGTGATTTGTCTCCAACTGGTCCATCCTTAGCAAGGCCAAAATCAGAAAGTTTTGCATTGTAGTCCTGTTTTTGAAACATAAATGACCAAGATGGTTAAAAGCTGGCTTATTTTGGAACCACTGGGGCTTTAAAGCTAAATGCTTTCTGCTTGAACACCTGAATTCTAACCATAGATATCACAGAAAACTAGCTTGTGTTGTGTATGAAATCATAAACATCAAAGATGATGGAAATCTAAATAGTTTATCATTGAACTCAATAACCAACATGACCTCAACAACAATATTCTACAGTTTAGTGGCCTTGTAACATTGAGAAACTTTGCATTCTTAACTATCAAGTAAGAACTCCAAAGAATCAATGAAAAGCACTATTTACCCACCTCCTAAAACATACTTAAATGGTCATAAATTCATAATTTAAATCTGTGTAGTTTCTAGGCAAAATTTGCTGACCTGATCCAATAAAATATTTGATGTCTTGAAATCACGATAGATGACAGGTTTCTCTGCTTCATGAAGAAATGCAAGTCCCTTAGCAGCACCAAATGCAATCTTCATTCTTATGGACCATGGCAGGGGAAGCAAGATTTCTGGAACAATTAAGTGAAGACACATTAGATGTACAAACAAAAACACCATAATAAACATTAAAGTGTCTCCTTTTGTTGATTAAAGACACAAATAGTCTTGATTTTTTGGTATAAGTAGTGGATTTTATGATTATAGCGTTCGTGGTGAGGTCCTTGCAACATTAAATCTTAGTTATCTTCCTCCAAGAAAATAACATTATAAATTCAAGTAGCTAATATTTTATTATATAATGCTATATGAAAATTACACGGTAAAAGTTGTAAAAAACAAATTCAATGTGAGAGTATTTTAAATTGAGAAATAAAAAAATACACATACTTTTGAAAAAAAAAATTGATTAATATTCCTTACATCAATTCATTTAAATAAAACGACTTATCCAAATAAAATATATATATATATATACAACTTTTAAAAAATAAATAGAAGTACTGAAAATTTTCATAAAAATTAATTATTTAAAAAAAATCTAAAATTATAATTACATGATAATATACTTTTGTCTCAAAAACACAAATTTTATTTATATAATCAAATTTATGTGATTTCATATTTTTTTCATTATACATTTGTGAATTAGTTAATCAATTAATTTAAAGAATACTTCCAATATAATAAATTAGACTTATAAATTAAAATTTATCATCTAGAAGTTATTAATTTTGGCAAACAGATTCTTTAGTGTTGTTACTTTGAAATTTAAAGTCATGTACTCAAATCCTAAAAATAGTTAGGATTAAGACGCCTCCTATTTTTTTCCAATTATTTATTGGTAGGATATTTTGTCTAATTCAAACATAACCGTATTTTTAAAATAATAACATTAAATAATGCTTTAAAAATTGTGTATTTAAGCTAGTTATTTTTTTATTTATGCCCAGGAATACTTTGACATTTTACCTCTCATTATGTGTCACTAGGGAAAATACAAATTTCTGGATGTCTGATTTTTATCATACTACTTTATTTTATTAAGTTAAAATTTAATTGTTGTAGAAAAAATTATTATTTTACATATTAATTTTAAATTTAATGTATATTTATTTATTTTTATGTTGTTTTGTTTAAATTTGAGATATTATTTAACAAATTTAAATTTCAAGAGTCATGCTAATTTTTTCAGTGATTAAACCAGTTATGCTTATCCTTGGAATTTAAAGTTTGTAGACTGAAGTTAAATAGCTTGGGTATCCATATAACTGTGTGTTTCAATGTAATAATATTAACTAACCATTTCTTCAAAAAAGTATTAGAAGAATATAATTTGTAATTATTGGACAGCATTTAGTATATAAATACTTAAATTATTATTTGATATATGCAAAGTTGTAATAACCAAAATTATTTTTAAAAAATATATGCTTATATACGTATGAACTAATAATTTAATTATTCAAAAGATCTTGTGATAAACCGTGATTGATTAAGAAGTTTTTTGGATTAAAAGTAGCTTCTCAAAAGATGTAGGTATTATGCAAATATAAGTGATTCTACCCCAAGAGAAAACCCTTGTTTAAAGGGCAACCTCAGTGACCCTTTGATCCCAAAGAAATAGTAACTCAAACATGAATAATCTAGAATAAAATGGTTCTGAAAAAGTTGTGAAAGCAGAAAACTTTGCAGCTAAGTGGTCTTCTCAGCACATGAATACTTCTTGGTTCATTGTATTGGACAATTGTGTAGGACCTACCAAAGTTTTACACTAAGAAATCTCTCAGATGCTCACTGAGGTAACTTCTATTGTTTCCTTATGTTTATGTCAAACTTATGTCCTTATCAAACCATCTAAAGCACATGTCTTGGTACTAGGTAGTTTTCCACGAAGCTACCAAATAGAACCAAAATCACTTCATCTTTAAATTCCTCACTTTAAATGTCAACATTGTCGGAGAAAACATAAAAGGGAAAGCAAGTAAAAAGTAATGACAGATGCTTCTACAAAACCAAAACAACATTTTTCTTGACATTGGTTATATTAAGAATGGTAAGTCTAACTCAATCTTATAAATTACACCCACTTCTAATATGAAATGTTTCTATTTTTAGTCGATGTCAGATCTTGAATCGATTAAACAGATAGAACAATGTCTGGATAAGAAGGCATGATATACTTACTTGAGAACAAGTTGTGCTCCACACTTCCCCGGGACATGTACTCATATATTAGTACCCTATGTTGATCCTCGCAGCAGTATCCAACTAATTTGACTAGATTTGGATGTGAAAGCTGCCCCAAAAATATGACTTCTGCCTAGAAAAACCAAAATCTTAATTTAATCAACCTTACAACAAGAAGTTTGTTTTGTAACATTAACAACTTCTAATAGTATGTGCCAGTAGTAGAATAAACATAGCATGTGAAGCATCATGATTTTGCAGCTAGATAATTGTACATAAAGACAAAAAGTATACCAGCCATTCTCTGTGCCCTTGATGACTATTGTCACCATCATGAACCTTAACAGCAACAGCAAGGGTAGGAAGACCCTGCCTTAACTCCTCAGAAATGAACCCTTTGTACACACTTCCAAATCCTCCTCCCCCCAACACACGATCTGGCCTAAAATTTGCAGTGATTGTCTTCAACTCATCATAACTGAATACAATCAATGGATTTGCAGCTGAGTCACGGCGTAGGTCTTCTACTTCCTCAGGGTTTGATGGTAACTTGCTATCATAATCATTCCTTTGCTTGGTTACCTGGTTTTGTTCTTTTCGTGAATCAATAAGAGAAATGAGAACAAAAGATGATATCCACATTTAAACTATGAAAACAGATTAGTTATTCTTCTTATTCATATGTACGTTCATCCTTTTTCTCAGAAAAACTAACCAGATGTTACATTAAGCAGTCAAAACAAATGCAATGGTATGATATACAGATCACTGTTATTTTGTTCTAAATAAAAAATTTAAACACTGCTTGGGGACTGAAAGAGGAAAATGAACACTGTAACGTGCTCAATATCATGCAAAAAGATTAAGAAGTCTGCATAAACATCTTTTCTCTTATTGTTGGATGAAGAGAAGAAAATTAGTATACTGTTTCAAAAGCAATGGATGGTGGAAATATATTATAATTGTGAAGGAGTGAACTATATTTTAAAAACCCTCAACCAATTTCTTAGAAAATTTAGTTGAGATGATACTGAACCAACTAGAGTTAAGAGTTTTCACTAATCACGTGTCGACCTACTTTTGAAGCAGACACATCAAGAAAAGGTGATTAAGGGTCATATTAACAGATTCTACAATAGAAGTGACTTTAGAAAAGTTAAAAAGATTTAAAGACAACATGTAACTCATATATGCAGATTTTTGTTATGTTTTGTTCTCTTTGTCTTTCAATGATCTGCATAATATCAACTTGCCTACAAGATTGAGATATATGAAGCTAACACTAGATTCAAATGATTTAATAACCTCAACACACAAATTTTCAATGAAAAAGAACCTGATGAAAGGGTGATCAAGAAAACCAGGAGGGAAAATTGGAAGGTTCCAAAACATGAAATCCTTGAAAACACCATCCATCAAAGACAAAATAGTGTAAAATAAAGGAAGATAAGAGATGAATAAACAACTTTCAAAATAGAACGAAATCCAGAAGGAGGAAAACAAGGTTGTACCATCCACCCAAAAAAAAAACGATTTTGCTCAAGAACTCAAAGAAAACATGCACTAAAAATACTTGCCCATTCAGGAAATGATAAACAATAAAAATAAACACCAAAATCATAGAAAATATCCAAAACAGAAAAAGGAAAGGTTTTTTTTTGTTCGTAAACCAACCTGACTTTACATTGGATGAAACTCTATAATCTGATGACTCCCATCTACACCAGCAATTACCCATTATACCAAAATACAAACACACCCTTTGCAGCAGCAGCACCTCCTTTAGCAACCCCCCATCACAAAAACCAGACTTTTTTACTTCTTTTTTCTTTTCTGTGTGTTGCTATCTCACTCCTCCTCAAGAAACAAGGCTTAGATTTAGGAGGAAGTAGAGACAGAAATGAGAAAAGCAAACAAGTACAGAGGAGAAAAACAACATGGTATCTACTATCTAGTGGTTAAGTGTTGTGATCAAATGTGAAAGGGGACAAGTCTTTTGGTGACAGAAAGGTAGGAGTGGGGGATAATTCAGAGATGGCAATGATGTTGATGAGTTGGGTGTTGGCTTGGCTATGGGGGAAGATGGAAGGGCCCACATGAACTGAGGTGTAGTGATTCAAAATGTGGCTTGGTGCACTTTGATGCTAGTGCGCACATAGAAGGTGCATGTTTATGATAATGCACACCCACCAATCTTTTTCCATCACTCTCACTCACTCTTAACCCTTGTTTTTCTTCTTCTTCTTCTCTTTCTCTTTCCCTTTGTCTTTCTTCTCACTTCTCTCCAATTACTCCTTCATCTCTTCCACACACAAACTTGCAACCACCACACCCAACCACCCTTTTTTTCATTCTCAACCTTTTGCTTCCTTTCATAAAATATATTTCTTTCTTCTTTTGTGCTAAGCCAATCAAAAGGACCATGACTCATAAAGTGGTTTTTTTGGTTAGAAAATGGCATTAGAATATCTGTTAGTATCATCATCACTTTCATTAAATGCTTATATTAAAAACATGTGTCTATTAACTATTGTGTTCATATTGTGTTTTTCCCCCTTAATTCTTATTAAATTGTTGCTCTTACAACATGCACTTTTATGGTTTATCCTTATGTAGCCAATGACATTTAATAATCTTTATATATTAAATGTAGGACAAAAAACATATGGTTATTAATTATTATGATGGTATTACATTTTTACCTTAATTGTTTATTATAATGCTTCTCTTAAAATATACACTTTAATGGTTTATCCTTAGTACCCAATGACATTTAATAATATATATATATAAAAAAAAAACTTACATACATGTATCGTGCTTTTGCTGTAATTGAGGGTTGTTGAAATGACAAAAGTTAAATACATGCACTGTATAATCAGTCCAAAAAATCATGTACTATATAAAATTAATTTGTATTATTCATTATCTATTTATTAGTATACTGATGCTTCAACTTGTGACAGGGCGGTGATATATATACTTTTATATATAAAATAAAAAATATTATCTTTCAAAATAAATGTAATTATAATAATAATATTTTTAAAATTGATAGGATAAATCACAATTCTAAAAAAATTAGGACATACAAGTGAAGTGCTTTTAAATAAACATTTTCAAATATAAATTTTAAAGTTGTATCTACTCTTTTAGTTAAAGTTTTGAGGGTGTTGGAAAACAAGTTAGCCACTAAGGCTAACTCGAAAAGACTGGAGATCACAGTTGCAAGCTCCACTTGTAGTCTTTGTGGGGTCGAGGAAGAGACTAACACTCATTTGTTCTTTGAGTGCAATTTGCTTGGTTATTGTGAAACCATTATTGTGCATAGTTGGGTGTATAAAGCGTGTGTGAAACATCCTTGTTAAATTTTACCCAGTTTAGAATGAACAATGCGCCTGCTTCAGTGAATGAGGTTTGGGAAGTTATTTAGAAAGCAGTAGTCAACGAGGTTTGGAAGCATAGAAACATGTTAATTTTTAAAGGGAAGTAGTGGATGTACTGAAAACTTTTGCTTTAGTTCAACTAAAGGTTTGGTCATGAGTTACATCCAAGTCACACTTTGCGCATTTTCCTTTTCTGATTGGTGCATAGATCCGGTTGATTTGTATGAGGATGATCTCATGACGTATTCATTTAAGTTGTATGATAGTTTGCCCCAGATATCTTTCATTTGGGTTAGTTAGAAAAGTTCTGTATAGGCAGGAGTAAGTCTAGTGAGAAAAATTATGGTTGAGTTCATGTATAAGGGTTTGATCATCCTTAAAGTGATTCATATTTATTCATTTTTTATTGTCTATCAAATATGTATATATATATATATATATAAACAAATTTTAAAGCTAATTGATGTAGTTCTGTATCACTTTTTTTTTCAAGTTCGTCCTCTTCCAAATTTTATTCTGATTTGCAGCACTAATATAATAATACTTTATTTTCCTTATTGTATCTTACATTTATACATTTATAAAATTAATCAGGTTAGATTAATTGACTTCAGTGAAACGTAAATTTCTTCTCTTCTTACCCAAACAGGTCATTAGTTTACCGTAGAAAACGTAAATACCCGAGCACCAAAAAAGCGCGTTACGAATACCTTTCACTAACTTAATTCCGTCCTTGGATCAAATTATTTTTATTTGTTTCTCACAACAAAAACTCATTGACCCAATAGCTTTTTAAAGCTTTTAAAAGGTATTTTCAGCACCCCCTCAGTCAAACAGTGCCCATGGCATCCCCATTTACCAACTTTTGCCTAACAAATATCTTCACAGTAATTGCCACTTTATTAACCAATTAAAAAATTATTATAAAGGTCGTTAAACATACCACTGTTATAAAAAATATGTTACTTTTTATTATTTTTTCAGAAAAGTGAAAAATACATTTTTCTTGATAATATGAAAAACACATATAATCACGAATCAACGGCATAAAATAAACAATACAGGATTTAACGTGATTCGGTCGCCAACTGCAACTTACATTCACATGGGGTAATTATTAGATTTTATTTTTGTTCTGTATTACAAGTACAATGATATCTTTAAATAAAAATTGTAAAGAAAAACTCACTCACTAAACATGGTGTTTAGTCGGTTTATGATTTCATATCCAATCCTGGACTCACTTTCTATTCCCATTAAGGTTAGGATTGTAATAAAAAAAACAATGATATTATGTTCAAGAAATTTTGAATATATTGATAAAAGATAACATAATTTTTACACTTACTCATATGAAATATTTTTATTTATAATAAAGATGAAATATGCAACACATTCTTTCATATACTTAAATTTGTAACTATATATTTATGGATAGTCCGATAATAAGTGACAAGTCCAACTAATTATTGTTACGATAAACTCTAAATGGTTCTAATATCATCTTACAAGATGAATCTTATATCTAATCCAACTTTATAAAATCGGTTTATAAAAAAACTTAAACCAAATAAAAAATAAACATTCATATAGTTTGGGTTATATTTAAATAATTTAAATAATTTGTTTGCATGATAACTATAGGAAAAAAATCTGCATTAACCTACTCATATTAAACAAGATAATCTGTTTGTGAATTCTAACTTCACCACCAAACTAGTCGTAGGAACTGATTTTTTAATGATAAATAAATAGATAGTCTATAAAGTTAAATATATTTCATTTCTAACATTCTAAAATCGATTATAGTCTTTAAAAAATCATTTTTGTCTTTTTAATTTGAAAATACAATTGTAGTTATAAAAATTTACGCTATTTAAAAAATAACAACAAAGCTAACTAACTATTTTATGATTTTTTTTAGACTTAAAACAAGGTTTAATCATGATTTAAAGTTTTGAAATAAAAGTAACAGTTACGGATAATTTTTAATTAACACAAAATAAATAAGCAATTTTAAAAAAACTTGTGAATATTAGATGACAAAATTGGTGACATGTTTAATCTATCTTTACCTGTTTTGTCAAGCTCATTAGTCCACTGAACCATAGGAGCAGAGTAGGTTAGTCCTAATCCATTTATATTATTTATTTATTTTGTATATTTAATTTTATTTATTAAAATTAAGATATTTATAATGTTTATACTATATTGTTTGAGAGGTGTAGATTTCCAATAAAACTATAATTTAAATTATAAATACTTATAAATTTAATTTAATTATTAATTTAAAATAAATAAATAAAAGTTAAAAATGTATTTTTAATATATATATATATATAATTCAAACAAGATTTTAAAATGTGGTGTATCAATCCCTCCTACCCTCTAGTGAGGCATGTAAAAAATAAGAATGAACTTAAATAAAATATATGAGCTCATTTTCTCATTTCCAAAAAAATGTCATAAATATCTATTTAATTGATTAAATAGACATGTGAATTATAACAAACTTCTGGGATATGTTTTACTTTTACTAGTTAAACAAAAACAAGTAGAAACAGAAATTTAAAAAACACACTTAATCAATCTGCAGAAAATTGTGGAAGCGATTTGCATTTCCATTCTGTTAGAAACTAAATCACAATCCCAATTCGTCAATATAAATTTTTTAAAGTTAAATATTTTAGAAATTTAATGAAGACGTTAAATTTTTTTAAAAAAAAACTCAAGTAAACATTTTAATTTAATTTTTTTTTTTAATAGAATGAAAATTGTTAAATGTTTTCGTCTCTTGTATAAAAATATTATATTTTTTTAATGCTAGATCTCTATTTTATTTTTTTCATTCTCTCTCTCATATTTACTTTTTTTTTATTTTTAATTTTTTGTTGTGCCTTCTCTTTGTCTTTATTTATTCAAACTTCATTTTTATGAAAAATTGGTCTCTCCTTAAAGTAGTTAGAGAACTAAGGATTGATCAAACTTTAATATTTTTATGGTTAAAGTTTTAAAGTGTTGTTTCTTTTTAAACTAAAAAATTTCTCTGGAGTGAAAAGTTTTAAGTAAGAGAAGCTATCATAAATTATTTCAATCGATGAAATTGATATAAAGTTTTTTTTGTAAAGATTTTAGTAGAATGTTGAATGTGAAGTTCGTAGGTTACATATAAGTCCAAGGCTCTTCAACTGAGTTTGAAGATCCTTTGTCGTGTGTGAGTGTAATGTTCCTTAGTTATATGCTAAGTTTGAAATTCATTTGTTGCACGTAAGTTTGATGTTTTTTAATTGTATATGTATGGAGTTCAATTGTTGCATGTGAATATGATGTTTTTTAATTGTATGTATAATTTGAAGTTTTTTTGTTATATGTGAATATGTTATTCTATTGAGTGTGAGCTTGAAGTTCACCCATTGCATTTGAGTTCGATATTCCTTAGTTACATGTGAGTTTGAAGTTCATCTCTTACATGTGAGCTCGATGTTCTTCAATTATACGTGACTTTAAAGTTCATGTGTTGCACATGATTCTAGTATCCTTTAAGTGTGTGTGAGTTTGAAGTTCATTTGTTGCATGTCAGTTTAATGTTCTTCAACTATATATGAGTTTAAAATTCATATGTTTTAATCTCAATGAGGTTTTAGACTCTCTTTTTTAATTCTATCATTATCTCTATATAAAGGAAATATTACAAATGAATATCACTAACTATTCACAATTTATATGTGTGAGTTTCAAGTTTTTGATAATTTTTTAATGAATTTTTTTTTATGTTTGCCTCTAACAACTTACTTGTAAATTTATCGGTTATTTACTAAGTTTAATTTAATCTAATATTCAATGTTTTTGTTTTTATTGATTGTACATATTCTTTTATTATACTGAATAAGTTGTTGATATATAAATAAATATTAAAAAAATTGACATCTTTTTGTAGGTGGGATCTACTCATTTAAGTGACTCTAATTCTAATTAATATTAATGACAATTTTAATAATGGAAGGATTTAAGTAATAAAATTATATAAAAATAATATATATATATATATATATATATATATATATATTTATGAAAGTGTATAGAAACTCCGTTCATATAAAATAGAAAATAAAATTTTAGGGAAATATGAGATAATCTTAATTAACATGAATATAAATTTCATAATTAAACAAAAGTAAATTTATAGACTAAAACATTTAAGCAATATATTCAAAGTCTAACTGGGTTTAGTATTTTTTTCACATTACTCATTCAAATTGAAATATTAAGTATTTACCGAAAAAAATAGACAATAAGGTCCTATGGTCTAGTGGTTAGGACATTGGACTCTGAATCCAGTAACCCGAGTTCAAATCTCGGTAGGACCTTTTTTTTAAATGTATAAATAATCACTCAAACTATATTTTACATGATGAATAATCTTAAGTGTTTTATTTTTTTTTTAGGCGAGAAACATATTTTTTCAAGTTGTTTAAACATATTAAAAGATGAAAGATTCTTACACTACGTTTTTTATTGTTTGTTTTGGTAATAACAAATATAATTAATTTTAAAATACTAATGATTAATTAATACATTTTTTACCTATAAAAAGATAAAATAATTTGCCAATTATATTGAGTAAAAATAATTTTGTCTGTTATTTAACTTTTTATACTTAAAAATAATAATATGCTTATATTTCTGTATATGTGATTTAAATAATCACTGAAGTTAGGCTTTTACAAATTTCATTTCTATATATATTTAAACGATGTTTCAAATACCATTTTAGATTTGTGATATTAATTTTATATATTTCATACATGTATATATTCATATCTATTTTTATAGTTATTTACATTATATATTTATCAATAAACCTATTTTCAAACATCTCCCCAATATTCTCAAAGAAATATAAGATTGTGAAACACATCTTTGAGTACAAATTATATTGTTGAGTGAAATTAACTTATAAAATCATTTAATTGCTTTAAAATGAAATTCACTATACGAATTTAAATCTATTAAGTATAATTTGAAAAATCTACTAAGGATATTCAAATTCATTGAGATGATTCCAATTTGAGAGTAAACTAAGTGAAATTTTATTTATGGAGCAAAACTATGCCAAATAGAAAAAAAAAATATTCATGACTTCACTTTCCATAATTTTAAAAATTAACTCCAATACTCAACTCAATAATTTTACACATTATGATAAGTTTAAAATATAAAAATACTATGATATATACATAAATTTCATATCCCAAAGGTTTCAAAACCAAAAACATCATTCAAATCTCAAGTTATACTTCTTTTTCTAATCACCACTTACCTACTACTTATTACTTACTACTTGTTACCTACTACCTCTTACCTGTCACATGTTACATGTTACCTGTTATCTCTCACCTGCTAGCAGTTACCTATTACCTGTTACATGCTAGCAGTTACCTCTCACCTACTACTACTTACTACCTGTTACCTTATACCTACTACCTTTTACCTGTTACCTGCTACCTGGTACCTATTACCTGCTAGCAATTACCTGTCACATGCTACTACCTACTACCTTATACCTGCTACCTTTTACCTGGTACCTGCTACCTTTTATCTGCTACCTTTTACATGCTACCTATTACCTCCTACATGCTACATGTTACCTCCTACCTGCTACATGCTACATGCTACATGCTACATGCTACATGCTACATGCTACATGCTACCTGCTACCTGCTACCTGCTACCTGTTACATGCTACATGCTACATGCTACCTTATACCTGTTACCTTTTACATGCTACCTGCTACCTTTTACATGCTACCTGCTACCTTTTACATGCTACCTGTTACCTGCTACCTGCTACCTGCTACCTGTTACCTGTCACCTGCGAGCTGTTACCTGTCACCTGCTACCTGTTACCTGTTGAACCAAGTGGTGTTTAAGCTTTGAAGAATCCAAACCCTTTGAAGGATGATGAAGCCTTGGTTGTGCTTGTTGTTGTTGTGCTGTTATAGTTTAGTTCTGGGGTAGTTTGAGTGTTGTAATCCACCCCTTGATCGAATTTAAAGCATAGGCATTCTCAATCTTTGTGAAAGTAAAATGTTTTCAAACTAAGTTAAAACAACCGATTGTTTTGTCGAAACAACCGATTGTTTACACTTAGATGTTTTGAGAAAAGATTTGAAA
>Ga0123342_1000172_pt1 | contig 85777 bp, 39 predicted proteins | sample Turbeawhitnodule_FD_89960 | JGI IMG/M metagenome (GOLD analysis project Ga0123342, IMG submission 89960) | Root nodule microbial communities of legume samples collected from Mexico - Turtle bean Mexico white nodule | ecosystem: Host-associated > Plants > Roots > Nodule | place: Mexico: Nepantla...
CATTTTACTTTCACAAAGATTGAGAATGCTAATGCTTTAGATTTAATCACAGGGTGGATTACAACATATAAACTACCCCAGAACAAAGCTTAAACCAGCACAACAACATCAAGCATAGTAGAGACTTCAACATCCTTCAAAGGATTTGGATTCTTCAAAACATGAACACCACTTGGTTCAACATACGCATGTCATCGGGAGGAAAGACAAGCTGCTAATCGAGCTTGGGAAGTCACTGAAACCATGTTCAAGACAAGATTTCCACTCTGGAAACGGCCTTAGAAGTCACTAAAGATTAGATTTTTGATTCGTTTGTTGACAGCTTCAACAGTGCTCTTGAGCAAATCAAAGTTCTGCAACCTGATATCGATACCTCAATCCTAATCCATTTACAAGTGTAATTGATGCGAAAATTTTCGATGAAGCATGAGAGTTTAACTCGGGACATTTTCTTTTGAAAAACTCATAAGTACATTATTTATTGTATAATTGCTTGTCACATGCATACTTTAATCTTCATATCATGTTTTTTATTATGTCTTCATATCATGTTTTCTATTATGTCAACACTATATGTGACACCATTTTGAATCATGAGTATACTCAAACTTATTTTTCTTAATCTACCAAATTTATAACTTTAAGGGACTCAAAACTATCTTTCTCGTTTACCAAGCATGCATACAGAACAAAAATTGGTGACTCATGGATAAAATGTTATTACGAAGTAGTTGTACCTTTATTTGTAGAGGCCACCATACTCTGTTGTGTCTTTTTGCAGGTTGAATTGGACTGAGGCTTTAAAGATCGACACCATGGAGGGTTAGAACCCTTTCATGATTTTTTCGGTTGACAGTGGACCGAGTCTTTAAAGCTCGGCAACATGGGGTTAAGACTCTTCCATGGTTTTTTCGGTTTTTAAAGCTCGACACCATGGGGGATTAGGACCCTTCCATGGTTTTTTTGGAAGGCAGTGGACTGAGAATTTGAAACTTGGCATCATAGAGGGTAAAGACCCTTCCATGTTTTTTTCAAAAGGAATTGGACCGATACTTTTAAAGTTCGACACCATGGAGAGTAAAAACCCTTTTATGATTTTTTTTGGAAGGAATTGAACCGAGACTTTAAAGCTCAACACCATGGAGGGTAAAGACCCTTCCATGATTTTTTTCGGAAGTAATTAGATCGAGACTTTAAAGCTCGACACCATGGAGGGTAAAGATCCTTCCATGGTTTTTTCAGGAGGAATTGGACCGAGACTTTAAAGCTCAACACCATGGAGGATAAAGACCCTTCCATGATTTTTCAAAAGAAATTGGACGGAGGCTTTAGAGTTGCATTGTGAAGTATCAAAATTTGCATATAAACTTTTTTTAGTCATTATTACTTCACAATCCATATTGTATTATTCATTCTTAAAAAAGCGAAATAACTCACACATAAACTCATAACAATAAAAAAAAATGAATTAAAATTCATAACACTTATTTCAATTGTAATAAAATCGTAAATTAGCGACGCTCCATGTATGTGGCACAATTCCACCATCCAAAGTTTCAGACGGTAAGCTCCTTTGCAAACAACTTCTTGCACCCTAACTTACTATCCAGACCTGCTTCCCCTACTTTCTTCAACACTAAGTCTCGCTCTCTAAACTCCCTGGGTCGAACCTTACTTAAATACACTGCTCCAATTCTTCTTTTCAAAGCCACCTCTTATATCTGTGCTTTTTTCCTTAACTCGCCAACCATGTCTAACTGAAAGAGTCATCCTTCGCCTGATTCTCTCTCCACAAGATTATGGGTCAATTCCCGTTAAATCCTTTACCGACATGCAAAAGCGCCTAGATTCTCCTTCAAACATCCCTTTACCTCCTCATTTAACCCAAGTTCCATTTTACTACCTATTTTCAACATCCTTCCTTCCTCAAGCATAATAGTTTTATTCTCCTCCCTGACGTGGCCTCTCCTCCTCGTAATCTATTCTTGGGTCTAACTCTACATCATTCCAATTCCCCGAACCCAACTCCACATGCAAACATCTTATTTTGGTTTTAAACTCCCCTCATAACACTTTAATGTCACTATCTGAACTACTCTAATCACACCCAATCCACCCTTATCTGTAGGATATTTTAACTTCATATGCACAGACGATACTACAGCGCCCAATGCATTTATTATCGGTCTTCTTAATAAAACATTGTAAGATAATGGAGTGTTAACACCCATGTACCTTATGCTGACCGTTTTGGCCTCATCTCATTCCCCGAAAATCATCCTAGCATCCAAATAACCACGCACTTGGACTGGATCGCCAAAAAAGTCCAACCAAAATCCCATTGTATGGCTCTAGCTCGTCCAATGATCCTCCCACGGCTACAAAAGCTTCCCAAAAAAGTACATATACTAAAGAACCTTGGTAACCAACACTATGAATTCGCCTGCTTCTAATGATGATTGAGATGACAATGGGGTCATTATCATGAGGGAATACATCTCTTAAATCATCCTTCATAAAACTCATCGCCGGTGTAGGATCTACGTATTCTGATACATGCATTATTGTTGGAGCATACTTCTTTCGACTAGCGCTAGACACCCCTCCACTTGAGAATCCTCCTGCAATTATATTTAAATCACCCATTACAGGTCTCTCATGTCCTTCCCCTCCATCTATATTTTCTCTAACCCTTCTTGTGGGATAACCTTTTTTACTCAACACCTCCTCCTCCGTTCTTGCCTTAAAAATTGGCTACATTCCATGTTTAATCAATTCTTCGATCTGCCTTGTTAACGTATAGCATTGCTCAGTATCATGGCCATACAACACCACACATTTTTATCATTTCCCGTGTTTCTCGTAGTCTTTTCTGGGAAACGTAAAAGTCGAGTTGTATTTACATCTTTGACAATATCCTTTTGTGATACTGTCAACTTGGGTACAATCCAATCAAACCTTCCATCACCTTTTGTCATTTATAGCCCTTCCACCTCCATACAGACCTTCCATTACACGATCATCCCTCCTTGTTCTTAACGGGCCTCCCTATTTTGACTCGATCGCACTCCTACCACTGTCTTTTCACCTTTTGATTGTCCCCCTTCTTTCTTTCCCGTCATGAACTCTTCTACCTTCACATACGATGCAACTCTAAGATTTATAGGTGTCATATCTTTCGGTCTTCTATGTACCAACGACTCACCAAATCTTCCTGACCTTAGTCCCCTAATGAATGCCTTAACACACATTTCTTCATTTGGTTGAGGAATCTGTACCACCACCTCATTGAACTACTGCAGGTATTGCTTTATCGCCTCTCATCTACTTTGCTTCACCTCGAAGAGATCTGTTGTGTCCGAAGGCTCTTTGTTTGCCGCAAAATGAGCCATGAAGTCTTACAAAAACCTCCAATGACAAAATCGACCCTACTGTTAAATTACTAAATCAGTCCAAAGTCGTTCTCATCAATGATCCTACCAACATCTTACATGGAACCGCATCCGATCCTTCATAAATCAACATTTGTGTCGTAAAATTTTTGATGTGGCCATTCCAATCCTCAAAATGTAACTATTTTGGGAAAAACATTTCAATGGGAGTAGCTCATTCAAAAAAAATTCAAAAAAAGGCTGAAAATCTAAAACTACTTCCTCCTCTAAACGGTCATTCCTATTCTAACCATTGCTTTTATCATTTCTACCAACATCCTAGTTGTATCTGGTGGTGGAGCTCTATTTACCTCCTCCTTCGTGGCTACTTATTGTCTCGCATCCTGATTAGTACCTATTGGTCAGGAAAAGTTTACCTAACCTAAGGTAGGCACCAAATGTTCTAGATTAAAAGTTGGACAACCTTAAACCCAGAACATTAATGATAGTCAAGAGTTCACATTTGACCTATATGTAAAAAATGATGATTCTTGTTGGTACCTCCTTCAATATATATTGATAGAATAATCTCTCTTGATTCTACATTAATTGAGTCATTAAGATCTCCTTCAATAATATATATTGATAGAATCGAACTCTCTCTTGATTCTACATTGATTGAATTATTAAGATGAGTCAATTCGGAGATCCCTAACATATACCAAAGTAACATCATATTGTCTTATGATTCGAAAACCAAAACACTTTGATATTAATTCAGGTCCGGACCCTTTACCCTACATACCCCCAACCTTGGGTGTAAAATTGAGGTTATTAATAAGTTACTTATTGTCCGTCATTGGACCGATCCACTCGTTATTATGTCAGGTCCAGGCCCATCACCTTATAAAACCCTTGATGCTTTGAAATTTTCATTACGACTATATTCATAAAAATATAAGGGGCATTGAACTTTTTTAAAGTATTTTATGTAAAAATAAAACAAGGTATAGTTTTTAAATCTTCGAAGAGGAGAATGATGATAGCCATTCTCAAATAATCAATGATTATCCCAAATATTAGTGATACTTGCAAAAACAGTATCTTAAATTGCCCAGGTCGCCAATGTGACTGCATCTAATTTTAGCTGGAAAAAAGCATCATCAGATTCAATAGCGTACGTGATAACAAACTGAAATGTGACTCATGCAAGTAAAAGAATATATTGGATAACACTGAAATAGTAATTGGACATTTGACTAGGGAGTCATTTCTCATTTGTAAAATTGCTTTCATACTCCTGCACCCTAAGAAAATACCGAACTGGAAACTGCTATACAAAAAATACTGCAATTTAACTAAGTAATTTCACATAAAGGTTTATAGAAAACCGATATAAAATTAGTATTTGAAAAGTGCACAAGGGAATAAACCAGAAATAACTCCATAGGACAATAAATAGGACTATAGTCAGAGAGAACCAATAACTGGCCTTGGTAGCTTCACCTGCCGAGATAAGTTGATAACCCCAAAGGGTGGCCATATGATCATCCCCTAAAGAACGCTTACATACTCCTAGGACACAAAAAAAAAGGTAATATGACCATAATAATGTATTTTCACTTGCCATCATCCTCCTCCCCCTCATCGTCATCCTCCTCACCTTCACCATCATCATCTTCAGAGTCACCGTCATCCTTTCCCTGCTGACAGGGAAATATGCATTTTATAATACACCATGTATATCTGCATATACTATCTCAAAAATTGTAGAGAAACTACAAATAAAAACCCAAAGAACATAAAGCAATTGAAAAGAGCAGCAAGACTGGTAACTTTCTTGATAAAGCAATTGTATCCAAAGCATTTCATTAGCTAAATTTCAGTGCTGAGATCTGCTTTTTCCCATGTAAGCACATTCACAGGTGTCCACAGAAATCAATGGTAAACTTAATTGATAGAAAATTAAAATCTCAAAAGCACAAAACTAAGAGCATAATTTAATGACGTTGCACACCATGTTCATTATGATGGTTCTCAATGCTCCAATGGTGAAATCATCATCTTAGCACAAGTTACACATTCAGTATGGTTAATCGCTCTTGTAAGAGAATATAACGTGGTGATATCACACATTCATGCTAATTTAATAAAATGGAGAGATGACGCAATTGCTAATCAAAATTTGTCCAGACAACATCCACTGGCTGGTAAAATATTACACAGGAACTGTAAGCATGATACATATTAAAGATATAACCAGAAACTGTCACATCTTTCCCATCTTTTAGTTTAATACCCATCTTTCCCAAAAAGACGCTGCCCATTAAGTGCAGAATATATATTACAGATATAACCAGTAACTGTCACATTACGAAGCAGTAGAAAATAAAAAAATCAGCAACATTAATCAATTAAACTTCTTCCAAAACAAGAAAAGTTACATCAGTTACCTCATCATCAGCTTCATCCTCATCAACCTCGTCCTCATCAGGTTCTTCCTGTTCCAAAGTAATTATTATTGCGATTATTGTGGGAGAAGGAAAGAAACAATATTGATGGTAAAATGAATGATTCAAAACCAAGAAGCATTATTGTCTCTAAAGAGAAAAGGATATCAGAACTGAAGGTTAACTTACGTTGTTGAAATAAGTAAGTGGATTTGGCCATAAATCATCCTTGATTAATTCTGCAACCTGCTATTTAGAGATAAATATAACACTAAAATTTATGACTCAAATACACAAACTAAAGAAAGTCAATTATTATGAGATGCAAAAAATCAACAGCAGGGATGCACTGCATAAGTAATAATCAAATCCAGAAAAATATACCTCATCATGGATGTCATCAATTTCATCTTTTTGCTCAGTGTCGTTAAACCAACTAAAGAAGCTGCATACATTAACATGAGAATATGAAAACAATGATTTATTTGTTTCGTAAAGTGTTTACAAAAAAGAATTTTTGACAATAATTTTTATATAAAATTATTAATTGATAATTTAATAAACAAGAATGACGAGTAAAAGAAATGTTGTATTTATTCATTCTTCTTAGTAAAAACATTTTGCAAATTTACAATATATATATATACACACACACACACCAAGTTTCAGTAAGGTATTAGAATCATACACTAGTAAATTCAATTCATATCCAGATATTATCTATAACAAAATAAAGTATGAACACAACTATTCTGAAAGCAATGCCTATTGAGCTTATGGAAAATTATTTATAAATGAAGAAATAGAGCATAAACTATAAAAGAAAAAATCTGCTAGACCACAGTATAAAATTGGTCTCATATGCACTGTAGTTAACCATTTATTGATAGTTGATAATCCAATGTAATGCCAATGAATCTGTGATCTGGTCAATCATATTTCTTAGCAGATCAGACATATATCAGTCCCTTGAAAGAGCCAGAAATCCGCAGGAAACTCAAACAAAAAAAAATACAGTTCTGGACATCAATCATATAACTAATGGAAAGCCAGAACAATTGCCAGTTAACAGAGTCTACATGTGCAATGCTTTCTTTGCTGCCAATATTTTATGGAAAAACACTTGGAACATATTTAGGCACCAACCTGATATCAATAGAAGCCCGCTTGTTCCCTTTTTTCTCATGACTAACGCCATTGGGTATGCTCTACATGTTTAAGGATTGGGATTTCAGAAACAAAAAAAAAAAGCAGAACAAGTTAATAGAAGAACACCGCAAGTGGCATTCGTAGCTTTACCTTGCCCTCCTTCCACTTTATGGGAGTGGCAGTGACTTTTGTTGTTCCTTCCTCAAGGAAAGTATAAGTCTTTACAAGTTTTGAATCTTCAAAATAGGGATTGGCGTTGAAATTCTGAACAAAAAATCAATTTTAGAAGAGGTTATTATTCAATTAAATGAACAGTTCCTGAAAAACATAAACTTATTAAACTGGCTGTTTTGCTAAACATTCCGTTGGTATACACTAAGAGTAGAGGAAAAGCAACTTACAAAGGTGATTGAGTATCCTGATTTGACATCTTTAAAATCTTCAACCTCAAGAGAACTCAAATACTTAAATATCTACAAAATAAGGGGATCGCTTGTGAATTAAAGTTACTCATCAGAAGATATCTGTAACCAAAATAATATTTGACGAACTTCCATGGAAAAATTTGGTCCCAAATAATTAAAAAGAACAGAAATGTAAACAACTTCAGTACTCACTCAAGTAGAGTTATCTCCTTATGCAAGCACATGTCAATTTAGGGAAAGAATATTAAAAAAACATCCATCACCTAACTTGCTTTGTGTTCTATTATTGAAAGAGTTTGTGTAACAAGCATAACTTCTTGGGTTCAAAAACTAAAACAACTTAGCAGGCTTTCAAATTTAAATACCATCAAACAAACAACACCAAACCACTTCATAAATGCACAGTCGTATACAAACTCAAACAGACCAAAATAAGCCCATCCAATTTAAGAAAGACAAAAGAGGCCTGACCTTCTGATCTTCTTCGTTCAAAAGATCACCAAGTGCAGGATGACTCAAAAACTGCAAAAGGATAACACACAATACTAAACAAGGTATTCCCAACAACATAACAATTTCACAATCTAATAAATAGCACACGTATATATTAATATAATGTGTAAAGTCAAACTCACAGCAGTTAACCAAAAATCAGGAATTGACTTGATAATATCATTGCGCTTGTCATAAACGGGCTTCCTAATCTCATTGTACTTCTGCTCTATCTCGAGAACTTTGTCGCTGGCCTCTTCATTGATCTAAAACAACATAGCCAACAAATATAACAAAGCATAAACAACAGGTTAATTGATCACGTTCCCAAACCAGAAAACAGATAATCAAGCACAACACCAGTCACATTTAGCGCGTGCAACTTGGAGGCTCCAAAAGCAGAGTCACACTTCCAACGTCACATAAACACCTCAAAAGAAGCGAGGGAAGATCCGTAATCCTCGAGATTGAAAAACCGAAAAGCAGAAAGAGGTCAAGCGCATGGGGTATTGAAGAATTGGTACCTTTTCGAGCTCGTCTTGGATCTCCTGCAACTTCTCAATGGAAAGGACGAGTTCTCCGTCAATTTCGTCGAGGTTCTCGCCCTTGTCGGAAACCTTCAATTTCTTGGTCCTGTCGGCCACCATTTTTCTTCCTTATTCAGTTCTAGACGCGCCCTTAGGGTTCTTGCGTAGCTGGTTCGTAAAACCCTAGCGAAGTTTAGGCAGAGCGAGACAGGGTAGTAGTGAAGTAAAGAGTTAGGGTTTTGGGGTTTTATATATGTCGTTCGTGCGCAGTGTGCGGGTTGCACCAAATAAATGAGCTACCGCATGACATCTGTCCGTTTCAGGGGTAAACTCGTCGTTTCCTTTGCCCTCAACTTGATTTTGTTGGTTTCTATAGCATTTACCAAATTAATTTTGTAAAATTGATTTTATTAAAATGAATTTTAAATAGTGTCATTTATTTTTAGATTTTTATTATAAGATATTAATTTTCATTGATAATTATTTTTTATGTATTTGGTTGTTTTTCAATTCTCTTATACTATAATTAAAAATGACTTTGGTATTTTTATTAATATATTTCGTAGTCACAATATTCGTGGTCAAGTTTCTCAATAATTTTGGAGAGATATTGTTCTCAACTTTAGATAATCAAATTCATCATTTTACTTTATTTTCTCGTTAACCACTCCACCTTACCTCTCGAGTCTTGAGGTTTATAGGTTGTGTCAATATCCTTACTCTTATTAATGATAAGTTGTTTATTAGGTCTCACGAATGTGTCATTTTAAGTATGTCTTCTAGATTGGTATGTCACCTTCATAAATCTTTGTATGGACTCAAGCAGTCTCCTGGAGCATGGTTTGGTTTATTTAATGAAGTTATCCAAAAATTTAGTATGACTTTATGTGATGATGATCATTCGATGTTTTATCGTCACACGATTGTTGGATGTATCTACTTGGTAGTGTATGTTGATGACATTGTTCTTATAGGTAATGATGATCATGACATTATACAAATATTTCTTGAGGATTGAGGTTGCACAATCCAACAATGAAATTATCATTTCTCAAATGAAGTATGCATTTAATATTTTAGAGAAAATTATACTAATGAATTCCAATCTCATTTACTCACCATGGATCCCAATACCTAACTTATACCTAATCATGGGGAGGCACTTCATAATCCTGATAAATACAAAAACACTGGTTGGAAAATTGAATGACCTCACAATTACTTGTTCTGACATTTTCTTTGTAGTTGGTGTGGTAAGCCAATTTCCAAATTATCAATATAATGGACATTGGAATGTATTCATAATTTGAAGTATATAAATGTGCTCCTGAAAAAGGTTTGTTAAATGGTCACAATAATAACATTTTTCTTGTGAAATATTCAGGTAAAAATTAAGTTGGATCTCCTTATGACAAGAGATATGTTAAGAAAAAATAATGACTTGATTAGACCAAAAGGACAGTGAATTGGTTTTTAATTTTTTTTTTCTAAAAAACTTACTTTCTTTAAAAAAAATAAGACTTAAAAAGAGAATGCAATTATAAGTGAAATCAAAATTGATTCAAGAATTAATGCATTAAAATTAAAACAAGATAAACAAGAAAAGAAAACACAAAGAGATTTATATTAGTCTGGGTTCTCCGAGTCTCAATAATTCAACCTTAGAATTGTTGTTTCCATTAACTTTCACAAAGTTATACAAAGAATTAACTCATGGACAATTTCAAGAGGATATACAATAACCCACGATATCAAGAGGATATTAACCCTTATCAACTCTTACCACCTAAGAGGATATATAACTTATAAACTCTTGATCACCAAGTACAACAACACTGGAACAATCTAATTACAATATTAAAGAAAAACAAAGAAATTTTTTACTAAACTTTCTCACAATAGAAGCACTCTCAATATCAACACAAAACAAATCCTTTATTCAAATCTTTGTAGCATAAAAATAAGTACAAGAAAAGCTTAGAATTCTCAAAAAGTATTGCTTAAAATGTTTGTTAATTCTTGTGTAAAACATAGAGTCAAGTGCTTTGTTTATAGATTTAAAAATAAATAATTGAAAAGAGCTTTTAACATGTTTAATAAATATATTAAGTGTTAATCAATTATTCTATGTAAATATGATGAAAACAATTTCAATTTTAATCGATTTAAAGATGTGTTAATCGATTAAGTTAATTCAACAAGTAATACTGAAGCATATTTAATTAATTATAAAATATTGTAATTGATTATTTCACTAAGAACTCTCAAAACATTAAAGTGGTTATTTGGTTAATCGATTATTAGTTAGATAATCTATTATCTTGTTTTGATCCTCATTAAGAATAGTTTAATCAATTAAACTAAAATGTAATCGATTATTTTGTTCTAAAAAAAAATTAAAATAATTATTCTTTTAAAAAAAAACATTTTAACTCATTTTAAAATTATATGTGTGTTGATCTTATGAATATCTTTGTGTGAGAGACTCATAACAATTACAACAAAGCTAAAACATTACAGACACATCTACACCATCTCTATCTTTATTATTCATCATCAAAACACCATATCTTTGGAGCTTGAGAATCTTCAAGTCTTACAAGATCCACCTTCGGATCTTATGACTTTATTGGGGATAATTTGATGTCCTAAAAAAGCAAAAACATAATGTAGTAGTGCAAAAGCAAAATATAAAGTTATGGCTTAAATAGTTGCTTAAAAAATTGAGATTTGAAAAGTTCATACAAATGACAAGTTGCTCTACATGTTTCCTCAAATCCAATATTTCAAGAGAGGACTAAACATATTGAGACAAATTTTCACTTTGTTTATTGGAGACATCATCACTTAATTTGTTAACTCTAATGATCAATTGACATATATTTTCACTAAATCATTGCAAGGTCATATGATTAATTATATTTTTAACAAGATTGGTTAATATGATTTGTATGCATTAGCTTGAAGATAATTTTTAAATGTAATTAAATATATGGGGCTTGACCCATCTCTTTGTATCTTTTTTGCATACGAGACACTTATACACATGTGTGTTCCTTTATTGTAGTAGACACATAGAGAAAAATTATTATTCGTCTCTACACCACATATTTCAACAATTATAATATTTTTTAAATTTTGTATTTTGAATATTATCAATTTGGTTTCATTTCTTTTGATTAGTTAATGTAGTCTTTTGAGTCAAATTCATGGTAACAACGTTAATAAAGTGATATGTGAAATTCATTTTGTCACATGTCACTTCCTTAAACAAGTCAACTTTTATTGATAACATGTTATTCATTATTCATGTCAATTTTTGTAACTAATTATCAATTGACTGAATGAACTATATTGACTATTTTTTTAAATGAAGTTGTTAAACCTATTATTTTCATCCAAATGAGTCCTTAAAATCTCTTTTTGCCATGTATCTAAGTTTTTCAATTAGTGACACTCATAATATAAATCCACGTCAATAGTACAATGTCACAATGACACGTTCCTTACTTTCTGACATGACTCTTACATGAGACACAATGGTTAAATGAGACTTCAATGCATGAAAATAAATCCTTAAATAATTTATCATTTTGCATTTAAATCCTTTTGACATACAAATAAGTAGACTTCATAGTAGTTTTATCCCTACACCTTTTCGTGTTAACATAAATATATGAAGCAATAAGCAAAAATCCAAAGAAATCAATCACACTAACAATAATTTTATTCCATACAAATCTTCCATGTTAGCAAAAATAAGCATAATGAATAAATCGACAATACCTACTAAATAAAATCTAAAGACATAAACTTTCTCTTCATCAAACCATAAAGATAATAATCTCATTCCATACAAACCTTTTATATTAACAAAAATAGACATAATGAATAAACCAACAATACATACTAAATGGAACACGAAATTATAAACTTTCTCTTCATCGACCTAAAAACCAAACAACCTTATATGTAAACAAAACCTCACACCCCAATAAATTATTACAAAATCACCCCTACTCTTTATCCACCACCACTAACTAAAACTCAAATGACCTTAACTCCTAACTCTTAAATTTCCACCATTATCATCCCCACTATGCACCCATAATCGGATTTCTCCAAAATACACATCTTTTCAATAAACCTAGAAATTCAAACCACAAAAATCAAAGATAATCAAAACATTTTCCCCTTTTGAATATCTTTTCTGTATACTTTATGTAATTAAAAAAATCATTTAAATATATTTTTTGTGCACCACGTTTCTAAATTGAACAACTATAGAAATAGAAAAGATATAAAGAATAAGATATAAAGAATGATGGTTTTGTATTTACATTAATTGGTGATTAAAAATATTTAAAATGCAGTAAAAGGAGTTAAATGAAAAATGATGAATTGTTTAAAAATATATTATATATATATTGAAGTATCATTCTAAAATGTTTCACATCTATAAACTACATGATAGTCACGTGACAATGATAATCATGTTATTTGAGATGACTAATGTGAATTTCTGTTAAAAGTTTATTAAATAAGACTTAGATACATAATAAAAAAAACTATTTTAATTTAGTAAAAGACTTATGATACAGAATGTCTCAAAAGAGTAAATTGAGTATTTAATTTAAATACTACTACCAATATTAACTTTAGAGATGTTTTCTAAACCTCAAATAAAAATTTCAATTTGTTCTATTGTGTGCTTTAAGTGAAAACTAGTTGAAGTTATTAGAATGTTTTTTATATTTTATTTAATAGCTCATTCAACTTATTTTTAAATAAAAACTAAATATTTGTATTTTAATACTTATGAACTTTTTAATATGTTTTAAAAATAATACGAATTCTTCTTTATACTAATTTCACTTGATGATAAAAATATAAAGTTATTTAAAAAAGAATATTTTATTATTCGTGGATAGTCCGGGAAAACATACCAGTTAGTTAACCAACCAAATAAACTATTCCTATGAAAGAGTGCAGAAGAGAGACATTCCCGTACCCTCGTACCTTCCGGAACTCGTATATGTTAACTAACGAGGATCAACACACATTATTCCACTTCTCCTTCCAAACACAACAATAATCGAAATCTTTCAGATCCTCTTCTTTCAGGAATTTTCATTGATGAAGATGCATAACTTGATTCCCTAGGGCCTACCATCACCCAGTATTTTCATCATTTCTCTTTTGCTTTCGTTTTCGTACCAGTAAGTGACGAATCTCTCTTCCTTCGTCCCTATCTTATTGTTTCAACAACCTTGTTAACCACTATAATAGGTTTTAATTTTCTGTCTTTTTGATAAAGAGGGAGGGTGGATTTTATTAGAGGAACTGTTTGATTGAATTAAATAACAAAGTTTTGCTTTCTTTCACTTTGAATTTCCCCTGTTGCTTAATTCGTTATGCTTTAAATTGAAAACGAGGAGGTCCGTGTTAATGTAATTGATTCACAGTATGATGTGGTTAAGGGTAATTTAAGTGAGATTGGTGTAGGAATTAATCTGTCAAAAGGGTTTGAAATTGTGGACAGCACCGTAGTGTGTTTATGCAGAGAACAAATATTTGAATGATGTAAATTATTTTTGTTTAGGCTGACTTCGGTTGCATTGATTGCTGTTGGGACCATTGGCTAAATTGGTCCCAATGGAGCATCTTGCTAGTTAGTTAATTTCACATTAATTCCTTAATACGTTTCACTTTAACCATGCAGAGTTTATATTGTAAAGATTCATCATGGTTACGAAAGGGAACCCTGGGGACAATAGAAATAATAGGAGTCCATTGTCTATTTTCATCGTAGTTGGCTTGTGTGGTTTCTTCTATATATTGGGTTTGTGGCAACGGAGTGGTTTTGGAAAGGGAGATAGCATAGCTGTTGAGATTACTAAACACACAGATTGCAGTGTTCTCTCTGATCTAAACTACGAGACTCACCATGATGATGATGTTGAAACATCTGATGGTTCTGACACACAAGTCAAGGAGTTCAAGCCTTGTGATGATCATTACATTGATTACACGCCTTGTCATGATCAAATGCGAGCAATGAAATTTCCCCGAGAAAATATGGCTTATAGAGAAAGGCACTGTTTCCCTGATGAAGAAAAATTGCATTGTCTCATACCTGCCCCTAGAGGATATTCAACACCATTTCCATGGCCCATGAGTCGTGATTATGTACCATATGCAAATGCACCTTACAAGAGTTTGACAGTTGAGAAGGCTGTGCAGAATTGGATACAATACGAAGGAAATGTTTTCAGGTTCCCTGGTGGTGGAACGCAATTTCCCAAGGGAGCTGATGCTTACATTGAGGAACTTGCATCTGTTATTCCAATGGACAATGGGATGGTTAGAAATGCATTGGATACTGGTTGTGGGGTATGTCAAATCATAAACAAACATCCTTGTTTTGGTTATATTTATTTTGTTGGCCTCTACATAATGTTTGCATGAAGAAATTATTGTCCATAATGAGACAGTGCTGGCTAATTGTAAGCTTTCCTAAATGAACCTTCCACATTTGAATGCTTCATCCATGACACATTTTCTTTTTATTGAAATACAATAATACTTTTTTGTTTCTCTTTCAAATTTGGAGCCTAAAGCTGTGCCCATTAATTATATATCATAGCTCATTTGCTGATTATTGATGGTGCTAGGTTGCTAGTTTTGGTGCTTACCTGTTTAAGAAAAATGTTGTTGCTATGTCAATTGCACCAAGGGACTCTCATGAAGCACAAGTTCAATTTGCTTTGGAAAGAGGTGTTCCAGCAATCATTGGTGTTCTTGGAACAATAATGCTTCCCTTCCCTTCTGGAGCTTTTGATATGGCACATTGTTCTCGCTGCTTGATTCAATGGGGTTCAAATGGTGAGAATTACTATGGCATTTCTGCTCTCAAACAATTAAAATATATCTTTTAGATCAATAAACAAATTTTTATGCATATATACCAATAATGAAGCCTGATTCAGCTTGTATTGATTGTAAAATTAACAACTTAGAAGGTTGACTTGTTAACTTCTTTGATTTGTTCTCCCGTGCTTAGACAACCTAAATTAATTTTGAGTACTTAAACTATGGCCCAGCTATTTCTTATTATAATGATCGTCGAAGGCCCCTTTTTCTTACAACAGATCAATATCTGTTTTTCCTAGTCACTTCGTTTCTTGGTTTCTTATTTACTATTTGATGGTGGGCTAAAGTATTAATTTGGCTTTTTGGTTGTAAGAAATATCTTTAAACTGTATTTATTGGAACTTCTTTCTTAGATGGAATATACATGAAGGAAGTGGACCGGGTTCTTAGGCCTGGTGGTTACTGGGTATTGTCTGGTCCTCCCATCAACTGGAAAAGGAACTTTCGTGCATGGCAACGTCCTGAAGATGAGCTTGAGGAGGAGCAACGACAGATTGAGGATATTGCTAAACTTCTATGCTGGGAAAAGAAATATGAGAAGGGTGAAATTGCGATCTGGAAAAAAAAGTTACAAAGCGGTGATTGCACTGAAAGAGAAATTCAACCTACAACGTGTGAAAACACAAATTCTGATGATGTCTGGTAAATTATTCTCTCAATCTTTTGCCCCTACCACTTTTTTCTTTTCACTGATTAATAAATACTTCTGTTCAGAAAGTCAAATTCCTATTATTACTCTTGCACTAGATTCTTTGTCGATTAGAAGGACAGAAGGACAATATGTATTTCAATTTAAATAACTGTTTAAATTTCTTCTAAAGTAATATTTTTCTCTTATGGCTTGTTCCAAACTATTTCCTTAAGCCTTCTTATCGGAAGGATACAAGAAGTTTGAGTTTTATTCTATAAGCATTTTGTAAGAATTACTTTTTGACTACAAAAATGGTGTCTTACAAGATTGAGTACTTGAGACACATGGTTTAACGAGAATTAGATTTCTTTTTGGATTATAGACTATTGGTTTCAATAACTTTCTGAAAGGTCTTACACTGAGTAGGTACAAGAAAATGGAAAATTGTGTAACTCCTAGTAAACCTGGTGGTCCATGGAAGACATTCCTAGAGAGACTCAATGCTGTTCCTTCCAGAATTACCAGTGGATCTGTTCCTGGTGTATCTGTGGAAGCATTTGAAGAGGACAACCGATTATGGAAGAAGCATGTGAATGCTTACAAACGGATCAACAAACTCCTTAGCTCGGGGAGGTATCGCAACATAATGGACATGAATGCTGGCCTGGGAAGTTTTGCTGCTGCACTGGAATCTCCCAAATTATGGGTTATGAATGTTGTGCCCACAATTGCTGAGAAAGCTAACCTGGGTGTTATATTTGAACGTGGATTGATTGGCATTTATCACGACTGGTAACTTCAGTGACATGTTTTCCTTTCCCTTTTTCATTTTGGCCTCTTGTCTGCAACTTTTTACTTTTTTTTTTTTATGTTTAACCTATCTATAGAAGTATAACTTAAGATGACAACTCTAAGATCTAGTCAATTTGACATTCCACTTCATAAGTTAGTACAATAGTTCACATTTCTGAGATTGCACAAACAAACAAGACAGAATCAGAGCACAAACCCACAAAGCATAGGCCTAAGCCCTAACAAGAGTTCTCTCTCAAACATACATTCAAACTCATACCCTATCCCATAACTGTCTGTCATACATAAATATATCACCAAAGTATATAACACCAAGAGAAAAAGAAAAGAATAATGGAGTCAAAAGAAATGACACATGAAAATCAATAGATAACCATTTTCTTTGTCCATGATAGAAAATTATTTTTGCCCAATTTGTGTTTGATATTCAATACATCCCTACTCTTGCTTACGTCATAACTCCTTCTTAGTTCAAAACTGCACCTCCTAGGATTGGTCAAAGTCATTTTATTCAAAAGCTTGATCTGAGGTAATTGTTGAAAAGTGCAGTGATGATTACTTAAAGGCCGGAAAACGTATGCATTGTATTAAAAACAATTTTAGTATTGCTGAACTTTATGTTCAAGGATTACATTCAGGAATTTTTCTTGAAGCAATAAATTCTGCTAATTTTTGCAATGGATCATATGATCTGCCACACAGATTTTTAATTTGAAACTGAAGTGGTGGTGGGAGGAGGGGTGGTGAAGTTTTGTTTAATAATTATGTATTTCCTACCAGGTGTGAAGCCTTCTCCACATATCCAAGGACATATGATCTTATCCATGCAAATGGTCTTTTCAGCTTGTACAAGAATGGGTAAGTGCGTGCTAAATGTTTATGTAGACCCTGTAGTGGAACAACCTTGGACACAGGCGTGCAAGGGAAACAATCTACTTTTGCGTTTTGCTAACTCAAATGATCAATGCAGATGTAATGCAGAAGACATTCTATTGGAGATGGACCGTATATTACGGCCTGAAGGAGCTGTAATATTCCGAGATCAAGCAGATGTGCTATTGAAGGTGAAGAAAATTGTGAAAGGAATGAGATGGAATACCAAAATGGTGGATCATGAGGATGGTCCAATGGTTTCAGAGAAGATGTTGTTTGCTGTCAAGCAGTATTGGGTTGCAGGTGACAACACCACGAGCTCGGAGTGATGGACCTAAGCAGTGTTGAAGCGGAAGAACATCTCCCCAATGGCATTTTTGACAAACTGATTCTAGTTGTGACTTGGATTCAAGATATTCCAGCTGAGTCAGATGGTTGGGGCATGAAATTTTCTGATGTCTTAACATCGGTGGTATAGATTTTTCTGGTTTCTTTTATTAAATTGTAGAGTTAATAGTTGTCCTATTTGTTAGAATTAATTAATCGTAGTCATAAGATTTGTGTATTTGGCTTCTCCAGAGTCACATTTTTTACTTCTAAAGCAATCAAACAACAGAAGACTAATGAGATCATCGAGCTATAGATAAGATCTTGATGAAACTCATGATAGCGTTTAGTTTTTCTTTTACACTTCCGTCTTTTGTTTTGCCACTCTCTTCTGTTTTGTGAACGAAATTTAGGTCTTATCTTGTTCATTTTACAGCTTCAGTTAATTCTAAGTTTAGTGGGGTATTTTTGGTTCAGCAAAACATAGATTACTTTCTGAGAGCATTTATGTTTTATTATTTTAAGCTTCGTTACCCAATCTGGTTTACTGGGGGAAAAAACGTGAAACAGTGGCATGATTTCTCTCATGTACATAAAAGTCTACATAAAATTTGCAGAGCAGAGCAAGGTTTTAAATGTTTAGACAGATATATACCTCTCTAAGGTTGCCATAAATTTCTTGGTCAGATTTAAGCATATAATAGTACCCTTTTTTTGTAATGTGGTCAATAATAATGGAAAATTAGTGTACATTGAATTTTTTTGTAATGTGACAAAAATAATGCAAAAAAGGGAATGAACCTCATCAAAACCTCCAACTTAACCCAACTTGATTTATGAACGTAATACACCAGTATTAAATTATTATCTGTTCATGTATTCTTTGCGAAAAAACAACTACTAATAGAAGATTTGTGTTTACATGGAAAGAAGGTTGCTATTTATCAAACCGCGTGTAACATAATGTTTAAATAATTATGAAAAATAAGAAATTATTTGCGAAAAAAATAATTTTAATTCATGTTAGTTCGTTTTTATAGTAAAATAAGGCTTTCACGAAGTCTCAACTAAATAAAATTATTTCTTCTGAAGTTTAATAAATCAAATTTTTAGAGCTTAAACTTGGTCCAATAGTAGATCTCTACACAAAAAACTTAACCTTATCTTTTCACAATTCAAGTTATGGATGGCTCCATCCAAGAAGTTTTCAGATTGCACAATTTGGGAATTTTTTTTATTGTACAATTCAAAAGCCATTTTTTCTTTCCATATTTTGTAGTAATAGAATACAATTTTAACTTATGGATTACATAATCCAAAAATAAAAATTAACTTCCAAATGCTGAAATGAAATCGGATAAGGTATTAGAATTTATCTCTTCATCTGTGTTAGCTATTAGACATAGATTTATCTTCTCTTCATTTGTCCTATAGTCAGAACTTGAGTATGACTTACCTTCTATATTTTCCTTATAGTTGATCTTCACGAAGTCTCACATCTACTTGGCTGACTTGAATTTGTAGATCTTATATTCGTCTTTTGATATAATACTTGACTTCATTCCTGAGTTGCATTTCATTGAACTCAACTTGTTTCCAATTTTCCTCTAGAGCCTTGATCTTAATGTCTCCTTTGGTTATGATGTACCATAATTAATAGTTTGTTGATTTTGACAAACATTTTTATTTTGTTCTTCCAATATGTGTAGTTCTCCAAAAGTATTAGAGGCCTTATGATGGATGCTCCCTCAGCTATAACATGTTGTTTCATGCTTGTTGTGTTAGATATTTTCCTTTAGGTGTCGTCAGGTGCTTAATCCTTTAGAGGTTAATCTTTGATACTAGTTGTAGAAAATAATTAGAAGACACAAGAAGAAATGGTTAAATTGTATTTTAATATTTTTGAAGACTTTTACGTAGATGTCGTCTGATACTTCGTTAGTCAAATGATAGTTTTATGTGACAAGTAAACTATCAACTAATTCCTTAATAAATTTTCTTCTAATAAGATAAGTTAGACGTACCTTTTTATTTAACAAATTAACTTGTTTAAAAAAATTTCTCTAATTAAGTTTTTTTAATGACTCTCCCTCTTAGATTAGTATAGATAAATAATAAGGTGAAAGAGGTAAAGGGAAAATGAAATGCACATAGTATTTTTATACTAGTTCATTTGACTCAACACACTATATCCAATTCTCAATCAAAAAATTAAGTTCCACGAGTGAACTAAGTTGCAAATTACAACACAAGTATTTTTTGGGCACGTAGCTAGTCTTGGCTAATTCCTTGAGTTTTGTTTGAACTAGTAATAACTCTTGACTAACCCCTTGATATTGTTTAGGAATGTAGCCACTTTTGGCTAACCCTTTGAGTATTATTTGAATCCAACCACTCTTGGCTAAAGTGAGTATTCTTTGAGTGCAACCACTCTTGGCCAAAGTGGAGTATTCTTTAAACTTAAACTCTCGACTAAAACCAAGCATTCTTTGGATGCACCCACTCATGGACAAAACTGAGTATTCTTTGAAAAATTTCATTATTGGCTACTAACCGAGTATTCTTTGTCAAACAACCACTCATGACTAAGATAAATAAATTATCTAATAAGTGATCCACATGTCACAAGGTTTCTCACTAGAGAATGATAACATCTTTCAATGTATGCAAGGCCATGCCCTCTCTTCTCTTCTAGGTTGCTAAGTGAACATAAATAGTGTTCTCTAAGAAGCTTTTAGGGGCACAAAAGATCTGGAAAAAGTTTCAACAATATGTAATGTAGTCTATCTACTAATCCTTATTGGTGAATGACTTTAAATAGATCATGAGAAATCTAGTCGTTGCAATTCCTTTTCTGGTCATTTGAGAAGGTTTAACTCACTTTAATGTTGTCCTTTCATATAATAAGTTTGATTGTGATAGATGCATTAAATGCACTTCATACAATATTAATTTCTCTTTTATTCTTTACGTAAAATCCTAATAGTTGGATATACGTCTATTTTCTCGAACAATGTGCTTTTACTTGAATTTGTATAAAATGCAGAATGATACGAACTAGACAGTCTTTCTAGAGTTGACAATGCTTGTGTCAAAGGGTTGTTAAAGAAAAACAACTTTAGCTCTTCGTCTAAAAGATCATTAATGTGACTTATGCTTGAACTAATGTTCTTAACAGACGAAAGAAACGAACATATAATAAGCATATATATGATCATGGAATACGAGGTTAGCTTATATCTATGTGAATCGTCTAAGCATATTTGCTTTGTTAGAAATAGAAAGAAGACAACATGGTGTTGTATTGTTTGATAGACGAAACACTTGCGTCTTACAAATGAAGCATAACCATGATTTATACTTAGTTGTTTTCAGCACTTAATCAAAAATCATGGGTGTTGGACTTTTTCCTAACATATATGGCTTGGAAGAAAAAGCCATTGCAAATCCCTTTCTGATGGTTAAGAGTTTTTGAACTCAGATAACTTCATCTTCTAACATCTAAGTAGCTTGTACCTAGAGATGCATTAAATGCTAGCTTCATCTTCTAACATTTGAGTAGCTTAAACCTAGAGATGCATTAAATGTATTCCATGCAACATTATATGTCAATCTCCACTTTAAGCAACATCTCGATAACTGTCAGTACTTATCGGCACTAGGTCAAAGAGCTTTTTACTCAAAATGAAATAAAAGTAAAGACCGTACAAGACATATAACTGGACTGGAGTTGACGTAAGCTTGTATCAGGATGGTTGTAGAAACAAAACAACTTTAGCTCGTATCCTAAGTGATCTTGATGTAAACTTGTACTTTATGGATCATCCGAGAAGACAAAAGACAAAGAAATTCCTTGCAATAAAGTAATAAGCTTCAAGAATATTTGTTAAATACAACATAAACTTGAAGGTTGTATGCATTTATCGTCTGTTAAAGTTTCACTCAATAGATGAAGCGAAAAATATAAGGTGATCTACTATCTATCAGACAAAACACTCACATATTACATGTGTTATTTTTTCATAATTCATCGTCTTGTAAACAAAACATTTTCATGTTTTACACTTTGTTGTGACAAATACATAATCAAAACTATGGTACTATTGAACTTTGCTCTCATAGTTAGAAAGCATATATCAAAGTGTCTATTTACCATTAATTAAACGGAATTAAAATTCATTGTGTTTATTTACATATTTACGAATGACATAAAGTTTTAAAATAATTATAATAAAATAAAGTTTAAAGAGGTTACACTTTTTTTTTCCATTTTTCATTTATTCTGTACTATCCTTAATAAAAAACTAATCCAATTCAAATTAGCAAGGATCATATTAAATTGATGTGGAGAATCATATCATTAATTAGATCACAATTAATATTACACTCAACTGACATTTGTTTTACCCTAAATATGAATTCAAACATAACCTCAAACCACATTGCTGTCACAATACACGTGTTACATGAATACATACACTGAAGACTTGCAGAAGAAGCAAATAATGGAAAATCCATTGAACTGGTGAAGTATATATCAGGCTGCAGAAGAAGATTTCAGTGCAGACTGCCTGAAAAGATGAAGAATTTCCACTGTTTTTTCATGTGGAGGAGTTGCCTTTTTCACTACTTCCACCTCAGCAATGGCCATCAACCAAGAAAATAACACTGGAAACTTTTCTGGCACTATGAACTTCATGCCAAGAACTTCTTCATGAGCCTTGTAAGAACCAAATAACGCACAAAACACAATTTCCAAGATTCCAAAGTTGCTTTCACCCCTTGCATTGCGTTCTGCCAGATAGGTCTTCATTCCATCTTCAAGCACATTCAGTTTTTCATACACTTGGTCAACCGCCTTTTGTTGCGCTTCTCCATCAGTTTTCAACACTAGAAAACTGACCTCGATCAACTGCAACCCAAAAATCGAGAAAAAGAGAGTGAGACATGCATTAGAACAAAAGCATGTGGTTTAAACAAGAAGTTTGATTGACCCAAGTGAAATCTTAGTTCCAAACACGGTATCCTTTGTGTTTTAGTTAGTTCACTAAACTTAAAAAGGCTAAGGTTTAAATTTATAATCAATCACAAGATCTATAATTAATTATTATAAAAATCACAAAACTTATATAAAGAATGGGACTATCAATGAATGAATGACGGATGCATGCATTATCTTTGTGTTTGGTTTCTTTTTTTTATTTTTTATCATATTATAGGTATTAAGAATTCATTAGTTTAGTTGTTAACAGATTTTTGTTGTAGAACTAACTAATCACTTTTAGTAAAATTTTACTTAATTATATTTTTCAACTACAATATTCAAACTGAAGATCCTGTTAAAGTCAACAACCTTGTTTAAAATATTTGTCTGGAGTTCTATCAGGACTTAGTTAGCATATGTCTGTGTTTGGTTTTAATCTTGAGTTATAAACCAAAATTTGTGAACTGCAAATACTAACTAGTCTTTTACCATTCTCACACTACTTTCACCAAACAAGTGGTGTGCGATATGAAAGCAGTATTGTTACAAGTGATTTAGTTTTTAGGCAACTGTTTCTATTAATTTTCATTTTCATAGATACACTAATACCAACATTAGCGTTATGGAAGCAAGAAATGCATGCATTGATATGGTTGAATAAGTAAAATAAGGAAGCCCAGTTAATTACCTGATCCTGGATGAAACTGGACCAGAACCGAGCTTGGGCCCTTCTGTAGGAATCAGTGGGAAGCAGGTTAGGAGCATCTTTCCATGTTTCCTCGATATATTCAAGGATCACCATTGACTCAGCAATGGCCTTTCCATTATGAACAAGAACAGGAACCTTCTTGTGAACTGGGTTGTACTTAAGAAGCAATTCACTCTTATTTCTCAAGTCTTCTTCCACATACTCATAGGGTATGCCCTTGAAATTAAGGGCCAATTCAACCCTCTTGGCATATGGACTGGCCCACATCCCGTGTAGGATCACCTTTTCTTGCTCTGCCATTTTTCTTTACACTTGTTATCTGGATATGATGAATTGATGATGGAGTTCAAGCGAAGCCAATGGGTGCCTTTTTATATATTGTTTTTAACTTGATCTCCAAGTTTTCCATGATGATGGAATGGAATATAGTATTCCAAATGGAAATGGGAATGGGTTTCATCCAATTCTGACCAAAGTGTAAGTGAAGTGTGAAAACAATATATTTTTCCCAGGGGAATCGTTGAATTCATTTGTTAAAAGATCTTTGACCAGACTTTTCTTTCCCAGAAAAAAATACCAAATAGAAACAATATTCTTTAAAAGTTAAAATTAACTATATAAGTTAAAATAAAGATTTAAAGAAGATATAGAAAGTAATTTCTATAAATTAACTTAAGCTAACTTTTCGTATAGATAAATTTATTTTATTTTTTTGTTTTTCTAGCTAAAAATGCTTATAGAAAAAATTGTCTAAACATACAGTAAGAAATCATTCGTAATTATTTTAAGAGAAAAAAAGATAAAAAATTAAATAGATGACAGTGCAAATTTTAAATGCATATATATTATTCATTTTGTGTATAACTCTCATAAATTTTTTTATTGTATTAAATATTCTTAGGAAATTATTCCTAATATATTTTTGTATCTTGTAAAATATTCATCATGTCCTGCTACCCCGAGAGATAATAGGGATTAGTGTATTGACTATTATATAGAGTAATAATCATATTTCTAAGAAAATTGAGACAATTAATGAAGACTTTTGACTTATTAAAGAATTATTGTAGGACAAATTCAAAATAGTATTGTTTATTAAGTATATATTTTTTACTAAACCAAAATGTCAACTAAGTGTAAGATTATTTTTCCAGACACACTTACCATCCAAACAAGTGTTGGAAGAGAACATTTTAGAGAGGTATTGGAAGAGAACATCTTATACAAGTGATAGAAGAGAACATAACAAGGTAGAAACGCGGTCTTATGAAGTTATCCCGACCCTTAAGATCATTTTGTGATCAACAAGGTATGAAGTTAAATTTTCCTAGACCACATCACATGGTATCAACAAGGAACTTGAACAACGAAGTACGAATGATAGCGACCAAGGTCATCAGACTAGAAGGAAGGAAGAGAACCATTGTTGGGATTAACACCAAGAAGATCCCCTTCCAGAAGAGGATGAACAAAGAAGTTGGAACTAAGATCAACCCCTTAAGGACATCATCAACACGATAATAGGAAGTTTTTCAAAAGGAGTGACCTCAATCTTGGATTGACGAAAATATTTGCACATAATACGTAAATGTCATGACAATGACACCAAGGAGAAAGATGTCTCCCATCACCTTTGTTAAAAAAAATGGATTGAGTTTAAGAGGGGAATGGATTAAACATATAAATTTTTTACTTCTTTTGAAAAACAAAAACTAAACTTCAGATTTTCTTTGAATAAATTAACTCAAAAAGAAAGTCTTGATCAAAGTTACACGATAAATTAACAATTTTTTTTATATAGAAGATGAATAAGTAATAAAACCAAGCATACAAATATGCAAAAGGTAGAAAGCAAGAAAAAAACACAAAATTTTATATTGGTTCACCTCCCAAAGGTCACATCTAATTGTCTATTCACATTGATTAAATCAATCCATTAACATCAAGTATCTTGCAAACCTTATACCAGAATTAAACAAGAAATGAAACACAATACACTTGATATTGAAGCCTATAAGATACTTGTAAAAACCTTCCACAAGCAAATTTTGATAACCCTAAGAAACCAATTACAAACTTAGAAAAATATTTTGGAAAAAATCACTTAGACAAAGAAGAACAAAGAAACTTCCTCCAGAAGCAATGTTAGGTGATTTAAAATAAGAGTGAGATGCAACAATTAAAACTTTAACATTTTACAAATTTCTTCACACAAGAAAGCTCCAAGAAAATTTCCAACTAAAAACTTTTTGATTCAATTTGTAAGAATGCACATTTTGAAAAGTTTGAAGTTTTTTATTTATTTAAAGGAAAGTATAAAAATTGGTTTTGTAGAACTAGTATAAATAATAAGTTAAAATTTAGTTTTAATCGATTGAAACATAGTGAATTGAGATTCAAGAGACATTTGAATCAATTGATTCACAATTTAATCAATTTAAATCATTTAAAATGACTTGATGTACATCTTCATCCCATCATTCCAAAGGGGAAAGTTTTCCCTAAGAATGCTAGTCGACTTGTGAGGGATGCCCCCTCAGTGATAATATGTCATTCCATCCCTGCCATTTGTTGGATCTTTACCTCTAGAAGTTGTTTGGTGTTCAACCCTTTAAAGGTCAAGCTTTGATACTAATTGCTAAATAGGTAGAACATACAAGAAGGGGAAAGAGCTTGAATTGTGTTTTAAAACTTTTTCAAAGATTTTTGAAATATCAACATCTAAAACACAATCACTCGTAGCTAAAATAACTTGGCTATAAGAAAATATGATTAGACGATCACATGGTTCCTCACTAAAAGAGGCGTTGCATCTTGCAACATATACAGATTATGTTCACTCTTCAAGATAGCTAAAGAACACAAGAATATTCTATTGATGAGCAAGGGTTTCATGCTTAAGATTTTATCTTTATACAAAGTTGTTTGTATCTTGATTGTGGTTAGCACCCTTCTTCAAAGACATCTTCTATAAATAGAGATTTTTGAAAAAGTCATTGTAAATCCTTAGCTAGTCATTAAGACACAAAGAGAATGTCTTCTTTTTTCTGTTGCATCAGTCCGTGTTCATGTATTAATATGAATTAAATGATCTTCTTTCAACATTAATTGTATATCTCTTCTTTAAATAACAACCTGATACTTGGCACAACATCTCAGACCTAGGTTAGATAACTTCGATCCAAACTGGAGTAAAAGGCATAACCATACAAGGTTGATGGTTTTTGCTAAGTTAACATTTAGTCTTTTCAGAAGGTTGTTGACATTGAGTGGCATTAACACATTCTTTAAGAAATCTTTGATGTAGACAAGTCTTCGTGAGATCCGCTTGTAAGACTAATCAGAACAAACATTCTCTAGAATGTAGAAAGAATACTTATAATATTTGAATTGTTCCATGAAATGGTTAAGAACACATATCTTTATTGGTTGTCCAAACGTAAGCTTATTAGAAGAAAATAAATATGAAGGTGTTTTGCATATGTTGTTGTTAGACAAAACATTACATCTATTGTCATTGGACGAAACATTGTATTTGTCATAATATGACACTAAGATAAATTCATATTCTTAACACTTTGTTTTAAGCACTTAATCAAAATAATTTGGGATCTAATGAAATTTTTTATAACAGTAGCCTTATATACTAGTTAAGTCTTGAATCAAGCACATTATGTTGTAGACATGTCTTTAAAAGCTGTATTGTTAGACTTCTTTTCTGATGTAGAAGTTTCATTTGATAATTTTGTTGACGATCGGATGATTTACTCTTGTATAGAACAAGTAGATCCTCTCCTAGTGTACTATTACATTATGATGGTGAACCTTTTATGATAACAAATATGAATGAATCTTTAAGTACTATTACATTATGATGGTGAACCTTTTAATATGTGTTCTATGAAGTTGTAGTACTATTAAACCTTCTCAAGACCATCAAGTATAAACAAGATGGTATCTTTATTTATAATTGCTTGCATTGAAAGGCCATAATCACAAACTATTATTTCTACATAAAGAAATATACAAAGAGTATTTTTTTATTCACATGCTTAACACAATTCTTGGTGTCCAATGCACTATCTTTTGCATATAAGGAAATTCATTTTTTTAACATTTAAAAAATATTTACATTTGGAACCAAATAATTATAAGCTATTGTGAAGTTGTTTTTATTTCAAGATTATGTTGCAAATATTCATATAGTATTTCCTTATCTATATATGCAACATAAAAAAGTGCAACCTTCTATCCCTAGCCATAAACATTAATTTGAGACAATATCAAGCCATATCAATACAAAAATATTTGTGATCACATTATAAAGCATAAAGAAATACTATCACCGAAGATTACACCAAGAAAAGATCATACTTGTGAAGCCTATATATTGGTCAATGTTTCAAGAGTTTGAAGCTTGAGCGTGAGTTGTGTTTTTTGGTAAATTTGAAACATTTGTATTATTCATTTTGTGAAGTCACCCACCTTGTGATAATTCTTGCTATATCCCCTCTCTGTTGAATTAAAGGTAAGTGAAGTTCAAAATGGGGTGAATTAACACTTAAAGATTTTCGCAAAAATATCACTTTCTTGAAAAAATAGTGTAATTTTAACTAATTGATTATAAAAGACCACTACAACTGATTCTTTTATGAAAACAATTAGTTCAAAATACAGAAACAACAATTATGTAACAAATTTAAAAATGGAGAAAGCACGAGAACTAGGAACACAAGTAATAGTGGTTCACTTTTTTTCAAGAGCTACATCCAATTATCACTTTACACCAAAGTGATTTTCACTAAAAACTCACAATCTTTACAAAGATCACACAAAAATACAGTTCTTGAACTACACAAGAACATATTCTACACCCTATAACACTGATAACTCTTAGTTTTTCAGAAATTTTCAAGACTAATTATGATGTCATTCAAAGATAATCTTCTTTATGATACAAGTATAAAAGGAAATCAAGTTGAAACTATCTTTCAAAAGTATCAATGAAGTTTCTATAGAGAAACCTCTTTAGTTTGATACACTTGGACTTGTTTAGTCCATTTAGGATTGAATCTATCAATGGTAAACAATATGGTTTAGTTATAGTAGACCATTAATCTAGAGGAACATGTGTGAATTTCTTAAACCACATGGATTTGAAAATTTCGTAAACATGTTCAAAACGAAAAATACTTATTTATTGTTTCTAGCAGAAGTGATCACGGAGGAGAGTTTGAAAGTTAAAATTTTGAGTTTTTTTATGAAAAATATGGTATCATAATTTGCATCTTTATTGGTTGGTCATATGCAAGAGCTATGATTTGACTAATTGTTAAAGTAAATAGAAAAAAAATGTTAATCAAGTGATTCAATTGAGTTGCAAAACTCATGTCTAATGTGAAAGAGTTGAGGATATAATAAGTTTTTGAATATGTCATCCCGACCATATTTGTTATGAAAAGCTGTTGATATAGTTTTTGTATTTCATCAAATAAAACTTGTTGAAAAAATATTTATGAAAATATACTTCCTTAAGTATATCTTTTCAACATATCATATTTGGTCAAACTTGCATCAATTGTGATCTATCAAATGTAAGAATTACAATATAATTATTGGTCAAAGTCAATGAAAAAAATATCACAAACAAATTATTTAAGGAAGTTAACTAGTTGCGTCTGACATGATATATTAGATGAAAAAGTTACGGTTTGATTATTTCACAAACTCAATCATCATCTTAGTACTATTAATCAAACGATATTTGTGAAAAGTTTTTAAATTTAATTAAATCATAATTCAACCATCCCTTCTTGTGATTTTCCTATTTTTCACAAGAAAGAGAAATAACTTACATTAGGTGCAATGTATCATACATTTTTCCTAGCAACTCGTGGAAGTTCAAACAACCTCAATTGAGCTTTTATTGCATTACTAATAAAATTTACATTAGAATTGTGTTAAATTGTAATATTATTAAATTATATAACATAGAAAACACAATAAGTAGAAACTTTTGCACTAGTACATTCATAATTGTGAAACTGCTAGTTTTTGTATACAATGAACACAAGATAACAAGAAAGAATTGATGAGGAATAATAACTATTATTTGTTAGTCCTACAAGTTGAAATATTTTGAATTTGAAGTATTACATCAATCAACATTAATTTATAAAATGTAATTATTGATGGAAGTAATAACTTCTTTGATGATTAGGAGGTTTCAATGTTGGAAGGTTACATGCCTTCCTTGTAGTGTTGGAATGTATATTTATTTAGGAGATATAATTACTTTGTGATAGTACGAGAATTTTGATTTAGGTTGTAGTGAGTGCACCAGAAGTGACGATTCTTTTAAGAGGTTAAAGAGATCATGGCTCTCCAAACTTCCACATATATATCTTAAATTATATTTTTGCTGTTCAAAACTCTATTTGAAGGTTTTAGTGAGGGTAAGGGTTGGTTATGTAGTAGCTTTAGATTTAGTTTTTTTTTAAGGTTCTTAAGGAGCTTTCGTTCAAGAGTTTGTCTAATGGACTAGGTAAAGCAACATTCCATATATACTTCTATACAAAATCATAAAGCAAAACAAAGAAAAACACCAACACCGAATTATCACATATTTATTGTACCGAGCACCGAATACCGAGTATTTACTTGATCATCAGAACACTTTGCATGTGTCATCCTGACGAAAAGCATACGAAGGAGAGGAAGTTAGTAGAGGAGAAGTAGTGAGAGTTATCCAAAGTAAAGTGAAACTGCTGAGTTGAGTAGAAAATGAAGATAGCTAATTGAGAAGGAAGAAGTAATAGTTTTCTCAATTGATTTCTGTACGAGAACATGTACATATTTGTTGAAGACGAAAACAACGTTCAAATGCTAATCAATGTCACCCAAATGAAGGGGAAAAAGAAAAAAAAACAAACAAAACCATCATGAAATGATTGTGTAACAACTAAGTAAAACGAACTTAATCTCTAAGTAGTCATTAGCGGTGCAGTAATTTTTTCAATCTAGCTTCATTAATTTTTATTTTTTTGACAATTAAGAAAAAGGAAATAACGTTCCAGTCTAAATTACAAAAACTGTTTCAACTCAAAATTTTTACAAAGAGGCCACAAATCCCTGTCTATTTTTTACGCTATAAACATTAATTTTTGAAATATAAAAGAAAAAAAAGGAAGAGCGGGCAAAATAAAGTTTAAATAGAATCAGTCTTTCGTGAGTTGCTGGTGTTGTCTATCTTTCCAAACTTGTAGATGCCAGACTTAGCCCAACTTATTGACCTACTGTTACGTTAGTTTTTCTGAAAAATAAAAATATATCTTAGTTTGTTTTACTTATGGATTTAGGCATGTCATGGTTTTTTTTTTCTGCACCCCATTATTACTAACTATACCGCTAACCGAATATATATATAAAAAAAATTTATTCCACCACTACAAGAAAATAATTAAATAGCAACTAAATTGAGAGACTAAAAATAATTAGTCACTATATTAACTAAATTAGATATTATTTTAGAGATTAAAAAATTATTGGTATGTTAAGTGGTAAGATAGTTTTTAAATTGGTATTTAAATTATCTACCAAAATTTTAGCTACTAATATTTTAGATTTTAAATTAATTAGTCTCTAAAAGATCAATAGAGACTAATTTAAAATATAAGTAATTAGTAGATAAAACCTTAGTCTCTATTGATTAAATACCAATTTAAAAATATTTTATAAATTTTTATTAATATATAATTTTTTTAATTTATAAAATGATTTTTAATTTAATTAATATAATAAATAATTATTTTAGTTTATAAAATTAATTTCCATTTCACTTAGTGCACATCGTATTTTATATGTTTTGAAAAAATTATTTCTGATCACATAATATGTTTCCAAAAACTTGTTAAAAAAAATTATTCTAAAAGATATTTCATGTGTTTTTGAAATTCCGTTAAAAAAAATCTTATTCTGAAAATTTTGTTATGAAAATCATCTTTTAGAAAATTCAGAAAACTTGTTCTAGAATTTATTTAAAATAAATAATCCAAAAGTTACAAAAATAAAATGGATATTTTAAAAATTATATAAATATAGTTAAAAATTATAGAAATAAAAGAAGAAGAGGCTTTCCATGTCCTTATTTATCAACAGTACCACCCAGAACTAAACAGGGTCTGAATGTTTTAATCAATTTTTACAAAATGTGCTTCAAGCCCGAAACTCGATTGTTAAGATAATAAAGTGCTAACTTAATTAAAATAACTAAAACTTGATTAGAGTTAATTCCACTCTCCATCCCTTTTAAATATTTTTAATAATAAAATAAATTTTCACAATTTATTTTCTGTTAAAATACCTTTTTCTTTTTAAAAATAAACAAGATTAAATACTTTTTGATCAGGGTTAGATATATTTTAATTCTACAAAATATGCAACTTATAATTTCGAAGTCAAAAATATTTTTCTTTAATTTTTTATTTTCTAAAATTTTAAAATGTTATTTTTTTTGTTTTTACAAAATAAGTGAAACTTAATTCTATACTTTTATTTTGTTTTCAATTCCTTCACAGTTTAAAATGATTTTTTCAATCCACCTTATTCGTTTCAACACAATAGTAAATCCATTTACTGTAGATTTGTTGGAAGTTATGTGTCGGCATGACTCAACTCCTATATTTACATGATAAGGACCAAAGTATTGATTTTATCTAAAATGAAAATGAATGAAATTGTTTTTTAAAAATAAAACTCAACTTCACTACTTCTAGACAAAAAAATATTTCACCCTAAAAAGATATTATAGAAATTGAAAAGAAAAATACATTTTTACCTTCTAAAAAGTGTATAAAATAAATGTCTTTAATTAAATAATTTAAAATGTAGAAAATAAGGTAAAATTATTATTATTATTATTAAATATTTCTCAAAGCATAATCCACTTCTCAGTATTCAACTTTAGGTTTAAGATACATTTGTTTAAGATTTTTTTTCAGCGTGTGTTCTCCAACAAAAATAAACTCAGATAAACACTTTAAACATGTCTTCTTTCTTCAATGCGATTCCGATTAAGACATATACGATGCAGAAACATTTATTTGAGTTGGTTGTCCTTGAATATTTTAAATTTTAGGATTAAATTATTTGAAGTAATTTATTATTTAGAAAAAAGGAGAAATTCTATCATGGATGCATGTAGACGTAACAAAACTTCTAGGAAAAAAACCACTACTTCAAAAATATAAGAGAATGATTTATTTTTTTTACATAAGACAATGAATATCAATCAAGAGTAAATCTCAAAAGATTTATGCTAATTTGTTTACATATATTTAAAATTATTAGGTTAGCTATATTTTTACAACATTATGTTAAATCTTTAAATAGTTTGTTGAGACATTAAATGGTTTGATAACCAAAAAATAATAAGTAAAGCTTTTTCACTAAATCTTCTAAGTGTCTACAATGTATGTTGATGATAGACGATCAAATAAGATTGGTTAATTGCATAAATTTTTTTAAATTGAATGTCATCGTTGATTTGAATTATATGTTATAAGATTACGAGTATATATATAAAGGTAAAACAAAAGTAAAAATTTAAGGCATGAATGAACATATATTATAATTTTTCTTCTTTACTTCTTTGTGTAATTTCTTTTTGTAGGCCTAGAAGTTGTCTCGATTTTGTACCGGCCTCTCATTCTTATAGGCCTAAAATATGCAAAAAAAAGTGAAATTTTTCTTTGAAGAGATTATGTCTACTAATACAACAATTTCTTTTGAAGAAGTTACGCCACTACATTCTTTAAATGCAGGTAAAGAATTTAATATTGAACCATGTGTTGGGATGAAGTTTGACTCTATTGAGAAGGTTAGAAAATTTTACACTTCATTTGTCAAGAAGAATGATTTTGGAATACATGTTCGATCAAGTAAAGAAAAGATAGTAATTTTAGTATTTTGTTGTGAAGATCAACACAAAATGAAAAATTGTGTGAATGGAGAAAATAAACATTTGTAAGAGGAAAAAAGTGTTTAATTTTTTGGAAAAGTTATCAAGCTTCACTTATTGTTTCAAAAGGCGACATGAAAAAAAATTGGGTTATTAAATCATTCAAAAATAACCATAATAATGTCATGTTTAACCCTAAAAATGTGAGCTATAGAGGTTTCATAAGAAGATGAGTGATGCAGCAAAAACTTTGGTGGAAAAAATTTGAGGAAGAAAGATTGTCTATCGAAAGGTCATGCTATTTTAAACAACTCAACATTCTTTAATAAATATTATTGGAGTCATATGAGGAATGTTTGAATGAAAAATTTACATATTGAAGATGTTGAAGATACTTTCAATTATTATAAGCAAAAAAATTTGAAAATCCAATTTTCTTTTATGCAATCTAATGTAATGAAAAGTCTCGGATACTAATTTTTCTTGGGTGAATGCTAGACCAAGAATAACTTACCAACAATTTGGAGATGCTATAACTTTTGATACCATATATAAAACCAATAAGTTTAACAGTCGTTTGCCTCATTTACTGGATAGAATAATAATTGTTAGTCAACTTTGTTTGGTTGTTCCTTATTGCAAGACGAGTTGAGAATTCTTTTACATGGTTTTTTCACACTTGGTTAGAGGCAATGGGTGGGAAAAACATGTATGTATCCTAACAGATCAAGATTCAATCATTGGAGTTGCTATTGCAAATGTGTTTTCAAAAATAAGCCATCACCTTCGCTTGTGGCACATTATGAAGAAGTTTCCTGATAAGTAAGCTCATATATATCATCAAAAGTTTGTTGATACGTTTACTGTTGTTATAGATCTTAACTAAAAAATTGTACAATGTGGCTGTCATTTTTATGAGATTATTGTGCAAACAAATATTGATGATTTTTCTAGCAAAATGGATTGTTGAAATTCCTAATCATTTTGTTTTGCAGTGTTGGACTAAGGATGATAAAAAAGGTCTTAAATTTATTTATATTGAAGATAGTTCATCCACCACATCTAGATTTTAAAAAAGAATGGATGCATAACAATAACCAAACATGCTAGCATATATTGCTGAATAATCAAAGGTGATATATAAGTTTATCGTTTTACAATTTGCCCAATCTCATAAGTTAGAAATTAAGATGCAACAAAATTTTCATATTATTGACAATTTGCCTCTTTTAGAGTCAAATCTCAAAAATGGGTACCAACATTCCACATTTGAGTAAGTAGACAAAGAATCATATTTGATTCTTCGAGATCCACATATATCATAATCAAAGGGAAGAAACAAGGATGGAGAAACAAGGAAATGGAATAAGTGTTTTAATGAGTTCATTGGTAATGTTGGTTTTAGAAGGAGTGAATATGACAATTGTGTGTACTTCAAGTTTGTGGCAGAAGATCTCTTCATGGTATTGCTATTATATGTTGATGATATTCTAATAGTAAGTAGTATTAAATCTAACATTTAAAAAGTGAAGAGTTAATTGAATAGAGAATTCAATACGAGAGATCTTGGAGTTGCTAAGAAGATTCTAGAGGTTGTGATCGTAAGAAGGAGAGAGCAAAAACTTTAATAACTATCATACGAGACATACCTAAAAACGGAACTTAAAAAGTTTAAAATGACACACTTGAAACTTGTTTCAACACCTCTAGCTCAATATTATGAGTTGAGTGTTAGAAGTCTCTTTAAATGCGGATTCAATTCCATGTAAAAACACTTGTTTTGTGATTTATGTGATGGTTTGTGCTAGTATTGACATAATATATGTTGTGACTGTTGTTAGTAGGTTCTTGTCATATCTTAAGCAAGTTCATTAGTTGACTCTTAAGTTGATCTTGAGGTACTTGAAAGAATCACTTGATAAAGTTCTAGTTTATGGTGGAGTTAAAAGAAAGACTATAGACATTTCCATAGAAGGATTTGTAAACTTGGACTACACTAGGTGTTTTGACACTAAAAAGTCTCTCATAATAGGCACGTGTTTACAACATATGGTACAAAAATTAGTTGGAAGGCCTGTCTGTATAAGGTGGTGGTTTTGTCAACAACTGAGGCTAAATATCTTTTCGTGATAAAAGTTGTGAAGGAAGCACTATGGTTGAAGAGAATAGTTGAAGAGCTAAAAGTGCAAAACCAAGTCATCATTATCTATTTTGACAATAATAATCTCCTACCATTGTTAGAGAATCAAGTCAACAATAATGTCATACTATTGACACCAAGATGCATTTTTTATGAGAGGAGATTGCTCGATGGTCTGCTAAAGTGATGAAGGTCTCAAAAAACCATAATCATTTTGATATGATTACAAAAAAATTACTTTTTTTTCATTGTTGGATCCGATCTATTTAATTGGAGATTAAGCTTGTGATTGACTTATGCACATTCACAAGTTATACCCAAAAGTTTTATTCTAAACCAAAGTAGATATTTTGTTGATATATGTTGACTTAAATAATTCTTTACTTACGGTTGTCTAATCTCTACTTTGTGGAATGTTTGGTGAGAAGCATGTGATGCACCTGTGTATAAAGATCGTCTAGTGTAGATAGTATGATAAGGTTTAACTTATATTTTAAGTTGAGTTAGAACTTGTTTTGGATTTTGATTTAGTTTATATCACAAACAATAATGAACATAGAAACTCAAGGATGTTTTCATTGAACACAAATTTAATATAAAAAGATTATATGAGTGTGAATGTTAGTTTCCATGAGATAGTAGAAGATTAAACACACAAAATAAAAAGCTAATAATAGACACATAGTTGACAGAAAATGAATATAAAGATAAAATCAAGATAACTACACAAAACAAGTAAAAAAGATAACGAAAGAAAATTATGTAAGGACTTATTAAAATGGAAAAACAGCACCATTAGAAGATGGAGGAACCTTCATCCTTTTGATAAATGTCAGGTTTCAGTAATATTTCATATTAAAATACAAATATTTATGAATTTATACTTTTTTACATATTTTATGATTTTAATTTGAATAAGAACAATTTATTCTCAAATTTGTGTTAATTTCAAGATTCTATGCAAGAATGAAGATGGAAGGATAAAGGGAGAATATACAAAGTTAAAAAAGAAAAGGTAGAACACACCAGCACTCACCCAAACTCGTCCAAGCTAGATGTCCCTAGAAGATCTCACCCAAACGAGTCCAATTTCGTCTCCCTAGAAGATCTCACCCAAACGAGTCCAATTTCGTTCAGACGAAATCCCTCTAAGTTGGGCCTTTAAACTACTGAAAAAGAAATCCTAAATTTGTTAGGCAAATTCTTCCTGCACCATATCAATTTTAACCTCCACCATATCAATTTTTTAAATTTACAAAACTACCCTCCTGCACCATATCAATTTTAACTTCCACCATATCAATTTTTTAAATTTCCAAAACTACCCTTATTCCAAATTAAAAAATCCAAAATAATAATTATAATTGAAAAATAAAAAAATAGATGCTGGAAAAAAAAATTCTGAACACAAAACTAAAAATACATTCTGGATAAAAAATTTCAGAATTCAAAAATATGTTCCGAAAATTGAAATCCAAAATATTTTAGATAAAAGTTTTAAAAATAATTTTTCTCATTTTTGTGTAAGGTTATTTTCGTCATTTAGGAGGGATATTTTTGTTATTTTTCTAGAGCTGATTAGGTGCATGTTGAAATTGATACGGTGGAGGGAGAAATTGTCAATTAGGAACATGATATAACTTTCAGTGGCTAAAAATGAAACATTATAAAATCTTTTAGTGCACTATTTTTATCCCATCGATTTATTTTCTTGTCAAATTTCTACATGATGATTTTTTATCATATAGGTCGTAATCATACACTGCATATTAAAATCATTCTTTATACATCACTAACATCAAAGTCAAACATTTTTTCTCAATCGAAAAATGTTTGACTATATTGCAACATATTCACACACAAAATTAACAGTCTAATCCACCTCATTCTCAGAATGTTTCTCCACTTGTTCTTCTTTTGTCTATCTCCTAAAAATTAATTTCACGTGTTTTAATATAAATATACAATTGGGATTAATTTAGTCATATATTTTAATGATTCTTTATTGGGCTAGATTTATACTCGAATTATTTATACCTATCAATGATAATATTTGAATTCACCTCTCTATTCTTAAAATGATTTTCATTTACATCGTTAACTTTATATAAATTTTTAAAATATTAAACAAATTTATTAAATAATAACTAATTTTAGAAATAAAAAATAATTAGTTACTATATTAACTAAATAGATATTATTTTATAAATTAAAAACTTCTTAGTATCTAAAGTTATTTATATTACTAATAAAAATTTAAAAAGTAATTTTTAAAATGATATATAATATTAGCTACTAAAGTTTTGTTGTAAAATCGACTCAATAAAGGATATTGCAAAAGGAAAAACACAAAAGGAAGAATAACGATCGTTTAGAAGAACTTTGTGGAGGTGGGTGTCTTTTTAGTATGTGAGTTTTCTGTTCCACTTTAATTAAACTCCATATCTATCGGAGGAGATCTCAAAACGTTAAAGATGTTGCAAAAAATCTCGGTCCTGCTTGTGGAAGGTTGCAGAAGTCTTGGTTTAACTGTCAATGGGCTTCCTCCACAAGTCCCGGATGGGTTGCTCCTCCTTTATTTTAGCTACAGTTCAATAAGGAGAAGGGGGTTCCACTCAGCAAGGGTTTGTGGTTTCCTCCTCTATCTATAAATAAGTATTTCCACAACGCTATTTGAATGCACATCTCTCTCATGACTTCTTCTTTCTCTTGTACTTTCTAATATTTCGGTATCCTAATCTTTTACTCTTTAGAACTTACTTGTTAGTTTTGATCATCAGTTTTATTCGAGAAGTATATGTTGTAGCCTATAAGACTTACACAATACATTATAAATAAGTTCTTACAAACAATAATCATCTACACCTCATGAAATCAACCTTATTTGTGTTTTTCAACCTCATCCACTACAAGTTTTTCCTACTAATTACTTTATATTCTAAATTAATTCTTTAAAACTATTTCAAGCTTTCAGTTCTTTAAAATTATTTTTCAAATATTTTACTCTCTTAAATTTTTCAATCAAACTCCACCATTCTTATAATTTATATCAAAATCTCTCTCTAGGGTAATGGATACGTTGGGATGATCGTATTGTAAGTATTAGAAGAATTCGTTAGGGTTTTGTCAATAAGAAACATATGTATCCCTTGAAGTGGAGGAACTGATTCTGATAGTGACGAAAGAGTGGTGAAATTAAGAGATGTGAATACAACACAACACATTAGTAAAGCAACGTGTTTGAAAATGAAAGATTGGACATGAAATTAAGATGTGGATGGGATGTGGGCAATGGGCTTAGCATCATCTACCATATCATGCCACATTCAACATCTTGTCGGACTGTGGGACCCACAAGACAACTACTTTTGCCACTGTGTAATTTGCTTCCCCATGAAACTCTTCTCTTTATCGTGCGATCGACACGTGGCAAACAACCTCTTAAAAGAAGACAGGCCTATTGCGTCATCATTGAAACATGGCACCCAACAAAGAGTTCCCTGGAATGGGCCCAGGCCCACCATTGCAATATTTAAAAGTTGTTTTTTTTCTTCTTGTTGTTGTGAGCTCCTACAACGAGAGAGGCCCAGTTATGGTAGGTAAGGTGGGTTTAGTGGTGAACTAGAATTCGTATCTTTTTCTTATCACATTTGCTTCCTAATTTTTCACCTCAATCATGGAATATCATTGATAGACCATGTCAAAGCTGCATCGCCATCACCAATTAAATGTATCTATACGTGATTTGATGTGAACTTCTAGCTAGCTCTTAAATGTATTTGGACGAAGGGCAAGGTAAGAAGTTCAACACTTTTCATATCTATTTAAAAAGTATAGTTTGACATTTATTCATTGTGATTTTGATATATTGTTTTATTATGGCCTTCTCACTGTCAACAATACTACTAAAATAGGTTTTTAATATTTTCTTTCATTGGTGAATAATGTTTACTATCTTATTCATTGATACATTATATAAGTATATGTCGGTGATATATTTAAAACATATTTTTATGAGTATCAAGTTTTATCAAAGGCAAATGTCTTGTTTAGTCCAATAGACATAAGATATATGGTTAAATAGATGTAGGTGTTTTTTTTCATATTCTTTGTCTGAAAAATTAAAATTAAATATATAATTATTGGAATCAAGATTTTGAGTATAAAGGTTCTACTTTTAATTGAATAGGCATAAATGTATTTATATTTTATCTAATAAGTATTTCTTTGTAAAAAGGATAATCCTTGAACATTAATTGTATATATAAAAAATCTATAAATACTCATTCTCTTTATACAATGAATGTTTGACGCTTCGTTTCATTTTAAGAAGATTTTCTTTTATATATACCTTGGGATCTCTTGAAGAGTTTGCTTAAATTTGATTCGCCTAAACAACTTTAATCAAGAGGTGGAACATTAGTTTTGTGAGAACATAAATTATGAGATTCTTTGGTACCCAAATTCTCTCGAGTCCTTTCCCATTTGGCATTGGAGAGTTTCTCTTGTGTCTGTATTTGACATTAGTGTGTCCAACCTTTGCACAATGAGAATTGTAGCTATTTACAAAGCTTTTTAGGGTACAAAATATATTGACAACATTTCAACACTTTTGCAATTCAAACTTCTTTTGCTATTCTTCTTGAAAGATAAATTTATATAGGCATTGATGGTAAGAGTCATTGAAAATATGTTTCTAGTTGTTGAGTAGCTTTAGACTCACTTGAATGTCTTCCTTGCGTCTGAGCAACTTGGACATAGAAAATGCATTAAATGCACTTCATGCATGCATTAATTGTTCTACTCTTCTTTAAGCAAACTCAAGTCTAACCAGGAGTGGTTGTACCCCAAAGAATACTCAGGTTTAGATAAGAGTGGTTGAGTCTAAATAATACCCAAATTTAACCATGAGTGGTTAGGTCCAAAGAATACTTAGTTTTAATTATGAGTGTTTGGATCCAAATTTGATTGGATCCAAATATGTTGATCAAGAATTGTGTAGTTTGAGATTATCTGAATAACAAGTATAAAAATATATTGTGTAAATATCTCCAATCCCTTATTTTTTTACCTTACATATTATTAATCTATAACTATTCTTGGAAGAAGAGATTTATGAAAATGATCATTGCAAAATTTTTAGAAAATTGATATATATATATATATATATATATATATATATATATTTAAAATTGTATTTGACAACTCTTCATCATACACAGTTATAGAGAAAACTTGACAATAGGTCTATCCAACATTAAACACCTATCACACAAAACTTTGAATTTTTTTTTTGAAAATTCCTAAAATATAATTCAACCTCCTTATTATGTTTTTTTTATATGTTGTTACAGTAAATTATTTAATTTATACCATTATATAAAAGAAATGCACAACTTTATTGTCTCATATTTTAATTAGTCTCACATTTTAATAGATAACTTTACCATGTAATAAATGAAAAATAATTTATTTATTTCATAAAATAAGTAATCGAATAATTTATCTTTATTTTAAAATAATTAAATAGTTTTTATTTTTTAAAATGCACCGAAATATTATAATAAAAGCACAAAAATAATAAAATTATAAAACTATATATTTTTAAAACTATATTATTTTAATATAATAAAGATATAAATACAAATTTTTACTAGCAAGAAATAAAGAAAAAGCGAGTTGGATTTGCTTTCAAGTCTCTCAATAAATGAAATAATAAAAAATAACTTCTTATTATAATGAGCTATGATGTAAAAAATAGTTATATATATATATATATTATATAATTATATATATATATACATATATATATATATAACTATATATATAATATTTCAAATTATAAAGAAACTATTAGTTACAATATATAATTTTGAAATTATAAATAAATTATTTCTTATTATAATAAAATATCATATAAAATATTATTTTCTATTCACAGTCAAATTTTTATTCTTAAAACTCCAATTAACTTCTTCCTATTCTTTTCAACTCAATTTTCTATTCACACACTCCTAGTCCAATTCACACACTCCTAATCCAATTTCTACACCTATGCACCCTCAACCTTAATTTCTATTCATACCCCCAATTTCTATCCACGAACTACCGACTTAAATTTTTATCCACATACCAATCCCATTTTTATCTTCACACCCTTATTCTGAATTTCTCTTACACACCCCAATTCAATTTCTAATCACTCACCCGAATCCAAAAGCAATTGCACAAATATTGACCTATGTATTTCAGTTTAGAATTTGGTCCCCAGAATATCAAATTCTGACTTGGTTTATTTTCTTATTTTAAAAATATTGGAAAATGTATTAGAAAATATACATAATTAATTTTATATGATAAATTGAGATATTTATTAAATGTTAATTAAATTATTTTATATGATAAATATTTAAAATTATTTTTATTGAAATTAATAAATAAATAAAATTATTATTCATAATTGAAATAGAATATATTTACATAAACTTAATAAATGTAAAATATTAAAATTATTTTTATTAACTTCTTAAGTTTTATATAAAAATAAAATTATTATCAATAAATTTACTAAAAATTATTTATATTTATTATTATTTTATATTAATAGAAATTTATAATAACAATAATAATAATAATAATAATAATAATAATAATAATAATAATAATAATAATAATAATAATAAATATTTACACAATGAGTTGCTTTTAGTTTTTTTCAAAAGCGTTTATTTTATGGAAAAAATTATTAATTGATGTTTAATTAATAAAGAGTATTAAATTTTAATTATTTAATTAATAAGATTTTAATATTTGATATATATTTGAACATTAAATTATAAGTATAAAATTATTTAAATAATAAATTTTAGTGAATTATTAGTTTAAGAAATAATATTCATTTATACGGTAATTTATTAAAAAATTGATTTTCAACCTATCTTAGTTTTTTTCTAAATTTTTTGCAATATAAAACATAAATTAGCTAGATTATCAAATAACACATATTTATTGTATAAAATATTTAACATTCTTCCCTTACAAATTAATTTGAGAATTTTTACAATGAAAGAAAATTAGAAAACATAATAAGATTGGAAAATAAAAATAGATTGAAAAGTGAAAGGTTAATTTATGATATTTAAGACTCATACAATTCATCTTATTATAATTAACTAAATAAGTTTGGAAAATTAACTTGTTCAATTAATTAATTTAATAGACAAAAATATGAATCAAAATTAAGATATCTAATTCGTATTTAATAATCAAATCAAGATTCAATTTATTCTTAGTTTGATTTCTAAAATTAGATTAGAGAGAAGAATAATAAACTCAAAGCGTGATATGTTCTTGATTTCATGAATTGAAACTTAAGAATTAGTTTTTAATGGACGAAGAACACAAATGAGAGAGGAAAACGAAAGGATAATTCTAAAGTTGAGAGAAAAGAAGACCAATAACCAATTTCTAAAATTAAAAAACTAAAAGAATGATTTAAGGGTGGCAATGCGAGCTGATCTGTCCCGCATAGGCCCGCCCCGCACTTGGCTTGCCCTGCATAAAATTTGCGGGCTGATTTTTCTAACCCGCCCCGCATAACCGCGGGCCAGCTCGCATAAAAAATATTTATTAAAAAAATAATTTTTTAAATACAAATTTTTGAATTTTTTTTATTTAGATGCATTAGGTAAATGGTCTCATAATATTATTTTCATGACATGCGTAATAAGATGTTATTAAAAATTTCGGAATGTAAAATATGAGGCTACATGAAGAAAATATGGGAGTGTAGAAAAAAATTATACATTTTAAAGTTATGTGGGTTATGCGGGCTAACTCGCCCCACCCCGCACTTGGCCCGTGCGGGTTGTGAGTTATGTGAGGCGGGCCTAAGTGGGCCAGTAGGTTGAAATAAGCAACTGGTCCCGCGTTTTTTTTCAGCGGGCTGCGGACCGCCCCGCATGGCCCGCTCCACTTTGCCACCCCTATATTTAAGTATATTTGATTAAAGCACATTTAAGTTATATATATAATATAATATTTGTTATACATTAATGTTCCCAAATCAATGATACAAAATCAAATTATAAGCCAATCCTTATAATTGTACATATGAGTTTAGTTTATGCAAGGAAAAACAATACAAATATGTTTTCAAAAAGATAATCAAACAATTCATAAGTTCCATGAAATTCAAAAGTTGCTTCATACTTCATTTAGGGAGAGTGGTAAAACAACATAAAAATGAGCTAATCATTAAACATTTCATGAGTTAATATTTCATAAGTGTTAGAGAAAAATCTAACAATCCATAGTTTGATTAAGTGAACTTAAACAACAAAGTATAAACATGATCAAACTTTGTATGTAAAATGACATGTTTTCTTTTACAATAGATCATGTAAGACACAAGTGTTTTTGTAGAAAAGATGATATAACATTGTGCAGTCGCTTTTCCATTTCATCAACAATGTTTTGCTCAGAAGATAAGAACATAGTCTTAAGCTAATACTGTATTTCACAAAAAATTATTTATGCTTCTTTTATGTAACAAGGAATGTTTGATTCATTCATCTTCTAAGATGATTTGTAAAAGCTCACGTCACATCAAATATCTCTTGGAAAATGAGCTAAAGGTGTTATGCTTCAACAACTCCCTAAGGCTTGCTTTGTCAACTCTGGAAAAGACTATCTAACATGTATGATTTTGTGTTTTACACAATTTCAAGTAAAGACACTATACTTTACAAATGCAATTGCTTTTTTTGATAACCACACATGTAAAACAACTTAAAATGTAACCTTGTCTAATAAGATCATGTTTAGATAAACAATAAAATGTGTAGTCCTTGACACTACATACTACAGTTCAACTTATAAGTTCTTATATTGTTTTTTTGTAGAGAATGTTCTTTTGTTTGACCACCAAAAGGATCTCATAAGAAATATCAATATCAAAGATCTCTCGAAGAGTGATAAACCTTTGAGTAACATAACATCATCTGACCAACCCCAACCTTTTAGGAGGATGATCAAAAGCGTGTCATAAGAACCAAGGTTTAGTCATCCATCTCAGTTAGCCTAAGACCCATACCATATCATTCACAGGAGAGTCACGACCATGATAACAAATGTTCCCTTTGTTCTACCTGTCAGTAGTGTATAATTTCTTTTGTAATAAAATCATTAGGCCCAATTAGGAAACCCTGGGTCACATGATAAACCCTAGATGTCTCATTTTCCTTCTTGGACATGCCATTCACACTTTACACATTAATCACATGTCCAAATGTGCAAAGTGTGACTCCTCCTAAATCCACATGTTTAGTCGCATATTTATGAGACATGGCGAGAAATTTGAATTTCAAATTCTCCTTCCTAACTTGAGATTTTTGGCCTCCTCATAAGGCTACACCTTTCTTGGATTTTACACATTGAATTTGAGTAGAGCTAGTATTCCATTTTTGTAAGAGAAGAGTTGTGTTCTTTGTGTGAGTCTTATCTTGAGTTGTTGATTCCAATGGTGACTCTGGTGTGATCTTCAGTGGAATGAATGCATCCATTCTTCACTTCCATAAGTCATCTTCCACCTCTCTTTTCCTTTAGCTTTTTCCATCTTGTTTATTTTCTTGAATATCTATTTTAGTTTTTCCACTTCTCATTGCTTTCAATGTGTGTTAATTTTCTTTTATACTCCTTGAAGAACTTTCACACTTATATAACCCTCTTTTGGTTAAATTTGTGTTCAGTGACAATTCTCATGGAATTCCATCTTATCTTGCAATCCAATTAACCTAATTAAATGAAATTTTAAAAATAATTGTGTGGTTTAATTCCTTACTTGCAACTTAACTTGTATCAAAGAGTAGGTCAAAGTTGTTAGTCATAAACAACTCCTCTAAAAGGTTTGATTATCACATTTCCATGGATTATCGGTCGTGTACAGTATTGTGCTTTACTCAAAATTATACAAAAGTTGTATAACTTAGGTTTGGTAAGCCATGTTGTGTATCAAAGATTTCTTCCTAGGGAAGTTTACATTAAATTTTATATGAAGAGTATTTATTCCAATTATCTTCATTTACGAGGGAAGATGCAACTTGAAGAACAAAGAATCTATAAAGACTATACAATAACTAGAAATAATTTGCAACAACTACTTTCTCAAGTCCTCTATCAATTGAAGACATCTGGAAGAAGAAAGGTTGACACCTCATACGTAGGATCACACCTCTCGTTCTACTACAAACTAACCTAAAAGGTAAGCTCCGATGCCAACTGAAGTAGTAGGTAGGTTCTAAAAGAGGAACTAAATAGAGTCACAAGATTTTTATTGCAATATTGTTAGACTAATCACCTTTCTATAGAAACACTTAAAAAGATTACACTAATCAAAATTGATCGCAATAATAAATACACTAATCAAAATTGATCATAATAATGAATACACCAATCATTCTCGATTATCATTTTCAATCTCTCAAAAAAAATAAGAATACAAGTATTCTTATTTTTCACTCCTATCTACAATCACTTAAGAATAAAAAAAAATGTTAAATCTCATAAAAAGAATATAAAACAAAGGTTTTCTTTGAAGTAAGTAACTTCAAAAAGTAAAAATACTTTAAAAAAGACAAGATTACAAAACAAACTTAAAATAATATCTCTAGATAATGCATAGTGTTTTGCTCTTCTAACTTCTTAGTCTTATATGATAATATAATTGCTTCTAAAGTAATCTTAATGATAAAATCTTGATGTGTTTAATAACATATTTATTTTATTCCTTGCATAGATATATGTTTGATATAGTATCATTTGTAAATCTACATCCATGTATAAAATGTTGCATTTCCTTACAAAGCTTGGAGTTGTTAAAGAGAAATTATAAAAAAAAAGAGAGATATTGACATAGGAAGACGTATAGCAGAAGGATGGAGAGATTATGAGAATGTGAAGAGGAGTACCCATTCCTGACAATAAAAATCTTGAATATAAACTTTGATCTTCTCTTCCACGTAGCCTCTGTTCATCATAAATACCCATTTTCCTCCTTTCCCATCTCAACTTTCACACACATTATGTCAACCCAAAATACCTAATCATTTTATTCTCCTTCCATTCTCAAACCGTGAGGAACACCGATTACACTATGTACAAATCAGGACACCTCACGTACCTCAACACTCAAATTCCACAAAAACCAAAATTAATTATTACACTGTATGAAACTAAAATAAAAGAACCATTAATGAACGTAACGTGTCTCTCTGCTATTTGAACAACGAGTGTAGCACTGCGCCCATATCAAAACCCAAACGAATTGCTCTGCATACTTTGTTTATTAATTACAATATATGAAAATAAATAAATTAATGCACGTTACGTGTCTCGCTTCCATTCGAACAACATTGCTGCCATATCAAAAATCAAAAGGAAAAACTAAATAAATTGCTCGCCATAATTGGGAGAATTTATTATTCATTTCACCGTCATGTAAATTATGGTTTATGATAATAATTATAATAGTGTAACAAGTGGACGATAGAAAGCAGTATTATATTTTAATAGAATGATGTATTTTTTAAGTGTGATTCTTTATCAATTTAATTACAAATTAAGTCTAATCAGATCTTATAGAAAATTATTTTTTAAATTAAATAAAATGTAAAAATTTCATAAATTAATATTTTATTTTATTTTATTATTATAATTATCATAACTATTATAATTATATTTATTTATAATTTTCATCTTTATCATCAATATTTTCATCATTATTAGTATTATTATTATTTTTTTAAATTTTATTTTTATTGTCATTATCATTAGTAATAATAATGGAAATAATAATATAAAATCGTATTGATTATATGAATGATGATAATAATAATAATATACAATTATATTAATGAAAAAATTATTATTATTATAATAAATAGTCATTGAATAAAAATAGTAGAGATCTTAATAGTAATAATGATAATGGAAATAATAATTTTATTGTCATTATCATTAGTAATAATAATGGAAATAATAATATAAAATCGTATTGATTATATGAATGATGATAATAATAATAATATACAATTATATTAATGAAAAAATTATTATTATTATTATAATAAATAGTCATTGAATAAAAATAGTAGAGATCTTAATAGTAATAATGATAGTGGCAATAATTATAGTTAAACACTAATAACAATGATAGTGGTATGGTAAAATGTATAGTACAGAATATGTAAAATAACGAAGTAAGAAACTTTTTTTTTTATATATATAAATATACATATAAGTTAAAGAATATATGATTGATAAGATTTGAGGTCTTCACCTATTTTGTTGTCATATTAATACTTTTTAGAATATATAAAAAAATAATATGGATGTAAAATTAAAAAATACTATAATTCAACAAGAGACGTGTAAAGATGAAAGCTTCACAAAATCATAAAAGTTGAAAAATTATTAGAAGATCGAAATAAAAGTTGCATAATAGGGGCAAAAGTTACAAAGAACATAACACATGAAATTACATTGAGATAAAAAATATTCATGAATGTAATAAAGTTTATAAACATGATATTTGTGTATCATTCTCATGATAAAAAAAAAATAAACATAGATCACTAAAATTTTCTATATCACCAAATAATGAAGGAGTTATATTCACAAATATATTCACCAGTTTCTTAAGTCAACTATTCAAATTTCTTTCAGTTACCTCTTTTTTACAATTCTGTATTTGATCAAAATGTTCACTTTAACATTTATCTTTGCGTTACTTTTCCACTTCCTTTTTTATATATCTTCAAATTTTTTTAACCGGAGAAAACTAACTTTTAAGAACGTTTAAGTTTCGTATAATTTGATGTTATAAATTTTATATATATAGTAAATATAAATTTTATTTTATAAATCAATTTTGTAATATTGAGTTAAATTTAAAGTTTGTTTAGAATTTTTTTCAAGACTATTTATAGATATATATAGTTTTACACACAAGTTCTCCGTTTTAATTAATATAAGGAGAATGTGTTAAAGGTAAAAATAAAAAACATTTTATAAAATTGTATATGTGACTGAAAAATTTATTATGAGCCAATTTTTTGGATTATACAAAATTGCACTTATTATTAAGAGATTTTGTGTTATTATTGTTTGGAATGAGGAGAAGCATTTAATAATTTGGTGCATAATTTGTTTGGATGTGCATGTTGCATAAACTTTGGACCTATGCCGCCATTACGCATGTCTTGGCGATGTTACAGATTTTGGGACGCGTCTGCTTCTGCTTTACCCGTCTAATAAATAGCATAAGCTAAATAGTCAAAACCATTCGTCATCCATTTCTCTCACTAATTACTACTCCAACTCTTCAATCCTTCTCATCAATTCCAACCTATCGTAATCTTCGCCTCATCTCAATTCAACACTACACACTCTATGTGTATGCATATTCAACCCACACAATATTATTCAAAAACAAAACCAAAATGCGTAGATCAGAATCATTGTGAGACTTTTGTTGTAAGATTTTAATGAGTTTAGATTGTGGAATCATTAAGCCAAGATTCTCAGCATGTTGTTATATTAGGATTACTTCCCTTCATGGATACAATGTCATTGGATAACCATTACGAGACTTTTCATTTTTTTCAATTTAATGCCCATAGCTGTCGCATGCTATCTCAATTTTTAATACACACTATATGCGTACCATAAACACTCGTAGACATCTACAAAACTACTAACATGTAATTAAATTCCTTCTAAGACTTTCTTAGTTATAGTGGCTCACTGTTTAGGCTCCATCACCACCATTAAGTCATTTGTACTAAAGGGGTGTTTTGTTTATATGCAATTAAACTACAATATACCAACAATATAACACTTTCATACATTAACATTTAATCATATTTTATTTCTAAAATAATATGTTTTCGAATATTTTGTACTTATATGATAAAGGAAGAGTCCTTATACTCATTATACGTAAAAACTAATTATAAAATCGTAAATTCAATATAACTCCCATGTTAGATAAAGCTAAAATATAATTCCACCAGAAACGATACAATATTTTTAAAGAAAAAACATATACATATATTAATGATTTTATCTAAGAAAATTCCTCCATATCTTTCTTTGTAATTATATCTTTTTTTTTGTGATTACTTCTCTTACTAATTACAGTTCACATTTTTTTGTTTCTTTTTCTCCTGCTCTTATTCCCTTTACTACTAACTATAGATATACATATACTAAAAGGTAGGCGTATTCAAAATTGAATCGATCAAAAGAAATAAAATAAAATCGATTTTAAAAGCAAATAAACAGTTAAAATTGATCTTTTATTATCGATTTGGATATTTTTCCATAATCGAGCATGCAATTGAGTTTATGATTTGACATTTTGGAACCCATTCAAATTGAATCAATTATTTATTTATTTTACCTAATTAATTAAATATCAATTTAAAATTATTTTATAAATTTTATTAATAATAAAAATAAATTTAAATATATTAATAATTTTTTTTAGTTTATAAAATAATATCTAATTTAGTTAATATAATGATTGATTATATTTTATTTTCAAAATTTGTTTCTATTCAATAATTTTCTTATAATATATTTTTTAAATTGATATATAATTAGTTAATTATAGATCTTAACTACCAATTTTAGAATTTAAAGCAATTGATAGTTAAAACTTATTAACTAATTAGATATTAATTTAAAAAATAATTTATAAAATTTTATTAATAATAAAAATTACTTTAAATATTGATAATTTTTTTAGTCCATAAAATAATATTAAATTTAGTCAATATAATAACTAATTAATTTTGGAGTTTAAAATTAATTTCTATTTAATATTTTTTATGATAATCTAACAAAAACAAAAGATTTGATTGGATTATATATATAATTTTTGGTATAAATTGAAATATTAATTATTAATTAATTTAAGTAAGAAAAACAATTTGATTAGGTTATTATGAAAATAAGTAATTTTTTTTATTACGAATATAAATAAATCATATCAATGTGAAATAGATTTTATATTAAAATTATATTAAATTAAAAACTTTGCTCAAATAAAAATCAATTTTGATTAGATAATAAAATCATGTAAAATTAAAATGACTTTGATTAATATTATAATAGAAGTCGTTATACCTACACGTAACTTTCATTTATAAAAAGTCGTACAAGCTTCTATCAAGACGCACAATTTTTAGAAAAAAATGCTGAATATTTTATATTATGTGAAAGGTGTCCATTACATAGCAATTGTAGATGCTTTGCAACATAACAATAATATATATATATATATATATATATATATACCACGTAATCTTTTTATTTAATTAAATTAATAATTGTTGATTATGTGTTTTTAAATTAAGAGAAAAAATAAATTATTAAATAATATAGTGATATAGTTAAGTAAAAGAATGAAAATAAAAATAAACAAAAAATTGTTGTTTATTTTTTAACTAACTTGGAAGTGTAAGAAAAGAAATAGGATAAAATATACTTATTGGTTGAAAGAGTAACTGATATAAAAAATTATCATTTTAAAAACTAATAAATAAATTCAAGTTAAATAATTACAAAATTACTCACATATTTATACATTATATATATATATATATTCAGTAGTTTAATTCATTATGTTAAACTAATTATTAGTGCATATAGTATAACAGTTAATTGCTACATAATTATAATACAAAATTAACATTTTTAATAATTTGTTAATAGGCTTGAATATCACATACAAATAAAATAAATATTTTGGTATTGGATTTTGAAAATGCAACAGAATCCCTCCACGGCGCCATTAGGTCTTATTCTGTGCTAGATATTCCTGTTTCCTTCCAAGGGGATGGGTAGGTATATTGTCATTCTTATTTCCACTGCAAGCTTATAAATTCGATATACAGGTGACAGCAATTGTTATCGGTGATACTTTCTATAACTTTCTGGAACCTTATAGGAAAACTTCTATTTAAACTCAACCTTAATTTATAACCAATACTCAACTTAATTTATAACCAATACCAACTAACTATGTTTGTATAGTTAGCATAAAGTATAATATTTTTTTCACAGAAATTATTTTTAATTTAATTATAAAAATATAAATGTATTAATCATAGGTATACTTGCAGCTGAATACATAGTTTTCTGAATTTCTTTTCTCTTAAATATCTAATTTGTATTTGTTGTTACTTTCTTATCTTTTAATAAGATGATTATTCGCAAAAACTTTTACATTCAAGCCACTAGTAAAGGGTGATGGATTATTAAATATTTATCAAATTAATTCATATGACGTGAGTTGACTAGTTATTATTAAGAAGATAATCAATTTATCTTAATTACTTGTTAACCTTTTGACTAGTGACGTAGTTAACAGGAGTATATTATCCATCTCAGCTATCACTTCTTCTAAGATAGCGTACCTACATATTGACACATGTACACAATCATGAAGGTTTTGAGCATGTATGCACGTACTAGACAAAAAGATCCTATTATAAGGAAAACAACTTAGCGTAAGTTGTGTGCTATAGAAGTATAAAAAAATACTTAAACAATATCGCTATTAACATTAATAGGTTACTTTTTTTGGAAATCTCATATCAATTTTAATTAGAAATTAAGTCCTTATACAATGAAAATAAGTCTCAGATTATGTGAGAATGAGTTATATTCGTACAAGGTTGAAATGAGTATAATTATATCATTCCTTGCACATGTATTGCTTAAGTTGTTCTCCGTCTTCTACTCAAGCTTTCTAACTCCATCTACAAGGACTCAATGCGTTTAGCAATATTACTTCAGGAAGTACCTGCTAAAGGTATTTTGTCGCTCAAGTCAATATGGTGTATTGATAAGTAATAAATGCTATTAAACCTAACATTTACATCTTCACTGATAACCTATTTATATTACTTCATGATGGGTCTTCACTGTTATGGACATTATCCAAGCCCAATACTCTTGTTATGCTTATGATCTACTTAGTGATCTAATCCTCAATTAAGTTTTTTCTTTGATTAAGGTTGAGGCGACGTGGATGGGGATTTGGAGGCTTCCCCTTAAGCGTAATTGGCTGAGAGGTTGTCTTATACTTAGATATTTTGGTATTTCGGTTTGGGAACTAGTTTTGAGAAATAGAGATGTTAGACGGTATATTAACCCCTCGAGCTTGAATGCTCAAAGAGCTACAAATTTATTTGAAAGAAAAAATTGTTCCTTTGAGTGATGTTGATGGATCGAGATCCTCTCCCTTTAGCAATATGCAAAATAAATGCCAGTCAGTACGGAGAATTTGAAACGTTATGTTCCCTGAACCATTTAGATGCCAAGTGATCTGATGGTTGGAGGTTCATGATGGTTGGTTTACCCCGTCGAGATCAACGCCTATAAATATTGAGGGGCATCAACATTGAGTCCACTTTTATTTGCTCTTCATCCTCTAAGTTGCCAAGAAGTTTCTTTTGTGTTGAGGTAACAATGTCTTCTTCTAGTTCTGTTTCTATTTTCGGGGTTTTCAAGAAGGAGTAGTCCGAACTTTGGTTTTAGAGTCGTGTTATTGTTGAATGTTAGTTCGGGGTCAAGATCGATGAACAATGCCTAATTTGTTATGAAGGAGTAGATTTGGGACACAACCAGTTCTTCTAAGAAGGTTGACGACGTCCCGAATCTCGCTACTAAAGAGGCAGTCAAGAAGGCTGAGGACAATTACTGTCTAAGAAATGACAGTGAGTGGGTCAACTATCATGTTCAGGAATATTTTACAAAGTATCGGTGGTCGCCGATACTGCGATTATTTATCTTCAATGTTGATGTGTACAACCCAAGCGCCATAGAAAACGTGGTTGTCTTTTGATGTTGTCAAGAAATCGACAACATATGTCATGGTCAGAAAGGGGCACCTAATCTAACTCATTATACTTGTCGGTAAATTGTCGGTAAATTATTATTCGTTATCAATAATAATGGTATTTGGAATTTCAAAAAAACATATAATGTTTTTTTCACACAAAATCATGCGCCTTTCGCGTCATAATTTTGACAAGCGGCTCTCTTTCTACCCTTTTCGTGAAGCAGTTAATGACTACTAGCAAAAATTTATTTTTTCCTCAGTTGGGGGAATGGGTCGATCCATTCGCCATTGGGGAAACAACCAGTGATAACTAATACTCTATAGTTGTTATGTTGGGAGATGTTTCAAGTCATCATGCTCTTGGAAGCTCAAGCATTTCTTGAAAAAATCTGCACATTCATGTTGGTTCCTAGAGCAGTAAAAGCCTGCTCTCAATACCCGAGCGACCATAGTTTTATGCCTAAATATAGGCCACATATGTCGTTGTGTAGCTTGTTGATGATGTATTCTACATGTTCTTTGGTCACACATTTAAGGAGTGGTATCGAGTACCCTCTCCTATACAGGTAATCTCCTATCATTATATACCTTGTCGCTTTTCTCATGAATCAATTGTTTGAGTTTGCTTGTTCTTTTTCCTATTTGGCTATGTACGCCTTAATCGGTTTCATCCACAATCTTTTGCTAGTTCATCTATTAGACAATCTTTCCTTCCACTATCGATGATGGTCTTTCTTCTCATCCCTCCTTCATCGAACTTGGTGTACAAGTCTATGTAACTCCTATTGTGTACTATTTCTCTCGAGAATCCCACAATTTGCTAATTATACAGATCAAACCTATCTTTGGTTAGCCCAAACTACTGAAATGTTTTCCGGCACAAGATGTCGACTTAGCTACCTTAGTCCACTAAAGTCTTCATCACTATGAAGTTTGCCAATTCAATTGTAATAACCATGAGATCATCTTGGTTCGAATCAATTGCTTGGAAGTTGTCATCCGTGAAGGTTACAAATAACATGCTCATCCTCTTGGAGGGCACATGACAGAGAGCACGATCTGGAGATACTTCTTTCATGACGAAGAAGATGTTTGTCCTCTAGAAAATGCCCATATGATGGTATTGATGACCCCTCAGAAAGGTATTTACCCCCTCATTACGTCAGAGTGAGGGATCTCTCCTTAGAGCCTCCTTAACGCCCTCGCTATTCTCTTAAGTTTTGGTCAGTGTTTTTCTAAATAAATTGATGTAGGTGCCTTCTTGTATCATTTTTTTATCCCTTAAGATGACACATTCTTTGATGTTGTGACCATAATTATGATGATAATAATAATGCTTGCCTTGATCAGCATTAGGCAACATAGGGATCTTCCTGGATGTTGGTAATAACTTGGCATTCAGGGCTTCTTCTAAGATGTGGGCTTTGTCCACATTCAGGGGTTGTGATGATTCTTTGATCTTCCTGAACTACTAAATCAAATGAGGGATTCCCCTATCTTGGGGCTTCTTTTTACTTGTAGTCTTAGCTCTCATTTGATTTGAAAATATTTCAATTATTTTAACTACATAAAATTAGCATTCTATCATTGCAATTTGTCTAGATTTGTTGTCAGCTTCTTTAATAAGTTGTCCAAGAAGGGTCAGTCTTAAGGCGATAACCATGTGATGCATAGTGACATCTAGGCTGAGATTTTGTATGTTGAAGGCCACCTTTCTGAAGCGTTCCATGAAGGTTCACAAAGATTCACCATTTTTGTGCATGATATTCAACAAAGCTATTGACATGAGGTGATAAAGGCGACTTGTTGCGAATTGGGATCTAAACTTTGCTACAAGTGTATCAAAGCAATCTATTGATTAGGGTGGTAGTCAAGTACACCAGCTTAGGGCCACCCCATTTAATAACGTGGGGAACACACGACATAAAATTGTATCATCTGAGGTGTACAAGATGACCTGTGTGACGTAGACAACTTCGTCTTCAGAGTATTCTTCCAAGATTGGCCTTTTCTAGTTGGTCGAGAGCAATGTTTTTGTTATTCCTTGAGTGAAGGGATGATGCTTTAAAGAGGCTTCGAGAAGTGCATGGAAGGTGATTGAATGTTGTTCTTGCGTTACTCCGAATCTATCAACTTCTAGCGTCTTCGACAAGACCGTTCGACTTGACCCGGCTAGTTCTCCTAGTTCCAAGTCAAGCGGGACTATTTTTTTTCTTTAACTTCAACTTCAGACGATCATTTTCAACTTTCAGAGCGTCCATTTCTTCAGTACTTTTACTCTTTAGCATTTCTAGTTCTCTTCGAAGTTCCATCAGCATCATCATGGTGGGATCGACATTATTGTCTTTGGTTCTTCCTACTAGGGGTCTTCCTTTGCTCGTCATTCTTCTTATGGCAACCATGTGATCTTCTTGCAATCTCATTCAATCTCACGTTGGGTGTCAAAATGTTCTTATAAGACCTAAATGAATCTAAAGTACACTATTACTACGATGCTTCAGTTTTCTTAGCCTCTTCTTCTCCATTTTCTACTCTTGGGATTCCTCTGTCGATCTTCCTCACATAGTTTATCAAGACTCAAAGTTTTAACAAGTTTGAGGAGTACTTGCAAAAAACACTCTTACGCTCAAGTAAATATGATGTATTGATAAGTGATAAATGTTATTGAACCTAACATTTACTTGTTTCCTAGTTACCTATTTATACTACTTTATGATGAATCTTCACTATTATGAACCTTATCCATACCCAATTCTTTTTTAACTAATGCTTATATCTTGTTTAGCAATATAATTTTTCATTAAGATCTTCACTTAAGTTCTTGTTTTAATTAAGGTTGAAGTGATGTGGGTAAGATTTTGAAAGAAGTCATATGCTCGACCGAGAGACCATCTTATATTTAAATATTTTAATTTATGAATTAATTTCGAAAAAGCAAAATGTTCCACGTTATACTTATACCTAGTCTCTATTACTTACATTTAAAATTATAATTAGAAAGATGTAAAAAGATTATAATTAGAAAGATGTAAAAAGAGCCTCCATAGTTGCATTTGGAGTTAGAATTGAGCAACCAATATATTCAGAAATCATTCTTGATGTCATATTTTGCACAAACCAATTGAGTGTAATATCATTGCACAAACCAATTGAGTGTAGTATCATTGTACAAACCAAAGTCTTGTGCAAGCACATGGCCCCTACCGTAACCCCACCTTGATAGGACTTTCGAGCACACGTTTTGTACATAACTAGTGGATTCTTTTGTTTCGTTATAGATACTTCAACATTTGGCTATCAAGTACTTCCGTACAAAAAAACGCGTAATGCATGCCAGGCGCACAAACATTGCGTTTTCTTATAATAACAACACCGAATTATTCACTCAAAGTTGGTGCTCATCGTAGAACCCTTTCACTCCAAATTCATGCTTCCATAAATATATTTTAAGCCTCTTCTTTCAAAACTTCCAAAACATCTTTAAATTGTCCTTCTAAGATTTCCAAGATTCCTTCTCATGAACATATTTATCTAGTCTTTAACAAGGAATGTAAATAATCTAAATTCATTGTAAAAGTTTTTAGTCTTAAGAAAACATTAATTTTGGTCATTGTAAAATTTCCAGAACTTTTGAAAATAACTCCTGCTTCCACGAGCTACTAATGGCACAATTGATGATGTGGTATAGTTTAATCAATGTTGCCTCATAACACTGATTAATTCCAAAATCTTTAGAATTAATTAAAATCAATAAATATTTTGCAGAATTTTAATTTTAATTTGTCAGATTGGTGTAGTAGCAGGAATCACTTAAAATCATTAAACAAAAGTTAATTTTTATCCTTTCTTATAAAATTTATTATTTTAAATAAAAATATATAATATTGCTGTGTATGAAGTTTATAGTTTTGTGACTATGTGAACATAACATATTATATAACTTGGACACTGCACAAGCCACAGTTGCCAATATGCAGATAATACAGTTCAAAGTATCTAACTAACTATTATGGCTAGATGATTCCATCATGTATTGAAACTTGAATAACAGTGAGAGAATTAATAATAATTTTTGTCCCCTGCTAAATCTGACACTTGAACAAATACACATAGCAATTTAATTTGCATGAAGTCATAAGAAGATTACATGCATGCACAGTTACAAATGCAGAATGCAATGCAATGGACTGCAAGAGAAATTAATGGAAGGTGCAGTTTGTAAATTATTCTGTGGCCACAAAAACTTAAGTTATATAGTATTTTTTATAAAGTGAAATTCACGGTACAGAGAGGTTGTGATTGTTGAAAGTGTAGAAGTGTTGAAAGAGGAAGATAAACGTTTTGAATGGCGGTTAGCTATATTGTTCTATTTTTATTCTCAACTTTTGACAGACAATGGTCCCAAGTCCAAAAAAGAACCAACCTAGCTACATCCTTCGAAACTGAAACCAAAATACCACTTGCACCATTGTGATGCTCACCAATCATCATTCCACAGTCCAATACAACTTTTGTTTCTCCTTTCCAACCATATATGACAAAAAGAGGTGGTGACTTAATGATCAAAAGCTACTTTTCTTTCTCCCCTAAAATATAGTGGACACAATTTCATCACATCTTCTAAACTCTTTGCCTTCTAAAACACATATAATTAGTGTTTCAAAATAATTATATATATTTTTTTCATAAATTCAAAATTTTGTCCTTATTATTATTAATATGATACATAAATTCAAAATGCTTGTTGTTATTATCAGTAATATGATACATTTTGCCTTTCATATGTTTTTCATTCCTTTAATTTAGATTATATAATTTTGGTTTCATGATTTATTTTTAAAACTATGCAAATTTAATTTCTTTTTCCATTAAAATATTGAGGGATTAAATTACTTTAAAACTCCAAATGTAATTAATGACAAAACATCAAATTTCACTTCAAATAAGAAAGGATATTAAATTTTCTTTCTTTGAATCTAAGATCACGGTTTTTCTTATAACCATTCAAATTTTATACTATTTTTAAATTTAGATTTATTCCATATCCCAAATCCATCATGAATCTCCGAATATCATGCTTGATTTTAACAATAGACAGATTTAATTAACTAAAAAAAGTTATTAGAACCAAAATGATATACTTTAAATTAAATGAACTTAAATAACTATTAAACTTATTTTAAAAAAAATATCCTAAAAGTTTGATCTTTTTACCTTAGCAGCCCAAATATTTAAAAAAAAAGCTGACAAAAAAAATGTTAAAAAACAAAACACGTACAAGACGATCTTTTCTCTGTTCTTGTGAATTAATCTTTGATGTTATGTGATATGTCCATTACATATAATATATTCTTCGACTATCTTTGATGTTATGTGATATGTCGTCTAGGGTAGTCTGACTTATATTTAACTAGAATTGGTAATCTATTGATAAACATTAGGAGTATATATTATGTATTATATACAATATATTATATATTATGCATTATGTATTATATTATGTAAGAGTGAGAATTTACTTACTATAGGAGGAAGGTAAATGAATTCTTCTTAATTTTAAACTTTTTTTATTTTATTTTATGTTAACAATTTATATTAATGAATTATGAGTGTATACTAATTATCTCTCACAAGGAAATAATAATATTTTCACTATTTATTAATATTTTAAAAACAAAAATTTAAAGTAAAAGAAGAGTAAAATAGTTATACATAGGATGAAACAGTATATCTGCTCTATATTCTTCTTTAATAACTATAAATACGATAATTAGGATATTTAAAATATTATAATTTTAAAATATAATAAAATGTAAATATGAATATAAAATGTATACATAAAATAAGAAAATGTATATTATATATTATTTAAATAAGTAATAATTTAGTGTGAATTTTTATTTTAATAATTAACATTTTTTGTAATTTTTTTTGTTTGTTTAATATCTATGAAGTGTTGGAATAACACATTATTTTTATTCAGCTCTTCTTTTATAATAAAAAAGTAAAATAAAAAATAATTTTTTTAGATAAAAAATCAAAAAGATAATATGTAAGTAATAAAGTTTTTTATGTGAAAAATTTACAGTTATAATAATTTCCAAAAAAAATGTGTACATTAATTAAAATATTTTATTATTATTTATTATTATTATATAATTATAGATTATCATTATTATTTTAATTACTGTTATATCCAATGACGTTATATATATTAATATGCACCTATGATTTAATAATGTGGGTGGTATATAAAATGAAATAGAATGTTAAAACTGGGAGTAAAAATTTTTATTTATTATGTATTCTATATTATATATATATATATGTTTATTTATTGTATATTATATATTATTAAGAGAGACGTATCATTTTTAATTGCCAATAATTAAGAGTAATAATAATGCTATAGTAATATTCCATAAATTAGTGCAGTGCTACTCATTTATCTCCTGAACTAGTTACTGGTCTAATCTACCTTGATTACTTAACTAATCAATTATCTGTCAATTAATTTAATAAATATGATTTTCACGGTTTAAAAAAATGTATAACAACAAATCAATCTTTAAAATCATAATAATGACTAGCTTTAATCTCTAAAATTACGAATATAAAAATTTTAATTATCAAAATGAATGCTGATTAGTCATTTCAATTGTAACACTAGGCCCCATCAATTATATTTTGACAACAAGATCCATCGATTTTTTAAATCAACCTCTTTTGATCTTGACTTTAGTAGTGTTATATATGATATGGTTTCCCTCTTCAAACCACATTGATTGATGATTACGAAGTTGAAGAAACAAAGTCATAATGATGCATGTGAAAATGAATAATTTTGATTCTAAAGACTAAATTAATTAATATATAATATAAGAAATAGAAACTAAATATAATTTTTATAATATAGGAAATTAACTTGATCATTGTTATCAAATTAAGTGCCATGTGCATGTTTAAAAACAATTCATTTTTAAAAATTATCATTCATTTTCTAAATATTGATAAAAAAAAGGTGAATTCTCCTCACCTTCAATAAAATCATGTTGGATGGTTCTTATATATCTTTTAAGTTAAAATAAAATTCAAATTTATTATGCTTCTAATAAAATGGCGTTTATATCGCTCTCAATTTTTTTCAGATATTTATCTTTTGTTTTCAATTGATAGCACCATCTCCTTGATCGTATATTAACAAAAATTTAAATAAAAACTTATGAAAATTAAAATTAAAATTCTAAAACATATAAATTGACGGTTTTTTATAACTAAATAAACACTAAGTGATTATTTATTCTATTTATAGTTGTATACATATGATAAAAAAAAAATATAAATATAACAAATAATTTAGTAATATAACTTTATACTTTCGATATATACTATTTGAACCATTCATTTTTGCTTGTAAAATATTTTAAATTTTGAAGAGATGTTTTATATGTTTATTTAAAATTTATTTAATATAATATTCTAAATAAAATAAGATAAATGTTTCTCGTTTTATTAAATACATAATGGAAGAGATTGTCATTTATTAAAAATATAAAAAAGAAGATAAATACTTATACTTGCCCCATCCGGGCAATAGTCTCCATGCTAACTATTGTTAGAGTGTAACTAGCTAGTGTAACTAGAGAATCCTTTCTGGTGTTATATTTTTATTGTGTTTTTTTTATAAAAATTTTATGTTAGGCATTAATATATAATTTGACATCTCAGTTAAGTTATTAATTTGAAATATCAAGCAATCACAATCATTTCTCATCACATAAAAAAAAATATTATTAAAAAAAAAAATATGGCTAGATCACACATACTAACAAAAACGATACATAGGTAAATTATATTTATCTATAAAGAAATCTAATAACAGACTAGATGGAAGCCTATTATACTAATGAAATGGTTCTCTGTATGAATAAATCCTAAATTAGCTAACTTATAAGCACATGCATTCCTTTTATGAAAAATATGAATAATCTAAATTTGATTTTTCCACCGTAAGTAAGATAAGTATTTAATCAATAACAAAACAGCGTAACATTAACACAAACCAACATATTAATTTTAATATATTAAAAAGAAATAATATTAAAATATTAAACTCAGTGTATTTTTGAAAATATACTACAAAAACAACATAAAAAAATTAGAAGAAAATCCAAATTCGTACTTAAAACTCAGTGATAGCAATTCTCTTTCTACGTAAGGTAAAGGTTAACTTTGGTGTGAAGTTGGAGGAGTGACGCTATAAAATTGCGGCGTTTAACTTTGGTCAAAGCCTTGAATAAGTGATAAATCATTCATAAAAAAACCTTAGTCATAGGTAAAATATGTGGCAATAGTTTGGTGTCAAAAAATTTAGCTATACTTAAAGTTAAATTTATGAAGGGTATTTTAATTGTGGTATCATTTTCTAAGGATAGTTAGTGCGAGTGCTTATTTCATCATGTACATAATCAGGATTTGCTATGAGTTCAACACGATTTTTATTATTTCATGGTTGTTCCGATGATATATGATTTTTTGTTTTTGTTTTCTGATCATGTTATAATTTTTTATTTAAATATATTTGTATTCATGATAAATTATTGATTTTTTTAATCTCTAATGAAGAAGTAACTTTTTCTGATAAAATTTTATTTTGTTTTTTTATACCAAAAACGTTCTTTAAATATTCTATTTTGTTGTTCAAAATGATATCTAAAGAATTTTTGGGACCCTAAACAATAAAAAAATTATTAAAAAAATTAGAGAAAATTTATTAGGAACCAAACAGAAACATATTGCATTTCCATCAGATATCAACATAGTGAGATTTATCAGCAAAGCGTTGTTCTTGTACTAGTGGTTGTGAAATACAACGAATATGTAAAATTTATATGCATAAATTAGGAAATATTTACCTGAGGTAGATGGGTTAATGTTAAATGGAAATAGACGGTAAGGTATTTTAGGTATGTGAAACATACCTCACTTGTTAAGATATTCATAAATAAATAAATAAGTATTAAATAGCAAATGAGTTGAGGATGAATAAAATTTTGTTCTATTGATTCTTTGTTCAATAAAAAGGACTTTGTTTCATATTAGTAGATATTAATCCGTTTTAAAAACTCCTACTCCTAAGGAATAATAATTTTAAAAAGGTGTTAGCATCTACTAACGTTAACAAAGATTTTCTTCTCGACAAAAAGTTATACTCTTTGAATTTATCCATTAAAAATTAAGGAACTAAAATCTTATTTATCTAAATTAAGGGACATGTTTTGATTATTTTTGAAAAATCAAAACTAATTGTCTTGGTCAATATGTCGAACCAGTTCTCATTATTAATGACTTCTTTCATTTTGTATTAGAACCCTATCGTTATTGGGAAAATCACAACTAATTTTTCCTTTTTGATGCATATATAAAATGGACACTTGCAGAAACATTAAATAGACAAAAGAAAATAGAACAAGATAGAATAATGACATTGAAAATTTTTAACTTAGAAAAACCTCCTTAACTTGAGAAGTAAAAGAAAATAAAGCAAGATAGAATAATGATACCGAGAATTTTTAATGTAGGAAAAACCTCCTCAACTTGAAAGTAAAACCCACGGGACCTAGTCCAAAAAATGTATCCATTATGAAAGTAGAATTACAATGTTTGTTTTATTTTAAACTCTCCCATCTAAACTTACATTAAAATTTGTCCTTATAAGAAAAATATAATTTTATTTTTTCTATCAAAGATTAATTTCACTCATAATATTAAAACTATCCCACTTGATGAGTTTTTATACACAATAAATATAACGTTTTTCAATATGTAGATTATATACATAACATGTTCATCTAGGATGTCTAACGACCACACAACGTTATTTTAAATAGTTTACGTTAAAAAAAGATGATATTGTATTTGCAATGATACTTTTACAAAATTTAAATCACTAAAAGAAATATTATTTATCTATTTTTTTAGATAAGGATGGAAATAATGGTTTTATATATTAGAATAATAAAATTATTAACAAATATTATAGAGTAATTAAAATTAATACAATTCATTTTATAAAGATTAAAATTAAAATAGTTCATTTTTTTTATGAAAGAAATGTTTTAAATAAAACCAAACATTAGACAAATAAACCTAAACATTGTTGTGGTGTGTCTTCTTCGCATCAATCCTAAAACTCTTATCTTTGTCGTTCTCTTCCAAAATTTTCCTCCATTATTTTCCTTTGCCTTTCGCCTCTACTGTTTGGCTCCATGTTGTTTGTCTTTGTTGTTTTCATTTTCTCCAATAAAATCTTGTCTTTGAGAATTGTTTCAAGTGAATGTTTCGCATTTAGTTTTTCATTCTTTTAAATGAAAACATCATCTTTCTTCTTCGTTACACTCTATCTTTCTATCACTATCTAATTTATAATTTGCAAGAACACAAGCTCTTACTCATTAATAGTGTGAGTTACATGATTCTACTATATTTTTTGCACTTAATTGTGTGGACATGGTGGATGGGTGGTGATAATGTTAATTTGTAATTTTTTAGTCTCTCGTAAAAATAAGCTTTTTATCAAATTTCTGCATGATGACTATGCTAAAAGAAATGAAAGGAGAGAACACACATGGAAAGAAACTTTATAAAAGAGTTTATTATTGTCTCACTATATTTTTACATACACAAACAATACATATATATACACGAACAAGACACCCATGGGCCTAACAGATTTGAGTGAAATAAAGGAAAGAGCAAAAACCCAAAAGGGTGAGAACATTAACCCCCCCTCAAGCTGGTGGATGGATTCACATAACACTAAGCTTGGAGATAAAACCATGAAATTTTTATTTGTCAAGAGCCTTTGTGAGGAGATCATCTGGTTGATCCTCTGTGCTGATAGGAAGTAAGTGGAAAAGGCCCTCTTGGATCTTCTCTCTTACTACTTGTCAGTCAATATAAAGATGTTTAGTTCTCTCGTTGAAGCTATGGTTTTGAGCAATATGGCGTGCTGATTGACTATCACAGAAGAGACTTGCGGTCCTGCTGATGGATATATCAAAATCTTCAAGAAAGTATGTGACTCATTGAACTTCACAACATGTAGTCGCGAGCACTCTATACTTTGCTTCATACAAAGATCTTGACACATTATTTTGCTTCTTTGTTTTCCATGAAATTAGTGAGTCTCCAAGGAAGATGCAGTACCCGGTGGTTGAGCGGCATGTTGAAACACATGAAGCCTAGTCTGAGTAAAAAAAGACTTTGGTTTGAATATCATTATTTCTGGAATAGAACATACCTTGTGCGAGTGACCTTTAAATGTATATGAGGATTCTTTGGACTGCCTAATGATGCAATTTTGTAGGTGCCTCCATGTACATGAGGATTCTTTAATGTATATGAGGATTCCATGTACACTTCTTCTTGTAAATCTCCATGCAGGAATGCATTGTTTACATTGAGTTGTTCAAGGTGCCAATAAAAAACAACAACAACAACAACAATAAGGATGACTCTAACAGTAGTGAGCCTTGCCACGGGTGAATACGTCTCCATGTAATCTATTCCTTCACGTTGTGTATACCCCTTCGCCACAAGCCTCACTTTGTATATCTCGATCTCTCCATCTGCCCTTCGTTTAATTTTGTACACCCACTTGCAGCTGATAGCAGTTTTGTTTGGAGGTAGATTCCTGACTTCCTATGTTTGATTGGTCTAAAGAGCTTTTATTTCTTCCTTAATATCCTTCAAACACTCAGGAAATAACTTTTCTTCTTCATAATATTTTGGCTTATTTTGTGAATAAATAGACAAGGTGTATTTCAGTAGACCTTTGTGAGATAAGACCTGAGTTAAGGGGATATCGTACCTCTTTATTTTCTTTAGAACTTCCATCAGTTGGAGTTGCCATGATTTGATGGCGGTAATCTTGCAAAAAGGTTGGTGTTCTTTTGACTCTGGTGGATCGTCTTGGTTCCTCTGTTTCAACATACTCTTTTGTTTCAGCATGTTCCTCAATCTTTTCTTGTACTGGGATATCCTCAAAAAGATCCATGCATTCATTATCTTCTTGTGTGGTTGTCTGATCATCTTTCTCCTCCAAATTGCATAAGAACGTTTCATAAAACATTACATTTTTGGATACAAAAATCTCCCTAGTACGAATATCCATGACCACACATAGCCTTTTTTTTGTTCCCAATTTATAGCCCAGAAAAATACATTTTCGAGCTCTTGGATCAAGCTTGCGTATGTTTTGTTAAAGAGTGGAAGAAAAGCAAAGGCATCCGAAAACTTTCATATCAGAAATATCAGGTATGCAATTATGCAAAAGTTCATATGGAGAGTTATTTTGGATGACTGGAGAAGGAAAACGGTTAATCAAATGTACAAAATGCATGATAGCATAAGGCCAAAAAGTTTTGGGAATATTAACTTGAAAAATAAGACAGTGAGCAACGTTAAGGATGTGTTGGTGTTTACGTTCAACCGTGGAGTTTTTTTAGGAGTCTCATTGCAAGATGTTTGATGCAATATTATACCATGTGAATCATAAAATTCTTGCCAACAAAATTATTTTTCATTGTCAGTTCTAATTAATTTTATGAATTTGTTGAATTGGTTCTTAACAAGAATGAAAAAATTATGTAGAAAATCTCTAGCATCACTCTTATTTTTCATTAAATGTATCTACTATAATCATCAACCACGGTCAAAAAATACTTGTGCCCATGTAAAAAAGTGATATTAAAAGGACCCAAAATATCTACATGTATAAGATCAAAAGCATGTTCACTGCTAGACTTGTTAAGTGGAAAAGGAAGCTTACATTGTTTAGCTAAATGACAAGGAGCACAAACATTCATACTATCAAAATGTAAATTGAAATATTTCTTGTTCAAGTTTCCTAAAACTTTGTTTGAACATTTTGCAGTGCCAAATATCAAGATTCTCCACATGTTTAAAAATAACATTGTCATATGAGAGCAAACCATGTTATCTTCTTTTTTTGTGCATAGATGATATAGACCACAATGGAGTCTAGCTTGACCAATCGTCTTCAAGGAATGTTTTTCCTGTATATGGCAAATATTATGAGTGAAAACAAGTTGACACTTCAAGAATTCAGTTAATCATTGTACATATTTGATATTCAAAGTAAACTCTAGTATAAGCAAAACATTATGTAGAGTTATATTTTTGGATAGAGTTACGGTTCAAAGCATGGGAGGCAATGACAATGCAATTGTTTGGAAGTTTAACTTTCACAAGATTTATTTGATAGTAGTTTATAAAAGATGAAACATAGCAAGTTACATCATCAATGACACCCATATCAAGAATCCAGTGCCCATTACCTTCTTTACCTACATTTCTACTCGTTCTTGAGCCATTTGTCATAGTGTTGTTGATAATTTTTTCTTTGTTCTTGGAGACTTGCATTATATCTATAAACTGTTGTAGTTGATCTGATCCAAAGGTTCTAATAATTTGCTCACTCAAAGTCTCATCATGCATAACTTTGTTCTTGTCGGTTTCGTTTTCCTCTTCTTTCTCAAAAGAGTTTGCAGTATAGTCCCTTTTTTGTTTCATCCATGGTGGAAAACCATGTTTTGAGTAACATTCACCAGTAGTATGATTCATCTTGTTGTAGTAAGAACATTGTTTTCCAAAACTTTTACTTCACCCTCTTTCAGGATTTCGCCATCCATAGTTGATACCACTGGGTTTATTTCTAACCTTTTGTTTGTTCACATTGTTGATAAGAACCTTTGTGTCTACTCCAGTATTCTCAATGAGGTGTCTTTCTTGTTGGAGAACTAAAGAGAAGACGCAATTGACGCTTGGCAAACAACTCAATCAACAAAATTTGTGTCTTAACAGTGTTATACGTTTCTCCAAGATCCTTTAAGAAACACATGATACACTCAGATTCTCTGTAGTTTCCCATGATCGTCATTAGGCCACAACTACACTTTGCTTTATAAACACAAACATGCAAATGTCGTAAAGAATCAAGCTCTTCCCACAAGATCTTGGAGTTAGTGTAGTAATCTATAACACTTCTTTCACTTTGTTTAATGGAATTGATTTCTTGTAAAAGATCTGAGACATGAAAATTATTGCTTTTAGCAAATTTCTCCTCAAGATCTTCCCAAAGATCCTTAACATTATCAATATACACTGTATTGTGTGCTCTTTGTGTTGCGAGACTACGTGTGATCCATGAAATCACCATTATGTTGCACCTTTCCCATGCTTCATAATGACTTTCATTTCTCAAAGGCTATGGTATCTCTCCCGTAACGAATTTAAACTTGTTTTATGAGACCAACGCGTGCTTTATCGCTCTACTCCAAGAGTGATAATTTGACCTATCAAGATGCGGTGTGACAAAGACCATGGTTTGGTTCTCGCATGGGTGTAGGTAATAGATACTTGCTGGATTTAGTTGATCATTCTTGATTTCTTCTTTAGAGTCTTGCATGTGATAGCCATGAGAAAAGGAAACCAGAAAGACGCAAGAAAGAAAGGGAGGAAAAGGGAGAAAAATGACCGTCAATGATGGCAAGAGGAAGAGAGGTCAGCGATTATGGCAGCGGAGCAGAGCGAGTCTGATACCATATCAAATTTTTGCATGATGACTATGTTAAAAAGGATGAAAGGAGAGAACACTCGTGAAGAGAAACTTTGGAAAAGAATTAATTTTTATCTCACTATATTTTTACATACACAAACAAAATATATATATATATATATATATATATATACACACGAGCATGACACCCATAGGTCTAACAGATTTGTTAGAGTGAAATAAAGAAAAGAGCAAAAGACCAAAAGATGCGTACATACATTAAAATTTTTATAAAAAATAGTAAAATTTAATAAAAAGATTTTTATTACTATCTAAATAAATAATATCAACTATTTTCAACTATGATATCAAACTATAAAATAATAATTTTGTCCATAGTTCTTTGTTTGATTTGATGTTGACGAGTTTAAATAATATGATATTATATTTATAATTATACTTTTATTTCAAAATTATATTATAAATACATTTTAATTTCTTTGATTTATTTTTAATTATATATAAAAAAATATTATTGATACACAGTTAATATAATATTGTCTAAATATTTTGGAATCTTGATTTAAATATAACTTTAAAGAGGACAAAACTTACAGTATTAATGTTGTTATGCAAACAGATTTGAGTTTTATCACATTAATATCATCAATTTTGATAGAAGGACACGTGAGTATATAAGAAGATAAATATGAAGAAAATCACTATTTTTATACTTTTTATTTTTTAAATGAAGTCCATCTCTTAAATTAATAACCGACAAGATACCGGAAAGTCGTATTTCTAGTTTGAAGAGGGCCACATGTCTTTAGCATATTTTTCCAATATTAAGTATACTATTTATTAATAAAAGACAAGTTCAAATTAAAAAATGAAAAGCATAAATACTAAAGAAAGTTTTGAAAAAATACAAATTACATTAATAAACAATACTAGTAACATTCTTCTTTCTCCATTGTGCCGACCGGTGATAGTATGGTGAGGTTGAAAAGGTTGTGTTCTTGAAGAACCTGTGAGCCACACATCATGAAGCACACATCACAAGATAAAAACCACTTGTTATATCCAAAACCCCATACACTATTCAGTGGAGAAAAATTAAAATTTTATGTACCCTCTTTCACACTATGTACCCAAACTCTGAAACATTAAAAAAAGCATAAATGGTAATTAATTACTGTTTCAAATTTTAAGGCTATTAATCGACAATTAAAACATTTTATAAAATTATAATATATAGTAAATTATTTATATATACTATTTTCAAGTTATCGATTCTTAAAATAATTTTTGCCTCTTGTATAAAAATACCCGTTATTTTTACCTGTTAGTAAATTAAAAACTGTAGTATTATTATAATTGTTATTACTATTATAATTTTTTAATAACTGACACTTTATTTTAAGAAAAAAAATGTCATACTCTCTTACAATTTTTCGCTAATGGTATAAAAGCATTTAATAAAAGTTAAATGCATTTATGTCACAAAAATAAATAGAAAGAAAAGAAAGTAATAGAATTAATAAAAGAGTGTTCTTATTTCATATCTTTAGATACTCTTTTTTTTTCTTTTCTAAAAAGTAATTTTATAATTTTTAAGTTTTTAATATATTATTATAATATTCACTGCTAAAAGCTAAATGCATTTAATGTCATACAAATAAATACAAAGAAACGAAAGTAGGAGATAAATACAAAGAAAAAACAGGAGAATCAATTAAAAAAGTGCCATTATTTTTATATTACCTTCTTTTTACATTTTTTCAACATTTTACTTTTCATCTAGAAGCTAATTTTAGAATTTCAAATTTCCAATGTATTATTATTATTGTTATTATTTAATATTCTTCAGTAATTGTAAATACATTAATAGTTAACCTAATATACCAATATTTTATTGTTAATAAATATTCTTAATTATGTACATTAGTTTTAAATCTTAAACATCTAAAATACGAGAAAGAGGTAGCAGTAAAAAAATTAACACAAATTATGTAGTTCGTTAGAACGTTATTGTGGTGAAAGTTTTTTAAGGTTCAAACGTAATTAATTATATTATTAGAATAATAAATATTTTTGAAGTATCTTTTATACACATAATTTATTATGGAGTATCCATAATTTCTTATAGATAATTTAAATTAATAATAGATTTTTTTTATTAAAATAGTAATAAATAATTAAAAATAATAAAATAAAATTCTACTACAGAAATTAAGATATTTTATAATATATATAAATTTCACTTTATAAATTATTTTATAAAATTGAGTTAATTTTAAAATGTAAATATGAAGTAAGAAAATTCATAAATATATAATCTTTGTACGAGTTAATTTCTTGGTATAAGAGAAAATTGAGATTAAAAAAATTTATATTATAAAAATAAATTAAACTTAAAATTTACTCCTACATTTATTTATACTTTTAATTAATTGTAAATAAATATTTTTCTGGGAGAGGGAGGGATTTAGTTCTGGGTGTTTCTACTGTTCCCATAATAATGAATGCCGACTGATGTGTGTGAAATGTTAATATAGAAAGAGAGTGAAGGGTGGACGCATGGCTGACTTTTGCAATTTTGGAGTGAATGCTCCTTTTTGACTCTTTTTCCTAATTTTACCACCTCATTTTTTCTCTAGTCAGCCCTTAACCCAACTACTTCTTCTCTTCCCTATATATATCACTCAAGGAAAATAGACAACCCAGCCCCAGTTGCAGAACCTTGTCTTTGCGTTTCAAAGACTCCCTTTTATAAGAATCCACAAGGGATCGTACTGAATCAGAAGAACAAAAGAAGGAAGAGAAAAAACTATATACCATTCTTTTCCTTCATACAAAATGGGAAGACCACCTTGCTGTGACAAAATTGGGATTAAGAAAGGGCCATGGACTCCTGAGGAAGACATCATCTTGGTCTCTTACATTCAAGAGCATGGACCCGGGAACTGGAGACTGGTTCCCTCTAATACAGGTAAGCAAAATTCAACATATGCTTTTAATATCTTCTTCAATAACAATTCTTTTGCCTTTTTCATTTTCTGGCAACTAGGCCCTTTTTTGTTTATTAAATGAAATCGGTGAGGGTATGTGCATGTATATGATGCCATTAATTTTGCTTTTCTTTCAGGGTTGATGAGATGCAGCAAAAGCTGCAGACTCAGATGGACCAACTATCTCCGACCAGGAATCAAACGAGGCAATTTCACCGATCATGAAGAGAAAATGATAATCCACCTCCAAGCCCTTTTGGGTAACAGGTATCTATCACCTTGTTCAAATATATTTAACTTGTTATTTTAAAGGCTAAATAGTTTAAAGTTTGGATTTTTCTCTCCTAATAATGTAAAAAGCTTGACTTGAGTTTTGGGTTTAGAGTTTTAACCACAAGGTTGGGAATTTTGTAGAAGTGGAAGAAAGCTTTGGGATCTGTTTGTTTTAGTTTGATAATAATTAATGGGATTTTGATAAAGTTGAATTTATGATGACGTGAGGTGTGTGTGATGGGTGCAGATGGGCTGCAATAGCCTCCTATCTTCCACAGAGGACAGACAATGACATCAAGAACTATTGGAATACCCATTTGAAGAAGAAGCTGAAGAAGATGCAAAGTGAGGGTGATGATGAAGGTAACAATTATGAGAAGGGGAACTCTTGTTCGCAGCTAAAGGGTCAGTGGGAGAGAAGACTTCAAACAGATATCCACACGGCCAAACAAGCCTTATGTGAAGCTTTGTCCCTTGACAAACCAACCCAAATTTTCCCTGAGACCAAATTACCCTCCACTTCTTCTAAATGTTTCCATGATCACCATCACCCCACATCACCAAACCAAACATCCTTGTACGCCTCAAGCACAGAAAACATAGCCAGGTTGCTGGACAATTGGATGAAGAAATCCCCAAAAAAAACCGAAACAAACTACTCCATCAGCAACATGGTAACCACAGGGTCTAGTTCCAGTGAGGGAACACAAAGCACCGTCACATGCACACAGGACCACCTTGACTCCTTGTGGAGCTTCAAGTCTGAACGTTCACCTGAAGAAAACACCAACTTGGTCGAGAGCAAGCCGAATCTAGAGACGCAAGTGCCTCTAATGTTACTGGAGAATTGGCTTTTCGATGATGCTGCACCTCAGTGCAACGAAGATCTCATGAACATGTCACTAGGGGAAAGTACAGATGGGTTGTTCTAGTCCTAGATCGATGTAACCAAATCAAGAACAAAAGGGGTCTTGAAAAGAAAGAAAGAGAATGCATGTGAGTGTGTGTGAATTAGACTTTTCTTGCAAATGAAACTACTTTTTTAGGTCCCCCAGTAGGAAGGTAACTCCACAATACAAACAAAAGTGTACATTACAAGTACATCTATAACTATGATCATTAGCTATCTTATTTTATCTACAATAATAATAACCACTTCAATATATACATGCGTTTTTTCTTTTTTTACTTTTAGCACGGGTTACGCAACATCTCATTGCAATTCCTTTTTAACTTTTATTCCATCCAAATTACACAAAAACATATATGTTATGTTAAAAAAATATATAAAAGAGAGAAATTTAAATTAACTTTTATATGTAGACTGAAGAATTGTTATTAAGAGTTGTACCCAGAAGAAATTTAGTTTTTGCTTACTTATCAAATGAAAATAAAATTAATTCAAATTTATTCCACCAGCAGAGGGCCTGCTGTCCTTACAATTAATTCTTGTGCGTTTTTTAAATATTTTTTTTTATATCAACCTCCATTGGTGATAGGTCTGAGACTTTTCGGTCTCTTTTTCAAAGTGTATTTGTCCTTCATGCACTTAATGTTTCACATGTATTCAGATTCATCGGAATTAAAATTATACTTTTCAAATCATCTGCTGCACGTCTCTTCGCTTCTCAATTAAAATGCTTGGTAATTACTTTTCGATATTTATGTGATACTTTTAGATAGTTATTAATCATATGAATTATACTTTTGCTTTATGAATTTGACACACTAACTATGTCTTTATCTATTAATATATTTCTTTAACGACAGATTTGGTATGGCCTTAATTATTATGTGAAGAATATGGTGATATTATAAGAAAAAATAAGCTACAAATAGGAGAATGTTTTAGCAGAAAATTTCATGTTTAATGTTGTGGGTGAAGTCTTTTTGAACCAGCACTATATTTATATTGGTATAAAAGATTAATCTCTAGTCTAATTACATGTTGGAGGATGTATGAAGCAAGAAAAAAAATTACAATAAAATTGTTGAAATTCTCAAAATTTACACCAAAAAATTATACATGAATAATAAAAAAAACCTTCTAATTATTATATTTTTCCATTTCACATGCTTTTATCTTGTACTCTTAAGTTTATACCTTGCATCCAATTTTTAACGAAATATGTAATATGTATTATGGAAATGTACTTTATAAGAATTCACACGTACATGCATACATTTATAGTCATACACGTACATTGACACGTACGTTCTCTAGCATCACCTTGTCTAATTCTAATCATATACGCTTACATATGCCCATACAGACAAAAACACACACATGTATCGTAGATATCTCGTGTTTGAAAGTTTGAGGTTATAGCACGCGTGTTTTAATGTTTATGCTTAACAGTATCAACTCATCTTGTTCAAACTGCATATATAATAATGTATTATGAATCTAATTGGACACATTTTTTTCATAATTATTTTTAGGAGAAAAATAAAATATTTTTTTCTAATAAATTAAGATTACCTCAAACATAATTAAGTTAAAAACAATAAGTTATAAAAGTTATATAATAAAAAATTTCAAATTAGTTTCTACATAAATATTTTAATATTTAAAAAGTTGATTTATTTTTTTATTTAATAGAAAAATTTGTCCAAACATAATTAATATTTACACTGTTTTAAATTTGAAGGAAACACAAGTCTCTACTCACACACGTATGCGTGCATATACACACATGCTTTGTACCACACCGAACAGTATTGCCACACAGCAACGTTGAAGTTCATGGTTTCTATGGTGTCATTAGGTCCAAAGTACCTTTTTCACATTTAGGTAAAACTGTAAGATATATGAGTATTTTTTTTGGGTGAATTTTTGTCAATATACATATTTGTATAAGTGTTTGAGGAAAGAAATTGATACTTCTTTTATAGTAATTTCCTTCTTGTCTATATATAATTTCCTGTTAATTTATATGTTAAATTTTTTAAACATCAATATATGATATTACTCCAAACAAAACTTATCCAAAATAACATTTTTTATTGATAAAAAAATATTATATATATATATATATAATTAAATAAAAAATAAACAGAGCATTTTAGATGCTTCAACCCATCTACACAATATATACAAACAAGAATACTTAGGAGTATAATTTTTAACTTCCTCATTCACCCCTTTACAAATCTATACCTTTTTCCTGCATAAAGAAGGTAGTTATGAGATCATTCACAATATCCACCTTGTTTTTAAGTTGAATATGTGAGTAATGAGTTGTGAAACCAAGAAAAATACAACAGGGGGTTAGATTGTGTTTTAAAGATCCTAAAAGAAATCATAAATATCATCTCACGTTAATAATTCTTCAGACAACAGTTTTGTATGATAAATAATTTGTAATTCACTAGTTAATTAGTTAATATATATATATATATATATATATATATATATATATATATATATTGTGTTTGATGTACCGTGACAAACACAATTTATTTAAGTTATTTTTTAAATTGATTTTAATGACTCTCCTTCTTAGATTAGTGGAGATAATAATAACATGCAACGTAAAGGAGATAAGGAAGACAAAAAACACACAATATATTTTATACTGGTTTGTCTGTATCAATAAACTAAGTCAAGTTCTCAATCAACAGGTTGTGTTTTACTAGGCATACTAGTTAAGAAAAAATTCAACACTTTGAGTTTAATTAAGTGTTAAAAATCATAAAACATAAAACATAATCATACATTGTTTGTAAGACAAATGATTTCAAATAAGAGATCATGTAAAAACTCAAGTGTTTCATTTGTCAAACAATACAACAACAATGCAATCTTTCTTTTACGTATGATAAAGTGCTTATATAATTAGATAAAAAAAAATGTACAAGATGATACACGCATAAACTAAGCTAACATCGTACTAGTAAAATACGCACACATATATGTGCTTATTTATGTTCCAGGAGATGTCCATTGCTTCCTTCTGACCAAAGCTGAAGTACAAGTCAACATCAAAATCTCTTGGAGTATGAATTAAAGTTGCTTCCTTCAACAACTTTCTAACACCAAAAGCTTTTCAATCCTAGCCCAGCTATCTATCCTATACGGTGTGCCCTTTTACCATGAGATAGTCCAAAAGGTTATGCTACCTAAGAAGATGAGCATTATCAATGATCAAGGATAATGCAGAAGGAGCGCATATAATGTAATGACCATATTCAATCTCATTAGACTCAAAGGAAATTAGAAAATTTGAAACTACTTAATAAATAGAAGCGATTTCTCAACGACTATCTTCCTCTAGAGCCTATATAAAGCCCTTCTTCAAGAAGAAGATTAAGAGACCAGATGTTACACTATGTTAAAATATTGCTAAATTTTTTTATAGATTTTTGTAAATATCGTCTGATGATGATAACTCAGTTGTTAGTTTTACTGGGTAGACAATCTTTTAATCGTTTTCTTAATAACAATTATGTCTGATAGGATACGTTAAATGAAGCTTTTTGTTTAACAGAGTTACTTGTTTAAAGAGAATTTCTCAAACTTAGTTTTTATAGTGAATATCCCTCTTAGATTAGTACAAACGATATTGACATGCAAAGTAAAAGAAGATAAATAAACATGATATTTTATACTTGTTCATTTGACAAAGTAGACTACACCCATTGAGTTCCACTAGGTAGACTAATGAGTATTCTTTGGGCTCGTAGCCACTCGTAGCTAACCCATTGAGTATTGTTTGGGCTTGTAGCTACTCCCGAGTAACCCTTTGAGATTGTTTGTAATGCGACCACTCCAAACTAAAATGATTATTCTTTGAACTGTAGTCACTCCTGACTAATTTGAGTATTCTTTAATGTTGGAGCTAAAACTCGTATCAAATTATATTTGATGAATCAACCCTCATGAAGGAATGAAGACCATATGTTTCTGTTGCGTGTGTGTCAATTATTTGTATTATTTCTTCTTGATAATTAAAGTGATCTTCGCATATTACTGAAGGAAGTGTTTGAACTAAACTTAGTAAAAATATTATTTTAATTCTTTAAAATGATATTTAAATCTTTTAAAGTGTTTTAGGCTAAAGTTCTTTTGAACTGCAATAAGTACTTTAACCAATTGAATTTTCGAGTTAATATGTTAAAATTACTTGGAACCTATTGTAAGTACAGTGTAAGTGTTTTCTAGTTGTTTAATTATTTTTTCAACATGTTGAAATCACTTATTTTCTCACAAGACTTTATCCGTTTGTTTTAATAGGCTGAAATTTTGATTCAATAGGTGTATTTCACTAATAAGTGAAATTAATAAATCATTTTGAAATTTAATCTGTTAAATTTGATAGATACTTTTATGTAGCTCTTCGAAAACATTTTATAAGAAGAACACAATTTTTGTAACACATTAGGAGAGAAAGAATTTTTTTTAGAGCTTTATAATTCAGAGTTTGGAAACTTAGTTTTTGGAGCTTTCTTTAGAAATCTTGGATAACCTTTTATTTAAACACTTGATGATTTTATTTAAATATACAACTAAATGCTATATTTTATCATTTTTGTATAATATTTATTGGATAGTATCATTTAATTACCAATGAATTGGTTTATCTGAAAATTGTAGATTGTTATACGCATATGGATAATAATATTAATGAAAGGAGAAAACCTAGTAAACATTGATTTAAAATACTAACTTACTATGATGATTATTGCAAAAACTAACAAAAAGTCTAACTTACTATTCGGTTGTGGCACTATCGATCATAGTAAGTCATACTTCTATGTGGGTTTTAAAATTGTCATAGAAAGAAATTTACTATGATGGTTGTGGTATTAATTGTCACAGTAACTCATTTTGTATGTTAGTTCTAGAAATACTTGTTATAGAAAGTGACTTACTATGACAGTTGTGATGTTAACTGTCATAATAAGTCATATTTTCTATGTCGATTCTAGAAGTACTTGTTATAGAAAGTGACGTGTGAACATGCGTTGAAGATACTATGAGAGTTATTATCGAAACTATTATAGTAAATTTGACTTTCTATGACATTTTCATCATAACCATCATAAAATGTGTTCTACAATTATCAAATTTTACATTGATTTTGCATACTCTATGACAGTTTTTAAACAACCAACATAATAAGTTTGACTTATTATGACGATTTTTTAACTGACATAGAAAATGTAAATATTGTTTGTATTTATATCGTTTGTAGAACCGACATAAAAATTCCTATATAACTATCATAAAAGTCTCGTCTATAATATTGAAGCGAACTAATCAATAACTCTAATTAAATAAAATAACCGAATTATCAACAAGCATTTAAAAATATTTTCTAATGACAAATCATATTTAAAAAGAGCAAAAGTAAAACATAATTTGCTACAAAAAATTGAAGAAAAAAACTTTATTTTAAGAAACCACATAATTCAATGGGAAATTGCAAGAGAATCATTGAAAATGTTAGCCTTTCATGCGGAAAAAGAAAACAAAAGAATTATAAAAAAAGAAAGAAAACTAGGTTTGGAGTGTGCTATTAGACAATGTCCTATTCTATCTTCCGAAGTCTCTATTTATAATATTATTTTCTTCATGGAATTCAAATAAAATTTTTGTCTCAAATATCATTTTGGTAGTTATCAATTGTTTCACTCTATCACAAATTAGATATCTTCTTTCCAGATCTATTGCAAATTTTCGTTTTCACTTGTCTTCTAGATATTTTATTTTGAATTTTGTTCCAGATACTCGTATGAATTTTTATTCAATTAGGCTCAATCCTAATGAATTTGTTGCGAGAGATATTGTGGTATATTTGAAAGAGATTTTGTTCTGTTTCTAATGTGTTTTGCAGAGGATTATATATGCAGAAAATTGAGAGAATATATTTGCAGAAAATGTGATTTGATTTGGAACTTGCTTCTTTAGAATTTAAAAAGAAATCATCGAACCAACATCTTTCCTCTTAAGAATGGTGCACTCAGTAAAAGAGTTTTAGGAAGATCGTTTAACGATATCATCTACAGGGATCATCTAGTCCTTTCCCAACCAACTTTTAATCTTTAAGATAACTTAATTTTTCTTTAAAATATCATCAGCAAGACTTAAAATCTTTGCAAATAATTAAGAATAAGATATGAGAGCAATGTTGAATGTTGAATCCATTTATTATAATAATTCCATTTTGCTTAAACATCATTGAACAAAAACAAACCACAGTAAAAACAATTGAAGTAGCTCAAAATTAGAGCGAACCAAAACCAAAACCACAACAATAAACATAAACCTAAATCACAATAAAATAACCTTTCACTCACCGCGAAAATAGAAACAGTGCTCTCGACTCAACTTCTACCACCATCGCCACTTTGAAAACCTACAACGCACCATTGAAAGCACAAAGAATGAAAATCAGAGACAATGAGATGAGAAGGACAGTGAAATGAGAGAAAAATTTCCTTACGAGTTGCAATGACACCAAATGAAATGCGAGATTGATAAGAAAAGAGGAAAACATGAGAGTGAAATCAGATTATGAAATGAGAGAGGGGAAAAATTTGGTAAAGTTAGTTTCAAAACCCAATCGTTATGACAACCGCGTGCGTAAGACACTACGGGCGTACCACACGCAACCAGTGACGACAAAGCGAGGCTCAGACGTACCTGCCACCTAACCTTAGAGACGGTAAAGCCCACTCCCAATGTTGGCTACTCCATTGTCATTGATGGCCAAACCCTTACTCCCTCTCAAGCTTCGTGCGCGCGTCGTTGACGTGATAAGTCCAACTACGGTCGTAGAGTCCAATCCACTGTAGAGTTCGTCCAACTCTAGCAAAAACCTTTGCTCATTGGTTGTGCGTGCATCGGCTCCTTCATTTTTTCCTTCTTTGCATCTAGTTGTGTCTTATTTGCGTCTCCATAACCCACACTTTGATGCATGTCCTTTTTGCATCCATTTGTGGACGCTATAGTGCAGTCTAATAGCATCTATCACCTAAGGGACACTTATATTTGGTCTCTATTTTACTATTTTATTGTAGTGGCATGTGGCAGTTCTTCGTACCACTATAAATTCGGCTGTCACAAAGTTTAATATGGTACTCTTATGCGAACCACCGCAACACTCGTCATTTAACGCTTTGTATAAAGTAACATTTTTTGTATGTAATTAATGTCAGTCAAAATTGTCGTAATTTATTTCATTGGAAACGATTTTAGCATAAAACATGGTGCATGTAAATGATATTATATACAGTATAATTTGACTTTTTAACTGTAAGTATTATAATAAAATTGTAAAAAATAATACGTCAGTTTCAACTGACGTAATTTGAATACTAAATAAATGGGATTCAACCACTAGTTTTTATAATCTCAGTATTTAATAAATCTGTTTGCATAATTAAACAACTGAACTTATTTAATTATAATACCATTTAATTAAATATGTTTTCATAATAAAAAAATTAAATAATAAAGAAAGTTATAAACATTCATTCATTGCATTGAAAAATAGAACAAAGTTGATACATAATTGTTCAAAAGTACATCAAGAAAAACAAACAAAATATTTTTAAATATCATAAATGTTTAGATTATTACAATTATTTTTTCTAATCAGTTTTGTTTCTCATCTTCTTTAATCAGTTTTGCCTCCCCATCTTCCTTGGTCAGTTTTACTTCCAAAGTTTTGCTTACAGCATTGAAACCACACTTTGAACATGGACACTTAATTATAGGACTATTAGTATGTTCAAATACAAATTCCAAAAACATGTTCAAACCATATTTGCATATTCAATGATGTTTCGTGGTTTACAAATCCATGATTTATCAATTGGCATGACTACAAAAGTCAACTCTGCTAAATGAAACAAAATTAACTAAATATTACTTAACTGAAACCTACATTTACCAAACTACATGTTTGGTAACTGAAAAAATCACTTATCTAGGAAAAGGATCATACAGATAATATGTAAGGTGTACATATATCAAACTAAATGTAACTCTGTTAAATGAAACATAGTTAACTAAAAAAATTATTTAACTAAAAAAATACTTAATTGGGCTGTAAAAAATAGTTAATTCAAACATGTAATTTTTATATAGCATACAAAACAAAAATTGCATTACAAATTATCTAAGTGTCTAAACAAAAATACAAACATAATTGGGGTGTAAAATCCAAACTTGCTAGAGTGATGGTTGTCAAAATTGAATCAGTTGCTAGTGCCAAAACTTTTCAACAATCCCTAGTATATAGTTATGGTGTGAGTATACACTTTATCCTAGCTAATTTGAGGTTATGGTTATTATTAAGGGTGGTCATGGATTGGATTTTGAAAAATCCAATCCAAATCCAAATATTTGGAATGGATTTTAAATCCATATCCATATTTTTTATAAAATTAATTTGGATTTTTACATAATCCAAATCCAAATATTTGGATTAGATTTTAAATCCAAATCCATATTTTTCTATAAATCAATTTGGATTTTTATAAATCCAAATCCAATTCAAATCAAATCCAAATCCATATTTTTATGAAAAAAATTAATAGAATTTTAAATTTATATTTTTTAAAAAAACTTACAATATTAATATAAAATTATGCAAAAAAAATTAATATTATATAAATATAAAAAAATATCATAAAATTATAATTTAATAATATAAAAAATTATAACTACTATTCTAGTAATTTTTCCTTCTCCTCAAAACATAAATAAATGTTTGAATATAAAATTGTCAAACTTTGAAAGCTTACAAATACAAAACTGCACTCATGGATTGGATTTTGTAAAATCTCATATCCAATCCAAATCCAAATATTTGATTTTAAATTTAAATCCATATTTTTATATAAAAAAAAATTAAATTGGATTTTTAAATTAAATCTATATTTTCTAAAAACTTACTATAATATTAATATAATAATATGTAAATAAATTAATATCATATAAATATTAAGAAAATATAATTAAATTATAATTTAATAATACTAAAAATTAACATTACAGTTTCAGTGATACAGAAAAGTAATTGTATACAAATTACAAACTAGACATAAAATTGGTGATTTTTTTTTAATTTTATTGCTAAAGTAATGAGTGTAAAAATCAACCATTGAATTTATATTTTACTGTATAGAATATCCTTTAAATGTAAATATATTTTTTGATAATTTTTTTTGGTATATTACTGTTTGCATATGGTTCCTCTCAAGTGTATATACATGGAGACAACTACAAATCTATGCAATACTTAAATGAAGAAAATAAAATAAAAAAATTGTCTGTGAAAAAAAAGTAAAAAATTCAAACAATTTTTTTTAAAAAATTTAATATATGATTTGGTGGCCTTTTAAGTTTTTTTTATACAAAGAACTTTAGTTTTAACAAAAGAAAATAACAATAATAGAAATAAATTATTCTAAGAATTAAAAAAATAATAATAAAGTATAAATGAAAAAGGAAGAAGAATGGAGAAGTATATGCACCTGAAATTACTCCTACCCTTTCAGATGATGGAGCAGTGACACTTGGATAAAAAAAAAAACACTTTGTTTGAAGTTGATGCTAAAACTGGATCAATCGTTCAAATCCATGCGATGTCTGATCCTGTTAATGCTTCTGCACCTTGGAGTGATGGGAGGCAAAGTTACTGTAGGTCATACGGTGAAAAGAAATTAAATACAGATTAGAAATCTGGATTTTCTAGATTTTAAAATCCATCTGATCCATAAAATGTGGATCATTATAAAAACTAAATTTAAACAAATAGATATTAAACGGATTGATCAATGTAAAAATAGAGCAGTTTTATTATAATTGAATTTTTTTCCACCCTTAATTATTATTATTACAACACATATAAGCCCAAAACACAGCCGTATACATATTTCAAATCGAGTTTCTAAACAGATTTAGATTCAAGTTCCTACTAAGTGAAACAATGAGAAACAAATTTTAGTTTAGAAAAATATCAAGTTGAAAAATATAAAGAAAATATCATTGAACTTTATATCACGATTTTCAATACAAGTTTATATCAGTGAAGATCTTCTATCATCACATGTTAAATTCTATCACAAACAACACTTTTGACTACTTAGTCAAGATCAATACACCTACAAAAAATAAATAAGATCACTTGGATAAAAATCTATCAATAAAGAAGAAAAAAGACAAAAATAATCACAATGTAAACTTCTTAAATCAAGAATATAAATCAAAGATTAAAGCATGATGGCTGAGAAAAATATTTTTAATATCATGCAAAGTCTCTTTTATTGGATAAAGTATTTTAAAAAATAATGGTTTTGATTTCATGTCATTTGGTTTTGAAATGAGAAATAAAAAGATTTTAGTACCTAACAGTTTTAATATATTAAAACCACTTCAATCAATTAAAATTAAACTTATAGAATCTTAATCTATTAAAACAATATTTTAATATGTTAAAAACACTTTTAAGTGATTTTAATAAATTGAAAACTCATTTTAATCATTTAAAATAAATCCAAATTGAAAACTTCAAATTTTTAGTGATTTTAATCAATTAAATCGTCAAATTAATTAATTGAATATTCTTTTTTGTTTTTCCAACAAATCTAATAATATATTTTTTAATACATTAAAACGTGTTTTAATCTATTAACACATAACTAAAAGCCACAAAGAATTTCATAACACTTTCAAATACTTCCAACTTAAAAATATCAAATCAAGGCAAAGGAGACACTTATATCATGATTAAAACTACAAATTATAACTCAAATCCAATGTCAAATCTTTTAACTTCAAGCTTGTATATCATCAATCACATAATGGTAAAAGGAAAAACATATATGATCTATGATATTTTTGTATTATGCTTTGTTTTTGTTTTGATATTTAGGATAAGAACAAAAACAAAGAGAACCACCTTCTCGGTTCTATATGTAAACACAAGAGAAAAGTTAAATCTAATAATTCTGCATGTGATAGAGAGTGGAGATTGAAGATAAACAATATCAAAATTCTCAATAATATCAAAATAAAGATTGCACTACAATGGTCAAATTCTTGAGCATCTACAAAGACAAATAAAACAAAACACGTCCTAATACATACAATTCTACATTATAATTATTTAGGATAAACCGGTATAATTCTTATTTATTAAATCACATTTACGTATATTAACATAGTGTTCCAAAAAAAATATTTTGTGCTATATATATTTAAGTCATCTATAGTATTTTAGAAAATATGAAAAAGTTTAGTAGTGCACCACTTTTTATATGTCCAAGTTATAAAAGCCAGGTGGATAAGAACACTATTATCTACTTATAATATTTTTACATAAGGTGTACTTTAAGCCTAATTTAATTCCATAAAATCAGTTAATGAGATTGAGGTTTGCATCCATTTATATACAATAAAATATTTTTATCTCTAATCGATGTGGAATCTTTAACACACCTCTCACACACCGAACATAACAACTCGTGCGTGGGATATCATAATAATATAGTAATAAACATGCCAAAGGAGTCCCCACTAGCTACTTATAATGATTATAAGAATATGTTGTGTTGATATTCCTCTGCATTATTTATGGAATGAAGCAAAGAAACAAAGTTTGAGAAGTGATGAAACGTGGCTATATCTAAAATTCAAAACCTGATTCATTTGCGACCTACGCTTCATTGATTGGGCGGAAACGTGTGGACGTAAATAGCCAAAGGGCGTTGCTATCAAACACCGGGCAATAAATTATGCAAATCTTGTGCCACACATAAAAGGCTGGCCTTGACCCAGGGCCTGGGGACCCAACACCTTTTCTCATGCTTTCTTACTAAATTTATTTCTTCTTCTCACTTTCTTTTCTTTTTTCTTTCATACATTTATAAAATACTTTTTATTTTCTTTATTTTATTTTAAATCTGTTCAAATAATATCAATCACTATATATATGGTAAAAATTAAATAAATATTTGTCATAAAATAAAAGATAGTTCCTAACGACTTTAGTAGCCTTAATATTTGAGTAGAGGATAGTAATAGGTGGTAGCAGATAAAGAAAACTTGTTGTTCTCTTTAGCAAGTGAAGGCTCCAATTGGGCCCAAGGAATTAAAAAGAGTAGGATTGTGTTGGACCCAATGAACAATATCTCTAATGTGGTTCACGAAAGTGTAATACTTCCACCCTTTTCTCTCTATCTCACCATGCATGCTTCAATCAATGCCTGCCCCTTATCTATTTATAAATTCTCACCATCTTTTCAATATTTACATCATCCACCTAACAATTATCTTCGTTTTAGATAATCAATATAATAATCAAATTCATTCAAAGATGTTAAAAAACTAATGAATCCGATTTCGTCTCACTCTTTAAAGAACTCTAACTTAATTGGTTGAGAATTGTTTTCTGTCTTCTATTTTTATAAATAAATATTAAAGCCTAATCACATAACTAATGAATCTATTCATAATATAAAAGTATTTACATTATTAATTAAATTTTATGCTCTAACTTAGAAGCATTTTCTATTACAAAGAAAATGCTCGAATACATTATTTTAAAACTCCCAACCAAATATTAATCCATGCTTGTGGGGGCATGCTTCTTTGTGTATTAATTTTTTGTTGTATAGATTGTAATATTAGTTACTAGCTTTGTATAATAATTTTCCTTTCAAACCTTTTTTTTTTGTATAATAATGTAAATGGATATTTTTTTTTCTCCATTTATTGTTTTCCATTTCCTGTGTAATTTTAAACTGATATTAATTTGCATAGTTTAGCTTCTTCCATATAGCCTCTTAACATTCTTGTTGTCATGTTCCAAACAAAGGCCTATAGAATACAATTATGTATAATATAAACTTTCATTAATTTATCTTCGTATAACCGTGTGAAATTTTGATGTTTTGATTATTAATTTTAAGAATTGCAAATGGCTACTTATATTGTCTTACTTTCTTCTATCAGCTTTCTTTCTTCTATCAGCTTTCTTCTACATAAATTCTTTCAGAAAAGAAAATTGTTTATATAAGAAAATGATAAAAAATGGTAAGAAGAAGAGATGTTTCTTATTCTCTTATGTGTATATTACATTACTCATGTATAGAAAATATATAGGGAGTTCTCTCCCCCAAATTACAATCTAATTAGGTAGGATACTAATCATGAGATTCTATAATTATTAAATTAATTGCATATAATTGGGTACAATATCGTC
>Ga0123342_1000173_pt1 | contig 85344 bp, 44 predicted proteins | sample Turbeawhitnodule_FD_89960 | JGI IMG/M metagenome (GOLD analysis project Ga0123342, IMG submission 89960) | Root nodule microbial communities of legume samples collected from Mexico - Turtle bean Mexico white nodule | ecosystem: Host-associated > Plants > Roots > Nodule | place: Mexico: Nepantla...
ATATATATATATATATATATATATATATATATATATATATATATATATATATATATATATACCAGGCAGGCCATTGCTCTAACAATAACCAACAAATGATAGGTCCAAGAGATGGTTGACAATAATAATTCTACTAAAGGAGTATAATGATTATAAATATAAAGGTCACTATTAAGTCACTTGCGGAAGGACCAGTTAAAAATTTAGAATGTATCTTCTTATTTTGAAGAAATTATTGATGTACCTTAGATATGAGATTACCTAAACAATTATACATTTCAAATAGAAAAACTCTTTTTAAGTTGAGTGAAGGGGAAATTTATCATAAAACAAATGATTGTTATTTGTTTTATTAACAGAAGATTTGCTACCTGCTATACACATGAAGCTAGACACTACGACTGTCTAAGCATACCTTAAATAATAATGGCACACAGTCTCAGCCTCATCCAAACTGTATCGAGGAAACATAACACGAGCATCTACTGGAACATCTGGTAACTCTTTCCGAAGTTTTCCTACCGCTGTTGAATGGGAAAAGGCACCTACCATCATATCATCATGCATCATTGATCTAAAAGCCTTCACCTGCAAAGTAAGAAGGAGGTATCTAAACATTGGAGCAAAAGCCTAATTGTTGACAAGAGTAAATTAGGGAAGACAAATACAGATGCCAGAAATTAAAGGTCCCTTTCCCATTCCATACCACAAGCATGACCAACATTTTCAAAGACGTAAGCTTACAGCAACCCATTAAAAGTGCATGAAAATAACACATTTCTAGAAGCAGAAATATAATCTATAATGCAATATATTGTCAACTTTGTTTTAAAGTAAAACAAAGCAATGTACCAACCATTGTAAGCTCTCTAGCATGTATTGGCCGGCAAGACCGGATAGTGACTGGCTCCTCGAATTCACTGAATGTAAACCAGTTATTATACTGGAGACAGGCAACCACAAAAAAAAAATTAGACAATCAAAATATAACATAACCCAATTTTGAAAACAAGTAATTTCAAAGACGAGTATCAATTAGCATCAAGGAATATGTTTCTCACTTGATCTACTATAATAAGAACAGGCCTGTCTTTAACAAGTGATAACTCTTTTCTCAAACGAACTACCACCCCAACAGCTGCATGTGTCTGCTCAATACCAGTCCTCACCAGTTCGTATAAATTTGTACCTTCAGGAATTGCCAAGGAATCAGCATCTTTCAACCATCCAACACCAGCACCCTCACCTAATACGATTGGATCAAATATTTGGCATGGAAGTTCCTTTAGGTAGGACTCATTGTACTTCAGAAAATCCTGGAAATAAAAGAGCCATACATTACATTCAAAATAACTTGGCGTAGTGAATCTAGGAAGCCTAAAACAAAACAGTAAGGGTTTATATATATTAATTATGTAGAATAAGAACAGGCAACCAAATCAAATAAACCAAAATAAACAAATAAGGACAAACATTTTCCTTGATCCTCAGAATTTCAGATTCAAAATGTATTTCATTAAACATCCTTCTGTCTTGATACCTATATGCATAGGGTTTGAGAGCTATACCAAGCCAGCTCAAAACAATTTACATAACATGTGCTGCAAAAGTGAAAATGGGTAGCCATGCACAACATTATTATCACAGAACAATGTGGATATTCCCCTCTAGCCTGCATGTTCATGGATACAATATTACAAAAAGTTAATGCAACACCATAGGGTATGATAAAACAGCTACACTCTCAAAAGGATTCAGGAAAAAAAAGACAGCGAGAATGCAGTTTAAAAATTAACCAAAATGACAGAAAGGCATACTCATTCTTTCTTTATTCACTACAAATTGCTACATATAGATAGAGAGAAATGTGATTCTAGTCCCTATACTTAAGTTCAAACTTAATTTTGGTCCATGTAATTTCCAATTGAAGAATTTAATCCTCCAACTTTCAAAATATGTAAATTTAGTCTCTCTCTTTTTTCATGTTTTAATTTAACATTCAGTAGTGGTTCTTTACCCCTACAAAGCTGGAAAGGGGACTAAATTCAAATGTTTTTTAAAGTTGAAAGACTAAATTCATCAACTTGATAGTTTGGGTACCAAAAACACATTTACACATAAATGTAGATCTAAGAATTTGCAGCATAATAATTATAGTTATAGGTAACCAGTTGAAGTATGTGAATACAAATAGTTGTATAGATTCCCAATCAACCCAGGAATAGGAAACCACTTTATCCACACTAACACAGACTTTTCACGACCATACCATCCTTGGCAACTATGCAGTTGCTAATAAATGAGTTATTGCTGCTAAAGTAGGAAACAAGAAACACCTTGTTTCATCATTTTCCCCTCAGTAACATTCTAAAGAATGGCCAGGTCACAGAAAAATGGCTTTAGCGCATTTACCCTGCTTTAAAAGAGCAAACACAAAACACAATTAAACTTAAAATCGTTAAAATTCAGTCTTGCCTTGAGGACATTCTCAGCCTGGACAGGTGTGTCCCATAAACCAGTTTGTGGGTGCTTATAGAAAAATCCCCCATGAGTCCATTCCTTGCCTTTAGGAACATATAAAACCAGCCAACCTTCTTCTCGAGCCCACTGAACAAGCATTGCAAGCGCAATGCTCTTCCCACAGCTAACAGGACCATCTAACACCACTTGCTTCCTAACTTTAACTCCTGTAAAAAAGGTTTAATTTTCAGGCAGTAAAAAAATTTATACTTGACTTTTAAGGTAATAATTATAAATAATAACAAACTTACCATACATGATACTGAACCTGTTTCGATAATATTATTTAGAAAAAATTATCTAAAAGTTTTACTGTGAAAAGCTCCTTTAAGGTAAGTTAATATAGTGTTTAGAAGATGCAGACTCAAGTGCTTATTCAAAATGATAAGAGGTATTTGAATGAAATTATAAAAGTGCTTTTATCTGATTAACCAAAAAGAATACATAAACATTAAATGATTTCTATTAGATGATTAAATATTATTAAAAACAATAAAAAAAATATTTGCTTGCTCTTTCATTACAGAAAATGTTTTTACTTGAACTGTTTATTTTATTTGAAATTATTTATTTTATATTATTCTTGAATTAGATGAACGTTGAGTGTCCATATGATATTGGATTTGATTATAATAAAGACTAAAGCATCATTGATTAGACTCAAATAATAAGTATTACTATTATCCTTTTGTGGAGAAATAATATTGTCAGCATATGTCTGACACTTGTGATATTGCTTCACAATAATAATCATGGTTTTTATATATGACTTATATAAGCCAAAATTATGATGACTTTGCTCTCATTCTTAGACACTCCTATGTTTGAGCTTAATATTCAAGCTTTAGTCTCACATTTTTCTTTGAAATATTTAGTCTAACCCAGTCTCATAAAACTAGATGAAATTTGCATTCACTTATATCCTATAATTTCACCATATTATATCTAACACATTCCCTCACATCGAGGACCAAACATCTCAAACATTGAACTAAATATTTGTAGGTGGTCTAAAAGTGGTCTAATAGTAGGTAACACGATAGGTCCAACAAACCTTTTAGGATAACCTTTGATACCACTAAGTCTAACTCAATCTCATAAAACAGAATTGTAAGGTAAAGTTTGCATCCACTTACCTACTATAATTTGACCATATATCTAGTTGATATAAGACATCCAACAATTTTAACTTGGACCAATGCTGAAATTTTGTTATGCATTACATATAATTCCATTCCATGATGTTGTTGAATTGAGTGATGAGTATGGTTTAATCTGGTGAAGTTCTTGGCATGTTAGGTCCATCCGGAAGTGTCAAAACATCTTCACTAGAAGCATTGAGAGGCCAGCTTGTAGAGAAACTCAAGCATAACTTACAATGGCAAAACCTTATTAAATAAAATTTAAGAGTAACACTGGTTTTGTTACACTTACACAAGATGATGCTCTATATCCCTACTTGACTGTGACTGAAACTCTAGTGTTCACTACCCTTGTGAGATTGTCAAACAGATGTACCAAAATGGAGAAAACTGAGCAAGCGGAGGGAGAGATGCTCAGGCCAAACTTTCAGCTAACAGGATAGGAGACCAAAAGGCTGGAGGGTAAAAAACCCTCAGGAACAATTTCTATCAGGTTCACACACAGAATTGTTGTAAGGTATGAAAGCAAAAGGAACAAACAACTAAAAAGCAATAGCACGTATTAATGTTGCTGTAAGTTCTGTTGCTTCAAGTTCAGCTCAGTATTGAGTTTTGCTGGTGCAGTGAATGACTCAAGACTACCAAAGTTTATCTTCCTAAGCTTACTTGAAAATGAAAATTGAAACATAAGGATTTGATCCTAATAAATGCATTAAAAAAATAATCAAGCACGATCAAACATCTGGGGCAATAAAAACAACACAAAGACCGCACCTTTACCATTAGAGGACCACATTGGTGGATCCACCACGCGCCTGAAGTTATCACGAAGATCCAAGAAACTCTGGCGAACAAGCAAAGCCGTCCGCATTGAGTCCTGAAACTCGTTCACCATACCTACTGGCAATCCCTCAGGCAAAACCGCGTCCAGGGAATCCTTCCTGAAAAACCAAACCGACTCAGGATCGCAGAATCCAGAAATAAAAAACGTAAAACTCAAAGACGCACACAAAGTGTTCGACAAAATGCCACAACGAAAAACGAGGTTAGAGGGAAATAGTACGTGAGTTTGAAGTAGGTGCGGACGTCGTTGCGGGAAAGGTGGGAGAAGGAAGGTGCTGAGGTGAAGAGAGGACGGCCATTAGGTCCCACATCAAGTGAAGGGTTCTTGTCATCGGCGGCGAGCTGCCGGATACGTTCTTGTTCGTCGTAGAGTGCGGCGGCGGCGGCTGGGTTGGCGGTGGGATTTTTGGGATCGGGTTTGAAGGGTGATGTGGGCTTTGGGGGCCTAGAAGTGCGGCTGAGAGATGAGAAAGGAGCGAGCTTGTGATGCCATGAATGATGGGTCGTTGCAGCTCTCGCAAGGGACCGTAACATTTCCTTTGCTCTTGTTTTCTATGAGTTATTCACAGAAAAGTGCAGAGATGTGAGGTTTTTGTTATGGGTTTTTGGAAACAAAATAACGGAGACAGGAAGAAGAAGAAGAAGAAAAATGAATTGTTTTTGGGGGTACTATGGTACTTTCGCCATTTTCTTTTTCTTCTTCATTCATGGGCCAGAGAAGTTGTTTCATGCATGTGTGTGATCACATGGGCTTGTGTTATGATGATTCAGGTTTTCAAAGAGTGCTATTTGTAGTCTTCCTTTTTCTACTTTCATGCTTTTTTTTAAAGAATAGAAGACAAGTTGCATCATATTAACTTTTGCAACGTCTATAAGTCCCCGAAATAAAATTCATAATTAATTTTCAAAAAGAGATTAATTTTTAAAAAAAATACAAAAATCACAAAAGGGAGTATAAATAATAATTATTACATTTTTTTCAAGAAAAAAAGCTAGTTTCTCTAAGGTAACATGGTAATAAAGAAAGCTAATATGCAATTTCTCTAGGGGAGTTGTTATCGTTTTCTGGTTTAAATTAGACTTTGATCTCAGTAATTTGTGTATTTAAAAATCACCTAAAAGATTAATATAGTTTTAATAAACAAACTCTAATAATATTTATTAAAAAAATCTTAATACAAATGATGAACGAAAAATATATTTATAATTGTGAAATCTTGACTTTTTTTTACATCATATTCTTATATTCTTTGTTGAAAATTTTTCTTATACTTTACCTTAAACTTTGTTTAAAAAAACTAACTACCGGTGAAAAGTAATGAAGTATAAGATCTCATAGGAGTTAGAAAAAGATAAATCACAGATCCAAATTGCCATAAAAATAGGGTATCACACATTCCAAATACATTTGTTAACTCTCATCACTCATCTCTCTTCTAACTCCTAAACTATTACTGTCTTCTGATTTTTGGCATTGGTGACCCCTTTTGTGACTCAAACTCACACCAAGGTATCCTAATGATGCATGATTTCATTTAGACAATTCACTCCTTTTGGTTGTGAATTTGAGTTAAACAAAATATTTGTAATTCTAAAATTTGAAAACCATTGCAATGCATGAGAAACTCCAATGAGTTTATTCATCAAAACAAAATCAAATCTATTGGAATTTGATATTTCAAAAGTTTTGTTCGTTGCCAACCATTTAGTCTTTGGTTTTGTAGAATTTTGTTTCCAAATATAATGTTGTGAATCTTGTGATTGATTGTTGAGAAGACTCATTTTGTCACTTACTGATCAGTGTTGTAACTTGTGTAAGGACCTATAATGGTAGGACTAACATTACTGTTAGATCTATGGAAGAAAAACCAAAGCTTTAACACGGCACGGACCTATCAATCTTCTTTTTCTTCATCTGCTGCTACTGTTGCCTCTTTTGCTGCGGCTGCATCTTTTTCCTCAAAGGACTTTTTTGGGTATGATCTTTCACTAGTTTTTCTCTACACAATTTAATCTAGTTGAATATCAACATCATTGATGTCTTACATATATGTAAAAAAAATTATTATATATGATTATCCAATAAAGTTGCTTAAGCATGTTCTTCTGTAAGGTTAAAAAAGGCTTAAGTAGTACAGACAAACATCATTAAAATAACTACAGGACTAGATCAAAAACAAATATTTGTAGGCATGATAAAGGAATTCAAACATAATAAGAATTATTGTGTTGAATTGGATTTGGATGGTAAATAGTTAAGCTTGTGATTCTTTATATGTACTCATTTTTTTGTTATACTTCCAAAAAGACATGTGTATGCGATATTCAATATGATGTTGATGATACAGTGAATGTTGAGGAAAGAAAACGGGTTCATAGTTTTATTATGATTTTGCAGTTTATTATACTTTAAGGATGCATCACTGAACATTGTTCTACAAAGTCTATAAATAATCCATTATTGACTGAAGTATCAAGAGATTAGAAAAAAGACTGTTATCATTGTTTTTTAGGCCACCTCACACATGTTTTACATCTTTGGTTAACAATGAGTTTATATTGACATAATAGCTACAAACTCCAGTTTCAGGCCACCATTTGCTCATTGTGATGCTGGAGCGATAATTTTTGAAGATCACATTCCTAGTATAGCAAATATACATGGAAAATATTTCTACCATGATTCTCTAAAATACAAAACCAAGCACTACAACATTGAGCCTAAACCTCTATTTTCTGCTTTGGAATGGAAATCGTTTTCAATTATTGTATTGAGATCATTTCTAATGTTTTATTTTCCTCCTATGGGGCCTCGTGCAAAGATGGAACAAGATGATGTTGAGTTTCTGCAGGAAAAACAAGATCGTAATGGCAGTTTGAGTGTTCCATTCAAAAAGTCATTATTGCAAATCATCCGTGAGGTGAACCTAATCTTATATCTTCTCCTTATTGATTCAAACTTCAAAAAGGGTCATGTCATCATAGCACATGCCATGCAATGTTCACTATATTGGCATGTTTTAAAATCATTGGTGATGAGATGCCATATGTAACACTGATGTGCATGTCATGTGTGTGTTTCTTTTTCTAAATCTTCAATACCGTGACAAACCTAAGAAGCTGGTTTACTTCATTCAATTTGAATCAATCAGATATAAAACAAATATATCATATGGAAAGTTTTACTAATTGTCCATTTATCATTATGTATAAAGTGCCATAATTTATACTTTAGTGTGCAGTCTTGTGTGGTTCTTCTCTCTGCATTTATTTAAACATGTTTGAAAGTTAGCAAATAAGTTTATGTGTTTTGAATTTATTACAGGTTGTTGTGATGACTACTGGACGCATTTTAGAAAGAATAACTGTACATTATGTTTCAAGAAGAATGGCATGGAAGCTACTTAAAGGTGCATTGTTTTTTCTTCTTCAAAATTTGTTCCTACATTCCTTAGATGTTATGATAAAGCGAATAAACATAGTAAAAGCAGATATTTTGATTCTTGAAATCTGATGCATATTAAATTCATGTGATCTCTGGAACAGATGTTCCTCAATCAGCTGCTCGCAAGGCTGGAAGGAAAATGCCTACTTTAGTTTACATTTGCTCAGTGAGCAAAACAACTTTCAGAGGTAAAATCATTTAATAAATTTTATGTTCATTATAAGGTTGAATTGAGTTATTTACTTAAGCCATAGTGTGCTGATATTTGTGTATAGGGTACATGCTTGGAGTTTCAGCATCATGGATTGTCCAAGTAGGCATTGGATTATTTCAACTCTTTAAATCAAAGTCAAATCATGAAAAATTAAGCAATGATGTGAGAATCAGACTTTTTAAACAGAAGGTTTTCCTAGCCACAATTAGGTGCAATGCATCTTTAATTTTTGCCTCAATTGGGGCAGGGATTGGTGCTTCCCTTATTCGTCCTTCAGTTGGCCAGTATGTTGGTAAGAACATGATATTTGCATCCAAACATTCTGTCATCATTTACTTTTACATAATGTTTGGGAAGACACTAATTAATAATCTCTTTTAAGTAGTATGAGATTATTGTTTTTTCTAGAAAGTAAGTTAATTTTGTAGGTTCATTATTGAAATGGTTAAAATTTTAAAAAAATTTCCAAAAAAAATTAGTAACACAGTTTATTTTAAAGAAGTCGTGTTTTAACAAAGTAACACAATTTTAATATAATTAGATTTCAAATGAAATTGTACTACTTGACAAAACTTCAATATTAATTGAAATCTGATTACAAGATTTAACCATTTCAATAATTTTTAAAATTTTAATAATTTGATAATTAACCTACAAACCCAAATTAATCTAGATTATTGTAGTTTTTTTAAAGACACCTGATGTTTCTTGATTACCTAATACTTTGTCCAAAGACACTAAGTTTTGTTAGTTAAAATTTATATAATTTTTTTTATTTCAAATTGGTAGGACTTACATGAATTTTAACTAATAACATAGAAAATGTGAAAAAAATTGTTACTAACTTCTGCAAAGTTGATCCTTTCTTTTTCATTTCTGGTTTTCTAATTTTGGTTTGCTTATTTTTCAGGTTGTGCTATTGGTGATTTAGCTGGTCCAGTTATTGTAGTAGTTTGTGTTAACAAAGTTCTTCACTGGAACTGGAACCTCTAGAGTTGTTTATGTTTGTTACAAATGGTTCTTCTATTTCAAATAAGAATGACTTCTTTAGAAATGTTGTAGTATTTACATGTCATTCTCATTTAAACACTTCCAAAGAGTTGCTATAACTTGTGGATGGAGAGAGTTTTCTTCAATTAATAAAAATCATAGATTACTATTGTTTCAACATATTTAAATTGTAATCCTTGAGTTATTATTATACTGCATTTTATGAATTATTTTCAGTATATATACATCGAGTAAAAGTCTTCTTCTCTTCCCAAGTTTGTGGAGTATTGAAAGGCAATGTTAAAAAATATAAAATAAAAATAAAAATGTACATATGTTTTTAGTTACTGCAATTATGATTCTATATGTTTTTAGTTTTTATAAAATTGTCTTCAAAGTTTAAAAATATAATATTTTAAATAGGATATATCATGATCCTTGACCCTCCACTTCAAGGCTCAAACATCTCTTCATCAACACCAAAGGTCCCTTTGGGGGGCACGTTAAGGTTGTGTTTCAAATGTTTAACTTTTAACCATGATTACAGTGGATGGAAAAATATAATGGATGCATGAATGAAACAAAATTATTCTATTTAAATATTAACAGTATCATATACAATCTCACAATTTTTTTTCTTCTGGTTTTTAGGTACAATACCAATAATGAATGCCATGATGTAGTAAGAGGGTATTTTAGTTTTTTGACATTAATACGAATGCAGGTAGTAGTGATGGAGTGCAAGAAGCAAAATCGTCAGAAGAATATGTGAGTGCAACACGATACTGGTGAGGGAGTTATACAAGCCCTAAAACCGAGGATTGTTTCTTCCTTTGTGCCACCCTAAGTTTTTTATTCCAAAAATATTAGTTTTTAATATTTTGGATTTTATATAATTTAAAAGTCTTTTTTCTAAATTTGTAATTAGTTTTTGAATTATGTAATTAGAAGCCTTTTGTGATTAGCTTCCAAATAACATAATCTGGAAGTCATTTCTATACATGAGATTAGCTTTTGGATTTTGTAATCCAGAAATTTTTTTTCATATGCGTAATTAGTTTTTGGATTATATAATCTGAAAATATTTTTTGAATATGAAATTAACTTCTAGATTATGTAATTCTGAATTTCTTTTCAAATGTGTGATTAGCTTTCAGATTACATAATCTGAAAGTCTTTTCTATAAGATTAGCTTCTGGAATATATTCGGTTTACGTAATCTCCAGACTCAAAAAAAATTCTAGATTTTATAAATCTAAATAACTGAATTCAAAAACATCTTCCATAAAAAGAATAAATAGGTATTTTCATATTTAGTATGGGAGTGACACAGTAAAGTATAAAGGTGCAGGAAGAAGCAGTACAAACCGAGTACAAACCGAGACGCTGGATGGGCTTGTGGCCCAATACTTGGATGGTCACTGTTGCTTTGGTTTGGGGTTGTTGAAATAATTATTAAAACAACATGATTTTAACTGAAATACCTACCTACTATATGTAGTTGTAGTTATTATTATTAAAACATGATTTAAACTGAAAGCACGAGATCCGGTAACGACCCATGAACCCGAACCCGGACCCGGTCGGAGCTCCGCCACAACCGAGCCTCATCACCATCTTCAGAAACTCGAAGCACCACCGTAATGAAGGTGTTGAAGTACTCTCTTAGCTGAGCAATGATCCCGTGGCTGAGTGTCCACACGTGCACCCAGTACTCCTCCCCCTTCCCCTCCCACCCTTCCACCATCACGCGGTCTCCGACGGCCCTGATCCTCCGAGGCCGAAACCTGAACCCTTTCGCCGTTGACTCGCCGGTCAACAGTCTCATCATGTACTCGCAATGATGAGGTCCGTGGTACCACCACTCCAACTCTGTCCTCACCAACTTCACAAGCTTCTCCGTGTGGCCATCGCACTGTGCCTTGTACACCATTTTCACCGTCTCCCGGTTGCGTTTTTCGTGCTCCGCTTCCCTGCCGGAGTGCTTCTCCTTCTCGGCCTTTCTCGAGATGATCATGGCGGTGGAAGAACGGTTGTAGCCCATTTGTTAGAACGAGTTTTGATGAGATTTTAGGTAATGCTTGATGTTAGAATAGATCATATAAACAAAAATTTGTCTTGGTTTCTTTCAGACTTCAACAACCTTTTTCCTCGACAGAACATAATGTGATTAAAAAACGATGTTCGGCATGTTTTTATTTGTTAGTAACTTAGTAATGTTGGTTTAAGTGCGGTATTCTTGTCTTATGCGAGTTTATTCATAACTGTACTCGTAATATATTTTTTTTAGTGAAATAGATATTAATTTTGGTGTATTGCTTTTGATTGTATATAATTCTATATAAGAAGAGAGAAATTATATTAAATTAATGTGAAAAGGTGGAATATTGTGATTAATTAATTTGAAGAAAGATGAGGGAGATGTAGACTAGGGTGAAAAGGCAAGTTCCATATATATCTAATTAATTTATTCATTGAATCCCTCGCATTGGAGCATATATATAGTGGGAAGAAGGTGACTTGGTGATCTTTCAAAGTTTGTTGTGGCTTTGTTTGAAGTTTGTATTGATTATTGATTATGACATTTGGCTCTTCTAAAACAGATTTAAGATGAAGAGTTATGGTTCTTAATTTAAGATTTAATGAAAATAAACTCTAAATGAAAATAGTACGTCTTGATCATTCATTTAATGAGTAAATTAGTTGTAGATCTTCCATTTAGGAGAATTGGGGTACCTCTTTAAAATAAGGAAGTTGTTAAAATAATGCAAATAATATTTTTTTAATACAGACATAATACTGAACTTATGGTAATTTCATTTTAATTGAAGGTAAAGTAGAAAAAAAAAACAAGTAATTTATTAGTACGAAAATACTATTTTACATTGAATAAATATATGCTAGGTTATTCATCTCTTTTTATTTTCGTAATAGAATTTGTGTTTGTTCTCTTCTCGCCTTATATTATAAAAGGAGACATAAGTTACTTTAAAATGAATTATATAAATGGTAAAAGTATAAATAATTGGAGATGGAGCAAGTATTTAGTAAATGAAATAGTTTTATTTCTGCAAGTACGTTTTAATAATTTCAGCAAAGTGCATAACGAAATTATATTCAAAGATTATGAATACTTATACGTTTTTTATACTTCAATATCTCATTTCATCCTACGGTAGCATTAATACACTCTTTTTCTAAAGATTATTGTTGTCATTATGGGAGGCCAATTAATTTATCATTCTTGTGTAATTTCTTATAGAGATTTCAAAAAAAGGTAAATTGTAAGAAAATTAATATATCATTCTTGCGTAATTTCTTACAAAAAGGACAAATTGTAAGAAAAATATAGTTCTGAGAAGGGTATTAGGGAAGGTAAGAGCAATTGCAGGGGCCCGCCCTTGGGAAGTATCACTGCAGTGGAAAAGTGCCAATCATCTGATTCAGTTTCTGTTATGGTGGGTTTTGTTTCGTTATTGTCTAGTTTTTTATAAAAATTAAAAAAGTCAGGTTACATAGTTTATCCATTATTATGCAATAGGTTGTTTTGAGTAAAGGTTTGGAAAACTTTTTACCTTATTCCTTATAACAAAGAATTGTACCATTTTTTAAATATCTATTTTTAGTTTAATTTCCTTATTCTCGATAGAAAGAAAGTTGTATAAGTCATGGTTTAACACCATAATTTTATCTTGAAAAAGTTGTGTTTCAGAAATATTACTTTAACTTTTTATTTTTATCAAAGAATAAGAATAATGTATCTGATAATAATTCTTATATTTTAGTAATATTTTATATTAAAATACATATACTTATGGATATTTATAAATTTAAATATTTTTACATATTTTGTGATTATAATATGAATAAGAATGATTTATTCTTAAATTTCTATTAATTTCAGGATTATAGGAGAAAATGGAGATGAAATGGCTAAAGAAAAATAAACAAGATGAAAAGAGAAGGTTGAAATGCTCAAAACTCGTCTAAGCCAAAAATACTTCAAAGGAACTCGTCCAAGCGAGCCCAATCATGTCCAGACGAAAAGTCACTTAGTCCAAGCTCAATTAGGTTAAATATGAAGTCTGAGGCACAATCCTAGACATCAATGAGACAATAGAAGGTGATAGAAAATGTTATAGGAGGTAGCCGTTAAGGACAAACATTTTTTTCTTGTTTTCCATGCTTGTAATGGCCAACATGAGTGGCTAATTCTACCATTTTGGATTGAAAATAATTTGTTCAAACTCTTATGTATTGAGATGATATTTAAATATAATATTATGTTTTTAGTTGATGATTGTATTGTCATTTTATTCGTAATGCTTGTTTTATTATGATTTTGATCTGATTAAGGAATACTTTATAATTTCTTGTTAAATTTTGATAATTTCTTGTTAAATTTTGATAATTTCTTGTTAAATTTTTCACTATTCTGGAAATGAACGAAAGCATATTTTGTGTGTTTATATATTATAACATGATATGTTAGAATAAATTTATAACTCCCAAGTATCATCAAAATAAACTCATATATTAAAAAAGAGAAACAATTTTTTCAAAAAAAACTAAATAAAAAAAAGAGGAAATATTTTTTTAAGAAATGATGATTTTAATGAAATAAATTATAAATAAATATTTTTTAGTTTCTAACTTTATTAATAAAAATTTATATTTTATCTTATTTAAAACACTTCTATTTAGAATAAATGAATTTAGTCTTTACAACATTATTTTATTTATGGAAATATTTTCAATATAGTTTTTATTCGTTGTATTATCAAATCAAAGCTTCATGTTTATAGAAGTTTTAAAAATCCTCAAATACTTGAGAATAAGTCATTTACATCCCCAAACACGATGCACTAACCTTCTTATTTCTTCATTTTTCAAATTTGACGCGCTAATTACCATTTTTCTCAAGACACTATAATTTTTTTAGACATTTTTACTAATTTAGTTTAATTTTATCTTTTAATTATTAAAATAAATAAATATTTTAAAAAATATTAAAAATAGATAAGTTGTGTTAAAATAATATGATTTTAATATAAAAGAATTGTGTAAAGTGACATAATTTCAATATAATTAAATTTTAATTAAAATTATATTATTTACACTATTTATCAATTTTAATAATCTTTTAAAAAATTATCTACTTTGATAATTAAAATTATATCAAATTAATAAAAATTCAATGATTTATATCGGTTACGTGTTTAAACTATTTTCCAAACATTCGTTAAACATCTACTGCAATTTCTTAACTTCATTCACGGGTAATTTATTAATTTCATGTTCTTTTACAAGCATTGCTTAAAAAAGTGTTGCTTACTTCCAATTTTAGACATGTATAATTTTGTAATGCATTATTAATTTTGTAAAACAATATTTAAAGTGAAACAAGAAGTATTTAGTCACAAATAATTATAATTGTTTCTGGCAATAATGTTTTTTAATTTAATTTTATTCTTTATGGGAAAAAAAAAGAAAAAAAAAGTGTCTCTCTCTGAATATTAACATTTGACTGGTTCTTCATCCAGAAACTTGATGGCGGTCAAGACGACTCACCTAATTCTCTATTTACGACATTTATATCAACTGCTATCAGAGAAAAGGTCAAAAAAATATTAAATATATTTAATAATCACTAGAGGAATTAGTATTGGATTTTTTTTTTATTCTTTATGCAATAAATGTTTGTCTTCTTGTTATATGTTTTTAGATAAACAATAAAAAATAGTGTTATATTTTTTACAAAATGCCCTCTTAATTAATGCATTACTCTATTAAACAAAAAATTAGACACATTTAGTATTTTATAAATACAACAAATATTAATGCTATCTTCATCTAATAAGTATTAGGAAAATTCTTAACAGGTGATGTATGCAAATTTAAAACTAGGAGAGAAAATTGTAGGTGCTTTTAACGTTCTTCACACATGTCATTAGACTTATGCGGCATATATATGCATATCACTAATGATGATAGAAGTTATTTTGATTTTTTTATAATAGTTAAAAATGTGTTTTTATTAGTTTTTTACATAAATAAAATTTTAGTATGAACTATATTATATTATCCACGTTAATAATAAGTTAACATAAATATTTTAAATATATTTTAACTTTTAGTCTATATTAAAAATATATTTTTTACATAAAAAATTGGTAATAACCTATTTTAATAGTTTTTTTTACTATAAAAGAGATTTACAATTTAGAATTTTATGTAAAAGTATAAAGAAAAAAAAATATTTAATCATTTTGATAAATACTAAAAAACGTTATTAGAAGGGATTAAAATCAAATATTTTGATTATGCATGGATAATAAATAAGAGAGATAGAATAAATATTCTGAACTACGTTATTAATTGGTCGATATTAATTTCAGTTAGTATGGATAAATTAATATGTATTTGTTGTTGAGTTAGGTGCAGCAAGCTTTCAAATAGAAAAAAAAAATGGAAGAGATAACTTGAGCTTTGTCAAATTAAATTTAAAGGCATTAGAAATGGAAATAAGAAGCAGATAGAAGTGATGCATAATCAAATAAAACTCTATTAACCATTAAAGAATTATACAATGGCTCTTCTTGATTTTGTAAAGAGAGATTTTGATAATGTTATGCATGCTTAAAACTTTAGAACTTGAAAGAGTTCGGTGGTCGATAATGAAAGGTGACATTATTTTGTTTTTGTTTCAATATCTAAGAGCAATTAGGGTTTTATTTTTATATTACATAATTTTGTGTATGTAAGTAGGTTAATTAGTTTTGTTGCTAACTTCTGAAAGCAGACATAACTTGGATAATATTCTCTGATTTCTAGAACTTATAAGTGGCATAATTGGCAAACAAATGTCGTAATACTATGAGAAATATAATAATAAAATATTCAATGTTATTCACCTTCTATAATATCGGTTATGTACTAATAAATTATTATTTAATTATGCTATCATAAGCTATTATTTTGGATTTGTTTTGAATACATTTCTTTATGAACTTGCTTACCATAAAATATAGCAAATAAAAATGAAATGAAACATTTCATAAACTAATTTATCTCATTTTAATTTATCTATAAAATAATTTAATTTAAAATATATTTAGCTAAATTTTCCTAAAAATAAAACAAGAAAACAAAAAATACGACTTTCAATAAATTAAAATCAATTTATATGAAAACTAATTTATATTTTTTCTTTCATATTATTTTACACGTATGAAGTGTGTGAAAAATAAATAAAAAATATAATTAAATTGATTTTATGCTTAGTTTTAGTTTATTTAATGTAGTGTATGTTATATTATTTTTTTTATGATAAATAAATTATGATAAGTTAAAGATGTCCCGATCTTTATAAAAAAATAGAGATCTGAAAATAAAACTATAAGTCATTCTCCCTACACAAAACATGATCATGATGTTGCTTAGGTAAGAATTTGTATATTAAACAACATTTTGACATCGATAAGATACATACCTAGAAGCTGCTTGATAAAATATACAAATTTGATATCAGCTCCAACAAACTCAAAAAATTGCTTTGTTGCCACATTTGACCTAGTCCTTCAAAGTCATGAAAGAAAACATGTTGCTGCTATGTTGCAGGTCACCAAAATCAAAACACAGAGAGTTTTCCCTAAAGAAAGAATGTCAAAAGAAGGCAAACCAAACGTCGCGTTCTCGTAAATGTCATGAAAGCTTGTACTGTAAACGAAGTTCCAGAGAGTCAGGAAGTGCTTCTTTTGTTGTACTGCAGTGATTTAGAGTATATATTGCCCCTTCATAGCTCCCAACACCTTTGATTTGGTAGATCTGCATACATAGTAATTATACAATCAAATGTTGAACTCCCTTCTTTTTCATATAGTTAGTCCCTGCAAAAACATAACAACTGTACCGGTATGATCGGACGACTCAACAAGTCGGCCAGCAACAACTAGCCACCTAGCCATGGTGAGAAGGTTACATGACGAAGCGTGACCGACTGACCTTTGACAATGAGCCAATGGTTGACTAAGTCAGCAATGTTAATTCATAGTTAAAGGTTGTTTAGTGCAACCATAAACATGAATCAACTTCCTAATACAGCCCACCAACTTCCTAAACCCTAAACCTTAAGGTACGTCATTATTTACAGTACTCTGACACTCGAGTGCTAACATGACTTGAGCGTTGGAGTGCCTTCTGCAGGTACCTTCCCCGTCCGTGGAGCCGGACGACCGAGAGGAGGAAGGCGCAAAAGAGTTTGGAGCATCATTCGAGAACAACAACCATTACCATCTTTGGCTAATCTATTTGCTTTGACAAGGGTATAACTTAAGAACCCAAATAACAACATGCTAAAATCAAGATGAATCAGAGTCAAACAGGGGATAACAAAGTAACAAAGAGAGTTTGCAGTCTCTTATCCCATATACTCGAAACAATAGCTATCCACACTCCCTTTCAAACCTGGTTTTGCTTTTGATACATATGGAAAAGATGAAATTGCTCAAAGTGGCACCACAATTCAGTATGTTGAACATACTAAATATCCACCCATCTGCATCATGCATTCCAGACTGCATAAGCTACTTTACACTCCATCAATAGATGGTAGATGGATTCATCACATTACTAGCATAGTGGACATAATGTACAACTAAGGTCAACCCCTTTCCTAACTAAACTAAGCCTTGTAGGTAATTTATCTAACATTACCCTCCATGCAAGGAATTGTGCATTGGGGAGAGTCTTTACATTCCAGAATTCATTAAAATGCTTGTTGTTTTCACCACTGGTTTTGTTATGTAGTACAAGATAGGCTGAACTAACTGAGTACCTACCATCCACTTCATCAAGCCCTCTCTATGTGTTAGATTTTCCCCTATGCAAGTTTATTGTACTTAACTCTCTCAACAATTGTAGTTCTTATTCTTTCTTCCATTCAAACATACTCCTTCTCCACTGTAGATTCCATTGCCTGACCAATATCCTACCTCCCCCACTTTCCTTCCTTGACTAAGTGAAATAGAGTATAAAATCAGAAACCTAAGTTTAAGATTAAACTCTCCTAGTCATTTATTTAACCAAGTGGCCTACTGCTTGGAGGGTATTGGGTAATTCAATTGCTTTTAAGGCTAATTTGGTTAGACGTGGGGTTACTGTTGATTTTTCCTCATGTTGTTTGTGTCGGGAAGAAGTTGAGACTAAGACACTTATTTTTTGAATACAGAGTAGCTTGGTTAGTTGAAGTCAGTGATATACTTGGGTTGGGATGGCGTCGGTAGATCATTTTGATTTTGTTTCACACTTCTTACACTTTATCTTGTGCAATGTTCCAGGATAAGTAAATGCCGCTTGGGGAAGTGTTTGTGTTGGAATCATTGGCGAGATTTGGAGGCAAAGGAATAATCGCATTTTTTAAGGGAGGAGTGATTAATCACTCTGAAATCTTTTCTCTGACTCAATTAAAGGCTTGGTCTTGGATCACTTCTTATTTTGCTTATGTCTGTTTTTTCTTTTCTGATTGGTGTCTTGATCCGCTGACGTGTTTGTTGTCGATTTAAAGTCTCTGTTACTTTTTGGTTGTGTATGTAGGTTTGGAGATATTGCCATGATTAGGTGATTTAGTTAGTTTTGAGTTGGTTGGTTTGGGAAAGCTTATTGGGCATTTCTGTTGAGTAGCACAGTTGATATGTATACAGGTTGGATTATCCCTTAAGTGGTTCATATTTATTTATTTATTCTTTTTGCTGATAAAAAAAACCAAGTGGCCTCGTCTTATTTCACACCGATTTGCTTTATTGAACCAACTTTCAATTTCACCCACTCCACAAACTTTGCCTAGATCCCTCCACCACCTAGATTGAAATTTCACTGTAGAATTGTTATACTTCGTATCATCTATTTCATATTTAGATATTATAATATCTCTCCATTTTCCTTTTGTTTGAGCCACAATTTTCCACTTCCATTTAGCTAGCAAAGCTTTATTAAATTTGTCTATGTCCTTAATTCCCAATCCTCCCTCCTCTTTGGACTGCACAAATGTTCCTAACTAAACCAAGCTTTTTTAGTTCTCTCACACCCCAATCCCATATAAAATTTCTTTGTATTTCTATGATTGTTGGGAATACAAATACATGAGCCTTAAAAAAATACAGGTAATAAACTACAAGATAATCATTAAATAGAAACTAATTTTAAAGACAAAAAATAATTAGTTTTTATTTAATAATTTTTCCAGTAGTGGTGATGGGCAACAACGACGATGGCAGGCAATGACAACGAAACCGGTGGTGGCAACAAAAAACCAATGAAAACAGTGGTGCCAACCAATGAAACAATGATGGGAGCCAAGAAAGCCTTCATCAACAGAGGAGAGAAACCAATAAGAGAAACAAAAAATAATAAGCAATGAAGGAGAATGCAATGAGTGAATGTGAAGGAAAAAGAACTTACAGTATGAAAATGTCGCAACAGAGATGAAAGAAGCAGAGTACGAGAGTAAGAACAAGTCGAAAAGACAAATGAAAAACAAAAGCGTAAGTGGTGCGTTTCAAATTAAGGTAATCAAACGAGTGTAAAATGATAGTTCTTAGATAAAACCGTCGTTTTAGACCAAAACACATTGGTATAAAACGATGGTTGTGGGTGAAACCGCCGTTTTAGACCAAAACGATTGGTATAAAACGGTGGTTCCACTCACAACTATCGTTTTATACCAAAACACTTTGGTCTAAAATGACAATTTTACCCACAATCATCATTTTACACTCGTTTTAATTTCCAAAATGGCACTATATTTTGATGGAGAGCATTTAACACTAAAAACAACATATATCTAATGTCGTAATAAGTTTTTTTCACTAGTATTACTTTTTTTTGTGTGTGTTTAATTATTAGTTTTCGTTGAGTTATAAATACATGTTAATTTTATAAGATTAATGTTGTCTCACGTCAAGTTTATCTATATATAAGTATGGTAAATTATAGCTTATAATTGAATTCTACCAAAATAATCATTTTAATCATTAATTTTTATAATAACGGTTTGAAATTAAAGTCCTATTGAAAATATTTTTAATTAGTAAGAAAAAATAATTAATAATGAATTTAATTAGAACATTTTTATCATGTATAGGAAAATTAAGTATTTTTTAATAATTAATTTAAAAATTATATTTAAGATCTATTTGAATTGACTTTCCTATAAAAGGTTTTTTTTTAATTAAAATATAGCTTAAAAATATGTAGGTAATACGCATAATCTGGAGAAGGGCTGGACCAATTGAGTTTTTTTTTTTACATTTTTTTATTATTGTACTATTTTTCTCATTACTAGATTTTTTTTTTATAATTTTTTCCCTTGACATGTTTTGAAATATTTTTATTTTTATTTTTTCCTCTTAATAATATCATTCTGGAATATATAATTTTCATCTTAGTGTCCACAAATGGTAAACAAGATGGTAACTATAGAAAATATATTAGTACAAAAAATATGGTAATTACATAAATTGTTTATTTGAAAGTCATACAAGACAAAAAAAATGTTAATTTGTCTTAGTTATCTTCAAAATATATATTTCATGATTATTCTCTAACATTAGAGTCATAAAAAATAAGAAATTTTTTTTTAAAAAATAATTTATTTTTATTTTAATAACTTTTATATTTGTAAAAAATGAAATAGGTTAGTAAACCTAATTAAAACATACTATTTCATACACTTCCCATGTAAAATTATAATTCTAGATTTAAGGACTGGGAGTTTGTCACCTCACATTTTTTCATTATGATTCCTCCATACTTTATTATTAACAAACTAATTTTAAAAAGTGATTGAGTTAAGAGTGTTAGTGTTAGTGTCAGTTTGAGTTTCTAAACATTCTACCTAGTATTTAACTGTTTAGATTGATGTTTTCAATCCGTGAGATTATTCTAACATGTTTTGTTTGTGTCTAGTTTGTCAAACTAAAGGTGGATTGATCCATAAACTTATTTTTTTTAAAATTAAAATAATAAACATTTTAATTTTTTATATACTATTATTTATACAATGTGAATATTAAATAATATTGTAATTTAAATTATTAAAACTTATAAGTTAAATTCAAATTATTAGTTTTAATAAATTAATATGTAAAAGTTAATAATAATTTAATTTACCTAATTAGATACATTAATTAATTAATTACAAACTTAAAAATATTTATAGAATTAAATGTATTTTTATTTTATAATATTTTTATTAGTATAATAACTATTTATTGCCATGTACACTTTTATACCTTTATTTTATTTTATATTTTAAAATATTATATTATTGATGTAATAAACTTTCTTTCTTTTTATTCATCGATCGTAACATTAGTTTTAAACGTTATATTATAAAATAACATATTTATAAAATGTTATTAATTAATATATATATATATATATATATATAATATTTAAACATTTTTTAATATATTTATGGTATACTAAATATTTATTATAATGCTATTTTGTTTTTATTAACGGACAGTTCATTTTCTATTATACATCATTCGAGTTATAAGATTACTCTAATCTTAATTCAATTTAATTTCTGAGTTTTTATTTTATTTTTACACATTATGCAATTAAGTTGATATATCTTAGATTTAAACAACTTGATTATACACTTTCTCTTCAATATTAAATACTATATATCTATATAACTATAATAACAATAACTATTTGTTATGTTTAATTTTATAACATTTTAAAGACTATTTTAGACTTGATAATATTATTATTAAATTCAATCTAAAAACAACTAGTAATTGTCATAATATATATTGTAATAAACATGGAAGATGTAGTCCATCAACATCACCACCAAAAGTCTTGGAAGATACCTTGTTTCCATTAACACCAAAAATGCCATGTTACACAAAAGACAAAATATCCTCAACACAGCTTCATTAAATTTCAAAATGCATGTTGATGACCAAGAGACGCAAGATTGCACAAAACCAAACACAACACATTACAATACTATCTCTTCTCTTCAGCCGCCAACTGGTCAAACCCACAACCTTTGACCACATAAAAAACTTTATACTATTTTTTTTTCTTCAAATAGTATTAATAAAAATTAAAATTAAAATATTCACACACTTTCTTTCTTGGGATACCTTCCCAGAAATCCCTTCTCAATTAATCTTTGGACATCCAACACGTAACTCTTTTCTTCCTATCTCACTATTCCTTTCATGTTATTAACCCAAAACCCTTATATTTTTCATCTCTCTTATCTCTTACAGCCTCTTCCTCTTCTTCAGCCGACTTAGCCTCAGATTTTTTTTTTATCTCAGGTCCATATTCATGACCACTTCTTTCTCTGACCTTCTCTCTTCTCCCACCGACCACAACCTACGAGGCTCCGAAAGACCTCAAGAGGTGTCGGATCAAACAGGTTCTTCTGGTGTGCCGAAATTCAAGTCCACACCACCTCCATCTCTCCCTTTTTTTCACCCTCAAAATCATCCTCTTCCACCCATTTCTCCTATTTCTCCTTCTTACTTTAACATCCCTCATGGGTTAAGCCTTGCTGAACTTCTTGACTCTCCAGTTCTCCTTCACTCTTCTAACGTAAGTCAACCTTCCTCTCATTCTTTTGTTTTGTGGTTCCTTACACAATATGTCCTTCAACAAAGGGTAGTACAAATTAATGGAAAATAATATATACTGAAACTTTTTTTTCTTATGAGAGTTATCATTAGGCTGGTTGGAAACTGTTAAGAAAGTAAAATATCATCCTGATATGGACTCACAAGTTGGAAGTTATGTTATGACTATTAGTTTTTCAATAGTTCGTGAAAAGATGTGGAATCATGCTATATTGTTTATTGTTTAAATCTTTAGTATTGTTTTTTTTTTTCACAGTGCTTTACCCTTTTTTTTTATACCAACAAAAAAAATAATCCTTTTTTTATCGTCTCGTGTGGCTTGTCTGTTGTGAATATCGAACATGATAACATCGTTTGTTGTTGGGTTAATGGGTATGTGCATGTGTTGTTGTGTTGTGAATTCAGGTTTTGGCATCTCCAACCACTGAATCATTTGCTACTGGTCACGGCTTCAATTGGAAGAGCAGTTATGGGGAAAGCCAGCACCATGTAAAAGAAGAAGACAAAAGCTTCTCAAGTTTCTCCTTCCAAACACAAACACAGATTCCTCTTGCATCTTCAACTGGATTTCAATCTTCAACCGGCATAGTTCAAAGCGTGTGTAACCAATTTCAATGCACAAACTTTTATATGAAAAAATTCTATCCTTTATAATAAGTTGAATTAATTCATTGAATTGTTTTTTTGTTTATCAACAGGGTTGGAGTTTCCCGGAAACTGTTAAACAAGATGGTTTTTCTTCGAGAATGAGTATGAATATGGTGAAAACTGAAACCTCTTCTGCGATGCAGGGTTTTAACTCTGAGAATAACCGCAACAGTGCTGGTTTCCAATCAGATTATAACAATTACCAGCCACAAGTTCAGACCTTAAGCAGAAGATCAGATGATGGGTACAATTGGAGGAAATATGGGCAAAAGCAAGTGAAAGGAAGTGAAAATCCAAGAAGCTACTACAAGTGCACATACCCCAATTGTCCAACAAAGAAAAAGGTTGAGAGATCCTTAGATGGACAAATTACTGAGATTGTTTACAAAGGTAGTCATAATCATCCCAAGCCTCAGGCTACCAAGAGGAACTCATTGTCTGCCTCATCACTTGCAATTTCTCATTCAAATGGTGTCAACAATGAAATAACACAAGCCCCTCATCAAATGGATTCGGTTGCAACTCCAGAAAACTCATCAATATCAATGGAAGATGATGACTTTGGTCAGAGCAAATCAGGAGGAGATGAGTTTGATAATAACGAACCTGATGCCAAAAGATGGTGATTTTTTTGATTATTTTTTTAATATAATTCTCTTCATTAATGTGTTCTTGTCCCTCCAATAAGCTGTATTTTTTTTTATCAATAACTCCAGGAGAATAGAAGGTGAAAATGAGGGTATATCAGCTGTTGGAAGTAGAACAGTGAGAGAACCCAGAGTCGTGGTTCAGACAACCAGTGACATCGATATTCTAGATGATGGATACAGATGGAGGAAATATGGCCAAAAAGTAGTCAAGGGAAATCCAAACCCAAGGTAAAAAGCTCTTTTTCATCTCTTTCTTATATATGATAAAAATAATTGTCCAACTTCACGAAAGTTGTTATACTTTAAACTTTATTAAGAATAGTTAGTATATGGAGAATATCATCATAGAGTTCTCAACTAGTGCTACTAGAAATAGAATAATATTTTGTGTAAACAACAAAAGTTATCACGTGAGAAGAAAAAGAAGAAGAAAGCGTAGTAATACAATAAGAGATATTATCTGATAAGAAAGAAAAGAATATAAGATATAAGAAATATTAAATAAGATATGGAAAAGTAATAATATGGTTTGATAAAGGAAATAATATAAGAAATATTCAGTAAGTATATTTATACTAGTAGAGTTTACAGTCCTTGACTATTCAAAGGTGGCATACACACATCACAAATGCATGAGTATCAAAATATCTGCTACATATATGATGGATTAGGCACGTTAGCACCAGTGATTCTTTGTTGGAATATGCTAAAGTATGTGCACACTAGTTTGCTTTGCCCTTATCTTTAGTCAAATTTGGCAACCATCGTTTCTCTCACGTGTGCATGGGAATAAAATCTTCAGTACCACTTGATGTCTAAACAATATTCCCAGAATGTGTGTTTCTTACTTCTTTGTGCTTAATCTGTGACTGGTGCAGGAGTTACTACAAGTGCACATTCCCAGGATGTCCAGTGAGGAAGCACGTAGAGAGAGCCTCACATGACCTAAGAGCAGTGATCACAACCTATGAGGGAAAGCACAACCATGACGTGCCTGCAGCACGTGGCAGTGGCAGCAACTCAATCGGAAGATCAGTGCCTATAAACACTACCACAAACAGCACCACTAGTGCAGCCACTTCTATATACATCAATTCTCATCAGAATCTCAGACCAGCAGCACCAGAAAGGACACAACACTTCAACTCCAATATGCAGCAGGGCTCAGGAAGTTTTGGATTCTCAGGGTTTGGAAATCCATTAATGGGGTCTTACATGAACCAACAATCTGACAATGTGTTCACCTCTAGAGCCAAGGAGGAGCCAGATGACTCGTTTCTTGACTCTTTGCTATGTTAAACGAATAGACTTGGATTTTTTTTGGAAGGGATTGGCTTAGGATTTTACTTGACCAATAACTAAGATCTTCATTCCATTTATTTAAAACTTTTACATGCACTCTTATTATTTCTGCTTTTAAGTTAGACTTAGAGTTTCATCTGAAATTTTAATTCTAACTTAAAAGACAGCACGAAAATACTTGAGAAATTTTGCATGTAAGTTTTATCTATTTTTTTATTTTGTTTGTTGTATATTTACCTACACAGGATTGGTATATACACTGAATATTTTTTTACTGTGTTATATTTTTCATTTCATATTGTTGTATAGGTGTTTATAAAAGTTTTCTTTATCATTATTTTAAGAGTCTCGTGACTTTTGTGGGAGCTAGGTATTATATTTTGTTTGCTATCTCTTGTTAATTATCATATAATCTTAGTGAGGAGGACATTTTTGGTCCCTACCAATCTCACTGACAAAAATTGTTTACATTATAACAATTTTTTTTATCCATCTCTTGAATATTATTTATTATATATTAAAATAATAAAAAATGTGAACACAAAAAATAGCAGTGTATAACTTGTTATATATATATATATATATGAGAAATAAATGTGTTGATGATGATAGTTTAGCTGATTGGAGAAGCATGTGTGATTTGATTAGGGCAATAGTTAGTCAAAGATAGGGAGCTGAGAATTAATTACTTAGTGGGTAAGGTAGCTAGTGAACATCAACTTAATTGTTTTTTCCTTTTTTTTTTCATTTTAAAACAAATAGCTGTCATCGTACCCAAGTGGGGTGAGAGCAAAGTGTTGGGAAAGAACAGTGTTCATACGAGGCTCAGCTTTTTAATGTCGTGCAAGTTATCAATTCTTCAATAATATAAATAAATGAGATGTAAAAAATAAATAAAAAATATCATCGAGACTTTTTATATTTTCATGTTTTTATCAGATAAGAATTTCATGTTTTTTTACAGTCTATATATATATATTATTACTCCTTTCTGTATGATATAGACACTTTAGACAAAATCAAAAAATTAATTCATCTGATGTTATTGATATATTAATTAATCTTCCATTTTTTTACTAATCATTATTAAATCAATTAATTGCACCATCATTACCAACACTCTTTTATTGTAAATTTGAACAAACATCATTGGATAATGATATTGAAAATGAAGAGTCAAATAAATGAAAAATAGTAATTATTAAATATTATTTCTTAAATTCTCTTCTCCTTATTAATAGCAACACAGATATTCATGTCTTTAACGGGGACATATAGAATTTTATTATTATTAAAATTGTAAAAAACTTATATTAAGGATCATTTATCTTTTTTTTTTTTTTGCTATGATAAAGATAGAAGAGGGACTATTATATGTTTGAGTATTTTAACTAAATTTAGGGTAAGTTTCACAGTTGGCTAATAATAATACCAATAATACTATTAATAAAACTAATAATAATAATAATAATATAATATTAATATTATTAATAATATTATTAATAATAATAATAATATTAATATTATTAATAGTAATATTAATATCATTATTAATAATTAAAATTAATATATTAATATTAATATTTCTAACACTATTAATAATATTAATAATAATAACAATACTAATAATAATAACAATATTAATATTAATAATAATACCATTAATAATATTACCAATACTATTAATTATTTGAATAATAGTTTTAATAATACTAATAATAATATTAATAATAATATTAATAACAATAATAATATTAATATGGTAATACTAATAACAATTCTAATAATTAATAATATTATTATTAATGATGTTAAAAAGATGATGAATGAAAATAATAATAATATTAATATTTATAGGAGTTATTTATTGAAAATTCAGGTAATTACTTATGAATATGCAAAATTAATAGGTAATGTACATGTATAATATTAATAACAATAATAACATTATTGATAGAAAAATTAATAACAATTTTAATAATATTAATAACAATATTAATAATATTAATATTAATAATCATATTAATAATAATATTTATAATAATAATATCTATATAAATAACATTGATATTAATATTATAAATATGAAGAATAGGAATTAAAATAATAATAATATTAATATTCATAGGTAATGTTTCAGGTAGAATATGTAGGTAATAATTTCTCATCCTAACCACCTAAATTACATATGGATCTTACTTACAAATTTTTGTCATCAAATACTTCATTGTTACATATGAAAAAAATTCATAAATAATTTGATTTTACTTACGATTAATAATCTATAGATAGAATCCGTTTGTAAATCCTAATTTATCCACCGATATAAATCCATACGTAATTATTAGTAGATAATAACAATTTATAATAACCCATTTATGAGTCTTGGATAGATGTAACATAAAAAGGTTTGTGCCCTAATTTTTGGTGAAATGACTTTGGGGATGATTTATGTGATGAAGATCGGCATGGTGGGTTATGTGTCGTAAACTGCAATTTTGTAATTTTCTAGTAATTTGGTAGTTGCAGAAAAAAACCAATGCCTAAGGCCCATAACTGTCGAAGGCCCAATTCACCTCAAATTCTTGTTGTTCTTTTTTTATGTATATATATTTTTATTCAAATTATAGGGTAATACGTTTATAATATTATTTATAGTTAATTTGAAAATATGATTATGCAACTTTAAACTATTATACAGATATTGTTGTGGATTATTGAAGAATATTTATTATTGATCATTTTGAAAGTTATGAGAAAATTATTCTACTTTTATTTTAAAATCTAAAAAGTTTGACATCAAAATAAATGTAGGGCTTAAATATCATAAAAGTAATATGATTTATAAAAGAACATTTTGGTGAAAATGATACAAATCACATTACATATTCAGTTTAGTTTTGATTCTTATTAATTAAATTAATTAATTTTCTTATTGAGATCTTGTCTGAACAATTTTTTTAATCACATTACAAAGCTCATTTTTTTTTATTTGAGTTATAATAATTATTTTTTTTATAAATAAATAATTAAAAATGTTGTATTAATCTTAAAAAAAATTAAGTTTTCAGAGTTGAATATACTTATTTAAGGAAATGCTAACAAATCAATGATCTATCAAAAATAATTTATAATTTTCCAATATTATCACAGTAATCAAATGACCACTCTATTGAATACACTTATTTATTACACGCGTAATAGTACTTCCAAACTCGTAACGTAAGTATTATATTTTGATATTTTATTATGTTAAACATATTAATAACGTTAATTTTAAATTAATAAAATCAAATTTAAAGATAAATATTAAATTATTTTTGTAAAGTAAAAGAACTAAATTAAATTATAAAATAAACGTAGAAGTGTAATTTATAATTAAATTAAATAGTGGCAGTTTTGTTATCTATACTTATATGTAAACGAATTATCCTCCCATTTTATTTTATTATAATTTTATTCTTATATTTATATTTTATTTATTATTTTAAAAATATAGCTTTAATTTTATAGATGACATTATTTTTAAATTCAAATTTTTTTAAATTTAAAACTAAACATTACAAAGTGAGACTTGCTGAAGAGCATTGCACAATTGTATCTTTTTCTCCGGTTCATCTTCACTTTTATCCTATCAAACATCTTCAATTATAAAGTAGAAGATGAAAATACAATATTTTTATTTACTTTTTATTTATTTATGTATGTCTTTATAACTTTGTAAGATGATAATATTGTTATTATTGTGTTGACAACAATTTAATCAAACTTATAACAAAACTATTAAAGAAAAAAAGTAGAATTTTATTTATTGAATAAAAAATTGAAAGGAAAAAACGTACTAGATAAAAGTGCGTCAATGGAAGTGAGATGAGTTAGTTTAGAAGAAAGAGAAGGTTTAGAGAGTAAAAGAGAGACGAGTTAGTTTATAAATAAGTTTTAATATTTAATTGAAAGAGTTAAAAACAAAGGAGTGGTGGGGAGGGAGGATATGAAGAGAAGTAGTTGACGGTATAAAAACGATTAAATTTGAGATCTAAAACATGAGATAAATTTTTAATTTATTATTTAATAATATCACATATATTATTAGGAATGATTAAAAGTAAAAACAACCATAACCTTCGGTCTCAACGGTTATTTCGACGTTTCCATACACCCGCGCGCGCCAAATGAAACAAGAGTGTTTCCCGTTTTACCCTTCAAACCAGACTCAATTTTCAAACCCTACACCCTTTCTTTCACAGTACTCTTTCCTTCTTCTTCCCTGAGGTTACACCGAACGGATCCATGGAGCCACCCGCAGCGAAACACGGCTCCTTGTGGAATGTTCTGGTTCGTCTATTCTCCTTCGCCGTCCTCATCTTCGCCGCACGATTCGCCATCAGCGTCACCGTTCGTGGCGGGTCCTGCGAATCCGCCGATTTCTGCTTCTTCTCCGAAAACCTCAGTTTCTCCTCCCCCTCCCACTCCTCCCACGCTGGAGATCCGTTTACCGGCAGGAACTGGCGCCGTTCGGTCGAGCATTACGCCGCCATTTTCCAGGACCTCATTGCCGACGGCTCCCTCTCCCCGAACTCCCGCGCCCTCTGCATCGACACGCCTGCCGGCGAGGAAGTCCTCGCGCTGAAAGAGGTCGGCGTCGTCGACTCTGTAGGAATCTTCAAGAAACCGACGCCGCCGCTGATCCTCCACGGTGACGGCCGCCAGCATCCGTTCTCAGCTGACTCATTTGACTTTGAGTTCTCCGGCAACGGCGGATTGGAACGTTCCCCGCGCCCGGCAGAGTTTGCCGCGGAGATCTGCCGCACGCTCCGTCCCGGCGGCTTCGTGGCGGTGCACGCGGAAGTGAGAGACGCTTACAGCTTCGATTCTTTCCTTGAATTGTTTAAATGTTGTGAATTGATCAGAACTCGAAAAATCAACGGTGTTGATTCCTCTCCGGTTCTTGAAATCTTGTTGAAGAAGAAAAAGGAAAACTCTAATTTCGAAATGGACAGTGGTAATTTCGTGAATAAGTGCTCTGTTCCTGGGTATAAACGTGAAATAGTTAAAAATGCAGAGGCATTGATTGAGGTAGAGCCATTGAAACCTTGGATTATATTAAAGAAAAATGTGAAGAACTTAAAGTACTTAACTTCTTTTGTTGACATAACCTTTAAGAATAGGTATGTTTATGTTGATGTAGGAGCTAGGAGTTATGGTTCTAGCATAGGAAGTTGGTTTAGGAAACAATATCCAAAGCAGGATAGAACCTTTGAGATTTATGCAATTGAGGCTGATAAATCATTTCATGAAGAGTATAGGGAAAAGAGAGGAGTAACATTGTTGCCCTATGCAGCTTGGGTGAGGAATGAGACATTGTTCTTTGAGATCACCAGAGACCCTAGCAAGCAAGTCACGGTGAAAGGGAGAGCCATGGGGAGGATCAACCCTGTGCAAACCTCTTCTAGCCATATGGGTGACATGGATAAAATTCAGGGTTTTGATTTTGCAGAGTGGCTCAAGAGTGCTGTTACAAAAAGAGATTTCGTGGTGGTGAAGATGGATGTGGAAGGGACTGAGTTTCATCTCATCCCAAGGTTGATTCAGACTGGGGCTATCTGCTTGATTGACGAGCTCTTCCTTGAGTGCCATTACAATAGGTGGCAGAGATGCTGCCCTGGTCAGAGAAGTGCAAAATATAACAAGACCTTTTCTCAATGCCTGAATCTGTTTACTTCACTTAGAAGTTATGGAGTTCTAGTACATCAATGGTGGTAATAACTGATAATATAAACCCACATGTAACATACTATTTTTTGTGCCTTTTTAACATTGTGTATAGAGATATAGATATTTTTTTTATTGTTTCACAGTGTAGATAAGAAGTCACACAATTAAATTGGTTTTTTCTCCTATTCGATCTGTGCCTATCAACAATTCTCTCCTGTGCTCTCTTCAAATGAAACTTAATTACCTTTAGCATCACTTCTCTTTTAATGAGGTTTCTATCCACCAATTCAATATTAGATTCCCTAGGTAAGTACATGATTTCATAAGGAGTAGTCTTGATAGCCGTGTGATATGTGGTGTTATACCCCATTCCGCTAGAGGAAGCCATTTCACCCATTTATGAGGTGATTCAATATCAGATAGGTTCGACCTATTCACGACCTTTGTTTGCCCATCTCTTTGAGGGTGCTTGTAGAGAATTGAACTTGCACCCGTTGTACAAAGCCATAAATTCCTGTTAGAACTGACTCACAAAAATTGAATCCCTGTCTCTGGTTATAGTTTCAGGAAATCCATGTAACTTGAATGCATTATCAAGAAAAGATAGAGCTACATTCCTTGCTGTATATGGATTACCTGTTTACCCTGAGTTTGATAAGTCTTCTATGAGGGCCATGGTGATATGCTGCCAAATGGTTTGAGGGATGGGCAGAGGTTGTAGCAACCCAGGGTTGGCAGCAATGTCATTTTTTTTTTGCTAACAAGTAGAACAATGCTGAGTGAAATGTTTAATATCTTATTAAGTCCTTTCCAATAAACCATTGTCTCCACCTTTCTCACCGTAGCATTCATTCCCTGAATGACCCCTATCATGCATGCAGCCATTGTAAAAATATAACCTAATAAAATTTATACTCCCTTTTTTTTTATCAAGTTCAGAAAATTAATCGTGTTTCCAAAATAAATTGAGTAAAACTTAAATGACATTTCCTTATATTTTTTCGAGTTATATTTACAGTATAGGGTTTTTATCTTTATTACATAAATCTCCCTTATCAAGGTCTTAATGTACTATTTTTAAAACTTATGGGTATATATATGTATAAAAAAGGATGATAATGTAATTTTTTAAAAACAAATGGAATTTTGCATAAAATTTTTAAAAAAGAGAGGAAATTTAAACATAATTGAGAAAAAAAAATCAGAGTTTATACTGTAATTTCCTCAAATAAATTAAAATACTGTCAATCAGCTTGGTGATACAAATTATAACAATTTGTATCTCTTAATTAAATAGTTCAAAATTCACTTCTAAAAGAATAGAAGGAAAACCCATCGGTATATAATTGTCAATTACTTTTTTTTTTAATTAAATTCGTATAACGTGTCATCACATAAAAAATATAGAAATATTATGCCATTTATTTGTTTGGATGTATTGTTTTTAAAATTGCATTATAAGATTAACTATTTATCTCATTTATGAATAAATACACCAACTAACAAGTGCTAGAATTGAAGATTTTTAACAAATGAAAGATTAAAGTGGGATAATAAATAGTGTAATTTCATGTTGGAGAATATTTGTTTTTACATTATATGGTGGTAAAAAAATGCAATGGTGAAAATTCTACAATTTATACTTTAAATTTGATATATTATAAATAGATTGATAAATTGTATACATTATAATTAGTAATTGTAGTCTTAAAAACATTCTTAATGGGAAAAATGACAAGATATTTTTATGATTGTGTTTGGTGGACACAAAGTAAGTTATGAAAGGAAACCATTAATTAGCTTTTATTTTGATTCTCTCTCTTTCTCTCATCCATTCATGATCACAATTCTCTCACAAATGTGTTCTCTCATAACATTCCTATGCTTTTCACTCTTTCCTCCCTTCAAAGTCTCTTAACCACTCTCATGAAGCTCCATCCATGGAGGTAGCCCAGGAAAACCTCATTCGCAGTGCCTTACAAGTTGCAGCCAATGAAGATTCCACGCATGGGAAGCCTTTCATATGCCATAGCACAGTTAATCAAATCCACTCCAAGGGAATCTGGTTTGGAGATGACCCACTTGCATATACTCTCCCTATTTTCATGCTCCAACTTTTTCTCATGTTCATCTTCACCCGTGTTTATTACTTTATCCTCAAGCCCTTGGGTCAACCGTCTTTTATTTCTCAAATTCTTGTAAGCTTTAATTCCTAATGTTCATATTCTTTTGCTATATTGTGATTCATGTAGATAGCTGCATTTAAATTTGTTTAAGAAAAATGAAAACTCATTACCCCAAGTTCTTAAAGAGATATTATGTTCAATGCTGTCAAATTCATTCCCAAATCCATTTGATTCATTGATATAAAGTCATAGGTGGTGAAAATTGGGTAAAAAAAATGCATTTTCTAAACCAGTTGATTATACAATAACTCCTTTTCATATTATGTAGTTCTCCAAGGAACCGATTGATTGATGTGTTTGCATATGGATGGTGGGGGACAGATCTTCTCACAAGATTTCTTATTTTATTTATTAATATATGAAAAAACATGTTCTATTTAAAATTTATATCTTACTTTCTTATTATAGTCGTTGTCAAAATTTAAACATTTTAAACTAAAGTATTTTGTATTTTTTATAATATATATTTTCTAAAACATTGTGCTATTTTATTTTCGTTAAAATATTATAAATTATTGTTTATTATCACTTAGAAAAAAAAACTAAGTCCACTGTTGTTTGTGATATAGTTGATATCAAATTTGTGACGAAGTAATATTTCCCAATTAGTTTTATTTCCAAGTCATTTTTTGGTCATTAAATAATGTTGGGTAGTGTAGTTATGGACATAATTCTACTGATAGGGTAATTAATTAATAGAAGAAAATTGTAACCTATCATTAATTGTAAAGAGAGTATATATATATATACACAATATCTACTCAATAAGACCATATGTGAATGTGTAGAATGAGATGTACTTCAATTAAGAAATTGTTTCTTTGCATGAAAATATTTTATATTATGAATCAAAGTTGCTGTTATGAGTGCCATTGATTATATTGTAAAGAGATTATATATATATATATATATATATATATATATATATATATTTGTCTTATGGGTTGGATTGAATATAACTGTATTTAGTTGTTTATGGTGATGTCTAATTGAGTTTTTGAATGTTTTTTTTTGTTAAGCAGGGTGGTGTGACTTTAGGTCCTTCTTTTCTAGGACACAGTACAAAATTTATTGAGAAGGTTTTTCCAGCAAAAGAGAGAAGTGCGCTTGATACCTTGACTTTTTTTGGATTTATGTTATTCATCTTCTTAAGTGGGGTAAAGATAGATCCAACCATCACTTTTAGATCAGGTAGAAGGACTTGTGCTGTAGGAATTTTAGGCTACTTTGTTCCTTACATTCTTGCCAAAGTGGTTTTCTATATCCTCACACATTCCACATCATTTGATAAAGAAGTTTCTACGATGATGGCTATTGTGATAGAAGTTCAATGTATTGTAGCATTTCCTGTAATTACTTGCTTTCTTTCTGAACATCAGATCCTCAATTCAGAGATTGGGAGGTTGGCCACTGCTTCTTCATTAGTCACTGAGACTTGCTTCATTTTAAACATGACATTAACATTCTTTATAAAATTAACTTTAACAAAGTCAATAGTAGTATCGACTGGATCTTTCTTGTCCGCCGTTCTGCTTGTTTTCTTCGTCATCTTTGTAGTTCACCCGGCTGCAGTATGGGCAATTCAACAATCACCAGAAGGAAAACCAGTCCAAGAAATTTATATTTTTGGAGTTCTTATAACACTAATGTTGTGTGGACTCATAGGTGAAATCATTGGCATAAATGCAATTGTAGTATCTTTCTTTATAGGGCTAGCTATACCTGATGGTCCACCCTTGGGAGCAGCACTGGTAGATAAGCTTGATTGCTTTGTTTCTGTAGTGTGCTTACCTATGCTTTTTATCATAGTTGGATTAAGGACAAATGTGTATGCCATACAGACAATGAACAACATACTTGGGATTCTAATAATTATCTGCACTACTTTTTGTGGGAAAATTTTAGGGGCTTTGGTGCCTCTCCTTTACCTTAGGATGCCAATTCGAGATGCCTTTGCTCTTGGTTGTATAATGAACATCAAAGGCACAGTTGAAATGGCCTTGTTGACTGACTTGAAACTGAGAGACGTAAGTAAATTCTTTAATTCAAATGCACGTTACAATTTATAAACCTTTTGGTTTTGTGAGCTTAACAAAAAGTTACTCTTCTATGTTTTTTTTGCAGATGATGAATGATGAATGCTTTGCAATTATGATTCTAAATTTGGTGTTTGTAACTGGGATTTTGTCCCCTATTGTAAGAGTTCTGTATGATCCATCTAGGAGGTTTATTGCTTACAAAAGGAGGACAATTATGCATCACAACAGTGAAGAACAATTGCGCATACTAGCTTGCATTCATAAACAAGAAAATGTTTTGGCTGTTTTAAACCTCCTTTCAGCTTCCAATGCCACTAAAACAAGCACTATTGATTTAGTTGTGCTCCAACTTATTAAGCTTGTGGGGCGATCTTCCTCTGTTCTTGTTGCACATTTGCCGTGTAAAAAGTTCGGTGATAATCCTACTCTAACTGAGAAGATATTTAACTCGTTCAACAAGTTTGAAGATGCATACAAGGGCAGTGTCACAATACATTGCTATAAAGGCATTTCTCCCTATGCTACAATGCACAATGATGTGTGCTACATGGCACTTGAAAAGAGAACAACTTTTATTATATTACCCTTTCATAAGCAGTGGATATTTGGAAGGACAACTGAGTCATCTTTTCCTTTCCAGCAACTAAACAAGAATGTTTTAGACAAAGCTCCTTGCTCAGTTGGTGTCCTTATTGATCGTGGCAGTCAAAGGATGTTTTGGTGTGGCCACACAAAGGAATCAATATATCAAGTGGCTATTCTTTTCTTTGGGGGTGCAGATGATCGAGAATCACTTTCATATACAAGGCGTATGTTGAATCAACCTTATGTCCACATTACACTCTTTCATTTTTCATCTACAACTAACATTGTTGGAGGAACAGAAAGAAGCAAATTGCTTGACACACAAATCTTAAGTGAATTTAGGCTTAAGGCCTTCAGAAATGAGAGAGTTTCTTTTAGAGATGAGATGGTAATGAGTGGAAGAGATGTACTTTCAGTTATTGAATGCATGGAGAGTCGTTATGACCTTGTCATAGTTGGGAGGAAGCATGCTGATTCAAAAATTATATCAGAACTTAGCAAATTGAAGCATGGGGACTTGGGAGTTGTTGGAGAGATTCTTGTCTATTCAAATATTGGAGCCCAAACATCTATTTTAGTGGTGCAACAACAAACCAGATATTGGGGATCACGTGATCCAGAGGAGGACTCCACATATTTAAGAAAAGTATAAATATAGCAAAATTTAGGATTTGACAGATAGAATTATGTACCTCTGATATAGATCATTTACTCCCTGCTGTACTTCCAAATTCAATTTTACTCTTCCTTTTGTATTTTTCCTTTTTAGTGTTTTTCTTCATTCTTAAATGACTAAGTCATAGTCATCAATGTTTGATATGTATTTTTCTTAATTTGTATTATAAAACTATTTCATTTAGAAGTTCATTCATTTTGAATAAATCAATACCACACAGTAAGTTTTCTTAACTTCTACAATACCTTAAAAATTATACCTACTATGTTTCTTATTAGTTTACAATGTAAAACCTTTCACACTTTTCTTCATAAACAAGAAGGTATAATATATAAATGAAATACTTGAAGTGTACCAATCTGTATACAGAAACCATATCGGAAAGATGATCAAAGATTTTGTTTTAAGAGTGCATCTATATAGTATTCATCTTACTGATAAAGACTACCCTAGGCATTGCTTGAAAGGCAAACTGAGCAATGCTTTCACAAGCTTACCAAGGCTACAACTAAACCCAAAACACATAACAGAAAAAACAAACAAACACCATAACATGCATTGTTTTAACTAATCACCGTGAAAGCTTCCTTAGTTATCATCAAAGAGCACTTTAAATTCCTTCTACTACTCCAAATTGGGTCACTAGAGCTTGTTACAATTCATGAGTTAGTGCTACATAGACTCATAATTCTAGTACGTACCTCAATCCCTTTTGACCATTTATACAACATATAGTTTGCTTATTGCCTAAACACGTTTGCAACTACATTTGATGTCTCCTCACCAAATAAGACAAATGTTAACCTATTACACCCTCCATAACCATAACATTGCATTGTCTGCAAATGTTAAATAATAACGTGAACTGCTTAATATGTATGTACTAGCCTACCTAGCTATTGACTAGGACATATTATACCAACTTCTACACCTTTGTTGAGATATTATATATTCAAATCTAGCCAGATAACCACTACACCTTTGTGTGAGACCAAGTGATATTACATTTCATCTCACTTCATTTGTTTTTCAACATCTTGGTTTTGAAACTAAAAGAAATCTTTAATATTTCATTCTATTCAAAACATTTATCCAAACATTTATCCTTGATTTTGTTCTTAACATTTCTGGTGTATAAAGACAATAACTATTTTAAATAGAATTCTTAAGTCAGAAATACAACCGGTTAATCTTCTAACTAATCTGTAGTATTTCTGATTTACACGGAACAAGAAAATCAATATGTTTTTCTATAATTAAATCATTTTTTTTTCTGTCAGGTTTTTTTAAAAGAGTGTTTTTGCGAAAATCTCTCTAAGTACAATTCCTGAACTTAGACTTCCATAATCTCAACAATTATCTCATGTGTTTAGCATTTTAAGGAGAGACTAATATTAAAAATATTTTGTAACCTTTTAAAATTTCATCATAAACTATAATATGAAATATTAAAAAAAGGTGAAATTTAAAAAAATCAATAACATGTTATATGTACTTTTAAAATATATAAATTATTTTATCAACAAAGAATGAATAAAAGGAATTTAAGAAATATCCCGATCTTTATAAAAAAAAAACTATTTGGCATACTTCACAGCAACCTATCATTACATACATCTTACAATATATATATCCTCTCAAAACATTAAGAATTTTAGAATACACAATTCATCTTATATTATGTGATTATTGTTACAAATGCATATATACATAATATAAATATCTTGAGCATGAAGCTATACACATGAAGTTACATTGATGGATCATTTATCTTCTCCATTTTGACTATATAGGACCAAAAATCCCAAACTATAGGAACATATCTAAAATGGTACCTCGTCTCGTACCAATAATTAAGGAATTCTTATTTTTAAATTACTATTCTTGCCAAACCAATCATATCGGATAACGGCATTGATGCTTTTCAACCATTAAGCTTTTAACTTCCTCATCCATCCATTACTAAACTATCATTTCAGTATCTTTTTCCATCTTCTCTTTCACATTCTTTCAAGTTTATTTCGTTGTTCCTAACCTTGGTATAGGTTTTGGCATTGTTTTGGTTGGCCTGTGGAGCATTCCTTTTCTTAATTTTGTTGATATGGAGAGTCAAATTTCAAATGAATTGATTTCTTCTGGAATGATTGGAAATGATAAATTAGTATGTCAATATGCTATAAAACACACGACTAAAGGTGTTTGGTATGGAGATAATCCCTTTCATCATGGCACGCCTATCATACTAATTCAAATTGTTCTTATGTGGGCTGCTGGTAGAATCACTTATTTCTTATTGAGGCCTTGTCATCAAACCCTTATTATTTCACAAATTCTGGTAAGCTTTCATCACTATTACAGTTGGTTCATCAATTTGAGTTATAATTATTAATTGATAATCAATATGGAAGTTAAGAACAAATTCAATGTTCTGATACAAAATAATTCATTTTCTGTTTGGTATTTAGAGAGACTAGTTACTTAAAGTATAAAAACATGTTTTGAAATAACTTTTTCATGTACTTTTTTCTAGATAGGTTATCTCATAAAGCTAATGAAATAAAGATTTTAGTAAGCATGTCTGTTAGTTAATTTGACTAGCTAGGGAGACCATAGTTACTAGGCATGCAAAGCATTTGAAACAATTATAGTAAAATCATGTTTCTGAATTTTTTCAGAACTTTTTCTTATTCAGAAGTTTTCTCACAGAATTGATGAGATAAAGAGCTGAATAGGCATGTGATGTTAGTGTAAAAGTTATTTTTACTGTAACCAATAGTTTTTGATTGGCATAATACTGAATGTTCCTTTTTGATTGGTCTGATCAGGCTGGAGTCATATTGGGTCCTATAGTTCTAGGTCGGCACAAGTCAACTCATGAAATGCTATTTCCAATAGAAAGCCAAATGACTCTGACAACATTTGTTGAATTTGGCATGATTATCCATTTCTTTAAGATGGGGGTGCAAATCGATCCCAGGCAAATCTTGAAGATTGAAAAGCAAGCAATAGTAATTGGTTTAACTGGTCACATGTCTTCTTTAGTACTTAGTGGTGTAGTTTTCAATATTGTTGGATCAATCTACCCTGAGGAAACTACAGACCCTAGTGTTCACGTTTTGGTGATATCATCTTCTGTGACTTCATTTCCTGTTGTTAGTAACTTTCTAACGGAGATGAATATCATAAACTCAGAGGTTGGACGCATAGCTGTATCCACTTCCATGGTTAGTGATTCATGCATGTGGATATTGTATTTTGTGGTAATCAATGGTGCTAAAGCAATTAAACACGAAACATATAAACCTTTTACAGAAATAATTGTGTCAATTAGTTATTTCGCCTCTTTATACTTCCTTCTAAGGCCATTGGTTATATGGATCTCCAATCGTAATCCACGAGGAAAACCTATGACAGAAAGTCATTTTTTGACTATCATTTGTATACTTTTGCTGGTTGGATTGACTGCAAGTATTGCAGGACAACCTCCTTTCGTTGTTGCCTTTTGTTTTGGGTTGATCTTACCGGATGGTCCCCCTTTAGGATCTGTTCTGACAGAAAGGCTTGACACTGTTGGTTCTACTTTGATGGTTCCATCTTATTGTACTATTATAGGCCTTAAAACCAGTCCTTATGCAGTAGCAGAAACCAAGTCAATAACCATTGAGATTATCTTAATTTCAATGTATGTAGGGAAGTTTCTGGGCACCATTTTACCCTCACTTCACTTTCAAATTGAATTTTGGGATTCTTTTGCATTGGCTGTAATCATGTGCTGCAAAGGCCTCATGGATCTCTGCTTCCTCGACTTATTATTGAGTGTTAAGGTATATATGTGACCTTTTTTTTGTTCCAATACCTAGATGTTCATTGGTCTTTTGGTGTTCTTCATTACAATTATGCTTTCATACTAGTTGTGTTAATTTTGTTGTATTTGATGTGTATGAACAGGCAATAGGAGAGCAACCTTTCACCCTTGCTATATTTACCATGGTGGTCGTAACTGGTTCTGCAAGTCTATATGTTTATCACATGTATGATCCTTCAAGGAAGTATAGATCATATACTAAAAAGTCAGTTAGAAATGCTCAGCATGAACCGGAACTCAAAATACTTGCATGTATCCATAATGAAGAAAATGTATATCCAATCATCAACCTTTTCCAAGCCTCTAATCCCACAGAGGCTACACCCCTCTCGGTCTTTATTCTTCACCTTGTGCAGCTTTCAGGTAGTGTAATTCCCACTCTCAAAAAGAATGAGATTGCTAACAAATCATCTCAACACATACACAACGTCTTTGATCAATTTTACCAGCACAACAACGGGTGTGTCAGGCTGCATTTCTTCACAGCACATACCCTATCTGTAAGCATGCCTGATGATGTATGCAGCCTTGCAATGGAGTCCATGTCTAACGTTGTGATTATGCCATTTCATAAGCAATGGTCCAGCAAAGGAAATATGGAGTACTCAAGTACTTCAATTAGGACACTAAACCAAAATGTTCAAAACAAAGCTCCTTGCTCCGTTGGCATCTTCGTAGACCGGAGTCAAATCAGTAAGAAACTATTACTGGTATATGGGAAGTATATTTGTGAAATTGCCATGATCTACTTAGGTGGAGGTGATGACCTCGAGGCATTGTCTTATAGTTTACGTATGGCTCAACATCCAAATGTGAGACTAACAGTGTTCTGGGTTAGGGTTAAAATCCAAGGAAAACAAAGTAAAACAAAGAACCCTTACATTGACTTGATGGAGCATCTACGTTATAGTAGTTACCATGAAGGCAAAGTAACCTTCAAGGAAGAGCCTGTGGAAGATGGGGCTGAAACAACACAAGTTATTCGAAGGATAGAGTCAAACTTTAGTTTGGTCGTAGTTGGTAAGCATCATGTGAAAGACTCTGCATGTACACTAGGATTGACAGAATGGTGTGAACTTCCTGAGCTTGGTCCACTTGGAAACCTCTTAGCCACATCAGATTTTTCATGTTCAGTTTTGGTGGTACAAGAACAACCAAGGTGTTTCTAAAAAAATTAATAAACTTTAGAACTTATTTGTCATATAGATTAAATATATGCTGAAATTTGTAAAGTCTTTGCGATTATGACTTGCATGCATTTAGGTACTTTATATGTTCCAAAACTTGAGAAACTCCTTTCACACCATAGGATAACTTAGCCAAGTATTCTAGCTTTCAAAATACAAGTGATATCCTTGAGTTTGTTTCAAGCTTGAAATAGAGATTAAACTAGAAGAAAAAAAATATAAAATAGAACTTAGAACTTTGAGAATAATTAAGGATATGAAAAATGGAATACCTCCAATTTAAAACCATTATTATCGATTTAGGAAAAAAAAATTATACCAATTTGGATTAAGTTGTGGGGGCATTGCAAACAGATGACAAAGATGAAGTCATAGGTGTGGTACACGAATTTTGTGTTGAAATTGTTTGTCTTTTACACAATTTTGTTTATATTAATTAACTGAAGTTGTGTCACAATAATATAACATATAACTATAACTGATCTTGTGTACGGATGACACAACTTACTATAAGAAAAATTTATTTTAGCTATCAATAAAAAGTGGGTGTTATAAAATAAAATCACTAAGATGAGAGAAGTCTACTCAAGTTGGACACAAAAATAAATGTCAAATATTGTGTCCACAATGGAAACATTTAACTTACACTAAAACTTATTAAAATAATAATAAATTAATGTCTAGAATAGAGACACAAAGTAGATGCAATGAAAAAAATTAAGTGACAAAATAATATTGAGTCTAGATGGGGATACAAAATGGATGCAAGTTAAAAATTATTAAAATAATAATAATAAGTTAGTGTATGGAATGAGGACACAAAGTAGATGCAATCAAAAAATAAGTTGCAGAATGATACTGCGTCAAGAACAAGGACACAAAGTGGATGCAAGTTAATATTTTATTACATTTAGCGTAGGTCAAGACAACACTAAAGGGACATGAACGTTTATTGTCACCTTAGCCCACACTAGGTTATTTAATGAGAAAAAAAATAAAACATTAAAACATTTTTGTCTCACATTTTCATTTTCTCACACTTTTAATTTTTCATTTCTGGCTCACACTTTCAAACTCATAATCTCAAAATTCCTCTCAAAACCCTACGTCTTCTTCATTTCGCTCTCCTTAAGTGCATTTTACTATTTATTTCTCAGGTAATATCCCCAATAGCATCAATTTACTCACATTTTCTTTCTCACAAAGTGTTCCCAACGAGGACAATAAGTTTAACTATTGTTAGAGATCTCACATCGACTAGAGATAAAAACATTTCATAGTATACAAGTGGATGCAAACATCACTTTATAAGTCGGTTTTATGAGGTTGAGTTAGGTTTAAAGTCCACTTCTTAATATGGTATCAGAGACATTTTGAACATATCCTAACGATTGTTTGTTGGGCTTATCAAGCCACCAACTATCAGGTCGTTATCGGACCACCCATAATATATTAGATATTAGGAAATTTCATAGTATATAAGTGGGTGCAAACCTCACCTTATAAAACATTTTTATGAGGTTGAGTTAAGCTTAAAATCCACTTCTTAATAGTTATTAATTTTATATCTATTTTAGTGTCCCTCAAACCTACGTTATAGTTAAATAATATATTTTTTTTATAGCCAATGCTACCTTGTAAATTTGTGTCCCATTGGAGGTCGTCTCTAATGCATAGCAACCAAAAGATTAACTTTCATTTCTATTGGGACGCTAAACCCACATTATCCCCATGTAACTTCTCTATTTTTCTCTTTGTGTCGCTTTTTTGGAGACTCTACAATCACTATTTCTTGTAGGGTCCGTTTGTATCTAGGAGTGGAAAAGCACATACTCGCTATACACCAAGGAAAGTTGGGAAACCAAAGCAAAAAATTAAGAAAAACACCGAAATCGAGATGCTTTTGGCACTGAAAACTTTCTTTGCAGAAGTGTGAAGAAAGTGTATATGTATATATATATTTAATTAATTTACATTTTTACCCATTTATTTTAAACTCAAATTATTATTATTTTTATTTAAAACAGAATTAAAATTTAAATATAATTAATATTATAAAAAAAGTAATTATTATAAATAACATAATTAATCATATTATAGATATAATAAATTATAAATATAAATAGTAATAAAAACAAATAATTTTTAATAATAAGAAATAATTTATATAATAATTATATTAATTAAAAGAGTAAGAGATAAAAATAATAATGTTATTTAATATAAAAATAAGTTTTTATCAAATATTTATAATTATAAATATTTAAATAATATTTTAATTAAAAATAATTATAATTTATAAATAAATAAATCAAATTATTTTTTTAATAATTTTTAAATATAAGGATAAATTTGTAAACATACATTTTTATCAATTAAAAATAATATAATTTTAACCACACCCATCACATCATTCACAAACTTTCATAAACTTTCCCTACACTTTCCAGTATATTTACCTTAATCCAAACACTTACACTTTCCCTTCAAATCATCTAAAATCTACTCATTCATTTCCACTCCCTAATCCAAACAAAGCAGTAGTGATTATTTTGCACAGAAGTTGTGTCACTATGCACAACTTTAGTTTTGATTGTCTTTTTTATGTTTTTTTTCAAAAGGAAAGAATTAGGTTAAGTTTTTTAAAAAAATCAAGAATTTATTTTAAGTTATTGGTTTATAGAATTTTTGGTTAAATAATTTGATGACACGAAGCAAATAGGTTTTCTTAAATATATATTACTTATGAAGTTTATTATTTGTGTAATTATGTTGTTTTTCTTATTGTTTGAATTGGAAGACTAGATGCATCTATAACAAAATGGATGACCCAAATCATAACAAACCAAAAAGAGCTCTTATTGTATAAATTAAGGGCTCAATAGGAATAACTATAAGTATCGACAAGTATGCCATCATTTGTAAATAAACTTTTTTATTATGAAAAAATTCCTCTCGTTTTCTTATATGGGAATTAACATTAAACAGAATGTACTACAAAAAATAATCATATACAACGGATACAACGGCGGTTATTTACTATAGCCGCATTCTTATATGCAACGCAAAGATTTATAAGGGCGGCTATGGTAAATAGCCACATTCTTAAATGCATTACACATCCCTTTTATAAATCATTATGAAGCATATAAGAATGTGGCTAAATTGCTGCCTTCTTATCTGTTTGAAATAAGACTACGTGTACATCAAATGCGGCTAGAAAGTCGTCGTTTTAAAGTGAAAATATATAGTCGTCCTCTTTTGACCTTTTTGCACAAGTGCTTATACATACAAATCAAGTCTCACGCATTGCTATCCTCTCTTGCTCATAAAATTTTGAAACTTCCTATATAATATTAAACCTTATATAAAATTTGTACCTTCTCTTCTCAATAAACCAGAAACCCATCAAAGACAACACACACAACATTGCAAAAAATGACAACAAAATATTCCTCACTACCTCCACCCTCGACCAAGCTTCAAAGATTTCAAGAGCTCTCGCATACAGCAATAAATGGGACAACCATAAATGGAGGCAACAATCAACTAAGTGAACAACAAATATAGCCACAAATCCAACAAGGATTAAGTTTATCGACCCATGAGCCAAAGAGAGGAAGAAAAAACTACGAATTTGAGAAGATTTGAGGGCACAATGAAGAAGGAGAAAGCTAGGAATTTTAAAGAGAAAGAACTCGAGATAAATGGCGCAGAGAAATGGGGATAGGTGCCTCTAAATTCACTTAAGCAAAGTCGACCAGGTCCTAGCACCCACCTAATAACTAGCATCAACTTGACTCTAACACATGCACTCACAATTGTGTCATTATGACCCTCACATGCAACATTTTAACCTAGAATCGGCCAAGCTCTAGTATGCACCTAATAAATTTAGTGTCAGTCATGCCCTAACATACTTCAATCCCAGCTAGAGACAACCCAACCCTAGTTATACCCAACTCTAGTGTAGAGTCGGTCCAATCCTAACAAAATTCTTTATATTTTGCTTTCTTTTGTGTTGGTTTAACCAACATGGAGTTGTTTGACTCCCTTTGTGCTTGTGTTGCATCTCCATGACAAACACTATGCTTCATGTGATGTTTGAGTCGAGTTGCAAACACTTTAACTCACTCTAGTAATGTCTTGGATATAACCGAAACTAAACTTTTATATCTGACTCAATGTCTTCTTGTACTGAATCAATCACATATATTTTTTTTATCAACAATCAAGAATATATATATACAAGAATCACTTCATGGGTGATTCAACTCTTATACAAAAAGGTATGAACAGCCTAACTGCATAACACCTTTGAACCATCTAAAAACAAAGCAGCTCCTAACATAACCTGACAAAACATGACAGAAACTTCCTCCGACATCCCACTAAAAAATCAATCACATATATACTTTAGTGGTTTAGAAATTAAATTAAACTATTTGATTTGGAAAAAAGTAAACTAGCAAGAAACAATCAGTTAATTTCGGTTTCAATTCACAAAAACATATGTGGATAGATCTACCCATAGAATAAAAGGTGGAGTGAAACCGTAGTAGGCATATGGTCCAAAGATATTAGTAAAATATATATGCATGAGTTGTACTGACAAAGGGATGTGCAAAGAATTGTCTAGTTACTATATAGTATTGTTAGCATGGGAGAGAGGAGAGGAGAATCCATGTGAAGAAGTGAGTAATTAATAGGAAAAATATTAAGTTAAGGAAGATGTATATGCCAGCTTGTTTGCTTTTGTTTCTTTATGAATGTAGCGTGAAGATGTCGCTATTTGAGAACTATATGTCTTGCAAGACAACAAAATAAGCTACCCACGTTTACTTTAGTTTTCAAATCATGGATTATATGTTATATATGTGGTCATATTAATTCCTCAAGCACCCACCATGCCCCCACCTCATGCATAATGTTTCCTTCTTCTTCTTCTTTCTTTTTAATTTCATTTATAAATGAATATATCCTCTCACTCCCCTCAAATTGCAAGATTAACCCATAAAGTGTTATAAAAAAGAAAAATAAATCATCATCAACTAGTAAAAATGATTTTTTAAGTAAGGTTGAGGAAGACTTTTGCTAAGAATTTAATAAGGCTGTTATCCCAAATTCCCTCCCCATTGCCTGAAAAGATAGCTAATTTTGGTTTTTTCTTATGTTCATGTTACCTTGACTTCTAGACAAGAGCAAAAAACACTAGCATATTTTCTAATTATTGCTACTTAGATGGTTCAAATAATATATATAGTTACAGCTCATAGCCTTAATTAAGTTGGAATATTAATACGAACACTATAAGCCAAAAAACAATGTTGGTAATATATAATTAAAATGACAATAATGTCAACTTAAGACCCTCTTCTTTAGTTTCTTTTATATATGTGTGTGTGGATAGATTCCTTTAGTAGACATATAAGTGGCTAACGTGCATGCTCCTCTTAATTATCAAAAATAAGACTTGGTTTAATCGTTGAAAAATGGGAAATTCAAAACTATTTTAGATCATTAGTTGGATGCCACAATTAGTTTTCTTACAAATTAAAAGTTTGATTTCCGCAATCCATTTAAGACAAATAGATAAGCTTAGCCGGGTTTCCAATTGTGGGGTACAAATTAAAGTTAAACACACATTTTCCCTTCACTCATATTATATATATATATATATATATATATATATATATAAATCAACAAACATAAATAAATAAAGAACGATATTTGCATGAACTTGAGGTTGGAAATTGTTTGGTACAATCTTGAAATCTTCACTCTTGGTAACTTCTTTTCTCCATCCTTTTTACCTTATTGTTGGAAAGCAAACAAATTTAAAAGGTTTGATCAAACTCAACTCCGCAAAACAATTTTAAAGCAAGGTAAAAATTTTATCCACAAAATCAAATCCCCACGTACATTTATAAAACAAGGAGAAAAAGTTTCTGTTCCTATATATTTTAATAATTGAACATTTTTTTTTCTTTTTTTTTTTCTCTTCTTTTTCCGGCCATGTCGGATTCCGGCAACCGGCGGATAACACAAAACCCACTAGTCTTCTGATATACTCTCCAGATGAGGTTTCCATATTCCGATGCGACCTTTTCGGCGATCACGGCACGATGATTTTTTCTCTTTAGAAACTTTGTGAGAGACTTTGAGTGATCGTGATGAAAACTCGTCACTATCACCCTTGTTGTTCTTCTTTATTGATGCTTTCTTTTTCATATCACCGTCACCACCAATGCTCCCTTTTCCGGCGTGTCTTTTCTTCTCCGGCAGCGAGGTTTCCGGGATCAAGAAGTAGATGCTGCCCCTTTTGAGCTCGGTCTCCGGCGAGAGGATCAAAATCCGGCGAACAACTCCTTCAGAGCTAGGTTTGCTGAGAACATGGTTAGGGTTTGCTTTGAGAACCTCTCCAGCTGTGATTGAACGTGTAATCTCTTCCACATAGCCGTTCAAATGCACTATCCGAATCAAGTCCAGTGCCCCACATGGAAGAACACAAGCCAAACAGCACCTTAAGCTATTTCCCATTGTTGCTCTACTTTATATATCTGAATAATAAATAACTGATGTAGGGTTTCAAGTTTGAATCCTGATCAGAAAAAAAAAGGTACTATACCTTTCAAGCCTTTGGCTAAAACTATGTGTAGCTTTGAATGTTGGAGAATTGTTTGAAGAAGGGAAGGAGGTGGAGTAAGAGGTGTGTATATATAGCAACTACTGTACTTGCAATGCAAAAGGAGAATTTGATAATGATGGTGGGTGATGATGATGTTGTAGTTGATAATTATGGAACTTGGTGGATTCAAATTGACCAAGCTACCCTTTCTGTGACTTCAAATTTTTGGGGTTTGAATATCTCTCACATGGTGGGGTTGGCTTCCTTCTATATGTAATTTAACTTGTGTGTGTAAGTTGTGGCTTGCTGCCATGTGTTGCTTTAAGAACTATATATGTAGTAAACTTTGCCAAGTTTTGTTAAGGATCTTTATTAATGATTAAATTATTAGTTTCTTACTTTCACCTTTTCATTTTTTTCTTTGTTTCTTAAGGAAAATTAAGCCCATGTGATTAATGTGCATGCTGCTTTATTTTGACTGGGTTGGTATACTTATATGCAGTCAAATATATTTTTGCATGGAGAAGAAAAGGTTCATTAATTGAAGTATTTTATAAAAAGAAAATAACATTCATGAATAATTAAAAAAAATGAAGGCCAGAATAAGAAAGAAAAGGTTCTCTGGTCTCTATTATTATATGAAATATAAAGTAAAACTGACGATGAAGGTTTCCATTAATTAATATTATTAAAATATTTCCATATTTCGAGATATTTCTTTATATGATTTTGTTTTTGAAAAAATTCCTACAAAAGAATAAACATTTCTCTGTAAAATTTTGTAAAGTTCTTTGAAATGTTCATAAGAATTTTACAGAAAAATTTATTGGTCTAAGTTGAAATAAAGTGAATTTAAAATGGTAAATAAATTAAAATTAGTTATAAGTTGTAAAAGAAAAGTGAAAGACTGAAAAACCTAATCATTAAGTAGATTATTTTTTGTAAAAGTAACTTCTTGTTAGTTATGCTTGTAAAAGATTGGCACATCCTAAAATATTTTTTTTAATTTTATTATTTTTTCTGATAAAAAAGGTAGTTTATTCTCCAGGTAGGAAATAGAATATAAAATAAGTGTAATATATGAATAGGTGTTACATCATATTTATTTATTCTTGTTAATAAAAAAAAAAGAGTGAAGATTTGAGATTAACAATAGTACTTTTTTATTTTGTTTCTCTTTTTCTTCCTATCAATATTTAGTGAGAGGAAAATAAAATAATGGTTTAGAACAATAAATGTACATATTTGGTAAGCCATTAAATGTACATGGATTTAGTAATGGTAAAATGTTTGAAGATAATTAAAGTTTACTTCTACGTACTAAGGTATTATTATTTCTTGTAACTATACAGAAGTATTAAATAAACAGAAAAAACAAAATATCATTTCCCATAAACTGAGACATTGGTTGATCAAAACAATATTATTAATTTAGATCCATAAGGTGCCATGGGAAGTAGTGTGATCAACTGCACAAAAGGTAATGAAGAAATAGATAAATATTGGCATCTGACAAGAAACTAGTTCAGAAGAGACAAAAAATAAAGTATGGAATTAAACCAAAATTAAAGGGCTAATTAAGGTCCTTAATCCTTTCCTATTAAATCTATATGAAATCCGCGTTCAAGGGTAACCATGTTTACCAACAGAATCTCAGGGTCATAAAGTTCAGACTTCAAAGTATTTTTAAAAAAATATAAACACTTATTGTACGTATTGCATTGGAAAAGTACGTATCTTCATATACGTACGGCGGTGTCTTCTCAAAAACTAAAAGCCTACATAAATTATCAAAATTTGCATTTCTATACCAATGTTCTTTTATTTTGTTTAATTTTTTATTGATAAAAAAAAAAACAATGTTGTTTTCTCATCTAAATTTGTGAGTAAGATTGCGTTACACTAAATACTAGCTAGAAAGAATATATCATTACTTCAAATTTGTATGCAATTTCCAGCATTCATCACAAACAAAAATAATCATCAATATATCTTTTATCATCAAAAAAATTATTAAAGAAATAGAATACATGGAGTTTTAACCCAAATACAAAAGTTTTACAAAATCATTTTGGATAAATAAAAAAAAAAAGTTAAGAGAAAATCATGAAATAAAAATTAAATTTTAGTGACAAAAAATAATTAGTTGCTATAGTAACTAAATTATAAATAATTTTAGAGACTAAAAAATTTTTGGTTTCTAAATTAATTTCTATTATTGTTAAATGGTTTATAAATTAATATCTAATTAGCAATCAAGGTTTTTGCTATCAAATTTAGAAACTAAATAATTAGTATTTAAAACATTGGTTGCTAATTACATACCAATTTAGAAACTATTTAACAATAATAAAAACTAATCTAGAAACAATTTTTTTTAATTTCTAAAATTATTTCTAATTTAATTATTATAGCAACTAATTATTTTTTGTCTCTAAAATCGATTTTTAATAAAAAAAAATCAACCTTTTTATTATGTTAGCCTTTTTTTTTCAACAAATAATAAAATAAATATATTTAAAAGACATTTCAACTTCTATAAAAAAAAAAAAAAATCTCAAATACCTCTTAAGACAAATAACAGCTACATTATGCTTTTAAAACAGAATCTATAACATCACAACCTTCTCACATTTGTATAAAAATTATATTTTATATTGGCTTAGAATTATTTTTCAGAAGAATTATTATAATTATTTTAGCCTTAAATCATAGTTAAGTGATAATTTTGATAGTGTGTAACTAACCTAAGCAATAAGGTGTAGGTCGAAGGCATATTTCTATGATCCAGGCTGGGCAATGAATTATGATTCAACCTAATGATTAATTAATGCATGATCTAGCTATGTTCATAGATGATTATTATTATTATTTTTATTTTTATTTAAAGTTAAAATGTGGACCAAGTTAGCATTAATTAGGTGATCCTACTTACCATGGTAGCCACCTTTCCTGTATGATATATATAATTGAAGGGCATGGGGCTACACTTGATGTGATATTTGTGTCACTTCAAATAAATTTGCTTTCATGACAGATATTTGCACGTCCTTTTTTCATGAAAGAAAATTGGTAATGATGGCTACAACTCATCATTGATCAAACTAGTAAGGTCCATTCATATATGCTTCAATGGTTTTTGTCTATTACGAATAATTTGAACCAAAAATCAAGCAATTAATGGATCACAAAATTTTGGCTGAAAGCGTGTCGAAATTAGACCACCCGTCAAGTCTACATATTTCGGTGATCAGATCTCACCCTCGATCGCCCTCTGTTTTCCCTTTATCAGAATACGTGTTTTTTCATTCATCATATACTATTCCAGGTATAGTTACATCATAATATAATAATATATTCTAACTACTACCTGTTTTCAATTCTCTTGATAAATAGTCTTTAAAAAGATGACTCATCATATATTCACATTTGATAGTAATGTCGCAGATGTGACAAATGACATAGCAGAGTTAGATTGTGTGCGAATGAGTAGCGCAAGCTATATTACATCGATTCTTAGTAATAATCGATGTAATATATATTTTTTATTTATAATAACACATATTACACCGGTTAAGTCATTTAACCGATGTAATATATGATTCCCGCGACAAAGAATCTTTCGACAATCGAATTATCAAATGACAGTGTTCTGAGAGTCGTGTGAATCTGTTTTGACGCCGATTAGTTCTGCGCCATCGTCCACGACAGCGACCGCACGCGGTCCTTGTTGTTAGTGGCGAAGTTGTTTCCGGTGTGCTGTCACGTCGAGCGCGACAATGACGATCTCGCTTGACGATATGAGAGTTGCAATCCATAAGAACAACAACTTTCAACTCGGCCTCGCAGTAGAGGAACTCGTCGAGGAGGCGACAGAGCCAAGATATGGAGAAGAGCGACACCGGAGTCCTTGGTAATGGTGAACAAGAGTTCAGAGAAACCGTCTCCCACGTACTTCTGAAATCATTATTGTTACAAAATTGCTCTTGCCACGTTATATTTTTTACCACGTTGACAGCGGCGTCAAATGTATGTCATGGTGAAGAGGGTTAAGAAAACGTTTTTTTAAAAAGATTATTTACATCATAAAATAAAGAAAAAGAAAAGTAAAAACTACGATAGCTGAATGCATGCACGTCACCTTGAACTTACACTATAACCGATACATTTTCCCTTTTGTTGTGTCTTTTTTCCTTAATCTTTATCGTGTGATGGTAAGTGTAACTGCAAATTTTGGAAGGTAGTGGTGTTGGTGTGCTGGCTATAAACTGATGCACAGAGAGGATGAAGCTTCGTGGAACTGAGGTTTCAGGCACCGACCACAACAGTAGCAGAAAACCTCAATCAAACGTTTCTTCTGATCATAAACTATTGTGGTGGTTAAGGGAATGCACGAGGCATGCCATTTACAAGATTCCTAGTGCACTGCTATTAAATCTATCAGAAAAAAGAGAAGCTTAATTAATTTGAGGCTGTGCTAATTATAATCAATTATTGAACAACGTGAACTTAGTCTGTCTCTACACTAAAGCCAAGGTGGAAACCCTATTAATTAATCACCCACACCTACTGTTTTTATCTTTCTCATAGTCTAAATAAGTGTGATTTAAGTAACTAGCATTCATGTGCTAATGATGGGTGATAATCACTTTTTTCTTATTCTAATAACATCCTCCTTAATTAACGCTACCGAGATATGGTCCCTTCTAAACTTAAATATATTTATAAGAACAAAATATTTAATATTTTTTTAAAAACTTCATTTGATGTTGCTTTTTATAAAAATGTCATTATTTTTACATTTAAGCATTATTTTATTAAATACAACTTGACGGTAATGTTTAAAAAATATCTCTTTATTCTATAAAAAAACAAGAATATTAAATAAACTTAACCATTGTTCTTAATTAGTGTGAAGTTTTGCTTGTAATTGAATCGGAGATAGTGTATGCTTATCACATAATAAAAATATATAAATAAAAAAATTATTCAAGATATAGAAAATTTAAATGGATAGCAAGACAATAAAAAAACATAACCCATTATAAAAATAAGCATAAACAATTATGTTTTTAAACTGGTATAACAATTTCTAACAAAAATGAACAATCACAAATTGTTAATTTTTACCCTCGTTTCTATTTATATGTTACAGCAGAAAAATAAAACAAGTAGGAATCCTATGTCTTGTTTTTTCATTTTTTTTTGTTTCCAATACACTCTTTAGTTTCTATCTCATTATGCATACTAATTTCATCTTTTTTCTCTCCTTTTCCCAATCAAACAAACTCATAAGCTTGTGATTAGATGTTTAAATTTTAAGTCTCTTTTATAAAAAAAAGATTTAAAACAGAAAATCTCAATGCACAGTGAACAATATGAGAAGTGTAAAAAATATATCATAATCTTAATTTGGTGTTTACGATTGGCCAATGCACAGCATCATCACCTCGAGGGTCGTTCTGATATGAGTCAACTGAGTCAAGTGCATGTTGTTTTGGTTGTGTAGTTAACATCCCAAGAAGCTTTGATCTCGAGATTCAGATGATTGGTCTTCATCTTCACCCATATTTATACAATTCTAGCTGGCAGTGTTTCAAACAAAACAACCAAAGAGAATGCATTCAATCACTATTTTTTCTAAGGGTCCAAACATAAATTTAAAATATAATTAAAGTGAAAAAATAGTTAGGGACATGTAATTAACAAAATAGAAGAGAACTGTTGAACGTGGTAACCAGATTTTAATTCGTTTTTTATTTAGATGCATACGACAAAATCGACATAAAAGAAGAGGTTGAAATGATAACGAGTGAGTTTGGGTAGACGACAAATTTTGGATTTGTACCATAGTACCATTTCCCGTAATTCTGATACGTGTTGGACTTCGGATTACATTATTATTCATATTAATCAATTTTCCAAGATCTTCAGTATCCTCATCAATTTTTTATTCACATGACTTTTTTTTACATTATAATGTAAAGATTGTATTCTAACTTTTAAAGTTGTTCCAACCTCGAATGCATTCCAGGTATTGCTTCTTTCCAAACTCAGAACTCTATCTTCTGTTCTTAAAAAGTTTCTACAGTAATTAAAGGAGAAAAAAAAAGTGTATTTAAATTATTTTTTATTTCAATTTAAAACTATTAGATAATTGTTCTCGAACGGATATTGGGACTTAAAGAACGATTGTTTTACTTATTCCTTTGGTCTGTCGTTAACACTCTCAACTTCCTGTTTCGCCTTTCTCCTCTCGGTCGTCTGGTCTCACAGACTGAGATATTACTTGCAGAAGTCATTCCGACAATCAAATCAGTTAGGGTATCAACACTCAGTTGTCAGCATACTGTAGATAATGACGTACCTGATTCTAGAAATTTGTGTTATTTTATATTATCTTAATGAGCCTTTGTTGGTGGACCGAATTAGGAGGTTGATTCTTATTTAGGATTGCGCTAAACAACTCTTAACTATGGATTAACTCTACTGATTTGGTCAACTCATGACTCGTCGTCATGGATCGGTCGACCACGTGTCATCGCGTGACCTTCTTATTGAGGTCGAGTGGTCAGATGGTTTGAGTTTCTGACCGACTTAATGAGTCGTTCAATCGTGTCAATACGTATCATAATAAAATCTTACATTCCATTTCGTTACAAACCTAAGCCTATATGTTTTATGAACAAAAACAAAACAGAGAATAAGACAGTCAATTGCAGATGAAAGAGGAGGCTCGTGAGTTCTATAGATAAAACACAAAATTAATTTTCATTTTTATTTTCTTAAAGTACATAACTTCCTTGTAAAAATTGTAAAAATCATACCCAGAAACTGAATTAAACGCCATTGATGAGTTGTACAGATATATAAAGCACCAAATTTTGTTGTTATGTGTTTTTTACTGTTTTACTTAACCTGACTAAAAAGAGAAAAGAGAGGAAGATACATGAACATGAAGAATATGAGTGCATGCAGGTATGATCAAATTCTTTATGACATAAAAATTAGGAGTTAATGAGCAGTATAATTATGTTCAATTACAATTTACAATTCTTGTTATAGAGAACTTCATTAGTTAACTTGTGTGGAATAGATGGTTTCTAGATAGTTTTTTAAGATGATTATTATGATAAGTTTGGCTGATCTTTATTTTTTTATTTTGAAATTATGTAATTTTTATAATAAAATTAAAATATTCCTAAAATCAAACATAAGTTACATCGATATCATTAAAATCTTATTTCATGTGTTAGAATACCAAAAAAATGCAAAAAGAAAGAGAGCAGATACAGAATCAATTATAGAAAAGCACAGAGATTCCCTGAAACAATTAATGCATCAAATCCGATTTTAATATATATATATATATATATATATATATATATATATATATATGTGTGTGTGTGTATAATTGACATTCTCTAAAGTTTGATAATATTGCACACAATCCTCCTATTTTTTTCTACTTCCACACTAGCATATTTTACTGACATTTTTTTTTATAAATTACACCAAATAGTATAATAATTAGAAACGCAGGAAGAGTTTGGTATAACACTCATTAATAAAAGAGTGAAATGACATTATATTTTGCTAAAATTAAAACTAAATAAAAATGTTGATACTTTGATGAAACAGTTGAACAAAAGAGTAGAAATTGATATCCAAGTATTGTGACATGAGATGGTTTATTTTGGGTGAGATTATATAGATGTTTGATATGGTTTTGCATGTTGAGTAAAGGTTTACCTGAAGTTCCTTGGGATGTTATTGCAACTACCAAATCGAAATATAATTTTGTAAGCATTGCTTCATGTTTCGAAACATTGAATGGGATCTTGGAGAACGAAGATCGAGATCGAGATCAGTTTTAAGCATTGATGTTAACTGGCAAAAGTTATATATAAATTGTGGTTATGATTTGTATCCACGAGTGGGTTAGTATCCAATCAAATCTAATATTAAACACTAGCTCTTGCTCCTAGATAGATAAATTAGGTTGTATAACAATCCATGCATATGCATATTTTAGATGGTGCATGCACCAATCAAATAAAATGGAGATACCAAATTCTTAATAATTAATATATATTATCTCCAACTATTTTAATCCATATAACCACTTTTACCTATGTTATTTAGAGTATTTTTTAATAGTTTAAGGTGGAAGTATATGATTAAGTAAAATTATGCTTAACTTAATTTCTAGTCGAGTTTCGATGTAATAAAAAAACATAATTTTGTAATAGAAGAAGCTAAGAATATCCAAAATTTATGTTGGTTCATATGTTTATTTATATAAATTTTGATTTTTTTTAAAAAAATTGATTAATAGATAGACGTTTGGACTAAATTTTTTATACAAAATCATTTAATCTAATCTAAAAAATTTCAAAACAAACAAATAAAACTATATTATTTATGCCAGAGCATGACAGTAGTTCATTGTTTTCTCAACTTTTAGATATGTCATATTGGAACATCGAATATTGATTATTGAAGACCTGAAACATTTTGTACATGTGATTACGCAGTCATTATAAAGATAAAATACAAATCAGTTATGTTTAAATATGTTACTTTTATTCAGGAGTCAGTGATGCATACCCAAAATTGACTCTCATTCGTATATTTTGTATAGTAGCCACATTCAAACGAATCTACTTACTTTTTACACTAAAATGAAAAAAAGAGTGACAACAAATAATCTCATACAACTTGAACATAAAATAATTATTGTACGTATTAAAAGATGCACAACCTTAAGGTACATAAATTGTAATGACCATTTTTACCTTTTCTACTCCTTCCACTTAAAATCTTGTGTCAACTACCACTCTAATTAAATCAAAGATATATGTTAGACCAAATACACTTATACTTGCATTATAATGAAAAATGTAAAATTTACCCTTGTAATAAGCTTTGAATTTTCTGACTAGGTTTTTTTGGAGTGAACAAAACCACACTACTAAGTAATCTTTAAGAATAATTACAATCAATTAATTGGACCTATGGTGAATGACAAAGAATTAGTTATATTATCATAATTTAAAAAAATACAAGTTAAAAAACTAAACCTTCAATATATGGACTAAAGTAAATATGCATTTAGGAGTCACTCATCCATGTTTTAGATCTAGACCTTTGTGTATTAAGACTTAAGAAATTCATATAATTTTGATTTGTCTTGCTCCACACTCAATTTGTGCATGGACCTACACAATGAATTATAAGTTAAATACAAGTATTATAATATAAAAGGCATAGACATAAAATGACTTACATGCCCATAGTTGTATCTTTAAAATATTTAACATGGAGGTTCCCCCAACATCCTCCAATGTGTTTGGTAAAAAAATGTACAAAAGAACAACAATAATATCGACTTCGTAACAGGTGTTCCCATAACTTACTTACCACGATGGGCATAATCGTAAACAAAGAAAAAGTGCTAATTTAACATTGATAGAAATTATAACAATTAATAACTAAATAGAAAATAATACATGTGATCGTGTTGATACTACTGTGACCAAATGTGTAGGTCAAGCTAAAAATGTACCTACAACCTCTTCCACCAATTAAACCTTTGTATTTGGTAAAGGCACTCGAGCACCAACATCTTGAGCTTCATCAACCACTAGTCAACTGTAAAGGGACACCATGGATGGTTAATCCTCCCTTTATTTGTCGTCCAAGTGCAACTAGAAGTGGGGGATTAACTTCAACATATAACTCACATATAAAATCCAGTGAGGGATTTCGTTCTCACTCGAACAACCTCATGAATTGTTGGTGTTCCATGACTCTACTGTTGAGCACGAATGTACTCTAACTTCTCATCGAACTTTGGCTGACCCCCATGTAGCTTGCTCAATTAAGGAATCATGCTACTCGAGCCTTCACGAGGCGTTGCTTCGACAACCAACTCCCTTGCAACACATTATTATTTCCCATTATTATTTACAATTATTATTTATGCCTATTTTTATTATTATTAATCACAATTATTTTCCAAATATTTATAGTTATTTTTAATTAAATTTGAGATAAGTTACATATTTTTTCCGTATGTAACAATTTTTTAATATTATTAATATTATAAGTATTATAAATATTAATAATAATAATATTATTAATATTAATATTATTAATATTAATATTATAAATATTAATAATATTTTTAGTTATTTTTTAAATAAAAATTTTATCCGTAGGTAACATTTTTAGTTATTTAACGTATTATTTTAAATTTTACATTAATTTATTGTTTTATTTTATATTTGTTCAACTGATATCTTTTAAAAACATAGTTATCCTAAAATGATTTTAAGAAAATAATGTTATAATGATTATAGCATATTTAAATTACTTTTTAAGTCAACTTATGAGTAATTTATTTTATATTTGGTGTTTCAAACTATTTCAAATCATAATTTAAGTTTTTCAATGCAGTTTTAAAAGAACAAGAAAACAAGGGTATTTCTTTCTGTACCCCTACATTTTTCTTCCTGCACTCGTACATTTTTTGAAATACCATAATTATCCTTGATAGTTTTGGGTGATTTCAGAATAAGAGTTCTGTAAGAAAAAGTGTTTTCATGATAGGAGTTTCATAAGCAAAGTGTGTTTTCAGAATATAAAATTTGGAAGAAAAAAAATCACTTTAGAATATTCTTTCCAGAACACAATTTTTTTTAATTTTCAAAATGATAAATCCAAATTCATAAAATATGTTATGAAAAGTACGTGCGAGAAATATTCTAGAAAGAGTAATCCAGAAATATTTTTAAAAGGAGCAAATGATCTTTTCCGAGAATGATGGGGTGCAGGGAGAAACACCCAAAAAAACAACTCAATCTATTTTCCAATCCATAATTACAAATTGACGAAAGTTTCTAAAAACAACTCCATTTTTTCTAACTATACCCATTACTTTTTTAAAAATAAATCCTAAAATTAGCTCAAATAATTTTCTTTTTCTAACCACACACTTGAATTTCTAGCAAAGTTAGTCCAAAAAAAAGAGAGGCAATGACATAGTTTGGAGTATTTTGTGATTTGGGGGGAGGGGGGTGTTTAGTAGTAACGAGTCAAATTGGGCTCCATCGGCCGATTTCAAATTAGAATATAATGAGTCAAATAACGCAAAATATAGTAAGATTAACATATATTTTTAAAAAATAAAACCATGTAAAAAAAATTATAATTACACTAATACACGTGCATTTCTTTATTAAGTGTCTAATTACTTTTTTGATAAATTTTTTTTTTCCTCATTACAACAAATATAAACAAATTATCCAATTTTGCTGCATTGCACCAAATGGGAAAAAGTTGTCCAACTTATTTTTTTTAATAAAATTAAAAACAAAAGTTATCCACTCTCGCTCTTAAATAACCCTATAACAATTAATTATTTAGTATAAGATTTGATAATTATTTAGAATAAGATTTGATAATTATTTAGAAGAGGAGATAAAAAAGAAGAAGAAGAGAGAATGAAACGTAGAAAAAGAAATAAAATATTAAGCGATGATATTAAAAAACTATTTATATAAAAATGTTATAGTAATATGTTGTTATCTTTAGTATAGTAGTGAAGTCCACTTCCAGTTCTCTTAAGAACCTTGGCTATCCTAATCCAAGCCCATAAGCTAGTAGTTTCAGTTTGCTTGTAGTTTCAGTTTCAGTTTTTCGTGTCTTGGTTAGGTTTTGCTCTTCGGTGCACAACTAATCTTCCCTTTCTCTCTGCGTTGTTCGTGACGATTCGACGAAGCGGAAACCATCACTCACACTCACCTCTGGAACCTTCAATTCATTCCAATGGCATCCAAGTTCAGCATAGCCGGCGGCATTCCAGAGCGCAAGGTTCGTCCAATATGGGACGCAATTGATTCTCGCCAGTTTAAGAACGCTCTCAAGCACGTCACCGCGCTCCTCGCTAAGTACCCTAATTCCCCCTACACTCTCGTAAGAACCCTAATCATCATCACCTTCACGGCATTCATTCTTCGTTGTTTTCCAACTCACGTTGTCTTCGTGCTCCTGCTTTTCCAATCAGTCTCTCAAAGCGCTCGTGGTGGAACGGATGGGGAAGCTTGACGAGGCCTTCTCCGTTGCGGTCAACGCCAAGGAGCTTCTCTACGCGAACGATTCTATGCTGATGGACGATCTCACTCTCAGCACGCTTCAGATTGTGTTTCAGCGATTGGATCACTGTTAGTGTCTTTTATTTGTTTCTCTTGCTTATTTGTGCTATAATTAATGTTTATGTTGCGTACAATGTTTTAAAATTGAAAGTAGAGATTGAACTGGCCAGAGCTTCGAGATATTGTTTTGTTCGTTGAACTTACTAATTTTGATTCTTCGTAACAAATAGACTTAAATTTTCTCTTAATGCTTGCAATCTGCCTACATTTTGATTTTATTCCTTTTAAAATTGTGTTTTAATAATCCCTGTAATGTTCGAATTTGTGGCTTTTTCCATGCCGTTGCTTAGCTGTGTTAAATCAGATGCCTAAAAAGTCAGGGACTTAAGTAATAAGTACTAGCTTTATTAGCGGGAATAAAATAGAAATTGTGGTCTCTAAAGTAATTTTTGACAACAACTAAGTAACAACGATGAATAATGCAAAAAAGACACTACAGGGATTATTGAAAAAAATGGAAATGAAAAAGTGGATAAATTACATGGACCTAGAACATATTTAAACCTAACAAATAAACATGGTTTTTGATACATTGGTTATGTGTGTGTTGGTTGACTCGAGTTTGTGTTTGAGCAGTGGACTTGGCCACTGAGTGTTATGAACATGCCTGTAGTAAATTTCCGGGTAACTTGGAACTAATGATGGGGCTGTTTAACTGCTATGTTCGAGAGTATTCGTTTGTGAAGCAACAACAGGTTTGTATTTGTATGTGTGAATGTCTATTTATGTTTTATATTTTATTTGTTTTTACAACTTACGATTTGCTATTGTCTAATTGGCAGACAGCTATCAAAATGTACAAGCTTGTTGGAGAAGAAAGATTTCTTCTTTGGGCAGTTTGTAGCATCCAATTACAGGTTCTCCCCAGTTCACTTTTAAACAAATTATCTTTTGCAGTATCTTTAAAAGAGTTTATTTCAATGCACTATCAGTTTAGATGGAATAAACATGACCAGAAAGTGAAATGTATATGACGGATAAATAAGAAAGGAAAGTATATTTAGAATGTCATGATCACTGCCAGTACATTAGTAATTAGTTGGTTTCTTTACAGTTTGTGCTGGCCTATATTCTAGTTTTTTTTTTCATTTCTGTTGTTCTTTTAAGAATGGACCTAGGTTTAATTAACTGTTGATTTTTTTCCTTTTTTCTTTTTCTTTTTCATAGTAGTTGTGATTAAGTATGTGCTTAAAAAGACAGTATTCTTTTGTTTCTTTGCTGCTCATTTGCTAGTACGTAATTCTTCAAGTAACATGCAAAGTCCAGGGAAAAAAAGTTATGTAGTGCATAAAATTTCTAATTTGCATCAGACATTTTTACATAACTCCTTTGCAATCTAGTTTTAAGATGTTTTACACAAAGCTTGTGTTGATATGAAGGGATGTCTGTCACCAGACTGCAGATCAATATTGCTGCTGATTGCAGTAGCTCAACAGTTGATCTGTGGTTTCAGGTTCAAGTTCTGGTCTCATTCATGATGAGACTGTATAAGCATATCTGTCATACAGAGTTGTAATTGTGATTCAGTTATGAACTTTGTCATATTACATTTCCTGGATTGCAAATAATATCCGACTAAAGATATTTGAAACAATAACCATCAATTTCATACATTAGATTTACTATGTTGCAATAAGATGGTTTTGAGTAGGGAACTTGTAGTTGATGATATCAATATTTGTTGGATAACATTAAGGAAAAATTCTAATTGCCATTGTGCTACTTGTTTGTAACTTGGCTTTAAAACATGTTGTGCCTTATGCATCTAGGTTCCTTATGAAATTTTCAAAAACAATAGTTCATTAATGTATCATTGTTTCTACTTTTCTTTCAGATATATTAAATTATTCATGTTGTTGGGCTTGATATTTATTCGCTTAGAAAACATTTTATTTACTTATTTTATGGGAACTTGGCTATTCATAGGTACTTTGTGGCGGTGGAGAAAACAAGCTTTTATTTTTAGCTGAAGGCTTACTTAAGAAACATGTTGCTTCACATAGCTTACATGACCCAGAAGGTGATCTTATTTTTTTTCTTATCTTCTAATGCTATTAGTTATTTTGATAAAAATTAATTCATCTAGATTAAAGGAGAAGAGAACACAAAATTGAGAATAAGATATCCTCTTAAGGAATGAAAATACAAACAAAAGAGATAAAATCATCAATTTAGCAAAGATACCCAGCATGTACACATATCTTTGAGTGAAACCTCTATAACTAAACCACCAACTTTACATAAAGTAGAAGCCAAACACCTTGTCTTAACCCAAAGTTGCTCATTCCAACCAAATGCTCTAACTCGTAGCATAAGCTAATACTGCACTTCGCAAGAAATGTTTGGCTTTTTTAACATACAGATCAGCAGCCCGTGACACTCCTGACAATTCAATGAAACAACATTGTAACACAGGGGTTTGTGTATTAACAGAGTATACTTTAGATTGCTGAGTCAGCAATTAGTCAGAGTTAGTTAGCCAACTGTCATATAACAGTTGGACTTAGCTGGGTTATCCATGTTGTCATTCTGTGTTTACAGCTGGAGTTAGGTCTATCTTGTAGCCCAAGTTATTCTGTCGGAGTTTGTTAGCCAACTATGATTCTGTTATGACTGTTGGAGTCAGTTGGGTTTGCCAGTTGTTGTTCTGTTAAGGCAGTTAGAGTTAGTTGGTCTTAGATCTAGCATGTAGCTCAAGCTATTCCTATGTATATATAACTGTGTTGTTAGCTCTCTTGTGTAGTTTATTCAATTTTACATTTTAGTAAGACTTAATTTTCCTTTTTCTCTCAGTTTCTCTGAATTCTTTATGGTATTAATAATTCTATTATGGGGAACTGTTCAAATAAAGCTTGACCTTAGAGGAGCTGTAGACTTTGAAATAGGTTTATCAAGAGGGAGCTTTAGACTTCCCACTTTCTGGATGAATGATTTTCACTATGAAACCATAGAAGGCTCAAGAGACCACTTTCTTTTTATCTGGACAAGATAATAACAAAGTCAAGACTCAAAATGGACTCCAACTCAAAGGATTCCTTATCATTTAAGTAGTAAAAAGTGAAAATTCCAAGAAATAGTAGAATCTTGAATTGAACACTAATTAGTGTTATGAAGAAAGATGAAAAAGTCACTATAAACCCTTTCTTGAAGAGGAATGCCCTACCTTCATTCTTTCTTATCTATTATGATCAACCATTAGTCTTCCTTGTGTCATCAAGTATATCATGTGTACGTGTTTTAAATTTTTGAAATTGGTTACAGCTCTTATGATCTACATTTCTATATTGGAACGGCAAGGTAAGTTTGGAGATGCCATGGAAATTCTGTCTGGGAACTTGGGATCACTGTTGATGATTGAAGTTGATAAGCTACGGATGCAGGTAATCTCAATAGTTCTCTTTGTGCTTTCGAATTTCTGTTTAGGGTTTATGTTCTGAATTCATATATTATTTGTTGAGTATAAATGGTCATCCAGTTAAATTAAGGGGATATTGGTACATGTATGTTGCTCCTCTTTGGTTTGATGTAGTGGAAAGTAATAATAGTGCAAATTAGTATGTTCAATAATGTTCCATTCTGTTTGGTATTATCATGATTTAATATTTGGAAACTGACCCGCTTCAAGGCAAACTCTTTTTCAAATGTCTATTCAGAAATTAAAATCAGTACAGAAGTTCATTTTTAGATTCAAACTTGGTTTTAAAATTGAGAGTGCGTCATTTTCAAGGATTCTAGGAAAAAATATATATGGGTCTCAATTGTGAAACTCATCAGACGTATATGAGGAGTCAGAGCTTTGCTAAATCTACAAAACTGATAAATGTCAGAATTAATCCTATTAGGTAGTTTTGTCCCCATGGAATGTTTGGCCTTAGAAGAAGCATTAACTTCCAATGGACATAATAATATAGGAGTATGCTGCAGTGGAAAACACACCATAAGAATCAGTCTTTTGTACCCTTTTAACTGTATTGAAAGTTAAATTAATTGAATCAAGCCAAAGGGAAATTTAACTTGCTTTGTGCTAGGTTTGTATTTGTTTTGATGGCTTTATGTGGTCTCAGTCACATGAAATTATTCTAAAGTTTGTATTTGTTACAGAAAAAGCTTGTAGAATTCCCCGTAAAAATAGATTGCGCTAATGAAAAAGCTTTTAATGCTGTAAAATATCCCTTCTTTTTCCATGAAGTGTTCCAATTTGGTACACTTCCAAAGATTTTTTTTTTGAAATAGGCGTGTGCTTATAATTAGTCTAGTTTTTTATTGTTATATAATTTTATGTGAAATACATTTTTCTGTAAATTTAAAGAAGTTTCTCTCTAATTAGACATATATTTTATAGAATTTAATTTCCATTTTTTTCTTTCAATTTTTCCCTGTTTGACCTGCAGAGGAATGAAAAACTGTTTTCTGACTTCAATTTTACTTTTCAGTATTGTTTTATCTTATCCTGCTTTACGTTTTTTTTTTTCCCTTTCAATTCCAATATTATCATTTATAAAATAGAAAAAAATCAACAGAAATCAGAACTATTTTTTTTTCTTACTTGATTTCTCTTATCAACTTCTATACTTTGACTTTAAGTTGACAGGGGAGACTTCTGGCTCAGGGATGTGACTACACTGCAGCGGCTGATATCTTTCACAAAATTCTAGAGCTATGGTATGCCTGGGTTTTGCCCTTATTGTTTATACAAAAAATAAAAAACCACATTGTTCACTGGTGGTAGTTGTTGTTAATGGATAAAAGTGGTATTGGTTGTATCAAGTCATTGACACAATGTATGTAAAGTATGCTAAAAATTGAATTTGGAATAAGCTTTTAACTATTATATCTATTCTAGCTTCTTTTTCTTTTTGGTTATCATCTACTTTTATATAGTTTAATGTTTATTGTCAGTCAGGTCTTTAGTGGTAAACTTATGGACTAGTAGTAGGAAGGTGGGGTCTGAATTGCTTAATGCCTATGGCATATAGGCTACAGAAGTCCCAAAGCTTGACTGCTGTCCACGATATGAACTCTTATTATGTCACTGGCAGTGAAGCACACTTGATTACTATTTTTTTTTCTATTTCCGTGATATTAATTTCCAATTCTAGCACAGAAATTGTAAACTGTATTATGTCACTGGCAGTGAAGCACACTTGATTACTATTTTGTTTTCTATTTCCAAGATATTAATTTCCAATTGTAGCACAGAAATTGTAAACTGTTCGTTTGGCTTTCAATTGTTCTTTATTCTTGTTTCCTTATTAATGTTTATCAAGCATGATATGTTATGTTGTACTCTAAGATCTAGCTGACTTGCCAATGTAGTTATGAAGTGATTTTAAATTGTGTTTCCTGAAATAAAGTCATTCATGGGTTCCTTTCTGCATGTCTTTTACTTTTTGTTCCCCATTTTTTTTCTTTCATTGATGTTGTTTCATCATTTGGCAGCCCTGATGACTGGGAGGGTTTCCTTCATTTCCTAGGCTGTTTGTTAGAAGATGACAGTATTTGGTGTGATGAGGCTTTTGATGATCCAGTTCACCCCCCAAAGTTTGTCAATTGCGAAGTCTCACACTTGACAGAGGAAGAGGTGAATGTTTAGTCTGTGGTGGTCTTTATTTATGAAAATAATTTATGCATAGAGGGGCCATTGATTATTTTTGTGGAATTTGATTTTTGAATAATTACAAACTACTATATGAATGCAGTTTGACAGTCAAATATCAATTGCATCAGCATGTGTACAGAAGTTGCTGGCAGATACTGTTAATAACTTGATAAGGTGTCCATACCTGGCAACTATAGAAATTGAGCGAAGAAAGCATATGCGTGGGAGAAGAAATGACGAAAATGTAATGGATGGCATTGTGCAATACTTTTGCAGGTACCTAATGGTGCATAAGTTATCATTCCTATGATTTCTTAATTTTCTTCTTGAATATCATGCATCTAAAGTGCTTTCCAGGAATGACATTTGATATTGTCTATACTGGGGAAAAAATCAATGGAATTTAGTTTGTTTAATAATTGTGAAGTGTGGAAACTCTGTTTTTGGTTTCTTTTTGTCTGCATTACTTTTATTCTGTTTAAAGATATGTTTCAATTCTGTGCCATTTCCTTCTTTCTAATAGGTTTTAACATGTGATTTTCAGTTTTAGGTTTAACTAGCTCTGCATTAATTATTATTTTTTAGTAATGTTGTCCCTTTTACATTTAAAGTTATGCTTGTAAAAGTGAAACTTTTACAATTTTTCCGTGTAAGAACTCTGCTTAATTTTTCGTAGGTTTGGTCACTTGGGCTGCTTTATTTCCGATGTTGAAATGTTTGTTGAAGTGCTCACTGCTGATCTGAGGACAGAACTTTTGGAGAAGTTGATGAAAGCTCGGGACACTTTGTCAGCTCCACCAATCAAGGCTCTTGGGCTGTCTATAAGCTTTTTCAAAGTTAAACAATTATTGCTAGGGAACATGTCCACATCTTGTGCAAAGGGTGGGTGTTGTATAGTAACTTAAATGCGTTAATTTTTTAAAATCTTCTCATTGTCCTGTTAGAGATATAAACCATGTCTGCATTCTCACCTTACAAATTAAGCTTTTAGGGAAGTTGTCTTTCAGTGTTAGATCCTCTATTATAATCAAATGTTAGCAATTTAATCCTTTTGTCTGTCATGCTTTAATGAGTGAGCATGTATTTGATCCTCTAGCCCAAAGGATTATTTGAATGAACTGGAGAAATTATTGTTTGATACACCTAACAGTTTTAGTATATCTTTAAGATATATAAAATTTATTTATTATCAGTAGTATTATAAACTTTGTCAAACTTCCTTTTGTGTTTCAAGTGTCAGAATATGCTGCACTCTCCTTTTTATTTTTCTTTTGCATTTTTAAAGTGCAGGCCTTCTTTCATGTTTGCTTCTCCTGCCCATGCAGAGCAGACTCATTGTCTAGTTGGTTTAATTCACTTCCAAGCTTGTACATATCTTTTGATTAAAAGCGTACTATTTGTTGAAATTGATCTCCATGTTGTGCATTATTTTCTCCCACTATCATAATGACTCCTTCCTAATTATTTTATTCCAATGTTGTTTTCTTTCTTTTTTGTTCTGTCAGTGGAAACAATGTTCTCCAGATTTGAGTTCATAGTCTGTCCTTCATATTTTAAGTGTGTAATGTAATGGATGCAACCTCTTCTAAACTTGTCTCAGATCTTGAGGCCTCTTGTGTTCAAATGTTTGAAATGTATTGCACAAACCTTCCACTTTCAAAAGATTTGGATCCACAGGAGGGAACACATGGTGAAGAGCTGCTTTCAATGACAAGCAGCATTTTGGTCCAGGTATGTTTTATTAAATTTATTTTTTGTAATGCACACTGAAAGAAAAGTGAAGGTATTCTATTCTTATTATGGTTTTAATTCTTTTTGTTGACTTATGAATCTTCATATTTTCCTAGTTTTTTTGGGTGGGGGCTGGGAGTACCGGAGGGGAAGGGAGACATACAAAGAGATTTTTATGTTAGGTGTCAAGGTTGTTGTTGTCAATGTAGAATAAGCAGAAAGATTGACCAACTATTTCTTATTTGATGTATCAAGTTCTTATATCAGAAATGATTTGCCAATTTGGTATCAAGTTGTAACTTGATATTTTATCCTCTGCTCTTGTAAGTTGTAACTTACTAATTTTCTTTACTGATATTTGTTGTTTTAAAAGAATCCAATTATGGCTTTAGTACTAATATGGGCTTACATGCTCAATTTAACATAGAACTTGGTTTTAACTTTTTAGGAGTTTCCCATGTTGTATTCATTCTAAACCTGAGTCTTCTATTCATCTCTAGATTTTTTTTTCTCTAAAAAATAATGTAACCAAGTATGGTAACAGAATTTAAAGCACTAAATTATTTATTTTCTCAATTTAAATTCTTCAGTTTGCTTTTGAATTGTAGGATTCTAGTGTGCTATAATGTAACATTGCTACTCATTGTCATGGTTTAGAAATATACATCAGCTGATTTTTAACATTTCAAATATTTATACAATTGTCTGACTATTATTCACCTCTTCTGCTATTTTTTTGTATAGTTATTCTGGCGTACCAAGAACGTTGGTTATTTGTTTGAGGCAGTTATGGTTTTGGAATTCGGTTTGGCAATACGAAGGTCGGGATGATTGTTTGCCTTATATCTTGGAATCCCATGAAAAATGTATTAACTTGAGAAAACACTTCAATGGAGTTGTGTTCTTGGGCTATATCTGAACAGTTCATTTTTGTGCCTTTATATGTTATTATACTAGTTTTTTATCCATGCTCAATAATACAGTAATAATAATATTGTGAAGTATCACATTTGGGAAAGTGAAATTGTAACTATATGATGTGTGAAAAAAATTTATAATTCAGCTTATCATTTACAATTTAATATCAAGATTTCTAGGATTTGTCTCAATTTTCAAGTTAGTATTACTATGATTTTTGCTTTAGAACTTTTTTTCCTGAACTAGATCTTTCCCATTTATATTATTTCTTGTATTAGAATGATTGAGTTTATCACTCCAAGGTTAGCTATAGATACATGTTAGCTTTTGACTTGTGAACCAATGAATGTTGCCATTGGTAATGATACAGTGCATTGTTGACTTTCTCAGTTTCTTACTCCTCCTTGTCTTTAATCAGATATGTGTCACAATACAAGATCTTGCTGTTGCATTTGTATAGCCACTGTGGTGCTCTATCAGTGGCACATGAATGGTATGGTATTTCAATTCTGTAATTTTACATTATTTCATAAAATGGCTGTCATGCTGATTGGTTTATGTATATATATTTCTGCTCCTATGACTAATTTCTTGCCATTATCCTAATAAAACATATTTTTCGTCTCTTCAGGTACAAGTCCCTGGATGTCAAAAATATCTTGATGGAAAGTATTTTGCACCACATGTTGCCTCAGATGCTGGTATCTCCTCTTTGGACCGAGTTAAGCTATCTGCTAAAAGATTACCTGAAGTTTATGGATGACCACTTCAGAGAATCTGCAGATTTAACGTTTCTTGCATATCGACATAGAAATTACTCAAAAGTATGTATACTGGATGCTTATATTTTCTAGAGACTTTCCTTTTTGAGTTGAATTACTTGGAGCACATGGATGCATAAAGTTGCAATTGCAAGCTGATTTTCTTTTTTAAGAACCCATCACGCATAACTGGTTTGATTATCTATGCTTACTTGAAGTATTCAAATATGAGAAGATCATCGATCTCCCTCTAGTGCCCCCCACCCAAAGTAAAAATTAATATGAAGCACAACAGGGTTTTGCTAACATGGTTCTGCTCATGTTAATGTAAAATAAAGATGTACTCATTGCATGATAATTTTCTGTTCATGTCAGTTCTGATGTAATGTTGAAAGAACAATGTCATGGAGTTGATCAAATTGATGCAATGTTATATTCCAGGTTATTGAATTTGTCCAGTTTAAAGATAGGTTGCAACGCTCTAGTCAGTATTTAGTGGCTCGAGTTGAAGCATCCATTTTACAACTAAAGCAAAGTGCCAATAACATTGAAGAAGAAGAGGTGATTCATGCTTGAGATGTAGTATATTTAATCACCACTCTTAATAAATTTGAGATGTAGGGTTAACCAGTTCAGATTTTCTCAGGCTGTCCTTCAAGACTTGGGATGTGGTATTTACTTCCTTGAGCTGTCTGAGGAGGTAGGGTCAAAGTCTTTGACCTTCAATGAGGACTTGCAGTCACGGCCCTGGTGGACACCAACTTCAGAGAAAAATTACCTTTTAGGTTAGTTTTTCAATCATATTTCTAGCTTAGGTTGTTGTATTCTTGCAACTTCTGGTACCAATATATATAGCAAATATGAATCTGTAAAGTATGTGCAAAGTTATCGAATATCAATTTGATGTCTTTTCTTGAAGAAAAGCTTATGCAATACTTCTTGCCGGGTATGTTGTTGTATTCATTACAAATAAAATTTAACTTGATATTAAGTTGTTTCTAAACTTGGTTTCCTTGAGTAAATAGTCAATTTAGAGTGATGGGCAGACTTATGGAATGGGTTTGGTCTTGTTTGGATGGATGAATGTGTGGGCTTGTAAATATCCAAATAAATTGGAAACTTACATGATATGGCAATCACTATAGCTAGTAGGGCCCAAATGTTTTTTCTGTGTGGCGTATAACTGACTAAATGCAGTTCCAAATATCATGGTTTGAACATCACATTATAATGTTGTATTGTTCTCCATTGTATATGTGTTAGTTGATTGCTATAATATGCATAGTGGATGGTTGTCTTCTGTTTCAGGGCCATTTGAAGGGATTTCTTATTATCCGAAAGAAATATTGGTAGGTCAATCCTGTTCTTCATGTTTCGAGTTTCAGTAAAAACTGAACTATCTATATGTGGGTCTTTTTTCTCACACACTCCCGCCCTTTATTGCATGGTTTGTCAATTGATGTAGCTCAAAGACAAGGAAGCAAGTTTAAAGAGAGTCATTGAAAAGAAATCCCTACTTCCTCGGATGATCTATCTTTCAATACAAAGTGCTTCAGTAGCAATCAAGGAGCATGCGGAGATCAATGGTTCTTTTACCCCAGACATCACAACGGAGCTAAAATTGTTGCTGGAGCGCTATGCACAATTTTTGAACTTATCTCTCTCTGAAGCAATACAAGTGGTCATGGGTTTCGCTAATGAAGAAAGATCTCCTGTGGTATGTTTGTTGCTACTGTTCAAGTATTTTTTAATACAAAAGCTACATGATTTTTTTTCCTATCAGGAGCTGAATTGACTAACTGTACCATGATATAAAGATATTTCAGAATGGAAAGACATTTTTTATATCAATAATACAGAAAATGATGCCTGTAAACTAGAGGTTGTGGTACAGAAAAAATGAGCTGTACTTAAAATGAATGTGCAGTTTATTATGGTGCTTGCTGTGTGAGGCATTTTCTTAAAGAGTTGTGCAACTGTTTAGGCCGTGTTCAAGTTATTTATTCTGCTTGAAATATCTTATCTTATATGGGTGGTACTTGGAATTTGATCCATCACTTCAAAAAACGTTGGCAGGTTTCTGACTCCAACTTGATTGACTGGTTGAATTTCACGGTATTTTTAAATGCTTGGAGCTTGAGTTCTGATGAATTTGTGAATCCAGATGGAAATGGATGTAGGCCTCGAATTTGGAATATCTTAGATTCTTTGCTGGAAAAATATACTTTAGAGAAGATTAGGTCCATAGGGCCTCAGCTCTGCTCTCCTTGGAGTGGCATTGAACTTCTGATACAGTTAGTTACAGAACCTTTGGCGTGGCATGGACTTGTAATCCAATCTTGTCTGAGATCATGTTTTCCATCTGGTAAAAAGAAAAAGAAAAGTGGATCAGTTTATCAGTCTGGCTCGAATCTGGTTCATGCAATAACAGACTCTGTGGTGCATTTATCACATGTGTTAGAGGACGTTATGAAATGGATTTGTGAATGGATGACAAAACCTGAAGATGAGAATTTGGAAAACATTTTTCATCTTCTTAACAAAGACGGGCTTAATAATGATGGACCGGGGAAGGTCTTTCGCACGTTAGAAACATTTATTTCCTCCGTCAACGACGCCGAATTTGGTGATCACATCTCCCCACCTCTCAAGTCTTGGAGTCCTGCTGATGTTGCCAGGAAAATGATGTCTGGGAAGCTTAATACGCTGATGGAATTTTCAGCAATCTGTGACTCAAAAATGAAGTTCTTACAGTCTATGAAACAGCAGATCGCACAACTATGAAGAATCGTCCATTATCTACTGGCCTGAGCTTTATTTCAGCTTCACAAACGGCTTATCAATTTCAAAACACACATCTTCATTGCCAGGGGTTGAGAAAATGTGCTTCTGTCCTGCTGTTATTTTCAGTGGCTCATCTACAGAATATGCCTTATAGGAAGCTTCTATGGAACAGTCGTCATGGTTTTGTGGTTAGTTTTTGTTCGCTCTAGTTTTTGTTGCTCCTTTTCCTGTAAAATTTTCTGGAGTGTACATTAAAATCACACCACCCACCCCCTTTTTGAGCTGTCGCCGGATTTTTTCAGAAATGTAGTCTGAGCAGAAATTTTGGCAGTGTATCATTGGTTTTAATTTTTTTAATGAAAGTAAAATTTTAAAATATTCTGATGATGATATTTCCATCATTCTCAAGAGTAAAAAATATTACATTTTTATTTGTATTTCACTTTACCTTTTATTTCATTTATATTCCACTCTAAATTTATTTAATTTTGATATTTTCATTAATTCTATAACTGGCCAAGAGTGTGAATGTGGAATTTAAATATTTTTATTTAAGCATATCAGGGCAAAGCTTGACACAATCTTTATTTATAAATTTTCTTAATCTTAGAATTTATTTATTTATTTAATAATATCAATGAAATGGAATTCACATTTTGAAGAGTTGAGAAATGGTTCTTTATGGAAGTATACAGATTATTAAAGCAGGCTTGACTTTTTTTAATAGGATATTTTCTGTGCATGTGATCAATAATTAAATTTCAGTTTGCTTGTAAACAGCTATCTGTCAGTTGTACCAGACTTTATCAGTACCCTATTTTAGTTCTCTTGAAAAATCTCTTCCTGTATTTAAGTTTTTTCGTTAATTCTATAACTAATGATATTTTAGGAAAAGATAAATATATTGTTAGATGTATAAAATACTCGTATGATAAATAAAATATTTAGGAAAAGCTAAACATGTCTGTAAATATATCATGTTGGCTTGTTGTAGTTAAACTTTTGTCTTTCATTTATTATCTCAATTTTAAAAGATAAAAACATTTTTACTCCTTAAAAAACCTGACGAAACAAATTTTACCTTCACAGATCCTTAGTTTCTCGGTAGATCCAATTGAAAGAAACCATTTAACTTCTTCCTACACCCAATCATTTTTAACATGCACCCAACAGAATTTTTTTATTCCGAAAATGTCCTTCATTCCAGAAATTCAAAATTTCATTTCACATAAAAAAATCCATAATACATAAAATTCCACAGAAAAAAATATCCGTCATGTATAACCTATTTATTTAAGGATATTTTCATCTTTTTATACTGAAATTGGTGCATTTATCTGGTGCAGGAAGTAGTTGCCTTAAGAAAATGTTGCAATGGACGTGACCAACGACTTGTATGGGACTTTGTGCATATACCATTTTCCATTGGCAATTACATTAAATCAATCATTTTAGGTAATATTTAGGGTGTGTATAAGTTCAAAAAATTAAACCACATGTTTCACACTTTCTTTTTACATCAAGTTACAAATAAAACCTATTTGAATTAAAAACTATAACAAATTACGTTTTCCTTTTCAAAGTTTTGTTGAGTTCATTTAACCTAAATTCAAGCAGACACTTGTTAATCGATATGGCAAATACATAGGTATTAAGATCTGTGCATCGCACGCACAAATGAAATAAATACTAGAAATTCTTCCTCTATGGTTACAACTTCTGTTTTTTGTTTATAAATTTCAAATGCTTAGAATATAAATTATGTGGAAAAATTGGCGTTGTCCACGATGGTTTTAGGATGCTTTCGTAAGAGGCATAATATTTTTGTGTAGAGTCTATTATAGTTCAAAACTAAAAATGGTAATGTCACTGAATGCCTTTTATGATGCAAGTTTGATTTGGGATGCTGCTTAGTTTCAAAGTTTTTATTGGTTTGTACCTCTTAGAAGTAAATGGCTTATAGATTTGAAGGCTTTTTATTGGTCATCTAATTTTATATTCAACGTTTAACTATATATCCTTTATTTGCCATGATTTTGAAAGTCAGAGACTGACAAAAAAGCACTGTTGATGGACACAGGGCACCTTTCAACGTACCATGCTTCCAACCTATCCAATTATGCTTCCTCCAACCAAACCAGTTTGATACATTTGAAATTAGAAACAATGTTAGCATTCAATAAAAATAATAATTGTGTAACATGTTTTAGTCTCCGAAATTTTGGATAGATATTTTTTTTTATTTTCCAAATTTAAAATTAATTTTTTGATTTAAAGAAAATTTCTATTTTTATTTTTCTGTCCAAGATATCATTAAAGATTTTAATTAAAAAATTAATAATTACAAGTTGTTTATATGTTAATCTAATTTGATCTTTTCGTTGTTATCATAAAACACGAAAAAAATTATTAAATATAAATTAATTTTAAAGATAAAAAAATAATTAGTTGTTATATTGATTAAATTAAATATTATTTTAAAGAATAAAAATTATTGATCTTTAAAGTAGATTTTATTATTGGTAAATAATTTTTAAAATAATTTCTAATTAATTAATAAAATTTTAACTATTAGTTAAAATTAATAGCTAATTAATATTAATTTAAAAGAAATATATTTATTAATAATAGAAATTATTTAGATATCAATAATTTGTTTAGTATTAAAAATAGTATCTAATTTAGTCAATATAATCACTAATTATTTTGTTTTTAAAATTAATTTTTATTTAATAATTTTTTAGTAAATTTATTTTTCTTTGTATGCATTCTCACTAAGATATCTGTGTAAAATATAAAATATTTTTTAATTTATAGAGACTTAAAACCAATCTAATTCAAATTTAAAGGATTATAAACATATTTAAATAAAAAAAATAGAAAAAAATAATATAATAATGAATTTAACTTGTGTACATTGACGGTGTAACAAAAATTACATAGTTAATGAATTAAAAATTATTATTAATATAATTTTCAAAATTACTATTAAAAAAATGGTATGATAGTATTGAGAGTCTGAACCCATTTAGATTGTTGTGGGTATATATTTTGTTTATTACTTATTTTAATAACATTACATACACCATTTACATTGGAAACATGGAAATTATATTTATCCCTACATCATTTTGAAAAATGATATGTGAAATACACGTGCTAGCAAACTAATTAGTGCCTCTATTGATTGATGGTCGAACAAAACTTTTCTGCTTGAAGAAAAGAGTGAAAATGCATATCAATACAGCGTTTAAAAGTTATTAAAATTAGTGATATTATCAGTGTTTTTTATTAGCAGAGATTATAATAAAAACTGTTTTGAGTTAATCTATTTCAGAACTAGAAAGTTGGTAGTTCTAATAAAAAATGTTGTTGAGAGGAGAAAATGGCGGAAGTGTGTTTGAAGGAGTGAAGGTGTTAGTGGCAGTTTCAAATTACCCAAAAGTGGTATGAATCTATAGAACACATTCATACGATATAGATATACAGATTCTTTGAGACGTATAATCTCTAGAATATAAGACACGGAACATATATCTATATATTATATAATTATAAATTATTTAAATTGATAATAAAGATTTATGTTTCTTATTTTTATAAATAAACTAAAAATTTATATAATAATTTTGAAATTTTAGAAAATTAATGTATTTTTCTTTTTTAAAATTGTGTTAGAATCATACTAAAATTATCATGAATTCAATAAATATTTTTTAAATTAGACATTTAATCAATAAATGTCTTATAAGTATTTTACGAGTGTCGTATCCGATACATATGTCCAACATAAACACGCAATTTAAAAAGAGTTTCCATAGCTCATAAATATCACTTGTTTAAATTGTGGCATAAGATGATAGAGACACTTGCTACTTCTATGTTGGAATCAACCACACCAAATGGCAAAGACCACTTCTCATCACTGCTACTTTTGTTTATGTTAAAACAAGTACCGTGTACACTTAAACCGTACAAAAGAAACAGTATTCTTCATAACCACCCAACAAAATCAAAATTCAACCTAAACTTAATTGCACTGTTGTTTGTCTTTCTTCTTAGCTTTTTTTTCCCTACCTTAAGTTATTACCACGTGTCACTGTCAGAGTAAAGAAAATGGAGACTCTCAGGTTTATTTATATGTAGAAAAACTCAATCGTCACCACATTATTTTTTCTTTACAAATTTTTATGAATTAAATTTTATTGAAACTAAGAAAATGTAGTGAGTTTTGTATCTTATTCGATAAACTCCTAGCGCGATTTTATAATTTTCAATTAATCTTAATCAATTGCTACGTGAGAATAATAATATGTTCCTATAATCTGTAATACAAAATTTGCATTCCAAACTCTATTATGCAAAATTATATTTCAAATTATAGAGTTGGAAAGATTTTTGAATCCAAATAATCCAAATCGAAAATGATAAATTAGACTTTATACAAAAAAGATAGATAGGAAGGTGTACGAAGAAAAGTCTTAGGCAGTGGTTTTCTTCGATGAATTTGATCTAGCAAGTTATCATTTTACTAGAAAAATCATGTTTTACCACACTGCTTTTACAGTATAATAGACCCATTCATCATGTTGTAAACTTGCAACTTTTCCTTTATTTCAAAATACCTTCATACTCTTTGAAAATTGCAATGCTACAAAGTACAAAATCAACTTCTGCTTCCTTGGAGATCAATATTAATGCCTCCCCACACCCACAAAAAAAGAGTAAATAACTGACTCTACTTATTTGTAACTCCATGGTTTCGCCCAAATGAATAATGCTTCGGTCAGTAATTAGGGAATGGAAATAGGTGGGGATGGAAATTGAAAATCATTAACCTTCTCTAGCTTAAAAGCAATATGAATGAAGACAGTTACAAGAAAATTATAATTTTCTATTATGCTTGCTCCTAAACACTTAATTATTGAGATTAAAAAGGATAATTCTGTAGCAGTGCAAACCAAATATTGAAAATGTCCTTTCTCTCTTCATATTGGTTCGATCGGGTATAATTATTCTATTTTTATTATCATTTTCCTCAACATAGTTTTATGGCCATACTCAGAAGATTGCTAGTATCTTAACAAGAAATTCCAGAAAACAGATTTATTAACTCAAGATGTATTTCTACTCTTGTGGATCTCTTTACATCTAAATAACACAACCCAGCATTTATTCTACAGTTGATTGCTCTGTGCACCATGTATGTCCTCTACTTTGTTAGACTAATTATGGAATATTAAGTACCTTGTTGACTAAAATAAAATGACTCAACTGAAGTATTTCTCTTTTCAGGCCTTTCCCTATTTATAAGTCTAGAAATTGCGACATTTTAAAACAAATCCCCCTCAGCCAAAGAAACACCATCAAACAAAACCAGAACAATGAAGACTTTCCACCTCCCTGGTAAGTCATGTTGTTCTTGGTTCTTACTAGCCCTGCTTGCTCTCATTGCTTCCCTTGCTTCAGCTACAGAGATACATTTCCATGAATTTGTTGTAAGTGCTGCTTCAATTGTATCATAGACTACATTTCTTCAATATGGTTAGAGGCCGTTAGTAATTATCATTCCATTAATAATTTGAGTGAAATAGGTTCAAGCTAGGTCAGTGAGGAGGCTGTGCAAAACCCAAAACATAATCACTGTCAATGGGCAGTTCCCAGGGCCAACAGTAGAGGCTAGAAACGGGGATTTTATGATAATCAAAGTAGTAAATGCAGCACAGTACAACATCTCCATCCACTGGTAAATAGCATCATCTTTCTTTCACTTTCACATGGAATTCATGCTTAAATATCATACTCTTCAGTCAGAAATTTTCCCCACGCTAATCTTATAATACATTTTTTTTTCTGCCTAATAATACATAGTTGGTCCATCAGTCAATATACTATGCTATTGATACATACTTGGTGCATGTACCAATTTACTGTGCTACTGATGCATAAAATTTATCTTCCTCATAAAGTGATCATGGGTTATGTGCATCAGGCATGGGTTAAGGATGCTGCGAAATCCATGGGCAGATGGTCCGAGTTATGTCACTCAGTGTCCCATCCAACCAGGGGGAAGTTACACATACCGATTTAGAATCAGAGATCAGGAAGGGACACTATGGTGGCATGCTCACACTAGCTTCCTGAGAGCCACGGTTTATGGAGCTTTCATCATCTATCCCAGATTGGGTTCTCCCTATCCCTTCTCTATGCCAAAGCAAGAATTTCCTCTCCTTCTCGGTACATCTCTAAAACTATCTTTCAATTCTTTATTCTGCCCAATTCCCTTGAATAATGAATCTCCTTCCATTGTGAACAAACTTTACCTCACAGCAGAACATTTAAAATGCCAATGAGCTTCTCATTTAGTGTCATGACAGTTTTACTGTGATGATGCCACAGGGGAATGGTTTGATTCGGATATTGTGCTTCTCCAAAGGCAGGCAGACTTTGCAGGATTACCTCCACACCCATCTGTTGCATATACCATTAATGGGCAACCTGGTGATCTTTACAGATGCTCAAGCCAAGGTATGAAATTATTACTCAGTGTGTGCCTGCATTGCTTAATGGTTGAAAAGGATATTAAAATGATTGATAACTTATTTTCAAATGGCAGATTTTCTGAACCTTTAAAGTATATTTTCATTATAATAAAGTCTTAAAAAGGAAAGCATAGTGAATAAGGTGAAGCGCTAAATTTTTAACTACCTTAAAAGCAGATCTATTTTGAGAGAAGTTCCTGAGTCATTGATGTAACGTACATACAATGCAGGAACGGTGCGTGTTCCAGTAGAAGCTGGGGAGTCAATTATGTTGAGAATCATCAGCAGTACACTCAATCAAGAACTTTTCTTCTCCATTGCCAACCACAGCATGACTGTTGTTGGTACAGATGCAACATATACCAAGCCCTTCAGAACCACAGTCCTAATGATAGGACCTGGTCAGACATTCAATGTCCTCGTCACTGCTGATCAACCCCAAGGTCACTACTACATGGCAGCACGTGCCTATGAATCTGCTGTGAATGCTCCATTTGACAATACCACCACCACAGCAATCCTAGAATACAGATCAACTAGACGCCGTAACCAAAACAGACCAAGACCAGTCTTGCCAACTTTGCCTGCCTTCAATGACACTGCCACTTCAACTGCATTTACTGCTAGGATCAGGGGCCTCGCCGGGGTTAAAGTCTTTACGAAAGTTGATGTGAATCTCTATTTCATAGTGGGGTTGGGGTTAATCAATTGCACGGATCCTAATAGTCCCCGGTGTCAAGGACCAAATGGAACCCGCTTCACAGCCAGCATGAACAATATATCATTTGTACTCCCAAAAACCACCTCCTTAATGCAAGCATACTACGAAGGAATACCTGGTGTCTTCACCACAGACTTTCCCCCTATTCCCCCTTTACAATTTGATTATACTGGGAATGTACCAAGGGGGCTATGGACGCCATCTCGGGGAACTAAGCTCTACAAGGTGAAGTATGGCTCAAGGGTGCAAATTGTTCTGCAAGACACGAGCATAGTGACCACTGAAGAACACCCTATGCATGTTCATGGATTCCACTTCTTTGTAGTCGGTTCAGGTTTCGGCAACTTCAACCCAGCAACTGATCCACTCAAGTTCAACCTTGTAGACCCACCAGTGAGAAACACCATTGGAACACCTCCTGGAGGATGGGTGGCTATTCGTTTTGTGGCTGACAATCCAGGTAAAGTATTATACTACTGTAAAAATTTGCTTCTGCAGTTTGTATCAGAATCACATATTAACCTATTCCATGGTTTTCTTTCACTACTACAAATACAGGAATTTGGTTCATCCATTGCCACATAGACTCACATCAGAATTGGGGTTTGGGCATGGCACTTCTGGTAGAAAATGGAGTTGGCCTTTCACAGTCAGTAATACCTCCACCGCCAGATCTACCCCAATGTTAAGGTTAAGAAAGTGTCAGTAGTTAATAAATTTATTGTTGTGTATTACAAGTCCAAGAATTTGCCAAACAGACAGTATGGCTTCCCGCAGTTCCCATACCAGAATTAAATTAAGTTTAATTGAGCTGTATGTTTACGGTATGTTGATTAGATGGCATTGTAACTCTATATAAAGAAAAATAAAATTTAAATGATTTCTTATCATTACTATTACCAATTTAATATTTCAGTGAGAAAACTATATCATTCGGACCACTTGATAGAAAAAATATTTCAGTACCAGAAAACAATTTCATATCCTACAGTGGAAGAATTGTCCACTTATTGCAATGTGCAGATGTACTATTTTGAACAAAGGAGCCTGAGCAACATAAAACAAGGTACATTTAATTTTTAGCAGGTCACCATGAACAAAAATGTGAAGCTCATCCTGACTGTTCCTGGATACCTAATATGCAAGGAAATCATTGGATCTCTGGGATTGTCAAAATCCACAGCATGCATCAACTGTCATGTTTTATAGGGGTTCTTGCATAATAATAAGAAACTAAAGAACTTAACAACAAGCTCTGGGAAGTAAGCTTCCTTGGAGATAGTCTAGTCAAAGACATGCATACAGGCTCACAAACAAAGATGCTCCATATGCAAAATAAAACAGAATAATCCCCGTGACATATTAAAGATGATCAAACTGATAGCTTCAGTTATTGCAACTGTGGACATCAAGGTTACCAAATCAATATTCAATTTGTGAATCACCAAGCTAAAGTTTGAATCACAAGATTCAGAAACAAGGAAAAATTACTTCAAATACATCTTATAAATTGTTCAATGTAATCATTTAAAAGTAGAAATTAAAAAAAAACATCTTATTTGTCATTAGTCTTATAAATCAAAATTATTAACAACGAATGACAAATGAAGTGGTAGAATAATCAAATAAGTTAAGTTTAGAAGCGCTCATTCAACTTTTTTCTTGAGAGTTGGTGAAAGAAGTAAAACAAAAGATGGCAATTTGTTGAATCGTGTGACTTGTATCAATGATACATCTTATGATCCAAGTTGATAGGTAACCAAATCACATCAAATTGTTGGATTTGAATTATGAATCATAAAATTTAATAACTTCGAAGGACATCTTTAGCAAGGTTATATAGATAAATAGGATCCAATAGGGGTCAGAATTTACAGTTTCAGCTAGCACTTGTGACTTAATAACTGAACCACTAGTTTAAAAGGGTAACAAAAGAGTAAAATTGAGCAAAGTGCTTGCTTTCACATAGTGCTGGTAAACACTGATGAATTAGGCTACAAATTTCAAGCAACGAGTATCATTGTGCACATTTTGACATCTATAGGAACAAAAGCGCATACCACATCTCACACAGGTGTAATTGGCAGAAAAACCACAAACGGTACAGAAGTGGCGACGGGAGGTTGAGCTTGGTGGTCCAACTGCAGCTTTCCAATAGGAGGGCACGTGAGGAGGCAATGATTCTAAGTTAGCCTGCAATTGCAGGAGGTAGGTTAACAAAAACAGAAACCACGACCAAAGTAAAACAGGAGAATCACTTGTGTGTATGACCTGCAGTGGATGTAATCACTGACCTCATGTAAGAGCTCAAGGAATGTTCTCGGGGCCCTCCTAGCTTCAAGCGCTTTTGCCTGTCTGGTCTTTCTTTTTGTGCCTTTAGACTGCTTTTTCTGTATGTAAACTGTAAAAAACAAGGAACTAAGTGAATTTTAAATTTTGATAATAATCAAATATCTTTTTAAATCTTCACATAATTTTTATAATAGTTTTTAAAAAAATGAAAATTTCATAAAAGGATCTTTAAAAAATTACACTCCCTGAATTTCAATCAAATTGCAGTCAATACCCAATAAAAAACCCTTTTGATTCAGGAAACTTAACTGTTGGAATTTACACTCATTCAAGCAGTCGGTAGATGAAGACTGCATGGCTCAGATCTTGAATGAATTTTTTTAGTCTGCTTTAGGTGATCTAGACCCAACAGTTACATGTTGCCGATTGCATGAATGCATGTAAAAGTCTGTTAGAAGGAATCCTGGGTCCATTTATAAGATACATATACCCTAAGCCTTAATTAGTTAGATTTGTGGACTCTTCAATTATCATTTATCTCAATCACACGTCCTAGTTTATTAAGGTAGTAGATATGTGACAAAAAGAGAGGTTATAAACTACAATTTGATGCACATGTGTCAAAAAATGACACCCCAAGTTACAAGTTAAAATTAATAAGTAAAAGAAAATTTAGTTCCTTAAATCATTATTCATAGTCACACTAGTCCCTACAATTAATGAAATTAAATAAAAAAGCCTCCCAAATTGTAATCCTTCACTTACTTCATTCCAAAAAGTTACATGCAAACATAAGTAATAATTATTAACATACTTTCAAGCCTTCAAGGACCAAAATGACAGTAAGAGGGGTTAAATTAGGGACTCAAATGTAAGAATTCCAATTTCAGAGGCATCTCTTGAATGTTGTTAAGTCAGACCAGAGGAGTAAAGTTAAACAAATCACAATTTTAAAAACTAAATGGGCCTTTACTCTAAAATTAACACTAACAGAAAAAATAAAATAAAATAGAGTAAAATAGATTTCGTGTCCCTAAAATATATGACTTTTTGATAACAGTCCTTGAAAGTAAGAAAATTCAAAGGAAGCTGCTGAAAATGTAATCTAATAATCACTTCACTACAAAACTCAAAAAGTTGTCTTAAGGAATCATACGAAGTTATGTTCAAGTCTAGGGACTTACGTTTTAATTTTCCTGGTTTCAAGCATTTTACACTTTAACTATAATGATGTTCTGCCTAATAAAATTATGAAACAAAAGAAAAAAACAAAAATAGAGAAGAAACCCTAACATTGATCTTCCTCATCAAGAGAAGCTTCATCATCATCGTTAGTGGCATCTGCGGTTTCAAAACCTGCATTGTCATTCTCCAAAGCATCCAATCGCGCAAGTGCCGCCTGAATTGAATTGTAACAGAAGCGCACTTCTATCAGATTCATCATTCAATTTTCAGTTCATACATGTTTTTTTGAAAAAGTTAAAAAACAGAACGAGAATTGAGCGGAGATAGTTGCCTGAGTGCGGTTATCGGCGCTGGCAAGTGCGGCGACCATTTTGGACGCAACTTTTCGCGTTCGGCTTGACATGCGGCGGACCGAGCTGGCACCGTCGTCCTCCATTTCCAACTCCGTGGAATCAACGACTGAAAGGCGTCACCGAAACAGGGCCTTAACCTTAAGGTGATTTGAGACGAGTGCGAGTGAGCGATTTGGAGCGCTACGTCACCACACACCACCCTTTTTGGAAGTTCTTGCAAGCGATTTTATTTATCAGTTAACTTTTAGTATTATTATCTAATAAGAAAATGAAATATGGTGTATATAAGCTATCATCTATAAAAATATAATGAGATTCTCAATTTTTGTATACTAATTTTTTTAAATACATATATATATATATAATTTTTTTTAAAATATTAAATTATTCTTCAAAAATACGACCAAGACTAATATTCAAAATATTTTTCTCTCTATGATCCAAAAGAAATAAAATTATTATTAACAAATATTTTTATTAATTAAACTATAACAATAATAAAATTGTATAGAACATATCATATATATAATTATTTTAATTTAAAAAAATTATATTTTATTTATTATTTTCTTACTTGTATATTCTTATCAAGACTAAAATGAATTACTAAATATTATATTTTATTTAATTTTCATAAAAAAAAATAAAAATCGAGTTACAACGTGAAATAAATAAATAAAGAGTAACAGAAAGACATAATGAATGTGAATGTGGAAGAAGAAAAAAAATGAAAGAAAGAAAGAAGTTGTTTGGTGAGCCACATATTGTCAGTAGAAAGAAAAAAAAAGCTAAATAATTTATATATATTTATTTATATAATTTTGTTTTACAAGATACTTAGATAAAACAAAACAGTTTTTAAAACAAAACTATAATATCATTATTAAAATTAATTATAAAATTGAATCATTTTTATATATAAAAGATATAATATATTTGTGTTTATTAAAATAAATTATAAATTTATACTTTTAATATAAATATGTTAATAATAATATTTGATTTAATTTTAAATATTAATTTATCTACAATTTGTCCTTTATTGATAGATATCTTAATTATTATATTGGATCCAAATTTTTTAAATTTTTAAGAAAAAAATGTAATTTAATTATTATTATTATTATATGTATTAGTATCTTTTATATATCAAATATAAAAAATAGATAAAAATATTTTCTCTAATCATCTATCAGTTTCAATAAATAATTTTAATAATAATATATTAAATTGTAAAGTGGAAGTAATTTTTTAAATAGTCTTTGTAGCCTATCTAATATTAACCACACTAAAAGTTTTGACTCAGTTTTGATCTTTTCTGAAAGAATGGAATGACAACTTGGTCTATCAGTTTATTTATTTATTTTTATTTTATTATATATATTAAAAAAAGTTTTTAATAAATTAATGATTTTCAAATAATACCATAAATTATTCTTTTAATTCTTTTATTTACTTTTAAATTAAAAAGATAAAGAATCTGTAGGAGTCTGAAAATATTAATTCACTTTAATAAATTAGTCTCGGACTGATTTAGGATTTAGGATTTTTTCTAGGAATTTCACTTCCATGTTTAAGTGTTTTTCCAGTTTTGAATGTAAAATGGGAGAGAGAGAACATTAACCCATAACTAAATAAAAAAATGAGTTTTTTTTTTTCTTTTTCTATTTGGCATATTACTTACCTGTGATGATGAAGTAAGAGATGCAAAGTTAGCTCTATACAAAACCTGCTACATTATCTATCTTTTTCTAAAGAAAACTAGGATTTTGTCTTCATCTAAATGCTATTCCTTCTTGATATTCACACATAATTAGGTTAATTTGGCTATCTATTAGTGGTGAATCCTAATTTTAGCCTCTTAAGATTTGTTGTTGAACAACTAAAACAGAAGCTGAGCCAAAAAAATCTGGGGATGAAACATAGTCTCCTATGAGTCCCAACTCTTCA
>Ga0123342_1000174_pt1 | contig 85223 bp, 35 predicted proteins | sample Turbeawhitnodule_FD_89960 | JGI IMG/M metagenome (GOLD analysis project Ga0123342, IMG submission 89960) | Root nodule microbial communities of legume samples collected from Mexico - Turtle bean Mexico white nodule | ecosystem: Host-associated > Plants > Roots > Nodule | place: Mexico: Nepantla...
AAAAAAAAATTTTTAAAAAAAAATATATATATATATATATATATATATATATATATATATATAACGTGGACAAAGTCGTGCCAAGTTGACACAACTTTAGGGGTTGACGTGGCAGAAGTCGTGCCAACTTGGCACGACTTCAGGCTTACGTGACAAAGTCGTGACAACTTGGCACGACTTATGCATATAAAATCATGCCAAGTTAGCACGACTTGTTCGTATTTGTAATTTTTTTGAAAACGACCCTATTTTGGTGAAAAAAAAAAAACCCCATAATGATCATAAAACCGATCAACTCAATCATTCACATGAACCATTTACAATTTTCTAACCTAAAGTTATGGAACATGAAAATGTTTGAGTTTAAAGACATGAAGATAAACAACTGGGTTATTCACTAAACGATTCAATTTATACTAATATATAAAATGAATACCAATTAATATACTAAATACTATTAACACTCATAAAAATATTTAAAATATTATCAATATTAATTAAAATATTAACAATATTATTAAAATATTAACAATATTATTAAAATATTATTAATATTAATAAAAATATTAATAATATAAAATTTGCATTAATAATACTAAAAAATATTAATAATATTAAAAATGACATTGATAGTGATATAGATAATAATATTAATAAAAAAATTTATAATAATATTAATAGTGCTAAAAATATTAATAATAATACTATTAACACTCATAAAAATATTTAAAGTATAATTAATATTAATTACAATATTGTTAATATTAATAAAAATATTAATATTAATAATAATATTAACAATTATTAATGTTATTAGTAATACCCACTAATTTATATACGTAGATAAATTTATCTTAAATATCTATTAATAGATAATACTCACGGATATATATGTAGATAATACATACATCTGTGTGTAGGTAAATTTGTCCACGATGTATATCCATAAATAATATTAATACCAATAATATTAATAGTAATAACATCAAAAACATATTAATAATAATATTAATAACATTAAAAATAATATTAATAATGTTATTAGTAACACTAATAAAAATATTAAGAATATTATTAATATTAATTACATTATTAATAGTATTAATAAATATACCATTACAAAGAATTGGAGAATCAGGTTATTGAACATATGTATTTTCTAATGTAGCAATTGGGTTTGTTTACTTTAGAGTAGGGGTGGTCATGGATTGGATTTTTCAAAATCCAATCTAGATCTGATCCAAATCCAAATCCAAATAAATGGATTGGATTTAAAATCCATATCCATTTAAACTAGATCAAATTTATTTGGATTTTTCTTAAATCCATTTAAAGTGGATTAAATCCACTTTCTTAATTAGATTAAATCCACTTTGTCAAATACATCAAATCCATTTTGATATGGACACAAACTAACTTGGCTCGAACTGGACCTAATCCGACTCAACTTGGACGCGGATCGACGCAGACCAACTCGGTTCAACATCGACCCGGGCCCGGACCACTCAACATCCTGAGCCCGGACCACTCGACATCAGCTCGGTCTCGAACGAATCGACATCGGCCCGGGCCCAGACAACCCAAAATCGACCCGAGCCCGGACGACTCAACATCGACTCAAGCCTGGACGACACGACATCATCCTGGGCCCGGACGACTCGACATCGGCCAAGGCCTGGACGACTCGACATCGACCGGGACCTCTTGGTTCGACATTGGCCCGAGCCCAGACGACAAGACATCAGGCCCGGGACCAGACAACTCGACATCAACCCGGGCTCGTACGACTCAACATCGGTACAGGCCCGTACGACTTAACATCGGCCCGGGCCCGTACGACTCGACATCGACCCAGGCCGTACGACTCAACATCAGTCCGACCCCGTACGAATCAACATCAATCCGGCACCGTACAACTCGACATCGGCCCGGGCCCGTACGACTTGACATCAACTCGGGCTCGTACGACTCGGGCCCGTACGAATCAAGATCGGCCCGGGCCCGTACGACTCGAGATCGGCCCGGACCCGTACTAATTAACATTGGCTCGGGCCCGTACGAATCGAGATTGGCCAGGGCCCGTACGACTCGAGATTGGCCTGGGCCCGTATGACTTGACATTGGTACAAGCCCGTACGACTCGACATCGACCCGGGCTCGTAAAATTCGACATCGACCCAGGCCCGTAAAATTCGACATCGACCCAGGCCCGTAAGACTCGACATCGGCCCAGGCCCGTAAGACTCGACATCGGCCTGAGCCCGTACGACTAACATCGGCCCGGTCCCGTACGACTCGAGATCTGCCTGGGCCCGTAGGACTCGAGATCGGCCCGGGCCCATACGACTCGAGATCGACCTGGGCCCGAACGACTCAAGATCGGTCTGGGGCCGTACGACTCGAGATCAACCCGAGCCCATACGACTCTAGATTGGTCCGGGCCCTTACGACTCGACATCAGCCCGGGCCCGTACGACTCAACATCGACCTGTGTCTGCTCAGAATGACATCGTTTCGAGCCCGCTCGACTCAACATCGAATTGGGCCCGCTCGGCTCAACATCACTTTAGGTCCGTGACAACGGCCCGAGGCCGCTCAAGATCGGCCTGGGCCCTAGCCCGCTCGACTCAACATTAGCCCGGGCCCGCTCGAGTCGACATCGACCCGGACCCGCTCGGCGCAATATCGACCTTGGCCCGCTCAGCTCGAAATCGGCCTCGGCCCGGACGACTCGACTTCGACCCAGACGATTCGACTTCGGCCCAGGCCCGGACACTCGACAACGTCCCGGGCCCGAATGACTCAACATCGGTTCGAGCTTACTTTGCTCGATATCGGCCTGGATTGTCTTGGGTCAACTTGGATTGGGTCGAGTCAAAACCCAACCCAAAATGCAATTTGGATAATCCAAAAATGTATCCAATCCATATCTAATCCATATCCAATTAAATGGATTGGATTTAAAAAATATGGATTTGGATTTAAGATAAATCCATTTAAATGGATTAAAAATAATATGGATTTGGATCGTTATGGATTGGATTTTGTAATTTGGATTTTTTGTCCACCCTTACTTTAGACTATCATGCCAAGATTGGAAATGTGGTGTTGAATATTATTGGGTGAACATTAAAAATTGTAGCAAATGCAGTATAACTTTTGTTGATAGATTGGTTGTTTTTTTAATGTGTATGGTTTTCTCACTCTTTTTCATGATAAATTGTGTTTTAATATAGGTTATTGCATTAGAGTCACAATTTGGTGAACAAAATAAAATATATGAAGAAAGTGAAAAAGATATGAAGAATGTGGAAAAATATTTGAGACAATGATGGATTTTTCTTTCAAAATTATCAAGGTCAATTGCCTCCTAGGTTGACTATGTTCAATCCTTCATCGATAATATTTTTCAAGGTTAAACTTGTTTTATTTTTCGGATTTGCATTTCTAGTTATGATACATGTTTATATTGTAGGTTTCTGATCAAGGAAGTGTGCCAACGAATTCTGGACATCAAGAGGAGCATATGTGATTGTTGAAGAATTTAGTATAATTATGGAAATGATTTTTGACCTATTTTGTGCTTTGTGAGCAATACGCTTTGTTTTCATTTGTAGTACTTTTATAATACTATTCGTTTTATATTACTTCCTCATAATTTTTTAACTCATATTTTGTGTTTAATTTGAATTTCAATGTGTTACTTCGGTATATTTTTATAAATATTTTGATATATCTTATCAATTGATGAATGTTAAATCCATTTTTTTTTATTTATTGAAAATTACTTTAAAAAACATAGATAAATAAATAAAATAGATGTAAATAATTGTGATTTAAAAAAACACATGAATGTCTAATACTATGTTTAGATCCAACGAGAGAAAGTTATGAGGTGAGAATTGCGCTGAAAGTTCGTAAGTCAAGAAATAAAATAATAATAATAGAATGTAGAAAAAGAGACAAAATACTTTAATTGCGAGAAATTGCGAAGATTTTGATTAATATATATATATATATATATATATTATCAACATAAATAATAATAATTATTATTAAAATATTAATAAATATATAAAATGATAATTAAAATAAAAATATTAATAATAAATTTATGAAATAACAACTATAATTAAAAAATTATAAATAATAATTAATATTGATAAGAATAAATAATATTAAAATTAAAATTAATTTATAATATATATTTTATAATTATTAAAAATTTACATAATACTATTAAAATGTCAAAATTTTCATACAACTATCACATCATTCACAAAATTCAATAAACTTTCCTCACAAATCTACTCTAATATACCTACAATCCAAACAACCTCACTTTCCTCTCAAATCACTCCAAATCCACTCCCTCAAATCTCCTCCCCAATCCAAACACACCCTAAATGATAAATGAATACAAAAAAACCCAAATTTTCATAGTTTTGAAACCTATGTTATTTTTTTTATAGAGGTTTTGGAACCTATGGTATTTTACGGAGGTTCTAAAACATTTTATGGAGGTTTTGTAACCCATGGAGGTTTTGTAACCCATGATATTGTATGGAAGTTCTGAAACCAGTGATATTTTACGGAAAGTTCTGAAACTAGTGATATTTTACGGGAAGTTCTGAAACTAGTGATATTTTACGGAAAGTTCTGAAACTAGTGATATTTTACGAAAGTTTAGAAACTTGTGATATTTTATGGAAGTTTTGAAACTTGTGGTGGTATTTTACGGAGGTTTTGAAATTTGTGGTATTTTATAGAGGTTATAAAACATGTGGTATTTACGGAGGTCTTGAAACCCATGACGTTTTTAGGAGATTCTTAAACCCATGGTATTCTATGAAGGCTTTGAAACCCATGATATTTAACAAGGATTCTTTTCGGGAAATACATTTCCCCGTTTTTCGGAGAATATATTCCTCCGTTTTTCAGGGAATATATTCCTCCGTTTTTCGGGGAATACATTCCTCCGTAGATGGTTTAGCGAGGGAAACTACAATTCTAAATAAATGACTTATGGAGATTTTAACCCTAAATAATGTAAAATAAATCACGTTAAAAACATTTTTTCTTATAATGTACTAATATTAATAATATTAAAAATAATATTAACAATATAAATAATAATTTATATGTAATGCTTAATTTATCTATAGATCTATGCGTAAGCTTCATATATAATATTGAATTTATTTCCTAATACGTAGATCATATTTCATAAATAAATCTGAATGTGTTTTTAGAATAGATGAATTGTCTTAGCTACTCTCCAAACCCCATTTGCTTTACTAACTATTTTGTACATTCAATGTTATACATGTAGCATGAAGTTAAATTAAAATCAAGGATATGGACTAATTCCAACAATTAATTAAAGATAATACTGTGTTGAGGTTTTTCATAGAATGAAATAGAAAGAGATAGGGAGGGAGAAGAAGAGAAAGACAATGAGATATGTTTATGTGTTATTAATGGAGAAGAAAGAAGAACAAAAATAGAGTTGTTCTAGGGTTTAGGGTTTGCAGCAACATTTGTTTGAAACACAGGAACCACCACCAGGATAAGGAACACTTAAGCAGAATTTGTTACAAGCATTCTTGTCTGGACAATGCCCCTCAGTCATGGAGCAAAACAACCATGCTTCATCATCACTTTCCCCATTCTTCTCACTAATTTCCCTAGCTGAAGAACACACAACCAAACCAATGCATAACATTCCCACCAAAACCATCTTTAGATTCATCATATTCAAACTCATTCTGCTACACTCTCTTCTTTTCTTTTCTCTTCTTTTCTATCTGATAAAACAAAGCAATGATGAATTACCAACCCTCTTCCACCCTATTTAAACACCACACATAGGGCAACACTATTTTCTAACTTCAAAGTGTTCCTTCTTGTTTTGTAGTTTATTAACCCTATTTAATAATATTGTTTTGTAGTTTATTCTTCTTATTTAATGAAATGTGGAAACTGTTTGATTTTTCTTAGTGTTAACAACAAGGTGTCAAATTATTTACATTAAATTAATAATAAATTATTGATAATTTTTAATTATTGATAAATTAATTAGAGTCAACATTAATATTTGTAATGTTATAATATGTTTGACTGTAACAATTTTAATAAAAACAAATCCGTTTACGCAAAATCAAAGAAATCATTAAATACAATTATTAAAGAGTTGAATGAATAAAGTAAAAAATATGTTTGAGGTTATAGATCTTCAACTATGAAGTTCGAGAATTGTTATGGTGGGAAAACGTTACTTTTTATTTTATTTTGCTCATTCTTGAATATTGTATTTTTTTTAGTATATATAAATATGTTATTTTTAGTTTTAGTTTTACAAAATATACAATATTTTATCATAATTTTTTTATCAGTAAAAAATAAATTAATTAAATGGAATATTTCACTGCTGTTTCGACTCTTTTACAAATTCTGAATGATTTCGTTATCATAAATAACGTATTTTTATTTCAATATTTATAAATATATAATTATTTCTATTTTAATCCTATATATCATACTTTTGATGAGGCTAGAAATATTATAAGTTGACAATTTTACTTACTATAGGAATTATAAAAGAAAAATGTATTCAGAATGAGATAAACCAAACATAAAACAAAATAGGATAAAAAACTATTATCGGGCTAAGGAGTTAATTAAACTTAATAATATTTATATTAATATATAAAATGAATACCAATTAATATACAAAATATCTCTTAAAAATTATTTTTTATATTGTATCATTTGATGTGACTTTGACTTTGTAAAAAATAGTTATTATGAAATCCTTCGTCCAGCTTGATTGTTTTTTGGGCTTTTATATGCATAGGGCTTTGTGTAACAATATGTTTAATTTAAGGCACTTTCTTTCTGCACCCCTACATTTTTCTACCTGCACCTCCACAATTTTGTAAATTCCGAAACTGATCCCCACAATTTCGGGATTTAGGAATGTGCTACGGATTCATCAATCCGGAAGTGAATCATGTTGCATTTCGGATGAGGGGGTGTTTTGGAAGCAAAGTTGCATAAATTATTGATTTTCGGATTGCTGAATCCGGAAGCTTAATTTCTATTATGGATTGGTGGATCCAGAATGATTTTTTTCAATTATGGATTTCTGAATCCGGAATGCATATTTTGAATTACGGATTGACGGATCCAGAATGGTTTTTCCAATTATGGATGTTTTGCATTTTTTTATTTTGGATTAACACTATCATTCATACTACCGGAAGCATCAATCCGGGAGAATACCAGATGCGCCAATCCAGGAGAATACCGGATGCGCCAATCCGAAAATTTACCAGAAGCGCCAATCCAAAAATTTACCCAATTTCATAACCTTGTGGGGTGCAGGAAGAAAAAACCTTGTGGGGTGCAGGAAGAAAAATGTAGGAGTGCAGGAAGAAACTGCCTTAATTTAATTCAATTTCGGTGCTTCCTATACAACATTAATTCCAGGTAAAATAGTTGTTTAAAAAATTCATGAATTTCTTCGAAAAATGATTTTATGTTAAATATAAGAACTTATTAGTAAATCATGTTAAAATATAATTAATCATACTAACATACTTAGTTACGATAATTGGCACACTTTCACGCACAAAAATTTATTATCTTTTTCTATAATTGGTTATTATAAATAAGACACTCAATTACTTTAAAATATAAATAATTCTTTGACTATTGTTAAAAAATATCACTTGCATGAATATTTCACTATTCTTAAAAATTATTACTTGATTTATAACAGTCTCATTGAAAATACTCGTGTAAAAATTGAAAATATTGAGAGTAGAAATATTCGTAAAAAGTAAATATTGAGAGTAGAAATGAATTTTTTTTTATCACTATGGTTTTTCTACACCATTGTTGTAAATTTTAAAGATTTAATGGCTGCATATTATTTTAATTTGAATTATTGAGTATTTTAATAATATAACATATTATTTTTAATTTGAATTGGATTATTATTATCCGTTGTTCTTATACAAACAAGTGTCAAATTATTTCAAAATGCAATAACTTATATTTATATAGCAATTATCATGATAAAAAGCTTAAAATTAAACATTTGTTAAGAGTATCTCAATTTCAGGATGGTACTCTGGTTCATCAAATTAAGATTTTAGTTTTAAAAGATCTTTTGTTCAACATGACATAAAAAGTGAGTTTTACAAGACCATAAAACTTAAAAAAAATCTAAAAAAATGTAATCAAATAATGAAACACATAAATTAAATTAAAATATGATAGAATGACTTTTTTTTTTATGTTTTTACTTTGATCTTGGTATAAATTTGGATTCGTTGAACTACATATGAAGTGATTCATATTTATTTACTTTATTATTGATAAAAAAAAATTATGAAAAGTTAATAATTAAAAAAAAATATTAGAAACATAAAATAGTATAAAAAAGTAATTTTATTTGAAAGATGGAACATTGAAGTAACATGAAAATTGCAATTGAGAGAAGATGAAACATTTAACATGGGTGAGTGCAAACACATTCTTGTTTGGGATTGCATACACCACTTGCTAAGAATCCATATTTCTTGCGACAATCATTTAAACATTTGTTATTGTCTTGACATTTGTTGAATAGTATATCTGTGCAAGGCGTAAACAACGTTCTCTCAACCCTTGTTCCCTCTACCATTTTCAATGATCCTTCATTTTCTACACAACACAAATCATATTTAACCATCAATTTAAATCAAAGAAATCATAAATCATGCATAAATTAGTGAGGAGAGAATCTATAAATTGGAAGCAAAACTTACCAATGCTAATTGAAAGAACCAACATCACCATCAAAATTGAAGTGAAAGCCTTCATCTTAATCTTAGTTTGATTTCAGAGCAATTTGATTCTCTTTTGCTCCATATCATACCATATATATATTATAAGAATATACCATTTTTTTAATTTGATTCTCTTTTGCTCCATATCATACCATATATATAGTATAAGGATGTTTGGTAAAAAAAATAATTTATTAATGTATGATATAGTTAGTGCACATTTAACTCTTCTATACGTTAACTTTGACTTCTTTATATTCTTTTCAATACTACTATAAAATCATTAATTAAAAATCAATTTTAAGTAAAAAATAATATATTCTTTTTAACATTATTAGAAAATAATTAATTAGAAATCAGTTTTAGAAGAAAAAATAATTAGTTGTTATATTGATTAAATTATATATTATTTAAATTCTAAAGTTGGTAACTAATATTTTGGTAGTTAATTAGATACCAATTTAAAAATTATTTATCAATAATATAATCTAATTTAGATGCCAATAATTCTTCTAGTATCTACAAGAGTATATAATTTTTTCAATATAACAACTAATTTTTTTTGTCTTTAAAATTAATTGACTTCTAATTAATAATTTTTTTTATTGTAGTGCAATAACTATTTTTATTTAAGATTTATCATTTTTTATTATTTGTCTCATTTAGGTCATTTAATAAACTTTTAATGCAAAATAGTTAATAATTATAATCTTAATAGTTAATTATATATCAATTTAAAAATTACTATATAGTTTTTTATTAATAATAAAAATTAATTTTAAATATAAATATTTGTTATTTTATAAAATAATATTTAATTTATTCAATGTAATAAGAAAATAAAATTTAAATAAAATAATATTTTTAACCAACCAAATTTTATAAATTATGGATGTAGTATTTTACTGTTATTGTGAGAAACAATAAAAGAGAAAGAAAAAAAAATGTCATCTATTCTCTCCCAATTATAAAAATGTCTCTCCCAATTTCTCTTCTCTCTTCATTTTCTCTTTCATACCTCGTCTATTTAAAAAATTGATTATGTCATAATGTAAATGAGAAGTCAGATACATTTTTACTAGATTAGATTTTTCTTTCAGTAGTACTCTGGATGTGGATGAGATATGGTCCCAAGTTTCAATTTCTCTTGGAGGGATGTTATTTGATAAAATTGTTTGATTTTATGTTGTGTAAATATGTATAAATATTGATAGTTTGGAAGTTAAATATTGTTTTTGATGTTGGAAAGGTTCTTGAATGTTATGTGATGGTATGATGTGTATTACATATGAATGATGAAAATTGTATGAAATTGATGTCATACATTTGGAATGATGTGGGAGTTGTTGTTTGATGGTACATTAAGTATGAAAAGTCTGTGTTTAATAGAGATCATCTAGTTTCAAATGATCTAAGTCATATAAACTAAGATATCAGGTAGTCTGATGAGGGAGTTTATACACACCGAGTCTCGCGGTAGAAACTCGGTATTGGATGTTTCCTGATCCTTAATGTATGAGTTAGATGTTAGTAACTGGTAGGGCATACTTAATGAGTCTTCCGAAAGACGATGAATTTATGTGTAGTCAGTGTGATTAAAATGAAATCAAAGTGCTATTAGAAATTCAATGATTGTGATTGAAAATAGATCCATGTGTGGTTTATATGAATGTTGAAATTGGTATTAAAATTTTATATGACAACCTTTAAAGAAATGTTTATAAATGATTAGTTTGGTTGGTTCTTTTTGCATGAATAAATATGTTATGAAATTTATTTTCATTAGTTTATCCTTGTTTTCTTGTTATGTTGTGAATTGCGAGGACTGTACGTACATGAGCATATGATCATATCGAAAGGTCTGAAAGGCTTTAGGATGTAGTTTTGAACCTTATATGTATTTTTATAAGCTCTAATCACCTGTTAAGAATGTTTTGAAAAAGTCCAATCTTATATAAAATTATAGTTTATATGTATTTTTGAGATATTATTGTTATTTTGAATTATAATAATAGAGTATTCATTCAGTTACATAAATTAAGTCAAACATAACGTAATCCCATCTAATATCTTAGAGGTTAGATTAAGTTCCGTAAATTGAAACAGAAATCCAATCAAACTAAAATTGTAAAATAATATTAATATTAATAATGAATATTAATAGTAATATAATTATTATTTAACTTAATTTTATTAATTTATTAATTAAATATACTATAATAAAATCATTAAATATTAATTAATTTATAGATAAAAATAATTACTTATTATATCATTAAGTTAGCTATATATAATTGTATAAATTAAAAATTATTGATATATAAAATAATTTGTATTATTAATAAAAAAATTATAAAATAATTTTTAAATTAATATTAAGGTTTTAACTACTAGCTCTTTTAGATTTTAAAATTGTGACTAATTTTAATTCTTGAGTAATTAATAATTAAAAGGTTAATAACTAGTATTAATGTTAGATAAAAATTTAAGAATTACTTTATATTTTTTATTAATAATAATAAATATTTTAGATGTACATAAATTTTTAATTTATAAATAATATTTAATTTAATTAATATAATAATTAATTATTTTTATCTTTAAATTAATTGATATTTAATTATTTTTTTACTGATGTATACTTTTAAAATATCAAATTATTCCAATTCTTTAAGTATTAAAATAATATATTTTATTTTTTAACTCTTTAGAAAAATTTAACTTTTAACCAGTCTATAATCTCTCTCTTTTGCAATTCGTAAGTTTTCGATCCACTTGCAACTAACAATTTTCAATTTATAATATTTTAGATTTTTCCATATTCAATAATTATATGACTGTGTTTGAAATAAAAAAAACTAAATTAATTATGAATTAGTAATCAAATTAATTATTTTATTTATATTTTCGTATCTCACGACTTATTTCATAGTTTATTCTATATGTTTGTGTATGAATTTAGACGATTATACTTTGTATATTAACATACAGGCTAAGGAGCAAGATTTGAAAAAAAATATAGAAATGATAATTTTTTTATTTCATTTTTTGTAAATAGGTGAATTATATTAAGTGAATTAATAAAGTTCATATCTGATTTGATGTTATTTTACGGGTGTTACAATTATTAAATGAAGATTAGAAAAAATTAAGATCTATATAGATGGATGAATTGTTTTACGTACTCTCCAAAATCCCATTTGCTTTAAATAATTATTCTATATGACTTTAATCGTATTGTTTTTATAATTTTTATAAGGATTAAACAACTTTTAAACTGTTATAAATATAATCTTGAAGTTCAATTAAAATTAGGGATATGGACTAATTCGAACAATTACTTAAACATAATATTATGATAAGTTTTTCATAAAATGAAATGAAAGAGATAAAGAAAAAGAAAAAGAGAAAGATAATGAGATAATAAGAGTAATTAAACATAATGAGATATGTTTATGTGTTATTAATGGAAGAAGAAGAAGAAAAGGATTTGTTCTAGGGTTTGCAGCAACATTTGTTTGAAACACATGAACCACCACCAGGATAGGGGGCACTTAAGCAGTATTTGTTACAAGCATTGTTATCTGGACAATTCCCATGGCTGATGGAGCAATACAACCATGCTTCATCACTTTCCCCATTCTTCTCAACAATTTCCCTACCTGATGAACACATAAACAAACCAATGCATATCATTCCCAACAAAACTATCTTTGCATTCATCATTTTCAAACCCATTCTGCTACTATCTTCTTTTCTTGTCAAACTATCTGATAAAACAAAAGAATGATGGATTACCAACACTCTTCCACCCTATTTAAGGACCAGAGATAGGGTTGCTTTCATCTTGTCTATTCTTAGAATTTTTTATGAATAGGTATAGTTTACCAAAGTGGACTTTAAAGCATAAGTCAACCCCATAAAACCGGCTCATAGGATTGAGGTTTGCACCCACTTATATACAATGAAAGACTCTAGTCGATGTGGGATCTCCAACACACCCCCTCACGTCGAGACTGCCAACTCGTGCGTGAGACTATATATTATGGGTGGTCCGATAGCGATCCGATAGCGGGTGGCACGATAAGTCCAACAAATACTCGCTAGGATATGTTCAAAATGGCTTTGATACCATATTACAAAGTGGACTTTAAGCCTAACTCAACCCCATAAAACCGGCTCATAGGGTTGAGGTTTGCACCCACTTATATACAATGAGAGGCTCTAATCTCTTGTCGATGTGAGATCTCCAACATGATTATTGTTACTTGAAGTGTCAGTTTAGCTGAGATCTTAAGTTGTATAATAATATTTAACATGAAAACTTTTATTTTAAAAAAAAGATAGGACAATTAATGGAAGGCATCATTCAACACTATTTCTTAATTTTTCATTGCAGTCTTTAATAATTGTATTAATGTTCACTTTCATTTTCTCTGGAAATGATTTTTTTATATTAAGAATGTTTAACGTTATTGTTTATTTAATAAAAAATATTAATTATTTCTTTCTCATATACACTAAAAAATATTTTGAAAACTAATTAATTAATCTCTAAAATAATAAATTTAGTTATTAATTTAATTTAAGACTAACTTAAAATAAAATTAATTATTAATTTAATTACTAATTTATAATTTAAAGTAATAAGTAACTAAAGTATATAATATTAGATATCCCTTTAAAAACACTTTTAATTTTTTCTTTTAAATTAAAGTTAATATTAAATATTTTTTAATGTTATAATATGTTTGACTGCAATACTTTTAATATTATAATATTTTTAATAAAAAAAACATTTACACAAATCAAATCATCATTAAATACAATTATTAAAGAATGGAATGAATAAAGTAAATATATGTTTGAGATTTTAGATCTTCACTTCGAAGTTCGAGAATTGTTATGGTGGGAAAATGTTACCGTCTTTTTTATTTTGCTCATTCGTGAATATTGTATTTTTTTAGTATATATAAATATGTTACTTTTAGTTTCATTTTACAGAATATACCATTTTTTTCTTTTCGTCACCATAAATAAAGTATTTTTTATTTCAATATTTATAAATATATAATTTTTTATTTTAATCCTACCATATGTTTATATAACATTTTGATGATGCTCTAAATATTAAGTTGACGATAGGAATTATGGAAAAAAACGTATTCAGAATGAGATAAACCAAACATAAAACAAAATAGGATAAAAAACTGACTAGAGAGTTAATTAAACATAAAATATAATATTATTTATCTATAACTTTTTTTTTGGTATACATTTGTAACGCAAGTTAAAAGAAACGGTACTAGATCCGTTATCCTTTCTCGCTCCCACCTCTCTTTTTCTTTTTCTTTTTTCTTCAATTTTTCTCTTATATTTCATCTATTCCAAAATTTGATCATCGAAGAATCAGGTACATCTTTACTCCATCAAATTTTTAAACAGAATAAATTCATTTTTACTCTAAAGAGTTAGGTACATCTCTATTCTATTAGATTTTCAAACATAATACGTTCATTCTTGCTAACTTACTCTTAATACTCAGAGTTCGATTCATTTCTACCGATCAGATTTTTAAATAGAGTAAGTTTTTTTTAAATCTAAAAATCATTTATTTTCTGTTTTTTCTTATAATTTAATCATCAATATTGATGGGGACAGTTGCCCCTCAACTTACTTTTTTATATGTTAAATTTTTGTGATATTTGGATAACTTACTTCAAATTTTGGTTATATTTTAGAGCAATGTCCTTACTTGAACAGAATATCATCAGGATAAGAAATTACATAGAAGAGAAATTAACTTTAATTTTTAATAATACTTTAGGCTAAAAGAATATGGATGTGAAGGGGACTTGATCCCAATATTTAATTTATCTTGCAGGAATGTTGTTGGTTTATATATTGTATTGTTTGTTTCTATATTATTTAAACTTGTAGAAATATTACATTTTGATAATTTAATATTTAAATGTTATTTTTGTATGTTAAATAGACTTTTGAAGGTTGTGGATTCCATTGTGAATGATATTGTATATTGAAATTTATATGGAATTAAAGTCATACATTTGAGATAATGTATGGACTGGAATAATGTATAAAATGATATTTATTCAATTTATTCAATTGCATTTGTCTATTTAGTATGATGTTCATAACAAAAAATAATGATGGAGCATATTATTAAATTTTAAAGGAGGAGCGTTTTATTAAAAGTTGAAAAACAAACTCTAATGATTATTAATTTCATTTTGCATATATTTAACAAATCTCTATATTTCTACTTCAAATTCTTTTAATTAATTTTTCGTAATACCTCGAAATCATTTGTTAATGCAAAACCTACTTTATTTTACTTTAAAGGATATAGCTTAAATTAAATGGAAAATAAAATGATTTAAAAAAATATTATACACAAGTTTAAAATAATACACTTTTCATTATTATAAAATTTTATTTTTCTAAAATTTCGAACTCTACATGATCCAAGTTTATTAACAATGACATCATTTGAAAAAATAATTAAGAATATATCAATATAAATAAATTAAATTAGGAAATATTTATCTTTCAAACTAAATCACTTAAATATGAGAACATAAAAATGTTAATATAATTGATATAAAATCAATTTATAATATATATATATATATATATATATATATATATATATATATATATATATAAATGGGTATGAACTTGACTTCTAAAGTTCAGTTAAGTTTAAAAATGTATTTTTTAAAATGTTAAAGTCATTTAAAATTTATGTTAGTTTGAATATAAGAAAAATAAATAAATTTGAATGAAAAGTTAGATGAAAGTTTGAAGAAGATATGATTGACGAGACTAATAAAAAAAATATATAAATTTTTTATTTAAAATATGATAATAATTATAAGAAATAGAAGAAAAAATGACAATAATTATAAGAATTAGAAGAAAAAAATATTAAAAAGAATTATTACAATTTTAGAATTGAATATTTCAGTTATGAGTCCACCATAGTTACAAAGTCATACAATATATTTATCAGAAGATATTAAAATATATAATAAATAATTTTTATTTTATCCATTAATTATACGTAAGAATAAAGTGATATATTTTGTATATACTAAAAAAATTCACATTGAATTGGAGATATAATATAATATAGTTAATACAATTAAAATGGCAAAGTGTTCTTACAATTCTTTAACAAATGTAACAAAATCCATGCCCCATAACACTTTCATATTTATTTACTTGTTAAAAGTTAGTAAATTAGATGTATTTTGATTATTAACATTTAATAAAACTAATTCATTTATACAAAGAATAAAATAAATATTATTTGGATGAACAGAAATCAAATTGGATCATAATCTAATTATCCTCTTTCCGTGTTGGGAGTTGAATTTATGGCTGCAGTTCAAAGTTCTTTCAGTAGATTTTGTTGAAAGGTTCAAGAACATGAATGTTGATGTTGAAAATTTAACAGTGCATACTTCATTTCTCTGTAGTCAAGGTAAAGTTTCCTTGTGTAACTTTTGTCTTGTTTGAATTGTATGATTTTGATTGTGAGTTTGTTCTTATGTTGTGTGTTGCTTTTAGGGTTTAGGATTTTGATGGGGTGAAGTTGGTGATTGTGAAGTGACTCAATCAAAGGACTCATGGCAGCAGAGTTGATAGGTGGGGCATTTCTCTCAGCAGCCCTTCAAGTGACTTTTGATAGGTTGGCTTCAAGGGATGTCAAAGACTACTTCCATGGAAGGAAACTCAAGGATAAGATGCTCATAAAGCTAGGTACTGTGCTGAATTCCATTAACCAAGTGCTGGAGGATGCAGAGGAAAGGCAGTACAAAACCCCAAATGTGATGAAGTGGCTTGATCAGCTTAAAGAGGCTATATATGAAGCAGAATTGCTGTTAGATGAGGTTGCCAACGAGGCATCGCGACAGAAGCTGGAAGCTGAATTTGATCCTGCTACTAGCAAGGTGCGAGGTTTTTTCAGGGCTTTTGTTAATCCATTTGACAGAGAAATTGCATCTAGGGTCGAAGAACTACTAGAGAACATACAATTTCTTGCAAAGCAAAAGGATATGTTAGGATTAAGAAAGATAATTTGTGCTGACAATGAAGTTGGAGTCAGCTGGAAACAATCCAACCAATTGCCAACTACATCCTTGGTGGATGAATCTAGAATTTGTGGTAGAGAGGAAGATAAAGAGGAAATCATCAAGATTTTACTTTCAGACAATGTCACATGCAATCAGGTGCCCGTAATTAGTATAGTGGGAATGGGAGGGATGGGTAAGACCACCCTCACTCAGCTTGTGTATAATGAACAAAGGGTACTAGATCAATTTGACCTTAAGGCTTGGGTCTATGTTTCACAATATTTTGATGTTGTTGCTGTCACAAAAGCAATTCTTAAGGCATTTGGGTCCAAAGCAGCAGAAGAAAAAGACTTGAATCTACTTCAGCTTGAATTGAAGGAGAGACTGATGGGAAAGAGATTTTTGCTTGTTCTAGATGATGTTTGGAATGAAAACTATGCAAGTTGGGGGGCACTACAGATCCCCTTCATTTATGAATCTTCAGGAAGTAGGATTCTTATTACCACTCGTAATGAGAAGGTAGCATTGGTCATGAACTCCTCCCAACTATATCATTTAAAGCCATTAGAGAAAGAAGATTGTTGGAGGCTATTTTCGAATCTTGCATTTCATGACAAGGATGCCACCAAATATCCAAATCTTGTATCAGTTGGCAGTAAAATTGTTAACAAGTGTGGAGGATTGCCTTTAGCTTTAAAAACATTGGGAAATATCTTGCGAGTAAAATTCTCCCAGCATGAATGGGTTAAGATATTGGAGAGTGATATGTGGCACCTATCTGACAATGATGGCAACATTAACCCCGCTCTTAGATTGAGTTACCACAATCTTCCTTCCTATTTGAAGCGTTGTTTTGCTTATTGCTCCATATTTCCAAAAGGTTATGAGTTTGACAGGGATCAGTTAATCCAACTGTGGATGGCAGAAGGTTTGTTGAATTGCTGCCAAATAAATAAGAGTGAAGAAGAGTTAGGTAGTGAGTTCTTCAATGATCTAGTAGCAAGGTCATTTTTTCAACGAGCAAGACGCCATGCTTCGCGGTTCACTATGCATGATCTTCTTAATGATTTAGCAAAATCTGTCTCAGGAGAATTTTGTTTACAGATAAGTGCCAATTTGGAGAAAAATATAACCAGGAGAACACGCCACATTTCATTGTCTCACAAAATTAACATTGATGATCAACTTTTGGAGCATATTAGTAAGTGTAACAGATTACGTTGTCTTGTGGCATTCAAATGGGATTTCGGCAGAGGAGGCTTGATCAACAGTGATAAACAACGTGTTTTGTTCTCTACATTGAAATATTTACGTGTGTTATCCTTCTATAATTGTTTTCTCACTGAGTTAGTTGATGATATAGGCAATTTAAAGCTTTTGCGTTATTTAGATCTTTCGCACACTAAGATTAAAAGATTGCCTGACTCCATTTGTAGGCTGCATAATTTGCAGACACTTTTACTATTCTGGTGCTATCATTTGGAAGAGCTTCCCGTAGATTTGCACAAACTTGTTGCCTTGCGTCATCTTGATTTGAGTATGAGCGGAATAAACAAGATGCCAAACCACATAGGAAAACTGAAACATCTTCAGACCCTGACTAGTTTTTTTATCAGGAAGCATGATGTTAAGGAATTGGGAAATCTCAGCAATCTTCAAGGAACACTTTCAATTTTCCGGTTAGAAAATGTCACTGATCCTGCGGATGCCATGGAAGCTAATTTGAAAGATAAAAGACATTTAGATGGATTAGTGTTGGATTGGGGTGACAAATTTGGAAGGTGCAATGAAAATGAGGACTCAATAATAGAAAGACAGGTGTTGGAGGCTCTTCAACCAAATGAGAACTTGAAAAGGCTTTCTGTTTTACGTTATGATGGAACTAGCTTTCCAAGTTGGTTTGGAGGATCTCATTTGCACAATTTGGGGTCCATAACACTGACTGAAAGCAAATTCTGCTTTGTCTTGCCACCATTTGGGCAGCTTCCCTCTCTGAAGGAGCTATCCATATCATGCTTTTCTGGAATAGAAGTCATTGGTCCCGAGTTCTGTGGTAATGATTCCTCAAATATTCCTTTCAGATCTCTTGAAATTTTAAAATTTGAGGAAATGAGTGCATGGAAAGAATGGTGCAGTTTTGAAGGTCGTGGTGAAGAAGGCCAAGGTTTGTCTTGTCTTAAAGAGCTTTCTGTGAGGCGTTGTCCTTGGTTGAGAAGGGCCTTGCCTCAACACCTTCCTTCTCTGCAGAAGTTGGTAATTTCTGAATGCCAACACTTAGAGGATTCAGTTCCCAAGGCTGCTAGTATTCATGAGATGAAGTTGCATTTGTGTGAAAAACTTTTCCTGAAAGATTTGCCATCCAGCTTGAAGAAGGCCACAATTCAAGGAACTTGCATCATTGAGTCCTGCCTCCAGCAAATTCTTGTCAACAATGCCTTTCTTGAAGAGTTGAAAATACACGACTTTCATGGTCCAAATAAAAAATGGTCCTCTTTGGATTTGCATAGACATGATTCTCTTGGCACTCTCTCTATAACAAGCTGGTACTCTTCCTCTTTGCCTTTTGCACTACACTTGTTTGCCAATCTTCATTCTCTAAGTCTCTATGATTGTCCACATCTTGAGTCATTTCCCGAGGGGGGTTTGCCTTCAAGCCTACGCAAACTAGAAATTGAGGATTGCGCCAAGCTAGTTGCTTCTAGGGAGGAATGGGGATTGTTCAAACTCCATTCTCTCATAGAGTTAAGAGTTAGTGATGACTTGGAAAACGTGGAGTCTTTCCCAGAGGATAGGTTGCTACCACCCACTCTCAGTGTGCTCCACTTAATTGGATGTTCAAAGTTAACAACAACAAACTATATGGGTTTTCTCCATCTCAAATCTCTCAAATCCTTCTATATTGTCAGTTGCCCTCGTCTTCAATCTTTGCCAGAAGCAGCTTTATCCAACTCTCTTTCTGTTCTCCTTATTCAGGATTGCCCTTTACTTAAGCAGCGTTACCAAAAGGATGGAGAGTATTGGCATAAAATTCACCACATCCCTTCTGTTATGATTTATTAGCAGCAGTTGAATTGAAACACAAGAGAAGGTATCGTCATAGACCGTGGCAAGAGAAGGCACGAACGCTAAAGCTTTCATAGGCAACAGTTTAAAGGTGGAAAAGGAAAAAGATACCCATTCTACCACAGCTCATGATGTGATTTCTTACTTGTTCTAAATCTATGCATGCATATATAGAGTACTTATTTCAATAATCATTCACTATGGAGTTCTAATATAGAAGAACCACGCCTGCAACTAACATGGTTCATTTGGTAAAGATATGTGTGATCATGGACTCTGAAATCATGAACACTAAAGATCATTTATTAGTTCATCTAAATTAGATAGTCTAATAGTACTAATGCAGGATGTTTAAGTGCCTAATTAAAACAGTAGCGTCTGATGGACACTAGTATGTCTTATACAAGCGTCTGATAGATGTGATAGTCTTTTAGTTAGGTCGGTTACTCTTGTTTCTATAACAGTATGATACTTCTAGCATTAACGGTTATAATGATCTTCTTACACTCTAGTTCTATGTAGAATCATGTTTTAACACTTTATACATGAATATAAGAACAGGTATATGATCTTCTTCTTCTGTTAATAGTGTTTCTTTTTTCTCTCTTTCTCTTTTTTTCTTACCACAGTATGTGTAAAATGCTGAATTGTAATATCTTAAGTTACAAGGAAACAAAGAAGTAACTTATCATATATGTCAATGTTACAGGTGCTTATGTTTTACACAGTCCTTAAATTAACAAGCAATTATAATCCTTAAATCAAATTTAAAAATAATAAAAGAACAAGATTAAAGCTTAATTAAAATTAAAAATCTTGTTTCTTTATTTTCCCAAATTTTATCTTCCTCTCTATTGCAATTGTTCACATTATTCTGTATGTCACATTTTGGAGGGATCCCCTGTTTCTTTTTCTCTCTTTTTCATCAAAATTTGAGTAAAAAAGAAAATGCAATTGTTAATGTATATCAAAAGAAGAAATGCAATTGTTAATATTTTTTTTTTTAAATCAAGAAATATAATAAAATTTTCTTGACTTTAATAAAATATTTACAAGATTTTATGTTTTACCCACGTCACAATGAATGCATATATATTAACAAAAATTGGGTGAAAAATAAGGATATAAATGACAAAAAAGAGTAAGTAATATTGTATTGAAATTTTAAAAAGAGAATTATATTATCTTTTTATGTATATATTTGAGATTCTTTATATAAAAGGATAATATTTTGTAATAATATTATAAGTATTTAAATTTTATGTATATATATATATGTGTATTAATTTGTATGATATAATTATTAAATAAAGCAATTAAAGATATTATAACTGTAAAGTTGTAATTTGATGGTGATAAATCCAACTAAATTAAATTAAACTAAAAATGATTTTGATAGTATCCAGGAGTGAAATAAAAATTTAACCCAATCTTAAAAAATAAATAAAAGTTGTATATATTTAATCATATTTTTAGTTCATAAGATTTAATTTTTTTTACCATTTTCTTTCCTTGAGAGATTCATATATTTTATTTAGAAAAATGGCATTAGTAAGAGAGCATGTACTACCATGCTACTTAATACACCATTCAAAAATGGTGAAAAAAATAAAGATTCTTAAAAAAATATCATATTATTATTTAATGAATTCTATAAATATTATCAGGAACACTTTTATATTTTTTTTTTAAAATAAAAGCTTTCATGTTAGACATGTCACTTAAGATCTCAGCTAGGCTGACACCTCAAGTAACAACAATCATTTACCACCACATGAAAAAAGTATTATTAAACAAAAGAAAAAAAAATACAAAAATACGGAGACTAGACCAAAACCCATATGTTAACAAAAACGATACATAGGTAGACTAAAGAACAGACAAGGTGAAAGCCTATTATACCAAAGAAAAGATTCTCTATGAAAAAATCCTAAATTAACTAACTTATCAGCACACGCATTTCCTTCACGCAAAATATGAGCACTTTAATTATAAAAGAAAATTTCATATGAATCCTGAGAATCATGATATATTGAAACCTGATTAAATTTTGTCTGGATGATTATAATTACTACTAAAAATATTTGAGTTTTCTAGAAATTAAAAAGTACTGTGTTACTTTAATTAAAAAAAGCTAATTCGTTATTGTGTAAAATAATAAAATCAAGATGGTATTTTTCAGTAAAATTTCATTTTATTTTAGTTTGAATTCTTAAAGTGTTTTAATCTTAACTGTCTATTATTTTTAATTTGAATTTGGTTATTACTATCCGTTGTTGTTATATAAATAAGTGTTAATATAATTATGATTGGAAAAGTTTTAAATTTAACATTTTTCTTCATTCTTTTATGTTCACCCAGATGAAAAGTGTTTCACATATTAATCTTATATCACTTAAAAGTTAAGATCAAGAACAATTTAAATACATATTTTTTCTTTATTTTTTTTTAAAATATTTTTCACAAACAAAATCGTGGTCAATATAAAAAAATGTGATAATTAATCTTATTGATATTATTTCAATATGAGGTTGAACATTGACATTTGAGAATGGAACTCTTGATTACGTGGTTAAAAGTCACGCGCTCTACCAAATTAAAAACATAAATATAATATAAACCATGACAATGACGAAAGTATATGTTTGTTTGATAATATTAAATGACTATTTAAGGTATTGTGATTGATTATCAACTTAAGATGATTATCAACAAAATATTACTTAATATTCTATTTTATATTTTATAATAATATATCTATTTTATTTAGAAATATTTAACATTAATATTAATTTTTGACTCATTTCAAATAAAAACAGTGGAATAGAAAATAAAGCTTCTCTATTACGCAAGAAGAAAAACATAATATCAAATAATTTTAATAAATATACTACGAAAACAAAATTATGATTTACAATTGAAAGAAACAAATTTGAATAGCAACCATCATTGTGCTATGTTTGTAAAAGTCTTTCTAGAAAATCAAATAAACACTAATTTTATTCCAAGTGCACAATCATCATAGTAAGGTTACAATTTAGAATGTCACAAATCATCTAAACAAATCATGATAGGTTTTGTATCTTGTCACCTCCAATCTTCTTATAATCAAGAGCGAAGCATAATTTGTTATGGCTTGAATGACGAAATATACACACTGTGATGGAATCATCCTTCTGTAATTTATGGACTTGGAAGAAATCTTTCCATCCACCATTCAACACATAGTATTTATTTGTCCATTTCTTGAATGTCAAACTAAAAGTATTTTGATGAGCATCATAGACAGGAACTTGAATTCCTCTCTCAATATTTTCATCATTTTTCAACAATGGTAAAAATGATTTTTCAACATGATTTTTGTTGAGAAGAAGTCTATTTTGATTGACATTCACATCACTCGTTGTGAGTTTCTTGTGAAGAGGTTCGCCATGCTCTAAGATATACTCTCTAAAATTCTCCATAGCTGGCAAAGAGGAAGGACTATAACTATCACGAATGAGATGTTCCTGTGAGGAAAAGCATACCTCTGGTGATGAACTTTCAGAGAAGACTTCAGCTTCTTGATCTAAATTTTCTAAAGAAACATCTTCACCATCTTTAAATCTTGATGCCTCTCCCAATTCTTCAGCAATGTTTTGGGAGTGCTTGCATCTTTTGTTGCCAAAGATATTTTCATGCCATTTTTGAGGATCTTTTTCTCCTTGCATGGTCCATAGAAGCTTAAGTATTGATAATCCATCTTCAGAGAATTCTTTAACAATTTCCTCTTCCGTACTACACCACTCACGCTTCATGTTCTTTCCACCACTTTCTGAAAACTTCAAAAACATATTTACATGCATAATACAAACACTTATTTATATATTACAAACTAATCTTTTTTTTTATCAAAGTATCAATCAAATATTTTATCAAGATAAAATATCATATCTAATATCTAAAAAAAGTTATCTATAAAAAATTTATTTATGATATGATTAGTTTTTTAAATCCTTTATAAGATATTAGAAGCGCATATTTATCAAAATAAGGTATTACGTACTAAAAACAGATATTAATTGCAAATTTTTTTAAAATGTGATTACGTATTTTTTTTAAGAGACTCTTTTAAAATATCAAGAAACTATCAAAAGCGCGTATTTATCAAAATAATCAAGATAATATCTTTCACAAATTTATTTAGATATGATTGTGCATTTAAAAAAAAAAATCTTATAAAATATCAATCAAATATTAAATGCACACATATTTATCAAGACAAGATAATGTATTACGTGATAAAAAGGTAAATGGGAAACACTTATATTACAATATTTTTAGGATGTTTGTAAAAGATAATTAAAGCATCAATGAAATATTAAAAACAAGTATTTATCAAAGATATTATAGATTGAAAAATGTATTACCTGGGTATTGAAATATGAAGGTTATAGGTACTCGTTAAGAGTTCAATTACTTTGTTATTTGGATAAAATAATAATCTAATTCAATTAAAAATATTGAATTGATTTGATTGATTTTTTAATTTTTTTTTTATTAAATCCAGTTTAATCTAACTCACTGAATTTGAATTTGAGTATAAGTTTCAATCTCATAAAATTATTATTTTAAAAGATATGCAGAATGATTTTAAAAAAATAAAATATATTATTTTAATATTTAAAGAAGTGAATATTTAAAAAATACACATTATTTTAAAAAATCATTAAATATTAACTAATTTAAACACAATCTATTATATCATTGTGTAAAAGAAACGAATTTTTGGAATCTATGTAGCACAGACACTTACACAGATATGTATAATTTCTAAAATGAAAATGTATAATTTCTAAAATATACGACAGAGGGATATATGTATATATTATATAATTATGAATTAGTTGAAAAAAATTTATTTCTTATTTTTGTTAGTATATTTAATTAATAAAATTAGGTTAAATAATAATTATATTATTATTATTATCATTATTAATATTAATATTATTTTACAATTTAAGTTTGATTGGGTTTCTGTTGCAATATGCGGAACTTAATCCAACCTCTATAGATGTGATTAGGTTAGGTTTGACTTAATCTATTTGTAATTAAATGAATACTCTATCATTATAAATAAAAATAATTGCATATTACATCCATAATTCATAAAATTTGGTTGGTTAAAAATATTATTTTATTTAAAATTTGTTTTTTTATTATGTTAACTAAGTTAAATATTATTTTGTAAATTAAAAATTATTGATATTTAAAAGTAGTTTCTATTATTAATAAAAAATTATATACTAATTTCTAAATTAATATATATTTAGCTGTTAATACCATAAACTAATTTGTATTGAGAGTTTATTAAATGACGTAAAGAAGATAAATAATAATAAATAATAAATCTTAAATGAAAAACGTTAATTCACTACAAAATAATCATTTAATAAAATTAATTTTAGAGTTAATAAATAATTAGTTATTATATTAAATAAATTACATATTATTTTAATTTTTATTATTGATAAATAGTTTATAAATTGATATCTAATTAGCTACCTATTAAGATTTTAACTATCAACTTTAAAATTTGAATAATTAATAACTAAAACTTGATAATTAATTAGATACCAATTTAAAAATTATTTATTAAATATTATAATTATTATTTATAATTTTATTACTTTTTTTATATATTATTACTATTTTATTGCGATTATTTTGTAATTTTAATATTATTATTAATATTTTTAATTATTTTATTATTATTATATAAATATATTTATATTATTATTATATTTTATTAGCATAATCAATTATATATAATATAATCGATTGTGTTATAACACATGTTTTTTAGTTTAAGATATAACCGATTATATTATTACATGATTGATTATTTTATAATTTTGATTATATAATTAATTATTTTATATATGTACATATTAATAAATTAAGATAAGTTTCACTTTATAAATATTTGTTAAGTATACCTATATAATATTTGACATGCAACTTGCACTAATACGAGAAATCATAAAAGATAAACATTTTCTCCGATATTTCAGTCTTAATTACCTTATTGTTGTTTATCCAAAAATAATATTAACATGTTTCACCTTTTCATAAATCTCAACATCAGTTAATGGAGTAGGAAATTCATCCTCTTGATGTCTATTAAAAAGATTTTTCTCAATTTTTTTAGTTGGTGTCTACTTGTTCATAATCATCTAATATTGTAACATATTCATCATGTCACTAACATTTTTTTTAAATAAGTCTATTCTCATGAGTGACCATGAGTCTTCACACATACCAAATATTGTAACAGGTCAACAATAAGCACAGTGACCATCAAATTTTCTCATCAATAACATCAACTATGTATGGATGAAAATCAACATGAAATTTATCAAACATAGGAACTTGTTTAATGTCCATGGTCAATGTTTGCGATTGTTTAATTTTGAACTTATCCACTAGTGCATACAAAGATGTCATATGGATGTACATTTTCATGCAAATTATCTTTAATTATGAGTTTACCAACAATGTCAATCTCCTTAAAACGATTCAACATGACATTAAATTTCTATTGCATAAACAACTTCAATGTTCACTCACATTATGATATATATTTGAGAAGATAAGTTTGGTTCACATAGCAACATTGCATTCAGTGGTATATTGCCAAGTTTCTATCTAGCTTATTCACATGCACAAGGTAGGCCCACGAGTACTTATGAGTATGCAACCACAATGCTGAAAATTAATAATAACATACATAACCTAATCATACTCTTCAATTATGACTCATTGCATATGTTCATACAAACTCTCGTAATGTGTTATATAAGGTAACACTAAATGTATGTCATACAACATGAAGACTCTTTGAAATTATACTTTAATTTCATTATGTTGTAAGGTTACTTTGTTCACTATGTTCCAATAGTTAAACAAGTTTCTCATACTACTTTGAAGCACCTTCAATGCATCACTTTAAAACATTAAACGTGTCCTTGGAATGCATAACTTGGACAATCCATCACACATCTACACGCATCCATGATCACCTTACAAGCTTCTACGAAATCCACAAACAATCCTTTAAGTCTTTCAAGTCAAAATAAAAGGTTTTTTTGTTATTCGCTTGTTAATAAGTAAAAGCAACAAAGAAAGTCAAGCATGTGAATGACACATTATTAATATGTTGCTTGGAGTTAGGATTTGAACCTAGAACTACAAGGTTAAAGTGTACTCATTTAACCATTTTATCAAATCAACTTTACTTAAGATATACAAATTTTATTTTTTCTTTTATTTTATTATAAATAAGGAACAATCTAATACTAAATTTGTATTGAAACATTTTGAAATTCAAAAGATGGATACAAATGATTGACAAAATAGTGAGAATATCTTTTTGAGAGGGTTCTTCTCTACATTTTGCGATCTTATTACGAACTCACTCATTCTTATAGTGATCTTTCTTGAACTTGTCAAACCTTGTTTATGGTGCCTTTCTTTATTTTGTTTTCAATTGATGATTTTAATTAGTTCCAATTCCTAACCTTAAATTCCTAAATTTTGCATTAATTATATTTGGAATCCTATTATGAGGTCTCACGAAACCTATTATACGGAGTATACATGTCATGCTCTAGTAATATCACTATTGTTGCATTTCAATATCTATACCTATTCTAAGCTTGTTTTTATAGTTGTGGCATTGTCTTGGTTGACTCCTTTAAAATTAGTAAAATGATTTTAGGCTTCACTGCTTTACCACATAATTTAATTGTGGAATCTTATTTCCTTGTTTCAATTACAATGAGTTGTAAGTCCTTTTTGTAAATTCAAAATTTTCTACTACAGGTGGCATTAATTATCCTATTACGTAAGCCAAATGGGTCAAATCACAATCGAATCGTAATGTTTGTGCTACTACGCTCTTATGTAGAAAGAATTGCACTTTGAATATCAACTATAATTTTTTGGCCTAGTGATAAGTACTCGATCTAATAATTGATAGGTCACAATTTTTATTTCAAATGGGGCAATTGTTGAGAGAGAGATTGTTGCAAGTGACATCAATTGTTTCATGGTTTAGGCCAGGTAGGTCAATTCATAATCAAATTATTTGGGTTTCTACACTCTTAAGTAGAAAGAGTGCATCATAATTATCAACTATAACTCTTAAGTAACCACTTGATCAAACATTTTCCACTTCTTTCGCAACCTAACAACACATATGTATTCATTCCTTATAGACCTTAATTGATAATGACAAATTTAAGCTTAAACACTACCTCACATATTCAAGTAGGTCGTGTACCAAACACCTATATAAATACATTACAATATCAAGAGATGTCATTTGTCACATTTTCGACACAAACAATAACATATTTCACCTATCTCGTCCATTGTAAAAACTTCACTATTATTTGTTCAACTAATTCATCTATTATTGCCTCAGATTTCATGATATAAAAGATTTCATTCATACTAGTCAACATATCAACTTCTTTTGATATTTTACTCCAAAATCAATCATCCACTCATGTCAAACATAATTACCATTACAACTTTCATTGCATAATTACCATTAAAAAAATCATTCATATAATCATTTCTATAAGCATATAATCATTTCTACCAAACTATTTTCCTTTTTGGATTCACTATTCTAGAACTTGATTTTTTTTAATATATTGAAGAAAAACACCAAAGCTAGCTAATTTTAATTTCTACTAAACCTTAATCTCCTACAATATTGTTTTGCCGAAAACAATATTCGAAGCAGAGGAAGTGGATCACTGAAGAGCAACACAAAAAGGGAGTTTTTTTTAGCTTCAAAGAGATATAAATCATAAAGGACAAAATGGATATTTAAAAGAAGAGAAAATGTGGGGGTGCTAAAAGTAAGAGTGTGGGTCTTAAATAGCATGCCCACCGGCCCAAAACGTGTGGGTTAGGGAAGGGGGATGGTTGATTGGAATAAAAATAAAAATTGGAAAGAAGTGATTTAGGGTTTTTGCAGAGTCTCTTACATATAAAAGGAAGTCCTTATCTAGTAGTATCGGTTAGCTCTTCCAATTCACAATCTGTTCCAAACCACGTAAGCTTCATCGAAGGTATCTTCTTTTTCACCTTACCACGCCTTCGTTTCCTTAATCGGTTTTCGTATTTTCGATACGGGTTTCGATCTTTGCCTGCGGTTCATGTAATGATTTCAGTTTGTATTCAATAATCCAATTCCTGCGGTAGATTTGGTTTTTTCCTTTGATTATGAAGTTTGTGGAATCTTTTTTGGTTTTTTTTTTCAAGTATTTATTGTTATCATTAATTATTTTTATTATTAGGGTTCCTAGATTTGGGTAATCTTTTTAATGTAATTATTTATATTACATAATTAAAATGACTGCTTGTTCAAGGAAAAGGTAAAATCTAGGGATGCTATGGGTTTTGGTGTTACTTGATTGGAAGTTTGTGTGGCATTTTGCTTGAATTGCATCTGAGGATGAGTGGAATAAGGAAGAGTTTGGTTCTTTTGGGTTGTTCCATGGAGAGTAATGCTGGAGATCTGAACTGTGGTTACTGTGTTCACTATTGTTTTTATTTTCTGTATTTATTGGGGAACTGAAAGTGGGTGTGTCTTTCAATGCATTTTGATGAGGAGTGCATTTAACATCCACTGTCTGATGTATGGTGTGCTTGACTTCAGCATACTCAATCTTTTCTGGAATGATTTTAGGATTACATGCATGATGTTACATGCTAAAATGGACTCCTTGATATGGTTGGTATGAATTTGCAACTAGTAGAATTTTCAGAAATAAGTTCTTCATACAATGCATACATAACATCACTCAATGTTGCTTTGTTCTTTCTTAAATGGGTTGCTAAACACTGTGTATATCTAGTTATGCGATTATAACTTGTAATATGATAAGGAGAATTATTAACTCTAAACTTCTATCTTAGTATTTGGATACCCGTGGTTCGCTTCTTTATTTTTCTCCTGCTTCACCTGTCTAGACTATTCTATTTAGGTCTTTGATTATAAGCTCGTGTTCTGTTAATGTGATATTACTTTGTCTTTTTCATATGCTATAAATTATTTGATTTCTTTTATACTATAAGTGATTTCTGGCTATGTTTTAACCAGTTGAGGAGTACTTGTTAAATTATTTATTATTGTCTGCCTTTTGTATATTTAACCAATTTCCTTTGTTATTGTTACCGTTCCTGTTGTGAAACTTATTTTTGCCTATTCACTTGTATATAGATGGATGTAGAAAGGTTGAAGAAGATGGCCAGTTCTGTTCGAACTGGTGGAAAGGGTACCATGAGAAGGTATATTTGTATGTCAAAATCTGATTTTATTCCACACCAAGTTTATGTTTTCTAATATTGTTAAATACTCCTAAATATTTTCTTAAATAATTTGATTCCACAATTAGAATCGTAGATGTTTTACTAGCCATATTTTGACATTTTCTTAATTGTACTTGTATTAGAAAATAAATTGATGTTGTAATTTTTTTAAATGATTTATTTTCCCTATCTTGTAGGAAGAAGAAGGCTGTCCACAAGACTACTACTACAGATGACAAGAGGCTTCAAAGCACCCTGAAGAGAATAGGGGTGAATGCTATCCCTGCAATTGAGGAAGTCAACATCTTTAAGGATGATGTAGTTATCCAGTTTTTAAACCCTAAAGGTAAAATTTTAATGGGTGATATTTTTGTACAATTTATTTCCACACTGTAAGGTGGCTAATTGTTAAACATGAAATTTATTGCAGTACAAGCATCTATTGCTGCCAATACTTGGGTTGTTAGTGGTTCTCCTCAAACAAAGAGTAAGTTTATATATACACCTTGTTCTTCATTTCTGTATGCTGTTGTAACATCTGACTTAGTTTGAGCTGTCTGCTTTGGTGTGTGTTGCTAAGTCTTAACTTCTTTAGAGATAATTCCCCTATATCTTATTCAAACGTGTGTTTCCAATCCGGCTTAGTCAATCCTCAGGCGTTGCAGGTTTTAATTGGCTTATGGGTCATGGACATCTTCGTTTGAATGTTTATCGAATGAGATGTCTGGACTTTTTATTTTAAATTGGATCACACATAACACAATTTTCCTCCATTTCTAGTATCAGATTTGACTACAGTATTCCCTTTTTTTAACTGATCTCATTCTAGATTGCATTTTACTTAACACAATTTTCTGTTTCGCAGAGTTGCAGGATATTCTCCCTAACATCATCCACCAATTAGGTGTGTGATATGCATCTTCTTAAAGCTTAAGCTTTAGCTTCCTTTTTTTGTTTTTCCGTCTTCCTAATTTGAAGCTGGTATCTAAAAAAATGCAGGGCCAGACAACTTGGAAAACCTGAAGAAATTAGCTGAACAATTTCAGAAGCAGGCACCTGAAGCAGGAGCTGCCACGGCACAGGATGATGATGATGATGCTGTCCCGGATCTTGTTCCAGGAGAGACTTTTGAGGCAGTTGCTGAGGAGACTAAGTCTTAGAATTTTTACTTGTCGTCTTTTATATATTTTGGATGTTTTTTAAGCTTTTTGCTTTCATTTTTGCCCTTTTAAAATTGAAAGTTTTTCAGGTGTTGTTTATACTTTAAATTGTTAAAACACTTAATTATGGGCCCCATCATCTAACTAGAAAGTGTTACTACCTGACTGCACCTGAGTTTGTGTATTGTATGTTCATTTTTTGGAGGTAAAAATCAATTTTGTTAATTTATTTTAACTTTTTATTCCCTCATGCAAGCAACCAATTCTGAATTTTGTGGAACTACATGGTTAATTGTTTTGTTGATTGTTTCAATGCTAGTGAATAAGAATCAATCAGTAATATTTTGGATAAAAAAAATGAGTTGGGAGTAATTAACCTGTTTGTGTATGTATTTTATTGAGGAAGAGGATTTATACAGCCACACACAGCTTACGTGAAGAAATTGCTGGTTCGTGAAACTGGGTTTTCCCCCTACCTTCGGTTATTTGATAAATATATTTGGATGTTTTGATTGTTATTTATTGATATTTTCTTATATGCTCTAACAACCAAAATATTACTTTAACCACGTAGCAGAATGAAGAACTACACAAGACCTGTGTGTTTAAAAACTACAATCAAATATTCTATTCTTAGGCAAAATTGAATTTGATTGAAAACATGGGTTAATCATCAATGCTCCATTTGATTTACAAATGTTGTTTTTGGTGAATTTTCAATTGAACTAATCACGATTGTAAATATTATCATACAAGGAAGACTATAATTTTAAATCAATTATAGATGAAGATTGTGATTACATAGAGTTCAAAGGTTGGGAGAGGGAGATGCAAATTCAAATTACTTTAGACCACTAGTTAAAATGATTTATTTTATACCCAAGTGATATCACTAATAATAAAATCTTCAAATTTAATTTCAAGAATTAACGTACTTCTACTAATCTTTCTACACAATTTTTCTTTCTGGATTGTTAATTCACTTTGTTTTAATTCTAATATATAAATTGAAAGAGTAAAATGTGATGATTATGAAAGAAATTCTCATGACCCTTAATTTGAACAAAAAAGCATTCTTATATTTTATTATCTATAATGAAATTCTCCTGTTTAGTGAATATAATTTTTTTTTATCTTATTCCTCATAATGTTTTAAAATTATAATATAAAATTCATAATGAAAAATACTAATAAAAAAACAAATTAAAAACAATAAAGAAAATAAAGAAGAAACTAATACAAATAGTGAAAAGTGAGATTAATGTAAATTAAAAAAAGGTGAGTACTCATGTTTTTGAATAAAATAAATTATAAATATTTTGAATGTTTCAATTTTTATAATTAAACTTCTATTATAATAGAATTTCAATATAATATACAATATATACATACATATATATAATTATCTTATTTTTATATAAAAAAATATAACATGATAAAAAAATAAATCTGTACAACAGACTCGGTTGGCTCTATTGTGTTTCCACTATAGAAGTTGTGAATATATAAATAGCTTATTAATCTAAACATCTTTTAATAAATTTAATTAATTTCGCTTTTAAACATAGAAGATAAAATTACTTTGAAGTAAATAAAAGTGATAAATTTCCAGTGTATTTAAACTAATTATTGATTTGATTTTTAATTTTTTTAAGTGGATAAAACACCCTTGATATATTTTAAGAAAAACTTTTAACCAATAAAACTTTTCATAGTTAACAAATATCTGACTTCATTTAACTTGTTGGTTATGTATATAATATATTATTTATCATGGATATATATTTTACAAATTATTTAGGTAGGATAGTCAATAAAAATACATGATAATTTATCTGTAATAATGTATAGGTTGAATTGAATACATAATAAAATTTTGAAAGAAATTATGATAAGGTAACTTTGTTAAAGTATTCACATTCAAAAAAAATCTCTACAAAAATTATATCTATACCACCCATATAACACTATTTTGTAATATTTTTAGTTCATTTTCTATCATTCAATTTTATGTTTAAACAATTTCTATTATTATATAAAGATATAATTTTCTTAACTATTTCTGTTGCAATATAATTAAACAATTTTATCTTTTAATAAATAAATATATTTTTTAAAATACTGTGTAATTTATTTATCTAAATAAAATTACGTAACTTTCTCAAATTAAATAAATAATAAATAATTTTTTTTTTATTTTTTATTTTAAAACTATTATTTGAAGTAAAAAAAATATGGTGTTTTTTTATTATTATGTATGATTGATTGTTTATATAATTAAAATTGTGATTTCAATTTAGATAATCTAATACAGAGTGTTAAATCGATCAACACTAAGGAGATGATGAAATAAATATGGTTAGTGTCAAGTCATTTTTTAATAAATCCAATAATGAATCGATGTCCATAATTTATTTACGGTTAAAAAAATAATTAAAAAGACATTAATTCTATAGAAATTCATTTAAAAGAGAATTCGTCACTAATTATTTTAAGATTATCATTCTTTCAGTTCTTATATAGAGGTAAAATAAAAAATTTCAGAATAATTTTATTTTCGATCTAGTAATAAATATTGACATATTTTGTTTGTACAATAAAAAAATAATCTTAATATAAAATCTTTAATTTTATTAGTTTTATTTGAATTTTTTTAATGATTATGTTTGGTTTTTAGTAATTGTGTGTATTTATGAAGAAAAAATAAGAAAAATTAACTTTAATATACAATTAATTTTGAAGATAATCACTAAATATTTTAAATTTATAAGAAAAGGATAAAAGACTATGTATAAGATTAATTACACATTAATGTTATTTTTTTTAATTACCTTAACTGTTAAGAGAGTTTAAATAAAATTAATGAAAGGAAACTAATATTAATATGAAATTAAATTTAAAAATAATTACTAAAGATTTTAAATTTACAAAGAACAAAGGATAATGACCTCCTAAAAAACTAATTGCATATTAATGTTAAATTTTTCTTTTAATAAAACTTTTTCTAAAAAATTCAATTACCTCAACTAAAGTTCAAATAAAATTAATCAAACTAAAACTTTTGAGACTGAAATTATTTTTTTCGTAAATAGAATAACACATTTCGATTTTTGTATTTTTACGTAGTTTTAAGTAAATAACCTATTATGTCTTTTTCGTTTTTCTCATTTTAATGTTTATTGATCTGTCATTGCATTACATTTTTTGTGCTATTATAACTGATTTTTCTCAACATATTAATTAAATTAAAAGTATAATTGAAATTTTAGAAATAAGAAATAAACGAAAACAAAATTTTGTAAAACAAATCAACAATAAAAAAGCAACAAAGAAATTTATTATTTAAAAACTTTAATAACATATTAAATATTTATTAATTAATCAATGTTAATATTTAAATAACTTATCCATGTATTTATTATATTATTGTTGCACAGGAAGTAATATTAAATGTATTACTGACGAGACAAATATCAAGAAAACGTATTATATGTATTGTTTTTTTACAAAAATAATATTAAAAGACTAATAAAAAGTATCAGGAAGTAATAAATATATTAATGACGAGAGAGAATAAAATAATTAAATTTGATAAAATCATTTTAAAAATAAAAAATATCTTATCAAGAGTCATTAAAAAATAAAAATTTAAAATAAACTTAATATTATTAGTTTTTTAAAATTAGGTAATGAAGTCATGTTCTTTTTTATTTTTCTTTTAATATTGTTTTGCACGAACTAAAAACTATAATAATTCTTTTAATCTAATAAAATAATTGTGCACTTTTTCATTTTACCTCTTTCTCTTTCAATCTAACCTAATAAATATATGTATAAACTATTTAAAAAATTAAAAAAACATAAAAGTGTAAGAAAAAAAAATGTTAATACATTCTTTAAAAAGGAACAATTTTTTTCAAAAACTGACAGATATAAAAGAACAGGAAAACACTATTTATATATAATAAATAAAAGTTATGTAAGGATTTTTTTTAAAATAAAAACTTTGATGTTATAAAAATCAACTAACAACAATAATTTATTATCACATGAAAAAAGTATCACTAAAAAAAAAATACAAAAATATGGGAGAATTAGACCAAAGCTCATGTTAACATTTATAAAGAATTCTAATAACAGACTAGATGAAAGTCTAAGTCAATTATACCAATGAAATTTTTTTCTATGAATAAATCATAAATTAGCCAACTTATCAACACACGCATTCTCTTCACGAAAAATCATCCTAAACCTAATTTTTTTTAGACAAGTATTGCATAGATTACGAAGCATCCAAGAAACATTTGTCAAACGCACCACAAATCAAAGCATAATCACATTCAAGTTAGACATTAGTTATGTAAAGAGATTTATTCATTAAATAAAAACTAATTCTAAATATCAAAATAATTAGTTACTATTTGATTAAATTAAAAACCATTTTATAAATTAAAAAACTATTGATATCTAAAATAATTTTTATTATTAATAAAAATTTCTAAATTGGTATTTAACAATTAACTAATTTAAAATATAAAATATTAGTCACTTAGGTAAGTAATTTAGATACAAATTTAAAAATTATTTTATAAATTTTTGTTAATAATAAAAATTATTTTAAAATTAATTACTATTTAATAATTTTTTTAAGTAATTATTCAGTAATAAACGTTTTAAGAAAGAAATATTTTAAATATAATTATTTAATCGCCATCATTATTGAATTTAATTTATGAGGAATGAATGTGATGATGAACTTATCTGTTATGATATGTATGTCATTATTTATAGTCTTCTATTTTTCTCTGTGGCACATTGCATCAACATCAACTTTTGTTCAGTTTTGCTAAACTCCAAAGGTACTGTTTCTTTCTTTTTTTTCTTTCTTTCTGATATCAATCAGAAGTGTGAGCACATGTTCTTTCTTTGTGTTTTTGCATTGTAAAAATCTTTTCTTTTTGTGTAGGACCAAAAAGACAGAGAGAAAGTAGGCATAACCATGTCCACTACCAGTACAGTTCTGGCTTCCACTCCAACGCCAAGGTAATACTTTCTTTCTGTCATCTCTAACACCCATCTCAGCTCTGCATGAACTGTTCTTGCTTTTGGATCTACTTTATGCAAATTGTCTTTTCTCTTTATTTTATTTGTTGTGTCATCTGATTTGGGTGAGTTTGTTTAAGTTTATTTTTTATCAGATTTGCTTATTTTAAGAGTAATCAATTTCTACTTTTTTAAGGAAACAGATAATTGCTTGTTCAACAAAAGCTTAATATAAGTTTGTATTTACTTCTTTAGATTACTAAAAGAAATAAGATACCTGCTAAGTTGATTTTGAATTTTTCAAGTTGTTGATTTCATGCTTGTAGCTGTCTGTTTACAAATTGCATGGCTCTATGTTGCTGGTGTAGTTGTAATTTCTTCACAATCCTTCACATTGAGACTGCAATTGCCACTGGAACTGCGGTTTCTTACCATTGTTTAAAACCATGAGAAAGTGTATCGATCTTGTTTTCACCTACTGGGGTTATTTTCTGCAGTTATCTGTTTTCATTACTCTTACTATTATTCACCTTATTGAGTTTGGGATTTTTTCCAACTTCTAGTTAGCAGTCAGATCTCTATCAAATTTCTATCTGTATTTGGTTCAAATGGATTTAGGCTTGTTTCATGTAAGCTCTTGGCTCTCCCAGTTTTGCAAAAGTGTTTTACTCCTCTGAAGCCCAGATCCACTATTTATGAGTCAATCTTCAAATGCTCACCTAATTGAGTTTGGATAATGTTTTAAATTATTGGAGGATTTTCTTACTAATAGTATCTGGTAAGTTTGCTTATGTGCCCATGTTGTGAAGGGTTAATGCACAGAAATAACTTATGTTAACAGGATGAGCAAGAATGAAGTTCCATTTTTCTGTAAAAGAATGAAATTGCACTTAATATCTTTTTGGTCAACTCAGGCTAAAACAATTCCTTGTAGAGTATTACAAATTGACTCAGGGAACCTCAAGTCAAATCTGGTTTGGCTTGTCAAGGGTAATCTTGCAAACTTATTTTCATTGTATAGTGAGGCAGCTGGGTATTCCACTCACACACGGCTAGTCTCTGACATAATTTTGACAAAACGCAACTCAGAAGCCAATTTCAGCCTCATGATTTGGACGTGGAACTAGATTCAGTTCAATAATCTTTCATATATATAGGGTCTATTTAGACGAGCTTATTCATAAGGACTTCTACAAGAGAAAAGTATAAAGAAAAAAATGAAATTGACTTTTTCGTTAAGTTAACATTAGCTTATGCATGAGCTATTTTGTAGATGCTCTCTCATGTAGCTTCTTCAAGATTCACCAAATCTCTATTTTTTTGAGTTTGAGGATAAACTAATTTTAACTTATGGAGAAGTAAATTCTATTTTTTTCTTGCAGAAATCCTTCTAGAGAAGCTTGTCCTTGGTATTTTATGTTATTAATGTATACGTGTTTTATCATTCTTCCTTTGAGCCTGAGTATTTTGTGACAGGTTAACAAAATTGAATGGTAAAATAAATTGAGTGATGGTGTCCTTCTTTATATTTTCTAACAACAGTGTATGGTAGTGTATGGTACTGCTACCTGTCATCCTTGGGATGTACATGTCATTGTCACTTTATACACCATGGGATAAAAACAGTCATGCTTGTGATTGGAACATTTTCTGCCTTTTCTGCATATGATGCAGTATTTGAATGGTCGATGATATTGGAATTTTGATGGAGATTAATCAATCTTTGATTCTTTCATGCCAAGTTCATGTATAATTTACATGAGTTGTATGCATGATTTTATGACTTGCTCTATAATTTTCAATTTTTAATTTGGGCAATGGAGTTAGTTTTTCATCTCCTGGGAATTTTACTCCAACAATGCTTAGAATGTATTTGGGCAGATGCCATAAATGGTCATATATGAGGTTTCAAATGGTTCAGAGATTTCAAACACATTTAGCACATTTTGTGGGCGCACTAATACCCTCCTTTCATACACTGTTTTCAGCACTTCTTAGTGTTTCTACTTTTCATAGTCTAGGAAGTACTACTGCATGCATTATTCAAACCATTCTCCTTGTGCTCGTAAGTTCCAATTATGTGACTACCAAGTTTTCCATTCTCTCTTTTTCTCAGGTTATTAGGCAAAGTGGCATTGGTCACAGGTGGGGCATCTGGAATTGGAGAAAGCATTGTGCGCCTGTTCCAAATCCATGGTGCTAAAGTATGCATAGCAGATGTGCAAGACAACCTTGGAAAGCAGCTGTGTGAGTCCCTTGGTGGTGAAGCAAACGTTGTCTTTATCCATTGTGATGTTACCATAGAGGATGATGTTTCCCGTGCAGTGGACTTGACTGTGGAAAAATTTGGCACCCTTGACATCATAGTGAACAATGCTGGAATTTCTGGATCACCTTGTCCTGACATCCGTGACACAGAGTTATCAGAATTTGACAAGGTGCTCAACATAAATATGAAGGGGGTGTTTCATGGCATGAAACATGCTGCTAGAATCATGATCCCAGAAAAGAAGGGGTCAATTGTTTCCTTAAGCAGTGTGGCTAGTGTTTTGGGTGGAATAGGAATACATGCATACACAGCATCAAAACATGCTGTTGTGGGGCTGACAAAGAGTGTTGCAGCTGAATTGGGGAAGCATGGTATAAGAGTGAACTGTGTGTCACCATATGCTGTTGCAACAGGTTTGGCTTTGGCCCATTTGCCTGAGGATGAGAGAACTGATGATGCCTTGGTGAGTTTTCGTGATTTCACTGGGAGAATGGCGAACTTGCAGGGTGTAGAGTTAACTCCTCATGATGTGGCTAATGCTGTTCTCTTCCTTGCAAGTGATGAGGCCAGATATATCAGTGGAGACAATCTCATGGTTGATGGTGGCTTCACCAGTGTAAATCACTCTCTCCATGTTTTTAGATGATTAATGCTATTTCAATGTTTGTTTCAGACATTGCAATCATTTGAGTCTTATGCAAGGATTTTCAAGTAAACATACAAATAACATGATTGCTCTCCTTCAAACTATGCTTCTTTATCCTTAAGTTTTAGTATGTGAAATTTATCTCCATGCAACCAACCCACAAAGGGATCAAAGTGCCACACTCTTCTCTTGGTCTAATGGAAATTTATCATTGACTTGTCTTCTAGCATTGTGTAATTGATTATAAAGGATCTAAGTAAGTCTTGATCATTTTGTTAATCCCCTTTTTCAATGGCAATTTCTTCCATCCATACACCTTCATAGAACACCTGAAATGACAATTTTATCTTTCTATTTTTTATTTTTTATTGACACTCCTCTTTCTCTTTTTTTGGAATTCATACATCTCAAACTCTAGAACTGAGAATACAATTTTGTATTATGAATTTTAGAGGTTTATATGAATTTTCTGGGTTTGAAAATGCATTCCAAACTCCTAAAATTGTGGAATACAATTTTGTGTTCAGAATTCTAGAGTTTAAAATTAACAAAAAAAATATCTTTCGAACTACAAAATTATGTTCTAAAACTTTAACACATGGAATACAATTTTGTATTCTGAATTCTACAGTTTAAAATTAACAAAAAAAAATATCTTTCGAACTACAAAATTATGTTTTAAAACTCTAAAATGTGTGTTGGAGATCCCACATCGACTAGAAATTAGGACATTTTCTTGTATATAAGTGGTTGCATGAGTCAATTTTATGGAGTTGAGTTAAGTTTAAAGTCTACTTTGTAATATGGTATTAGAATCGGTTTTATGGGGTTGACTTAAACTTAAAGTCCACTTTATAATAATGTGGAATATAATTTTGTATTCAGAATTCTAGATTTTAAAATTAACAAAAAAAAATATCTTTCGAACTACAAAATTATGGTGTAAAATCTTACACCTTTGAAGGATAATTTTGGAATTAAAAAATTTGTGGGGGTGAAGAAAGAAACTATGGAGGTGGAGGAAGAAATTGCCTTCTTCAATTCTTGACTCTCCAGTCCAAAGTCCAGTCTTTGATCTGAAAATTTATTCAAATCAAATACACCTTTGTTAATTCTATTTATAAACAATTTATATAAATATTTTAAATATAATATGGATGATTCATCACAGAATATTTTTTTAAAAATCATTTTGTGAATTTATGTGCATTTAAGTTTGGTATGTCATATAGTAGGTTTTTAAATATATAGTTTGTATTCTTGATACGTTTTTCAATAAGTTTCCAATTTCTAACTAATTTCTTAACTTTTGTATTTTAATATTTTAATAAAGTGTCTAAGATATTTTTTTTTTGAAGTTCTAATGGTCAAATTAAAGTTTTTAATCATTGGTTCATTTCTTGGTATAACCTATCTTAGTTAAAACAACACTTGAAAATAATCTAATAATGTTTCATTAATTTTCTATGGCTTTCTTTTTTGTTTAAGCTTTGTCTTCGTAATAAACCTTAAAAGCAAAACTTATTTAGTCAAAATACTAAATTAAAGTTATTTTTTTAATAAAATATTAGAAAGGTAATTTTTATACTACTCAATTAAGTTTTATTCTCATAAGTTTATTTTTCAGATAAAAATTCCAAGTAAATTTTTTGTTTTAAAATAAATTTCACGTTAAAAATTCCAAAATAAAGTTTATTTTAGATATTCCAGCAAGATAAAAATGCATAAAAGTTAAAAGTAATCTGCAATTATTTCTACTTACGTGGATATTTTGGTTTGTTTGACTTATCTTAATAATAGAACTATCTATTGGTGCACAAAAAGTTTCATTATTCATTTATTTAAATTAACATCAGACATAATAATGTCCAAAAACATTGATTTTTTTTTTCGTGTGGTACATTAATGGTATATTTGAAGTGAATAACAAAATAGAAAAAAATGCATTTACATATTTTGAGATCGACAACTTAACTATTCCTTTTTTTTTTCTAGTTTTAAAATAAATAAATATTTTTATCATATTTTAATAAAATCAAATTTACCCTTTTTTCTAGTTTTAAATAGAGAACCACCTTCCTAATATTTTAAATATATTATTCTCATTTTACATCCCTTATTTTAGTGAAATAATATATTGTTTGAAACTTGAATGAAAATCGTAAAAATTTTAATTTTAAAAGTTTAAATAAATATCTTTTATAAAAAATAAAATAAACTATTTAATTATTATTTATTAACAATCTAAGAAAACCTTATACATTCAGTCACAAAAACATACTATTAAATTTATTGTTAATTTTTATTTTTATAACAGTTTGACCACAACTCCATGTATATATACATAAGGTCCATTTTGTTACCTACTTTAAAAAAATCTTGATATATAATTTTGTTTTTAAAAAATAAAATAATATAAGACTAAAAACCTTTTAGAATTCTCACAATACATAACAAAAAGTTATGAATGTTTATTTAAAAATTAGAAAAAATATTAATGTTATTTTATTAAAAATACAATAGATACTAATTTCTATTTTTAAAGTATAGAGGTGTGAGTGATATTTAAATTATAGCATACAAGGCAAGTGAAATTCCAAAAAAGAAAATACATGTTATACTGATACTCATTAGTTTTGTTTGGTTTAAAAGATGAAAGAGAATTCTGTTATTTTTTATTTTTTTTATATGTTATATAAATATAGTATTCAATAATATAAAGCAAATTCTCCTGGTAATATATCAATTTCAAAATGTACCCAATTTATTATTGAAAATAATAAAAATATTTTTTCAAAATAAATGATAAAAATAACCTTAAATAAAAGAGGGTGTGGATAAAAATTACTTCCAAAATTCTTTATCCAGAAATATTTCTGATTTAAATTTCCAAAATACATTTTTAAATTTCAGAAATTCTTATCGGGAATGTATTTTAAATTTTGTGTTCCGGATTTTTATTTTTGGAATGTATTTTTTTAGTTTTGAATTATATTTATTATTTCAGATTTTCAAATCCCAAATAAAGGTAATTTTAGAAATTTTAAAAAAATATAGGCTTATGGTGGAGGAATAAATTGTTCACAAGCCTCATGGATAAGTAAAATATGTTAAAAAATCTCACTTAAAAATTAAACATTTTATAGTATATAAATACAAAAACTTTCCTAACTAAGTCGAGATTTTGTAAGTTGATTTTATGTGCAGAAGAAGAAATATTCTGTTTGGCAACCTTTTCTTATCCTAATGATTAGTTGTCTGTGTTGTTGTAACTTGAGAAATTGTAGGAGGAGAAAGTAGAGAGCCATGTCCACTACCAGTATTCTTCAGGCTTCCTCTCCAACTCCAAGGTAATAGATATTTCTATCAGCTCAAACACCCTTTATATAGCCACCAATATGATATTCTTCACTTTTTATCTACTCTATATAATCAATTTCTTATGCACTCTTTAACTCATTTGTATTGACCAACATATGTTTTTGTAGATCTAGTTTAAGCAACTTGTCAATTTCTTTTATGCATCAGATATTGTGAAAAACAGTGTTAGATACCCTGTTGCTGCAGCAACCTTTACTTCTCCAGCTCTCTCTTTCTCTTGTTTTCTGATAATTTGCTTATATGGCCATGTTGTGCAGGGTTAATAAGAATGGAAAAGATATTACCTTAACATGTGAGGGTAAAAGCAAATAGATAATAATAAACTTATGTATAGTTAGGCACCTTGCTCACAGCTAGTTTCCAAAATAATTTTGACTATACACAACTCACAAGTCAAATTCAGCCCCATAATTTGTACAGGGGAAGTGATTAACTGGTGTGTTTTTCCATTTTTGAGCCTGAGTATGTATTGTGCAGGTTAACAAAGTGGATAACAAAACAAATCGATGGTTTCCTTGTTTATATTTTTCTAATAATCTTGTATGGTACAATGTTATTGCATCCTTACACAATTAGAGGATCTGATACTAATTAATTAAAATCTTTGGAGAACCACACAACAGAAGCTAGTTGCTGTAGTTGAAGAGTCTACAGCCATATAAATCTCACTCTGGAATCTCTTATTTCCAATTTTTGCAATTGTATCCTAACAAATCCTTTTCTACATATGATGCAGTATTCATTTGGTAGATGAAATTGGACACAAAAAGAGATTAATCAATCTTTAGTTCTTTTGTGCAAAGTTTATTGTTATCCATCTCAGAACAATATTATCCAACCAAACCACTTATTAAATTTTGAAGAATTATTTTAAGGTTCAGTTATATTATACTTGCAGTACATTTATATTTATGAAAATATTACAACAAATTTTGGATTATAAAAAATCAAATTATCTTGAGTTCTCTGAACTTCCAAGTTCTCTATGGTCTCTTTCTCTCAGGTTATCAGGCAAAGTGGCTTTGGTTACAGGTGGGGCTTCTGGAATTGGAGAAAGCATTGTGCATCTCTTCCACACTCATGGTGCTAAAATTTGTATAGTTGATGTGCAAGACAACCTTGGAAAGCAGGTGTGTGAGTCCCTTGATGATGAAGCAAATGTTGTTTTTTTCCATTGTGATGTTACTGTGGAGGAAGATGTTTCCCGTGCAGTGGACTTCACTGTGGATAGATTTGGCACCCTTGACATCATAGTCAACAATGCTGGAATTTCTGGATCACCTTGTGCTGACATCCGCAATGCAGAGTTGTCAGAATTTGACAAGGTGTTTAGTATAAATGTGAAGGGAGTGTTCCACGGGATGAAACATGCTGCTAGAATTATGATCCCAAAGAAGAAGGGCTCAATTGTTTCTTTATGCAGTGTGGCAAGTGTCATAGGTGGCATTGGACCACATGCATACACAGGTTCCAAATATGCTGTTCTGGGGCTGACAAAGAATGTTGCAGCTGAATTGGGAAAACATGGCATAAGAGTGAATTGTGTGTCACCTTATGGTGTTGCAACAGCTTTGTCAATGGCCCATTTGCCTGAGGATGAAAGAACTGAGGATGCCTTGGCTGGTTTTCGTGATTTTACTGGTAGAGTGGCCAACTTGGAGGGAGTAGAGTTAACTACTCAAGATGTGGCTAATGCTGTGCTATTCCTTGCAAGTGATGATGCAAGATATATAAGTGGAGACAATCTCATGGTTGATGGAGGCTTCACCAGTGCAAATCACTCACTCAAAGTTTTTAGATGATTCATGGTGTTTCATTGTATGTTAATTTACTAAGTTTAAGACATTGCAATCATGATGTCTACCACAAGGATTTTCTGTTAACATTCAAATAAAGTGAAAGAGCATGTTCATCAAATATTCCAAATCTATTATCCTAAACATGGGTTTGTTTGGATTATGTTCTAGGAAAAGTATATCCAAATTTGTCTTTTTCCCCTACATCATATAAAAAACAGTTTATACTCACTTTTGTAATTGATTAATAATTCACATTGAAGAATTTACATTTACTAATGAGTAGGGTTTAATTTTAGATTTTTTATTTGTAATCCAACCCATCCAATTTGATCCTAAGTATGATGACTTTTTTCTTGATGACTTCATTAAGACACCAGAAAGAGTAAATGGTATTATCATTAGGGTGGGTTGGGTATGTCTGCCTTTAAATTCACTTCAGCATAAATCCACACTATAAAAAAATTAAACTCCATTCCTCTGGCAAAATCTGAGAAATTTTAGTATTTGTGTATAACACAATTTCCCCTCCACAAGTAAAACTTGTTCAACTCATGGATTGTGTCAATCATATATAAAAAAGTTACACTAAAAATTATCAGAAAAATTCAAATTCAAACTAGGTCTGCGAATTTTTTGCCCAAATAGATAGTTCTACAGATGATGAATATTATAATCCCAGTAACATTATCATTATGTTCATTTTATTGGGTTCCCTTTTGTTCTTTTGTATCCATATTCCTATTGGTACTGCCTTAATTGTTTTTTTGCACTTTTCTATTATTGCAGGATATTAAAAATTACATTTTAAAATTCTTATGCGTTCTGAAAACTATTATTTGAAACGTGTAAAAAAGATTTGAAGCTACACTTCTCAGAAATATTTTAGAAAAATATATTCTTTGAAAAAAGAAAAGGACAATCATGTACCTTTATCATATATTGTCTCCTCTTCATGCTATTTGAAGTGGCTATACAGGGATCGATATGCTCATTGCCTTTCTAGTATTCTCTTGATTCTTTTCTCAGATGAATCTATGATGTTGCCAAAACGTACAACTGACTCCAAGGAAGCCAAGAAAGTTCAGTTTGTGGCCTACAAAGTAACGGCTAAGTAGATAAATACACTGAAATTTATTTCATATCATGTTAAGTTTTTTTTATCAGCAAGATCATGTCATCTTCTGTTCAGTGGTTGCTGTTGAATTGGTTTGGGTTACTTCTAAGTTCATTTGTTTGATGAGGCACCGATTATTTTCCCAATCAATTTCAATGAATCTCATTAGAGCGTACTTGTATATTATCCTGATGCTAATTCATTTTCACATCTCAGAAGGGTGAATACAACACCTAATAAGCAACTCCATAAAACTTTTGGTTACATGAAGCATGGATTTTAGGATGCACTGAACTGATTCACCCGTACAAGTGAATGACCATGATGACTCTGACTGGTATGCCACAATAATAACAAAGAATGCAACCGGCATGTGAATTGTATTCTAAATACTACAAAACCAAGTTCTCATGCTTAGAATTTATCAAGCAATGTTATGATTGAGATGACAAGTGATGACTAAATGTTTTGCATACGTGAACTTATCAAGCAGAAGACTTCTCTCATTCATCAAATAAAAAACTACAGAATAAGCAAAAGAGGGTATTGGTTTAGAACACTAATGATGGATTTTGAGCACGAATTCAATTTTCCTGCTCAGAATACAAGGACAGTCATCTTAGTACTTCGATACTTTAACAAAACTCAATAAAATTTTACAAGGTTTAGAGATACACAAAAACACAAAAAATTGCGACGGGTATTTTACACAGTAAACTGATCTAATCAGAATCAGCACATTGGATTAGTGATTGATGCATCATCAGCAGAAGCCAGAACAAGCTGGGGTGAAGGTACTGCTGCATCTTGTCTAGCTTTCTTGCGTTCACGCTTCATCCTGAAGAACTCTCTCTTCCTTACTCTATAGCTGTTGGGGTTCTCAGGTTGTACTTCTCGAGGATAAACACTCACCTGTAGCAATACATGTTGCATAGCTCATTAATTTGTATTCTCTAGGATTATAGGATACACGTCATCATCTAGTTGTAAGAAAATTATTTAACCTTTTTCCTGTCAGGTCCATATTTCTCAAATTTTACCACTCCATCAATCAAGGAGAAGATGGTATAGTCTTTGCCAAGCCCCACATTCTTTCCAGCATGAAACTTCAAGGGATGCAGAGAAAAATAATTAGATGATGGAAACAATGGGAATGGCGCTTGTATTAGACAGTACGTACAGAAAACTGTAGTAACAAAGGTATAATAGATTTTAGGTGTAGCAAGTTATGTTGAAGGCGGCATTTACTTACCTTTTGCAAAGATTTAAGAATTAAGAAAGATGTTTTTTTTATTGTTTTTCACTTCTCAAGCATGAACTCCCCCAAAATACAATTGTCCTCTAGCTCTACTTGCTACTGAATAGATTGCTTAAAGACTGCTTTTGTGACTATGAGATCCCCATTACACCATCAATACCATTATAACACTAAACATAAAACTGACTTTAGGAAGTTCTTCCATTCTATAAAGTGTAATCAAAGTTATGGAATAGCTCTAATATAGTAAACAATCATCAAAGGAAACTACTGCAGTATTGTTAATTGCACAAGGCAACTCAGCTAGTCAGAAGACCCTATTCATTCTTTGCTCTTTTTCTATTCATTTTCTAGCCATTGAATAGTGCACTAAACATTGATTATCTTGTGGTTGCCAATGCACACTGGTGTAAATTTTTATTCCAGGCATCAATTCAGTAATAAACTATTTAACAACTTCTATAAAGCATTGAATCAACAAATCACAAAAGCAAGAAAAGCTTATCCATATTCCACCACCGTCTGAAAACCATCAATCTCCATTCACCATTTGAAAATCAAAACAGAAGGCCACACCAAAGTGTTACTCCCTGAGTGTATGCAACCCAACAATTGAGACTACCTCTCCTACTTCTTTCAACCACAAACAAATCTTAAGCGCAGTACATCGTCTTCTTGTGGTCTTATCCTCCAACTAAAATTATAACCTTACCTTAATTAACAACTACCATCCAACTTTATTGCACATATTACCAACGAAAATTTTCAAGACATACACCAAAAAGCACATTAGATTCAGCATCTAAGCGCTGTCCTTTATGGAAAGACAAAACTTAAAGACAATTCCTCAGGTGCTTTTGGTAATGTTCTCCAATCAGATTATACCATCCATTACCAAGGTGAAACACCAACACGAGCTCTCTTCACCAACGTGAATAATAGCTTCGCAACATGAATTCACCGAAAAGCGAAAGAGAAAATGGTAAGGGAGGCACCTTGGTTCCGCGCTGGCGAACGATGATGGAACCGGGCTTGGCAACCTGGTCGCCGTAAATCTTGACACCGAGGCGCTTGCTCTGCGAGTCGCGGCCATTCTTGGTGCTTCCCGCTCCCTTCTTGTGCGCGTTCTCGATGATGAGCGGGCGGCGGCGTGGGAGGCAGACGAGGGAGGTGGGGCCGGCGCGGAGAGAAGCTCCGGCGAAGGAGGAAGAGGAAGAAGATAAGGAGAGACCCTTGAATGCTGTTGCGAGGTTGAAAGTCATACACATTGAAGCTGCAGCCATGGAAGTGAAGTGGTGGAAAGATAAAGGCCACACACAGTTTCGCTGGGAAAATGGAAGATGGGTTCGTTGATGATGGATAAGAAATGAAGAGGGTAAGGCCAATTTTGGGAATATTACAATTTTGGATTTTATGAGAGATAAAACTACATTTTTTAATCTCTTCAATATGTAGTTGTATAAATTAAAATTATTTTATTATATTCCTTTTAATGAATTATATTGAGTGTTTTTAGTTTTATATAATTAATAACTTTTTATTTTATTTTTATAAAATATAAAATAGTTGTTTTTAACTATGGAAACATTTATTCACTATTTAATCATAAAATGAATATTAAGAACTAAAGCATTATTTAAAATTTTGGAGCATACAAATCAAATAAAAACATTTTATATAAACTACAACAATAATTCAAAACATTATAAAAAGGACTACTTGATTTCAAATTTTATAAATGAAAAACATTTTTTTAATAAAGATCAAAATCAAAACTCACTAATTTGAATTAAAAATATTTACATTATAATATAAATATGGTAAAGACAATATCTTTTTAAAAGAATAAGGTTTTATTTAAATTTAAAAATAGTACATTTTTATATAATCGCAATTAACCGAGAAGGTATTTGAAAAAAGATAAATTTTTAGTTTCCCACTATATAATCTATACCTATGTATAAAAGGGATTTTCCTCTTAATTGTTCTTAATTTTTTTCTATTTTATTTTTATATTAATATTTAATTTTATTATTATTATGGTCATTGTGTCATTTCTTATTTCCCTCTTAACTGCTCTTAATTTTTTTTCTCATTTTATCCTTATATTAATATTTAATTTTATTATTGTATTATGGTGTCATTTCTTATTTTTTCTACAATATTTGGTATACGTAGTTCCAACATACAACCATTTGTATTATGTTTTGACATTGTTTGCTGGTCATTTTTTTTAAACCTTAATTTTAATCTTGATAACCTTACAAAGTTCGACATTACACCCAAGTTAAATCAAAATTTAATATTCAAAAACAAATAAAATGAAAATATAAAAAAATTAATATAAAATCTTAATAAAACTATTATCAGTGGTGTATTTAGATAATTTACATGTCTTCTCATATAATTTAATATTTATTAAAATTATATGAATATATAAATAGTAAAAATGAAAAATGTGAATATACAGACACAGACACGTGAGTGCCTCTGTTCCCGCTAGTGTTAAGAAAGTACTTCCCAGGTTTAATTTATATATTAAAAAATAATATTGTCCAATGAATCAGGTTTCCAAAAATGATTTTTTATTAAGTTTCACAAAAAAATATATTATCAAGAAGATATGAAAATCTAATTTTTACTTCGTGTAAATAAAAAAATGACATATTACTCTTTGTTTTCAGGAAAAATTTATGTAAATTTCCACAATAATAATATTTAGCAATCAAATACATTCGAGTCCTCTCTAGGAATCATGTAACTTTGAGCTATTATAATTATCGGGTATGAAAATTTTCCTCTTAACAAACATCCCCTTACATAACCAACGATCTCTTTTTTTTAATTTATTATTGAAAAACTCATATTCCTATTTGATTTTAGTTGGGACTACCTATCGTAGGTTCAGAAAGTAAAATTGAAAAGCTCCTAATATGATTTTTTTTTTTTATGGATTATTGAAAAACTGAGTTTTGCAAATTTGGAAATAGAAGATACGGAGTGTTGTTTTTGCAAATTCCTTCTCCAAAATTAAAAAAAAAAATCATTTAAATTTATGTTTATGAACTTTAATTAAAAAATACTATACTTAGGTTAAAGTAAAAAAAAGTCATCTTAGAAATTCCAGTATTTATTCCTTAACTCTGAAACACAATATAAAATAAATCATTCTTTTTGAAATAAAAATACCTGTGAGCTACTAGTTACCATCCCAATTTCCTGATTAAAGAGTGTTGTTGTTCTTCCTTTTATTCCTATCACCGCATTAGGAAAAAACTTTCATCCAACACTACTAACTTATTACTATAAAATGTGTTTTAACTAGGGAGGGGATATATAAAAATTTGAGAGAGTGAAAAAGAAAAATACGAAGAAAGTAAGATTATTTGAATTAAGATATCTAGAGTAAATTTGTGGAGAAAATTTATTGAAATTTGTGGAGAAAATTTATTGAAATTTGTATTCATTGAAAAATTTGTGATTGATGTTATTGTTGAAGAAATTTTTAATTTTTTAAAAGGTTTAAAGTGAAAGTTTAAAATCCACCCTTATTTTAATGAAAATAGAGTTATTTATCATTGTCTGAACATGAAAAGTTCTTATAAAAATCATTTTTTTCCTTATAAATTGAATTGTAAAAAGTTTGAAATGCAGTAAAAAGAATATTAAAGACATTTTTTTATATCCACAGTTAGACTAAATATTTGGCAAATGTAGTAATGTTTAGGATGAAAAATAACAATAACACATCCAAAATATAATCATTGTTGCTGATAACGTTCAATATAAGTCAGATATATGGTATATGTTGGTTGAACTCAATATAAAGATGAAGATGACATAAACCAATGCTACGACATCCTGTATCCAAACTCAGTTACACCGAAACAACTATTTGGCATAGTTAAATTGTGTTTAACTTGTATTTTAGTTTTACTTAATTAAAGTTTGAAGTTAATTTTGTATATCATTGAAGTTGTAATAATATTATTGCTTTATTATGTTGTGTATTATGTTTAATTGTTTTGTTCCTTAATAATTTTGTTTTATTTTCTCATATCGGATTATTTTGTTACTGTGAATTAACCTTTTGATAATAGATATTAAGTTTACTATACATGGCATCTTCATGGACAAAGAGAACAAAAATGATAAAGGTAAAGCACCATCAGACTATGCTTAGTTGGTGCTACCCAACCACATCAGATTTTAAGGAGTTTTGGATCATTTGCAGTATTTCAGTTCACAATGTTAGATGCTTGCATACGAGAAAGAGTTTATGACAGACCAATCCTAGCTCGGAAAGTGATGAATTTTCCACTTTTTTTTGTCATAGTTGAATTTGAGTTTCAACATCATTAAATTTCCAAGGTTTGCAGTCATTCCTTTGTTTGAGAAATGATTATAATACGCCTGAATACTAAAGGTTATATGTTAACCCCTGATAATCTTGTGTGGGCTAATTTCAGTACTCAGCAGTACTCAGATTACCCTTTGTTGTCAACTTCATATTTGAATAACTCACTTTTTTTTTTCTTTTTTCACTCTCCATCGTTGTGGCTGAATCAATTATGCGTCTTTATTTTCAAACTCAATCTTCCTATTTTTCCTAACATAGTTGAATATAATCTCAACTTCTCATCGTTTTTCTGCCCCATACCTATGCAGAATTTTTTTCTTACCCAATCTTGATTTTGTGTTTTCTTCTTATTTTTACTCAACCAAACCATCATGCTTTTTCTCCTTTTCTTTCTTTACTCTCTTCCCCTCTTTTTCTCATGCAAACTCACCCTAAAACAGGGGACTAATAAGATGGACAAAAAACTAATTTCAATGACGTTTTTTACTTTATTAATATTCTAACTTTCATGCCATACATTCTCAGCATCTAAACAAATTATTAACTAGACAATGCTAGAGTGCAAAACCCACGAGAAGATCAATTTATGAGAATACGATGTAAAACACATGCCACAATCACAAAAAATGAAGACATAACTATAAAGTAACATCACCATCGTGTGTGGGTTCCAAATTTCGCTGGCGGTTCAGACTTAGTTCAGTTAGGACATTCAGCAAACACCTTGCGTGCCCTTTTATCCTCAGAGACTTTAACCAGCACCTCACAATCCAAGAGCGAGTCAGAAACAGTGCAAATCAATCTCTATTCGCGTCCACCAAAGACGAGTCAGTGGTAGCGGCATCGTGCTGCTGGTGTTGTTGTTCGGCGTTCATGAGTGCGTCCATGTCTCTTATTCTGGTGCGCATGACGTTGGTGACTAGAACTGTGAGAGAAAAAAATGAGTGAAGTGAATCTGATTAACGGTGACGAAACAATTGAAGGAGAAAGAATTGGAAGAGAGGTTACTAGCGGCGGTTCCGAAAGTCCAAAGCCATAGGATCTTCACACCAACGCTCTTCGGTTCGCGCGCCATGGAGAAGAGATTCTGCAATGCACAGAGTGCAATTTTTGTCTGAAGATAAAGACAAAACAAAATAGGTTAATAATAAAAATAATAAAATATTCAAAGAAATAGAAAAACTAAATAGCATTTTTTTTAATAAAAATTTAAACAAAATCAAATCTTCATTGAATCTGTTAAATATAATTAAATATAGTAAAAATATAAAAATATGATCTTTTAATTTTTTTCAAATTTTTTTACTGTTATGACCTATGAAGCGCAGACACTTCTCTTAAATGAGGTTAGTTGTAGAATACATATTCGTGAAGTGTCCAATTCAAAGAGTATTTGTTGAATTTGATAATTCTAATACGGTTTTAACACAATTTTAAAAAAGAAAAATACATTAATTTTCTAAAGACTCAAACTTATTGTATAAATTTTTATTATGATTACAAAAATAAGAAACAAATCCTTTTGAACAAGTCATGAAAAATATTTTTTCTGTTCCAAAAAATAACGAGAAAGATATTTGTGCACATAAATCTTTATTGTCAAATTTATATAATTCATAATTATATAATATATAGATTTGTGTTCTCGTGTCCTACATTTTAAATATTATACATATATTTGTATTTGTGTCCGTGTTGTATCAGTGTTTGTATTTCACTGAATATAAATTTCTTATAAATGATATAACAACATAACTACCACAAAAAGTATTATGAAAACTACAATAAATATTACGAAAATTAAAAAAAAATGTGAGAATAAAAAAAAGTATAATTTAAGAAAGTTTATAATGAATTCCTCTATAAAAAAAGTGACCACGACTAAAATAAAACAGAAAAGTATGCCCTAATTAGATATGAATTTTTTTTCTATTGTACGTTCCTTTCTAAGTAAAAAGTATTTCCATTAAAAAATATATACACAAACATTTTTATCGCATTATGATTTTATTTATATATTTTTTATGACATTAATATCGGTATAAATTATTCGTGATTTTGATAAGTATAAGTTATATATATATATATATATATATATATATAAGTACTATATTTTTCGTGTTATGTATTGACCGTTTTTTAAATAAATTTTATATAATAGAATGTATAATGAGATCATATTTTAAGTAATATGTAAAATTATATATTATAAAAAAAATCTAAAATCAGTGTGAAAATATCTGTATTTTTTATAAAAAGTAAATAATAAAATTAAAAATACAAATAAATAATTTATTATCTTTTATGTGAAATTTATTTTTTCTTCAAAGTATTGAGAAAAAATGTTGTTATTTGTAAGAACTTAATTTGTAGGATGGTAAAGTAAGTTTCAGTTTCACCGGTGGATTACCAACCTACCAAAATTTGGTAAATTGAGTTAGGGTTTTCAACCAATTAATCCATTTATCTTGTATTACCTACAATTTTTAAGTTACCATTCATTTTTCTCAATATCTAAACCTATTATACTGAAACTAGCAGGGAATATAAGATATTGTTATGATCAGAATTTCATTTAAAATAAGTAATTCTTTTTTTTTTCTTAAGTTGTTTACAAAAGGGTCAAATATGTTTTCATTCGCGTACTATAAAACGAAATTTGTGTTTCATCATTGATTTAAGCTTTAGACCATCCAGGTACTTGTAGCATGGAACTGATAGAAATTGGTCATTTTGTATGTGAAATTGGTTCAATTTAAGGTTTCACTTCATCAACTCATTGAGAATAGTTATAGTGGACATCAGTTTCCAGTCGAAATAACAATGAATTTTGAAAAAAACTAACAATCATGAACATTAACTAATGGTAAAAGAATCTTTTTGTTCTTATTTGACTAATTAATCTCATAAGAAATAAACTAAATTTATATTCTTATCACTCCATATGATCATACTTCGATTAATCTTACGATAGTTTGTTTTATTGAAGAATTGATTAAGACTTTGGATGGTTGTACTACTTTAAATACTTAGATGAATAAACTTACTTTGCTAAAAAATATTTTGTTCGTATGGCCCATGCAAGTTTCTTTTCTTCAAAGTAGATTGTCTATCCTTATAATGAATTTATCATCAAGGAGTTATTTTTTCATGTCCAACTTGTGTCATTCTAATATTTTTCTAATATAAAATTGGTTATACTAAAAGCATAAGATGAAGTCATAGAATTTGTTGGTTTTACAATATTTCATGAAATGAGGTAAGGTAAAAACCTCATGTTTATTTGTTACTTAACGTTTATTGAATAAAAACTTCATCGACTATTTCTATCTTCATGAGAATAAGATTTAATTTATCTAAATTTATGAATTTGTCAAAAAAGTGTTAAACAAAACTTTTTAATTTGTTAATCGTTGAATTAGATTGTGTCTATAACAATATTAATTTAGTCCATTTGTAAAACATATATAAAATTATCCAAACTATTCTAATAATATTGTTAATCATAGTATTATAAAAAGTAATACATTACAATTGTGAACTGTTATAAATTAGACGAGTATAAAAACGAATGAGAATGAGAACGAAATAGATATTTACATACTCATTCTCATATAATCTTTTTTATTAATATAAAAACAGATTCAGATTTTTCATTCGGAGAGTTCGAATATATATATATATATATATATATATATATATATATATATTATGTAAGTCATGATCCAATAATTATTTATATTGTTATCAAAGGCAATCACCCTCAATGCTTTTTTACTTGAAATAATAAAATAAATAGTAGCTAAACTTTTAACCTTCCCTTTTTTATCTCTAAAAATGTAATCAAAATTAAATATTTTTTAAGTATGGTATTTTCGTTACACTATAAGTCGTATGTAGAATTTCATGATAAGTATTTAAAATAACAGTGCAGATTTGGTAATTTGAAAGAATTTATCACTAATTTGATCATTAAATAATGCACTGCCAAGTTGGTAATGAGAAGAATCAAAGTATGATTCAGTACTTAACATGTAAAAAGTTTATTAGTGCCTACTAATTTAGTTTTGTAAAAAAAAAATAAGTTCAAGGACCATTTTATTTTCTATTTGTTATCTATTTATGGATTAAATCAGAATAATCATTCTTACAAAAACATAAATCAACCTTACCTCCTATTTTCAATCACTAAATTGGTCACTTATTAATAAATATAAAATATTAAAAGAAAAGTGTAAAATCCCAATTTGAGAAGAATTATAAACAAAAAATGCTAATAAAGTTGACCTATAGGAAAAAAAAAGCTAATTGTGAGGTCAAAATTGAAAGAACAATGATGTATAAACAGTTGCAAAAGAAAAAGAAGAGGACAATATTTGTCCTTGACAAAAAGGAAAAAGAATATGTTTTACAATATAGAAAGTAGCATTAAAGTAAATGAATTAGAATGGTAGCAATATTTAGGAAGCACTAATAAAATGCATGTTTTGATATAATGAGATGAGGTTTATGTATATTTTTGAATATATTATATTCTATGTATATAATTAATAACAACAACAGACAATGCACGTGTATACCCTACACTACATTATAGTGAGATGACAATTAGGGCATCATTACCCATCATTATAGGGACATTCTCACTCAACACTTAACATTTGGGAGTTATAACATTGGGTGGTGGTGACATTCACATACCTTTCAATCTTGTACAAAAATTATTTATCATTTGGTTCTTAGAAATTCAAATTGGACTTTATCATGTTTTCACAACTTTCATTATTTAAAATTGTTTTTTTAAAAGATGAGTTGAGACGATAATATTCACTAGTTGAACTAGTTTTTATTTTTTTGGTTGTTTTTACTTCAGTTCTTGATCGAAAGAGTATTGATAAAAGATTATCTGATATTTATGTAAGTGTTTAGTATTCAAATACAATAATTATGTAAAAGTGATGTTGTATATTTGTTTTTATTACAACGTCTATTTATAATCGCTGGTGAGTCAATTCACAATTAAAACTTGCATTATATTTAATACTCATATTATTTATTTATATAATTTAATTACTGTTAATACATATTTTAGTAAATATATTTTAATTTTACATCGTTCGATCAATATCTGGTGAAGATTCCACGTCGACTAGAGATGAAAAAATTTCATTATATATAAGTGGGTGCAAACCTCACTTCTTGAGTTGATTTTATGGGATTGAGTTAGGCTTAAAGTCTACTTTGTAATATGGTATCAGGCCACCCACTATCGGACCGTTATCGGACCACCCATCATATCTTATCCTCGCATGAGTTGTCATTCTCGACGTGAGAAGAGGGTGTTGGAGGGGTAAAAAACCAATTTGAAATCTTGTGAAACAAGAAGAAGGTGCTAGAATTGATGACCTAATTGTTGAAGAGTGTTCAAAAAAATAGGGTTTAAGAGGCATTAAGGTAGCATGGGGCGGTGGCGTGTGGCGTATCTATTTGGGGCACTCTCTTTCTCTTTCTCTTTCTTCACTTTATTTATCACTTTCTATTTCTCTGTAAGCTTTATTTTATTCCTTTCAAATTTTTTTCCTTTTTCTTTATTATTATTATTTGTTTCAAGGGAGGAAGAGGAGCGTCTGCAGAAGTGGGCTCCACACCCATGTAGGGCCCAATAGCAGCCCAATTTTGCCGACCACAAGGCTTTGTCTTTTCCTTAGTGCTTTTTTTTTTGCCTCCAAAACCTTACTTGTCACAAAGAAAAAAAAAAGGAACAAAAGAAAAATATCTTCACGTGGATATAATTGCAGTATAAAAAGCATGTTTAGTAGGCTCAATTTACAATACTACCCCTTCATTTTTTTTCTCATTATTATTTGCTCCTTTGCATAGATAAGGAAACTCAAATTTAAATTAATCTGTAAAACTTTCTTTATATAATTTTATTTTCAATTTGTATATAAGTGTGTGTATAAGTGATTTTAACTTGTGCCAAAGTTAATTTTATTTCACTTGTTTAATTCTTATATGTTTAAGAGGTTAAAATAGTGATTAAATGTGTTTAATTAATGTTCATAAGAAAGAGAGAACTGTGATTAAATGTTCAATCTTGAACATAATGGAGAAGCCAATTTTGAAATTAAAAAAATTAAATAAGTTTTTTATTTAAGTTAAACATAAATGGTATAAATTAATGCGTAGAATCTCTTTAATATAGTTTTTCTAATTTTTTTTACAGAAATTAATATTAAACAGAAAAACTTATTTTTTATTTTTCTTTTCTGAAAATTCTTATATACTCTAAATAAACTAAATATATTCATTATATCTTTCTTCTTTAACTAATTTGTAATTAAATTACCTAATATTGTGATGTAGAAATGAATAAAAAAATTAATTATTTGATTGGCAATTTTTTATTGTATTTCTTAATTTATCCACGACAAACTTAACTACACATAATAAGATACGAAAGAATAATACTTATTCAAAAAGTTAAAACTGTGATCAAAACTTTGAATAATACTTATTCAAAAGTCTTTCAAATTTTGGATCCTGAACGTTATAGGGTTACCAATTTAGGAGCGTTTGAAATAATTTATTTGTGTATAAAATCAACTTTTGACATTCATGCAAACCTTTTTTTTTTAATTAATTTCAAAATGAAACTTCATAGAACAAGTAATTTTTTAAAACTTTTTTTTTTTTTTCGGTGATTAAGATTCAAAAATATGTTGAACAAACACTTAAAGTTGTTTATTTAAAAGTGTAATTAATTTTATGGTAATATGTAAAAATCTTGGTTGTTACAATTCTTACAAATTTGAACTAATATGTAATATGTAAATATGGTGTGTTAGGATTAAGTTGTTGACATTAAATGCTTAAAACACAGTTAGAAAAACACACTATTCATTGAAATTTGGAACAAAAACTTTGCTGTGAAGTAAAATATATGTTGAAACACATACATGAAATTTATGAACATTGAAGTTTTTGCCATCACAAAGTTGATTTTTATCAGCTAACAGATCTACTAACTGCCACCTACTTTTGTCTCAGCTACAAACACTGTTCCTCACACCAACCAGAAACTGCTACATGAAGGATAATATCCTTTACATAGACTTTTTCTTCCATCAATTTCTTTTTGATGAATGAAGCACCATTTGCAATTCTGCTTGTGAAGCAGCATCACAGGTGTGTTAAACTATTGATTGAAAAGCAGAAGCCATGATACTTGTTTCCTGAATCAAACGAATTTCCTCAATAAAGCCAAATTCACATTGCTCAAAAGTGTCTTAAACTAAAGCAAGTGCATTAATCTCTTCACCTAAACAAGGCCACAGGGTTTCCTTATCCAAAACCAAGGGGTGATTTGGTCATTCTGGGAAAGATGATGAGTTAAGAAATCAAATCAGCTACAATTATAGGCTTAAATATTGAAAACAGCCAATGAAAAATTCCCATATTTTGAGAATACTAGTAGTTCATGTATGAAAATGATAAGCATAAAAGGGCCCCAAAAACCACCTGTTAGTGCAAGTCAGCATCAAACACATATCAAAACCATATTCAAATAACAGCACCTGCCTAACCACAGTTGAGAATAAACAAAAAGAAACTAAAGCATGCCAAACCAAACCAAGAGAGGAGAATCTCTCTCTGGTTGTTTGGGTTTCAAGCTTTCCTTCTTTCTTCCTCTTTTCTTTCCTCTGTGAACTTCTTCCTCACAAGGAAAACAAAACCAAAACCAAAACCAAACCAACCTCAAGGTTTCTTTTCTTCCTGTGCTTGAACTCCATAAAGCCAAGGAAGGAAAACAGACCAAACCATATACCAAACCAATATCCTTTATTCCCACTTATTCATTCAACCTGTGGTTTATCCTTGGAATATGGTTCAAAGAAAGGTTCCTAGCAAGCTTGGAATCCAAGCTGAACATGTTAAATCAGACAAGAGGTTGGCAAACATGAAGCTATCTTCATCTCAGCACCAAGATGGCAAAAGTAGAGGGGCTGATATGAAGAAGAAAATGAGAAAATCAAGGTCAATAAAGCTTTCTGATCTCGAGGTTCTTCAATCATCATCATCACCACCTCCTTCAAGGAGAAGCTTGTCTCAACCGGGAAAGCCACCTCCTCTTCATACCCCAACGACTACAGCATCAGCATCACCTCAGAAGCAGCAACCTTTGCTCAGAACAACAGATGCTTCACCCAATTACATGAAGCCAACAAGCAGTTCACATGCAAAAAAGGAACTTTTCCCGGTAAGCCACAGGAACCCTCAATCTGGTTCTGATTTCAAGAATCTTCCAAGAAAATTTTCCACAGATTCCAAAGTTGACTGTGCTAAAAAACCTGCCAAAGCCTTGGCAAGATCGTCTAGTTTGAGTTTGGTGAGAACATTGACAAAAACCACTACTTTCAAGGCTTCTAGAACCTGTTCTAGAAAATCCTCCAGGGCTGTTATGTGTGCAGATATGGCTGCACCACAGAGAGCCACTTGTTCTTCAACTTTGAAGGACTCAAAGTTCCCTTCGTACCTCATGCTTAGCCACGGGGCAACTGAGTCAGAGGGAACTTCAGCCATGAAGGTTTGCCCTTACACATATTGTTCCCTTAATGGTCATCATCATGTTGATTTGCCACCATTGAAGAGCTTCATGTCAGCAAGGAGGCGCCTTCTGAAGACGCAGAAGCGCGCCAAGCTTGAAGCTCTCAGCCCTCCGAGACTGAAGGTTCCCCTTGAGACAGATAAGAAGGACTCTGATGTTGAGCAGAGTGTTTCTGAAGAAAAACCTGCTTGTGATGAAATTGACATTGATATCTTCATTGAAATCTATGCCAATGAAAAGGATGCAAAACCAACCGGAGCGGAAGAAATGGGGAGAAGAGATTTGCTCAAAGAGATTGAGGATGAAGCAGATAACAAGTCATCTATTGAAGATAATGGCATAGCAGCAAGTGAAATCGGTATTCCTTCTCCCTCTGTACGTGAAATTGATCTTGAGGAGGATTTGATAAAACCCTTTGATGACGTTGCAAAGGAAGTAGATACCAAGGGAGAATTTCTCCAAGAACAAAATTCACAAGATGCAGAGGAAGATCACCAACCTATTGTCTGGTGTCATGAAGAAATGAGTATGGGAAGCTACTGCAGCGATGGGGAACAAGACATGGGGGATGTTGACATGGATGATCCTGATTCCAGAACCTATGAAATGGAGTGGAAGGAGGAGAGATTTTGCGGATTCGATCACGAAGAGGATGCTGATTCTTCCGTTTACACAGAAGAGGACAACGACTCAAAAGTTGAGTCCTCATCAGAGAGTTCTCACGATGTGTCAGTGACATGGTTAGATGATATCCTTGGTAGCTATTATGAGCACTTTCTGGTTGATGAAACACACAAAGAAGCCAATTCAGAAGAAAACACCCATTTTGAAGATACAAATGGAAGCGTTGAAACTGAAGAAGTTGAGTACTCCCCCATAGGTACTGATCGTGACCAAACTCCATTTACAGAGAAAATATTTGAGTATATGACCAATGCACAAGATAATGGTGGAGAAGATGAGAAGCATGTGGATCAAGAGACAATTGACTACACTCAGTGTCAGAAGATGAGTGAAACTGGCACAGTTGACGAGACAAGTGAAGATGGATACTCAAGCAGCCTAGAGAACAATGATGAGAATAAAATGGAGAGCCAAATTGAATTGGTGGATGTGTCTGAGGAAAGTAACATGGCTGATGGAGATCAGGATTTGTTGGCAAAAGACCAAGGTAAAGGTAGAAGGATCCAAAGAACAAGTTGCATAGGTGATGAAGAGGAAAGCACAAGCAAGAATTGGAAAGTTGCAATTAGGAGAAAGAGGGCTGTAGAAGATGATGAGGAAATGAGAAAGTTCAACCCCAAAGAGCCAAATTTCCTGCCCTTGGTTCCTGAACCAGAAAAAGAAAAGGTTGATCTGAGGCATCAAATGATGGATGAGAGAAAGAATTCAGAGGAATGGATGCTTGATTGTGCACTCAGACAAGCTGTGACAAAACTTGCACCAGCTAGGAAGAAGAAGGTGGCACTGCTAGTTGAAGCCTTTGAAACCGTGATTCCAGCACCCAAATGTGAAAACCGTGTGAGAAGCAATTCAGCATTTGGTCATGCAGGAAGAATTCAAGCTTGTAGCTGATGGATGTTGCTGAGGTAAAAATTGAGCACAGACCCTTTTTCTCATTCTTTCTAAACTTCTTATTAACATCAACAATTATTTTAGTCTTTCAGCATTTTAAAAAGATTATTGACATGGGAAAATATGAACATTAAGATTCTTTATATCACTAGGAGCACACACGACACCTATGTTATTTTGATCGATTTCTTGATTCATATAAATTATTCTGATAATAACATAAATTTGAGTTTCTTTATACATGAAGTTGTTTGTTGTTTTCAAGCGTGAATACAAGATCAGTCCCTGAATACAAGATTTCTGTCTCCTTTTTCTTTTCTGGTTAGTCTACTGTCATGAAAGGTGAACCAAGAGAAAGTGTTATCTTTCACGGGAAGCATAACCAAACCTCTGAGGAGAAATGTGCCATCACAGCAAGTAAAATTTGGTTGGCATATCCAACTTTCTGAAACGTGGATAAACTCAGCTTCAAACATTAAGGACTTGCATTGCAATAGTAAAATGAAGAGTGAAGCTCCAGAAAGGGAACTTGTGGTTGCTGTTTAACTTTATGGATTCGCTTTACCAAAATGTTTAGTGAACTTCAATCATGTGTTGTTTACTTTGTTGCACTTGTTTGTATTTGATGCACTAATATATTTGTGTTGATCAAGGTTATCCATGTCTCTGGATTCTGATAACTAAATTGCTAGTTTGTACAATGCAGAACAACTAATTATTATGTGATTTTCTCTTTTCCTTTTCATCATTGTGAAATATAAAAATTATGATATGGATAGCAAATAATGTATCATGAAAGAAAATACATTATTCATACAAAACAAAAACAAAAAACTTCAGATTCCAAAGCAAACAACAAGATCACCATGAAATGATTTCAAAATGATACATAAGTAGCAGCAGAAGATGTATTAGCCAATTGCTGGAGTCCTTATGACTTTGTTAGATTCATCCACATACAATCGAACTCTCTTAGGTTTAAAATCTGCAGTGACAAAAGAGTCAGGAGGCACCACTTGAATTTGAACCTCACTCATCTCTTCTTTTATCTTTGTTTCTGCTTCTTCAGCAGTGACACCAACCAGTTCAGGCCAACTTGTCTTTGTAGGATTGTTAGCCCCCAAAGCCTGCATGTAATTCCCTGTGCACCAAACATACTTTGATACTATTCATAAACATTCATGAAAATTTCAACCAATGTGACTTGAATATGTTTGAAAAGAGGAAGAATATGACTCACTTGGCAAGGGTTGTTCCTGGGGAGGGTTAGTCCCTTGTTCTTTCTTTTCCTCAGCCATAAACACCAAACAATATGTAGTACTCAATAAAGGATCCTTTGATGAAAGTTTTGTTGAGCTTGAACCCTTTAAGTAGGAGCCATGGAAGCTCTTAAACGGTGGAGTTTGGTTCTTGCTTGCCACCTCTTTTGGACTTTTGCATATTCAGATGATGATTAAGCTGATATATCCAATGCCATATGCCTCAATTTTGTTGTGTCACGTAAGCCAACCAAGACTATGATAATGCTACATGCCAATGTTTGATGGAAAAAATAGTAAAAAATGCTATACTTTACTCCATTTTTTTGAATCTTGGCTTCATTTTATAAATCAACATTTGACCTCTTTTTGTGTATAATGAATGTCTGCATTCTAGTTTCTTATCAATTAATCTTCAATAATGAACTACTACTTTTATAAAACATCTACCACATTAAATTAAAGATAATTAAAAAGTTTAAATTATTTATTTATTTTAAGATAAATAACCTTGATTTCGATGAGATCACTTTGTTGTTGAACTCCAATTTTAAGGGTCAACTTTATATTAAATTTTATTTTAAGATTAATTTAATATTAAATATTGAAGTTGAAAGACTCATTCCTACTTTTTATATATTTATGAATTAGATCAATTTTTTTTTTTAATTTTTTTTCAATGACTAAAGTCACAATATCTCACGTTTGCTTAATCTAGTTGATCATTTTGCAATCCTTTTGAATATGATTTTTTGAATGTTTTATTATTTTTTATGTTTCTATATGAGTAGAGATAAGGCATTATGGAAAAGACAAAGCCTTGTGGTCGGCAAACTTGGGCTACTAGTGGGCCCTCCCATGACCTACCGTTAGTATTTAAATGTAAATATTTTTATATATTTTATAATTTTTTATAACTTGGATTAATATAATATTTTCTAGTGTTCTCTTAGGTGAAGCAGGTGTTTTCGTCTCTACCTTAGGAGGGATGACTCTTGAATTTTTTTTTTTTTTTGGATGAATTGAGAGTTGGATTATTATTTAGGTGGTATACTTAAGATTAATTTTGATTTAGTTTAAAAATGTAGATTAATTAGCATATTTTAATTAATTAATTATTTATTATTTTAGGTCTTCGATATGTGTTCAATGATGTTTTCAGAGATTACTTAACCTTGTTAATCTTGGTGTGGTTTGTCAAGATGACATCAATCAAATATGATGTTGACCAAGTCGATAATGTCGAGTATTAATAATCTCAACCAAGTCGATAATCTCAAATAAGTTAATAATGTCGAGTATTAATATTCTCAACTATGTATAGTAAACTAGTCTCCCAAAAAATTTTGTTATTAATTATTTAGATTTTAAAGTTGGTAGCTAAAATCTTGATAATTAATTACATATTAATTTAGAAACTATTTATCAATAATAAAAATTAATTTATATACCAATAATTTTTGTTAGTCTCTAAAATAATATCTAAAATTTAGTTAATATAATAATTAATTTTTTTATCTAATTTTTTTATTTAATAATTTTTGTATAGTGTATATAATTACTAGTACCTTTTAAAACTTTAAAAAAAATCATAACTTATAAAATTATTATAAATTAATAATTTTTAATTAATTAATTTAAAATAATATTATTTTTATTTTTATTTTAATAAGATGTATTCAATTATTTTTTTCTTTAATAATGTTGTAAACTTGGGTTATACAATAAGATGCCAAAAATTATGAATAAGAAAGAGTTATACAATAACTTATTAAGAAAAATTATAGAAAATCTTTTAAAAAGATATGAGTCTTTAAAACTAAATTTGGGTTTGAAAGTCCATGACAGATAGAGAAGATATTAGCACTCTAGGATATTTGTCTTAAAGATGATAACCTTTAATTAAATATTTAAAATTAATTCAATTTTAAAAAATATTTGTTTTACCCCTTAAATCAAATCAAGTTATATAAAATTGAAAACTATTCTTTAAGTAATTATTTTTTAAAATAAATTATTTTATTAAAATATTTATTTAAGATTAACAAGACATTAACCTCACTTATGATTTTTCATTAATAAAAAATCATAATTATATAGTTCTTTATGGTAAAATGTGTTTGTTAGTGGATAATTTTTAGTTTGAAAACTTTAAATTTTGTTTATTATTTTAATAATATTTATATATTTTATAATTCAATTTTTTTTGAAGTATACGTTAATAATAGATTATACTTAATATATTTACAATTCATTTAATTAAACTAAGGTTTGTTATTTTGAAATGATCTTTAAATAATTAATACTTATTATGAGATGACAGAAATAGCCATTGATCATTTCAGCTTTAGGTAACAAAATATGCAATCCTATCTCATAGCAAGTTTGTGTATATAATTCTTCATGCCCAACTTTACGATGCATTATGATAATACTATTATAATAATACTTAATTTGATATTACCTTTATTTAAATATCAACTAATTGACCCTTTAAATGAATCATAGACAATTTTACAATTTTTCCTGGATAAATAATCTATTTATTTCAAAAGATTTTGTTCAATCATGTACCATATTATGAACTATACCACAAATATTTTATTATCACAATATAGTATGGCATGTTATGTGGATGGGTAACCAACATCTTGTAAGAAAAATCTTAGTCATAAACCTTCACAAATTATAAGTAACAAGATTATCATCAACAAATATAAAGTAACCAAAAGTTGATAATGTATTTTCCAATTGTTCAAACTATCAACATCACTATATATATTTATTGGTCGACAAATTATTTCCTTTTTGAACAATAATCCTTTTCCAAATGTTGACTTTAAATACTTAAAAAGTGAGTATAACTGCATTCATTTTTCCATTGTATTTGTTTCAATAATAGCAATTGTTAACATGTTCCTATTGTTCTCCTTCTTCTAAAGAGCATGACTTTGATCCCACCATTTTGGATGTTTCACTAATTCAAAACAACTATTTTTGTGTGTTTACTTTGATTGAAATTAGTACATTTATGATGAAATTTTCAATATTATTGGTTGTCTATGATCTATTTTTAGTAACCATTGTTACTATTTCATAACTTTTAGACTCTACGTTTAGAATTGCATGATGTATTGCATTATATTCTTCTATAAACAAATGCATAGTGTTCTTTTAAATTTGAAACAAGTTCCTTCCATAGAATCTCCTTCCGAACCTGTTCAAAAAACACATATAATCCAAAAAAAAAAAAATATGAATCTTTGTCATTGTATCAACTAAGGGTATGCAATAGTCAACTAAGGGTGATTTGGGGTTCTGGTAGCGTCCCATATTGAGCCAAAGAGTAACTTTGAACACAATTTGGGTTGGGGTAGTGAGCTTAATATGAAAACACAAGAATAACATAATTTTTAAAAGAGGTGTGGGGATGCCTTTGAAGTTTTTCCTTTGTACAAGTAAAAGTCTGGTTTTGGGTTTCTATTAATTGTAGGTCAGCCTCGTTTTCCTTTTCTGACTAGTGTTTAGAACCTTTGATTTGCATGAGGTTAATCAATTGAGTTTGTAAATCTGAAGGTTTTAGGTTGGTATATGTACAAGGGTTGAACCACCCCTGAATTGATTCCTATTTATTTATTTTTTATTGTCGATAAAAAAAATATCTAACTCTTAAAATATCTATATCAGTTATAAATAATATTCTAAGAGGGACTTTCCACCTTGTGTGATTTTAGAAACAAACACTTTATCCACATTTTATAGAATATGATTGATCCATCACTCCAAATATGAGCTAAAATTGGGCAAGACATTCATAATTTCTAGAATGATGAATATTAATACCCATCTTTTCACTTTTCAAATTTTGTTATACCACTTTTCGTATTCATCTTCTAATTCTATAGATGATTCATCGTGCTAACAAAATAAGAGAGTTTATCCTCTCTCTTTCTATTATATGTATCTCAAGAAATTATAGCAAAATATCATGGTTCTTACTCAATGAGAATCATTCCTATTAAAAACTATTTAAGATTGAATTTCGTTTCAGATAATCCAAACTTCACTCCCTCCATTTTATAGGTCTTGGATTCAACATCAATACATGTTAATTTTGATAACAATTTTAAAATATTAACTAAAATATATATTTATTCTTTGATAAATGTATATTCATTCTCCAATAATAACATAATTAATATAAGATACAATTAATTGTGTTATTATGTACAAATATATATAAAAAAATATGTGTTGCTAACTAGGATAATTATACAAATTCTAACTAAATATGATATCACATTTAGAATCTTATTTTAGAGAAATAATAACAAGAATAAGAATTTCAAGTGAAAAAAAAGTAGTTAAGAAAAAAAAGAATAATTATAGATAAATTAACGCTACAATAAAATTATTAAAAACAAATTATAAAGACAAAAACAATAATTTAAATTAGATGACTAAAGAAATTATTTTTATATAAATTATTTTTATTATTAATAAATAGGTTCTAAATTGGTATTTAATTAACTAAGATTTCAATTACCAACTTTAAAGTATAAATAATTAATACAATTAGAAATTATTTATTAATAATAAAAAAGTAATTGTTTAGTATTTAAAATAATATCTAATTTAATTAATATAACAATTAATTATTTTTTTATTTTTATAATTAGTATTTATTTAATAATTTTAACCTATATTAATTATATGCTTAATGTTACCCTAAAAATGATTTTTGTCTGATACCAATAATTAATAGTGACATAAAAGAATAATTTGTTTGAACTATGTCCTTCTCCATCTCCTTCCAAAGTTGACAGATCGAAAATTAAAAACATATAACACAATTGTTGTTTGAGTGAGGTGTTGCTCATGTGCTGCATGTAAAATTCACTCATTTTTGTGAAAGCACCACAAATTTTCAACACCACTGAAATTAGAAAAAAGAAAAAAAAGTTACCAACGATTTCTTTTGAAGTCAATAATTTATTTATTTTTCTTCGTCTAACTGAGAACTTAATTTAGTGGTCTTTCCAAAAGACGCAAATGTAAATAAAAAAATATTCCCTAGATAAACTTTGCGATCTAGTGATCTTCGTAAGAGAAGAGACATTTACGAATAAGCCTGAAATCAAGAGATTGTCATAAATGATTATCAAACTTTTTCAAACTACAAAATTCAAAATAGTTTAGCAAAAATAATGACTTCTACTTGCAAAAAGATATGGCATTGGCTCTTAAAGAAGTTTATCTAATTAAACAATGTTAAACTTGAATTAATACCTTGAACCACTTATTTAAATCACTCTATTTCTTAAAATATCTCGGGTTATAAAGGTAATCTTAGATTTGAGACTTATATTATATATACATTTATTAAAATATATTGATATAACACGAAGAAAGTGGTAAATTTAATTTTGAATAGATTGTGGGTTTTATGTTCAATCTTAACTGAATAGATTAATTATTTAAATTTAAAATTTTAATATCGTAATAGGTGAATTTTAAGTTTAATTTAACTTTATAAGGCAAGGTAAATTTTCACTTCCTTATCACTACAAGACAATTACGAAATAGAAACTAATTTTAGAGACCTAAAATAATTAGTTGTTATAGTGACTAAATTAGAGACTATTCTAGAAACTAAAAAAAATGATTTCTAAATTTGTTTCTAGATTGGTATCTAATTTAGCTACCAAGGTTTTAACTATTATGTAGATTCTAAATTTGGTAGCTAATTAGATACTAATTTAGAAACCATTTAACAATAATATAAACTAATTTTTTTTTAGTCTTTAAAATGGTTTCAAATTTAGTTACTGCAGCAACTAATTATTTTTAAGTATCTAAAATTGGTTTTATATTTTATGATTTTCTTGCAATGTATATAATATCAAATAGTTTTATATTTTTATATTTAGTCGCACTATTTCTAACAAACTCTCTCATATTTAAACCTACAACTTATACATTAATTTTAAACTTAACTCAAACTTATAAAACTAACTTATAATATGAAGTTTGCGGTTACTATGTGAAATATTCTTATTTATGGATGATTATAATAAAATGTTAAAAATGATATTATTCTATAAGATTGCTAAAAGTAAAATGAGACTTAATAATGATAAGAAACATTCAGAATAATGTTACAAACATCAATTTTTCTGCAATATTTAATTAAACTAAAATAATAGAATTTAAGCATAAATAAAATTAATAATTTAACTAAAATTTTGAATTTTCTAAAATCATAGAACTAAAGAAAAAATATAAAAAAAACATCATAAATTAAATTATAATTTAGGAAAAAATAATCTTAAATAAATAACATTACTAAAAATAAATTAATTTTAAAGATAACAAATAATTAATTACTATATTAATTAAATTAAATACATACTAAAATATTATTAATATTTAAAATAGTTTCTACTATTAACAAAACTTATAAATTAGTTTCTAAATTAGTATTTAGATATTAATAATTTTTAATTTTTAAAATAGTATATAATTTAATGAACATAGTAATTAATTATTATTTTTTATTAAAATTTATTTTTATTTAATGTTTTTTAATAATATTTATATACATAGAATCAAACATAAATTATAAAGGTATTTTAATTATTAGTGATTGTGCTACCTAAATTATACAATTGAGGTTTCTCTATGGGATTTTTGAATATGATAGAGTTATTTTTTTTGCTTTTTACCAAAATACTTTTAACGATTGGCGTGGCATAAGTCGTGCCAAGTTGGCACAACTTCAGTATGACATGCCAGAAGTCGGGCCAAGTTGGCACGACTTTAGTATGACAGGGCAGAGTCGTATCAAATTGGAACGATTTGTGCATATGAAGTCGTGCCAATTCGGCACGACTTGCCTAAATTTGTAATTTTTTTTAAATGAACCCCATTTTGATAAAAAGCAAAAAAAATAACCCCATCATGGTCAAAATCCATCCTCCATGCCACTCACTTTCTCATCAATAAAGGTAAATTCTTTAGACCATCCCATCCCATCATATGAACATAGTCAAAAGAGTTTCATCTTGACTTCATGAAAATAGTCCAAATTAAAAGAATATGCTTTTAAAGAAATACTAAATCTTTGATTTTTTTTTTTAAAAAAAAAGCATTCTCACTCAATTCACCCATAAGTTCTCTATAAAGAGAGAGACCCTTTTGAAAGATTGTTGAATGAGGAAATGGTGGGAATGAAGAAGATAGAGAAGTGTTGGGTTTTGGGAGTGGTGTGTGTGTGGGGATGGGTGTGTGTGGTGGTGAGTGGTGGAAGTGTTGATGAATTGGGTTGCAACATGTATGAAGGAGAATGGGTGTGGGATGATTCTTATCCTCTCTATGACTCTTCAAAATGTCCCAAGATTCGTTCTGAGTTTGATTGCATCAAATATGGTCGCCCTGATCATCTCTACCTCAAATACAGATGGCGACCCACCAATTGCAACCTACCAAGGTACTCCATTTTCACTTCTCTTCTTCACTTCTTCTTCTTCTTCCTTCAACTTCACCAAAATGCTCAAACAAATCACTCAAACCATCATTCTCAGATTCAGAACTGTGATGTGTATAACTGTTTGTCAACTTTCTGATATAAACCAGTGAATCTGTTTTGGAAGATTGAGTTTATGATAAAAAGATGAATTGGATTTGAAATGGAATGAATGAATGTGTTGAAATGAAAGTGCATTTTGATTTTGATGGTTTATTGATTTGGCCAACTCAGTCACGGGTGAGAACATTGTGTGATCATGTTTCATACTCACATGGACATCACCAAAACACAGCTCATACACATACACATATACATGGAGAGACCATATATTTATTATCTTATTAATAAGAATTTTTACTTTTTTTAATATAAGATTAATGATATCTTGACACTGGTTTTATTACTTATTGGGATCTTAACAAATCTTAAAATATTATTATTTTATCATAATATAATATTTTATTTTAAAAAAAGATTGGAGGGTAGTTGTTTTGTACTATTAGAGATTTGTTTAGATAAATGAATGAAATTGGTTTGAATGAAGTTGATGTTAATCATTGTACTAATTAGTATTGTATTAGTTTTTAAGAGTGTTTTTTAAAATATTATGTTATTTCAAGTATTTTTAGGATAATTTAATTGTAAATTTTTGTTAGGATCTTAATTCTGAATTATGTTTTTCTCATTTACAATTTTGAAAGTCAAAACTTTTACTTAAAAAAGGGATTAATTAGTCCATCGTGATTCATACCAATAATATGTCAGTTTATTGATTTTAATCGTATAAAATTATTGTTATGTTTATTTTTATTAAATAATAATGTATGAAATTTAATTTAATACTTATAAGAATTTATCATTAGTGAAACTTAATTTGTATTTGTAAGCGTTTAATTGAAACTAAATATTTTTAAATGCTTGAAACTTAATGCATTTTTGGGATTTACATTATACTTTTGTAGGCATCTATTGTTATTAAATGAATTTAAATCAACTAATGAAACGCATTGGTGAAGGTTAATTAATTTAATATACAAGCGTTTATTATTTTATTTAATGCCTTTAAATGAAGTTATGAAATCTAATTTAATATTATAAGCGTTTATTATTATTAAATAGTTTTATATTGATTTATAAAACTTTATCAAATGCTTAATTAATATATGATGCTTGTTTGAAAAAATATAATTTTTGTGGAAATAACTTTCTCTAATGTAGGACATTTTACCATAAATTTAAGACACCAGTCTTGTAAAACTTCTTTTTTTAAGATGATATAAAATTTAAATTTCTAAAATTAAAATTTTTACTTTGAAAATATCAGTGATTAAATAAAATATTAATTAAAAAGTAGATTAACTCTTGTGTTGAATTAAAAGTGAAGTGTTAGAAATAATTGACCAAAAGAAAATTAAAATTAAAATTGAATATAATGAGTCTTGGGATTGAAGTTGACCTACATGTGACAGAGAAAACATGTTTTGTTTTTTGGGGTTAGTAAATTGACATGTGATAAAGTTGCAACATGTTTGGTCAATGAAGAAATAGATAGCTTTTTTACAGTATTATCTGTTAACCCGTGAGTTTAAAGTATTTGTATTGGGTTTACACAATCTTCATGATGAAGCTGTGAACCTTCACATAAAGGGTGATATTTTGGAACATTCTTGTGTTAAATGATTTTGTATGATACACTATTGAGAAATCATAACTACCCACATCTTATTAGTTGCACACAAGAATATTATCGATCTCAACACACGACATTAATGTTCTTAAATATTCATATCAATTGACAATCCATTTATAAATGATATCGGACTCCATTCATGACATCACACTAGTATTGAGTTTTTATGCATTAATCATTCTAGTGTTGTTACTCTATTATTACTATATGATTTCTCTTTAAATCCACACTAGTGAAGTTGTGTTACACATGTACGACTTCTATCTCAGTACCAATTATAATGAAATCATATCATGCTCTATCGACTTTAATATAACCAAAAAAAATTAACTCAAGGTTAACATTTATTAAAGTAATCATTTATTCACACTACTTTTTTAAATAAGTCGTTATTGTCATGAGAGAACATGTGAAAGAGTCGATCTTATCTCATTAAACACAATATTTCACAACAAAGTGGTGTTCAACCTATACAACTTACTTAATTTTAGTAATTCATAATTTTTCTCAATGATAACACTTTCCTAATTTAATCCTCCCCACCAACCCTAGAGTTTGAGCCAAAATTTGAAGCACTATTATACATGTTTGAGTAATTTTCATTTTTCACATTTGAAATACCCTTTTGCAGATTTGATGGGAAAGAGTTTTTGACAAAACTTAAGGGGAAGCAGATCATGTTTGTAGGAGATTCAGTGAGTCTCAACCAATGGCAATCACTAATCTGCTTGCTTCATTCTTCTGTGCCTCCAACTCAATTATTAGTGCAGGGTGATGACATAAATGTGACTAACTACACATTCCCGGTTAGTGACACATCTCTTCATAAACACTTTTCATAATTGTGGTAATCTTTTTTTCACTATTTCTACCAAATATTTGAAGCAATCACAACTGCAATGCTGCTGCAGGAATACGAAGTTTCAGTGCTTGTTTCTCATTCTACACATTTGGTTGACATTGAAGAGGAAAAAATTGGTCGAGTCCTGAAGCTTGATTCCATCAAGAGTGGAAGCATATGGAAAAACATGGACATTTTGGTTTTCAACACTTGGCTTTGGTGGTACCGCAGAGGCCCCAAGCAACCGTAAGATTTCTTCAAAATCCTTTAACCTTTGTTAGGAAAACTTTCTCCATACATATTTCATTGCAGAACAGCTTAGAATAACTGATACACAAGTTAAAAATAAATATTTCATTCAGTGCACCAGAAGTTGTGATTCTAACAATAGTTAAGCAGTAACTTGACCCTTTTGCTTGTTCTGCAGATGGGATTATATCCAAATAGGTGACAAGATAGTGAAAGACATGGATCGCATGGAAGCTTTTAGAATTGGTTTGACAACATGGGGCAAATGGGTCGATGCAGATGTAGATACAAGCAAAACCAAAGTTCTTTTCCAAGGAATTTCCCCTTTCCATTACCAGTAAGTTTGGAACATTTTCTTATTAATAAATTCACATAAGCAACCAAAATTTCAATTCAGATGATATTAAGAAGTGAACTTTAAGACTAACTCAACTATGTAAGATGAGATCTGTATCACTTATAAGCTATGAAATGTCATTATCTCGACGAAGTGAACTTTAAAAATAACACAACTATGTAAGATGAGGTCTGTATCACTTATATGCTATGAAATGTCATTATCTCGACAAATCAAAGAATAATGTTAACTGCATTAGATTTTACTGATCCCTTTTCAAAATACAAGTGTTGTAACTAAAAGTAAAGACTGCTATAGTTGGTGTTGAAATAAGTTTGAACCTTGTGATGATTTTCAACTTGCATATAAATCAGTGGCACTGAGTGGAATGAGCCAGGAGTGACAAACTGTGCAAAGGAAACAATGCCAGTAAATGGATCAACTTACCCTTCTGGATTGCCAAAAGCATTATTTGTAGTGGAAGATGTGTTGAAGGGCATAACCAAACCTGTTCATCTGCTTAACATTACAACACTGTCACAGTTGAGAAAAGATGCACATCCTAGTTCTTACAACATCTTCAAAGGCATGGACTGTACTCATTGGTGTGTAGCAGGGTTGACAGATACATGGAATCAATTATTGTCTGTACAAGTAACAAGTTAGAAGTAAAGGGTTGAGTTAGGTGTGCAGCAACATCAATTTTTGGGAGAAAATGTAAAACTCTAAGCAATAATACTAAATAAATTTTAAATTTCAATTTTACCTATTTAAACTTTATCTTCTTAAGCAATAATGTGGTCAAAGGTTTGATTTCCAGTTCATAAACTATTTGTTAGAAGATATCAATATCACAGATGAATCTCAGCATCTCATATAACTGTTACCAAGTAACACTCTCATGTGTAATGTTTTTTCTCTTCCTTTCAGTCACCAATAAGGTTTTTTTTCTTATTTTAGTCCCCATAGAAATTTTAATTTTGTCATACAATTTACTGTTCAACAATAAATGAGAAAAAAGCATAAAAAAGTAAACATGTTACTAAAAAAAATTAACATTTTAACTTTCCACTCAAAATCGCGTAAATGAAGAAAGATCGACCATACATAGTATAAAAATATAATATAATATATATATATAATCAATTATACATTTAAATTTAACCTAATATAATTGATTTCCATTAATAATTATATTTTTAAATAAATGCTAAAATAATAAATAAATATTAATAGAAATTATTTACTTAATATTAAAAGTTAAATTAATTAGTTTTATTTATTTATTATTATTTTAAAATATAACTTTTTATATATTAACATTTCTAATAATTGTTATTTTAAATTTACATTTTAAAACAAATCGTATTAAATTATTTTTAAAATTTGATTTTATAAATTATTTTCCAAATATACTAATATATGATTAAATTTATTTTATCACATCAATCAAATCTATTACAACATTTTTACTTCTTTTTTACTCATTTTTTTAAATTCAAACAATTTCATTTTACAAATATTTTTTTCTTTATGACAAGTTGTTCTTTAAATGCTAGAATAGGATTTCTCTACGATCAGATCATTCCACTTCTTAATTTTATCGCCAAATAGGAAATGCTCAACAGAAAAACGAGTGCAAACCTTAAGTGGAGAAAAACAATATTATTTATATGACATTGATTAATTGTTGTCTTTGAACATTATACTTTTAAAAAAATACGTATAAATGATATGTTAACAGACAACTCATCACTTAAAAAAGGTTAATAAAGATGACGACCAAAATATCGAAATAGTCAATTCAATTATACCATAATTGCCTCTTTATTATCTGGAACCAAATTAAAAGACTGAATGGATTGAACAATTTGACTCACCAGCTTTGCACAATTTGATTAGAAAAGAAAGGTGTATAAGTTTTAAACAACAGAATAACAAAAAAAAAATAGTAAATAGACAAGAACGAAATGTACCATGAATGATCCAACTCATGATCCAGCCACCAAGCTTTCCCAAACCAATATTGTATCAAATTTGAAGAAATTATCTAAACTTTTCTTTTTCTCGAGAATCCTTACGGAACTTGGGTCCCACGCATTCACTTCATGGAGTTCTTTCAGAAAGAAAATGTTTTGGAGGCTACTAACACTCCAAACCAAGATCAACTAACACCCCACTATGAATCAAAAGAAAACGAAACAAAAGATTATCTTTAGGCGTGATTATATACCATCTATGAACTGAGCTCCATCAGTAGTGGTAGCAAGAAGCAGCAAGCCTTGATCCCAACCAGAAAAAAGAAAAATATATTTACATAAATTGTAGACCAAACGAAGCCTTCATTCATCTGCAACATGCAGATTATATATTCTCGCCAAACGATGGGCAGTTTTATCAGCCATAATACCATCTATCATCTTGAACTTTTTGTAATGCCCTTTAAGCGTCTCTTCCTGCTGCTTTGCAAGCTTCTCTTCTTCTTCCAGTTGCAGCTGAACAAACACAAACACACCCAGAACCCACTTCAGAATAAGCTAATGCTATGCTATCGCTCAACGTATGTCATAGACATTATCAAACATTTTTATGATTACTAGAGGGCAATAGTTTCGGGCACTATTTTGATAGAAGAGAGAGGAGAAGATTATTTAGCAAGATGGCCTTCCGTACTAAAAAAGAGTCTTCTATAGGGGGTGTTGTGTTCAAACCTCACTGTTATCATTGCAACAAAATAAATAAACAAATAAATAAAAAGTGTGTTCTTTAACCAGAAGGATAAAACAAGGAATACAGGGGTATCCACATTTGAGTTAAAGCACATGAAAATATTATAATACAGGCAACTTCTTCCCTAGGCTGCTATCAAATGGGGTGTTGGAAGGTTAGATCTTTGCAGCCTAACCGTAAAAGTGCACATCAATCTACCATTGCAAAAAGCATTGCCCTCGATCTTAATTTACTAAAAATTAGATATAAACATACTTCAAAGAAACTAACTTTCAAGATTCTACCACAATCACATTATAAACACGTGAATTTTTCATTTCAGTAATAATTCCGTATTGAGAGATGTAGGGATTATAAAGAATGCATATGCATTACATTAGACAGTGGTGATATGTTCTTTCTTCGTAAATAAATCTAATAAATTGTTCAAATCACAATCTGAAAGAACATAGCAACTAAAGTTAAGATGGAAGACATAACAAGGAGGGCCAATCCTACACACTTACTAACAAATCAACCAATGTTTGAAATAGTTTTATCTGATTCCAGATCATCAGGAAAAAAAAAATCCACAGTTTCTGGTATGTTTAATACAAACAACAAAAAGTCTTATTCTACAAGTTTATAGCATGTTTAACAAGGACATGTTATCTTTCCATCCCTAAGTTTCTCCAACGTCTTTGTATTAGATATTTCTGTTATTTCAATTTCAGTATAAATTCCTTTACATCTTAATCTATAAAGGTTGTGTTAACAGCGGAGAAGAATTAAGGATCACTTGTTACAGCACAATTTCCACCAGTAAGTTCCCACAAAGTTACTTACTAGTAAATATCACACACTCACTATAGAAATGCTTAACACTACTGCTAACTACTCTTCTGTAACAAAAAAGTTGACAGCTTGACACAAGCATGCATTTAACAGGACACCAGAAACTTGCTTGAACATTGCAAATAAAAAAAAATCATTTGAAAAGAGATGTTCCTCACATAAACTCCTAGAGGCATACTCAGCAAATTGATGAATTGGAATAATAATAGTACTAAGAGCTACAGAAAAATTATTACCAGGAATGAACTTACTTTGCGTATGAATTCTATTTCTGCAGCATGTTTGCGTGTAAGATTCTTTAGTTCTTTCGCCACCTCAAAATCAGGTTCAGTTGACTTCAACCAACGTACCTTTAACTTTCTGTTAGGCTTTGCTGGCCGATCATCAAACATTTCCATCACAGCAGGCTGAGCCCTCACTGGCCGTGGCATCCCAGACATCATAAAAGAATAATGTCCTACCATTGATACAATTTCCTTGACCTTTTTGGCAGAATCTAATTCTACTAACGCACATTGCGGCAGATTGCTAGGTCCAACGTAGTTGGGAATAAACTTGACATTTTTTACAGTGGCAAACTGGTCAAGAGCAGTTCTTATCACAGATTCAGTGACCTGTGGTGACAGGTTGTCAAAGTACACTGTCCTACTAACTTTCTGTTCAAATGCAGAATACTCTTCTGCTGACGATTCCATGCAACAAGTGAATAAAACCTAAGAACACAAATTTCAAACTTAGGGTAACTAAATGGGCATACAATAGAAAAAACATGAAGAGAATGGCTACATTTTAATCCCATACCAAGGCAAGTTATTTCAGGGTAGGAGGGCTCAAAGTTTTCAACAGATAGTTAAATTAATTGACCATTTTGACAGGGCACAAAACCAATATTTACTCTAAAATGTAAAACATAGTAACATATAATAATATATTTCAGCGTATCAAAAGACAGCACCAGATAAATATAACTTTCTTCAGAAGTATGAGCTAATATAGAATTAAATTAATCGTACAAAACACACAAATGACATTTGTTTGAAACAACATCTGTGTTTAGGATGCAAAAAATTTGTTATAATCTTGTTAAAATTCCAACAAAGAAACTCATTATTACATATGATCCATTCCCCAGCATGTGCTACAGATGAAACATCACTTGCTTACTAATAGTGATGATATGCAGAGTCAGGCTCCAGTTTGCAAGAGAGATGGAACCAATCAGAAGAAATGATTCAAATCTAAAAAAATTCACCTACAAACCTATGTGCTAGCTTTCCCAGCACATAAACAGCAGATGGTTTCAAGTTGTAGAGCTCAACTCATCAAATAAACAGAATACACTGCTATAAAGGAGACATCAGCACAGCATGTCAGCTTCCCAAATCCCATTGATTGAAGCCAAAAGGAGACAATACCAACCACAACTTTAAAAGATCAAGTTTAAGGCATTAGTGAGTAACACCAATGTCATCAGGTAAACAGTTTCAGGCATTGCAGAGCAACACCAATGGCATCAGGTAAATCATAATCATCCATGAGAGATCCCAAAATCCACTTCAAGAAGCCAAAATCTCAAACTTTCAAAACCTAAAATCATCTGAAGAGTACAACCTGAATTTTTCAAACATAACCATGGAGCAAAACTAGAACTCTCATGGGAACAACTAGGGAATAAAACCAAGGTTGCCATAAAAGTTTACATAAGACAAAAATAGTATTTAAAATGACAAAACTTAGATCAAGCTTCTCATATCAAGTTCTCCAGTCAAATGATAGACACGTAAGTTTTCTTTTATTAGTTTTATAACACATACTAAATGGACGTAAGTTAACATTAGAAGACCATCCACACACATTTGATAGGTGAACTTAATGCTAAGGGTACAAGGATCTCGATGCAAGTTTTAGGCTGTGTTTTAAATCCTGGATAGGGACCAGTCCCAAAAAGCCCTATGAGATAGCTGCTTGCTATTCTGAAAATTGTTTATATATTATATACAATATACATATAAATTCTCAAAAATGATAAAATAAATTACCTAAAAATGATGATATTCATAATTAACAATAAAAATTCTTAGTGACAGGCAGAGATTGCCAAACCAACACGAGAGAAGCAGAGGCCACCTAAGATAGGGTGAGGCAGTGATCTCCAAGAGACTTAGTTCCAGGAGATAACAGAGACCAGAGGCAGAGATACCCGTCACCATTGTGCAGGCTCAAGAGATAAACTAAATGACATTGATTTTATAAGCAAAAATATTTTTTTAAAAATTGAAATTCCAAAACCATGCCCTGACAGTAGTATTAGGGGCTCTTTTAGAATCAAAACATACCGCTACTATCCGTCTGCTACAGCTTCCATGGGCACTACACTTACACTATAGCATACTATATAAAACCCTGGTTTTGGGGCCTGTTTGGATAAAAACCTTAATTAAGGAAATAGGCACTTTGTGTATAAGCTAACATAAAACTAACATAATATTTCTCAATCCGATAAAAATATAAACACTCATTTTTTATATTCCAGAAGAACAACGTAGGAATGCATCAATAAGCTATTATGATAGAGTCTGTTAACGCTGAAAACAAGCTCTTTCAAACATACACAATAGTATTCAAAATAGATCGAACAAAACATTGTTGCCGCAGACTCACAGACCTAAAACCATAATAATAATAATAATCATAATAATACTTAACACTAAAGAAACATAGAACGTTCTCAAGAAAAGCACGAACCAGCAAAAAAAATTGAAAAAGTCAAAACAAGTACGTGCGTGCGAAGCTACTAATCCACGATTTTAACAGAAAGGAGAAACGCGAAACCTAAAAGGTTTGAAGTTCAGCAGAGATATGTGAAAACAATGAATGGTGGCCAAATGCAGTTGAAACGAATAAAAATGGTAAACGAAATTGAACACGAGTTAGGGTTTTAGTTGCAGATAGAAGAAACGAACCGAGGAGCATAAAAAGTGTGTCTGCGACGGTTGATTGAATCGCTTCCTCGCTGCGATTGCTTTTTGGCAGGGCTTCCAAGGAACTGTTTCTTCACTCTTCCTTAATTTATCCTCACAAACTTCTTCACCATTTATTTTCAATTATTATGTACAAAAAAACAAAAATATTTAATTTTAATATGGTTAAACTTATTAATTAAATTTATTGACTTTTTATGTTGTAAATAATCACATTAATATTGATTCACTATATATGATTTTTTTTATCATATTATTATTCATATAAATAATATGACTAAAAATTGAAAAATTGACAATATTACATTTTTTTAAATTGAAATACTTTATTTAACTTTTTGTAACGGTGTGATTAAAGTGATTATTGAAATAAAATAAAAAAATACTAATAATAGACAATTATATTTTACTTATTTATGTTTTGTAGTCTAAATAATTTTCTTTTCTCTCTTTTTTTTTCACTCTTTTACTTTTCATCCTCTAATATAAAATAAATAGTAATTTGTAATAGTAATTCTTTCTAGCAACTAAAATATTTATGTAATGCATAAAGGATGTTGGTATTAAACAACCAAAATGAGTCTAAATGCAGGAATGAAAAAAAATAATGTGAATTTTCATGGAATCTTAGGATGGTGAGTGTAGGTTATTCAACTTTAATTTATATGAATAAAAACTGAAAACTCTAATACTAATATATAGAAAATGAATATTTTACACAGAATGGATGAAAAAAATATATAACTCTAATTCTAATTAATACCAAAGAAAGGAAAAGTGTTGTATTTTTTATAAAAATGTTTTTGTTTTCTTGCGAGATAGTTAACTTTTTTTTTTTTTGCAAAGAATAAAATAAATTAAAGAGATACCTTAGGGGTATCCCAACCCTTATACAAGAAAAAAAAAAAAAAATAAAAATTAACAACCATTTTTTTTTAGCTTAGAATAAGGCATGAGTGACCTTGGTTACACTTTGCATAGCCCTTCCCTTTAAACACAAAGAAGACCCTTACTTGCGAGATAGTTAACTGATTCACCATTGTATAATGTTGCTAAATTTTCTGGTTTTTTTACAAATTTTAGTGCAAAGATGTTATCCTATTGCTGTATTTTTTAAAAATCTTTATATAAAGAGAAAGAAGCTTTTGTCTTTATATTAATTAAATGTTTTAAATATGAATTTTTAAATATAAAATTATGTAATATATCTATAATCATTTGTAAAAACAATAAATTATAAAAAAAATACGTGTTCTAAAATTAAATGGATATTCAGTTACATATCATTAAAAAAATTATTGTAAAATCTTTGGATGAGATGCACTTTTTTCATTTTTCTAAAATCTTTTTCCCTTTTCATGTTTTAGCTTTTTTTTTTCTTCAATCTTTTTATCTTCATTTTTATCTTTTTTTTTCCTCTCAGTTTATCATTTGGTTTCTCATCTCTTTCACAATTTCATCATATTGTGTAGTAGTTGACTTGTTATTTAGATTTTTTTTCTCTTGATTAGATTTTAATTTAGAATGGGTGGTTTTTTACTTTAATAATATTTTAACTCCTTTTTCTTTTGTTATTCAAATTTATGATTAGTTTTGTCAGTTGAAAATAATGATCCTCTCAGTTAGTTTCACTTTTAACTTAAATTTTTAATTGTTTGGTTATATTCTCAAGGTCTCTGTAATTTAGGAGAATTTTCAACCTTTTCTAGCAATTAGTTGTAGTGAACCCTAAAGTAAGTTACAATTAAAGGAAGTTATTATACATTATAAATTAGTATATATATGACTTATGTTTAAGTTTGAGTTGAAACTAAGATGGATTTCTAAGTTTGTGCATGTGTAAGTTCATAAATTAGATGACACTTTTATATGACCATTGTAGTGTTGATGGTATTTTTTATGGTCATTTTTGGTTTGATTGTTGGAATAGAAAATCATTTTAATTTGAAATTTAAAACTTGATAGCATCATTAAGTCTAGCTTTATTGAATTGTGTTATTTTTGGATTGATGATTGAATCTTATTGAATGGGATATAAAATTGTATAGGGTTGAAATGTTAAATTATTTTTATTGTGTATTTTGAATTTAAGAATGTTTAAAACGATAGATTAGGTTCTTGGTGAGTTATAGAGTGATTTTGAGTTGTTCCATAACTTTCTTTACATATATTAAGCTTACAAAACTAAATAAATCATGTCATACATTTAATTAACTTATATTTTAAGAAAACAAAATGCCTCAAAGCAATTAAAATAACAAAAGAAAATTCTAATCATTAATTATATCTTATAAATTAACTAACACTTACTATCTAAAAATATATGTACACACCTAACATGAATTTTAGCATATTCTTCCTGCAGAACATCCTATTTTTCTCTTATAAAAGCTTTAAACTAATTATACATTACAATAACCATTTAATTAATTTACTTTGATTAAAAATTACAAGAAAGAACAACAAAAAACTAATTTTTAAAACTCTTAAATCTACCACCAAAAGCAATCAGTGACAAATACTGCTAAAGAGATGAAAGTGACACACTTGGCACAAATGGCAGGCCACAACATTGTGACTTTGTTTATAGAATACTGATGTGATCCTCATATATATAAAGCCACAAAACAAGACATGCTGGCCAAATACAAAAGCATTTGTACACTTTCTATATCAATAATTTTATACCAGGTAGCAGCATCACCTGCAGAATACAGTGTTTTTCTAACTATAATGACACAAAACACATATATATATATATATATATATATATATATATATATATATAAAATTGTTATTCAAGATTTCTCCGTCCATGCCACAACCTCAGCAAAAACACAGCCAAACATGTGAGACAGAATTTCATCTACATGCAATGATAATGTAAAAGCTTTATATCCTTTCATCTTCATCTGCATCTTCTTTCTCATCACCATAAACCATAAAGCAGATGGATTCTAAGTGTGAAGAGACTAAAGATGAAGAAAATGATCCATGCCTATCTGCTATGCTGCTAAGCTTCAGCCCAATGGTTTACACTGCTGTGTTGAATGCTGCCATTGAGCTGAACTTGTTTGAGATGATTGCCAAGGCAACAACAAGAACAACAACAGAAACCCCACTTGGCGTGTCAGCTTCTGAGATTGCTTCTCAACTTCCAATTCAGCACAAGAAACTACCCCAAAGGCTTGATCGAATGCTGTCTCTTCTTGCAAGTCACTCTCTTCTCACTTGCTCAACACGCGCAAATCAAGATGGTAAGCTCCAAAGACTCTTTCAACTTTCACCTTCTGGAAAGTACTTCCTCAACGCTGAAGCCACTGCTTCTTTGGCTTTCTTCTCAACGTTTATGAGCCATCCAAAGCTCGTTCAGGCATTGTAAGTAACGTTCCTACATGCAGACCATTTACGTTAATCTAGTTACTCTCATTTCATTCATAATTAGCTTATTGTAGTAAAATATGAGAAAATAAAGTTGTTGTATTTGATGTGAATTAGGCTTAATTTCAAGGAGATACTGCTTGACTGTGATACTGGTGTATACATGAAAGTTCATGGAATGCCTATTTATGAAGGCATACAATCTGATCCGCCATGGAATCATATCTTTAATCAAGCAATGGCCAATATATGCACAACAGAGATGACAAAGATACTTCAAATGTACACTGGATTTGAAGGAATATCACTGCTTATCGATGTTGGAGGTGGAATAGGGCAAAGTTTGAATATGATAATCTCCAAATATCCTTCCATCAAGGGTGTCAATTTTGATCTTCCACAAGTAATACAACAAGCTCCACCTTATCCAGGTATATCTCTTTTTCTACTTTAGCCAACTCAATAAGGTAACCTAAAAACTCATATATAACTAATTACAATGAGTTCAAACTTTTACTTTCATGAAGGAATTGAACATGTTGAAGGAGACATGTTTGAAAGTGTTCCAAAGGGTGATGCCATACTATTGAAGGTTAGTCTAGATACTTGTAACTGTGATTAAGTTAATCCATATGCAATGATCTTAATAAGCATTTTTGTGTGGTTGGTTAATGATTTTAGGGCATATTGCACAATTGGTCGGATGAAAATTGTTTGAGAGTTCTGAATAATTGCCACAAAGCTTTGCCAGAAAATGGTAAGGTGGTTGTTGTAGATTTCATAATGCCCCAAGAAATTGGTTGCACTGAAGCAGATAAGATGGTTACTAGCTTTGATAACCTCATGTTTCTTGATGGAGGAAGTGAAAGAACAGAGAAAGAGTTCATGAATTTATGCCAATCTTCTCAATTTTCTTCTTTCAAAGTTGTTTCTCGTGCCTTCACTGTTCTAGGAGTAATGGAATTTTATAAATAATATATGTAAATTTAATCTTATTCATTTTCATAAGAGTAAATTACATTTTCTTTGTCAAAAAACTCCTTCTTGATATATTTGAATATATATTTGATATTTTATTTATTTTATTTATATTTTATTATTTCGTTTCTTTGTGATGAAAAACGAAAAATACAAAGATAAATTAATGTATTTAAGGGTGTACAAGGTAAAAGAAAACGTGAAAATTCAAGACATAGAAGTAGATAAATTTTGTCATAAAAATAAAAAGTGTTAATGATGTGTTTGAATTGAGGGAAATACTATTTGTGAAGATGGAAATATCATGCTATCAAGCTCGGACATTCCTCTTAAATGGCGTGTCGCTGTCCGATACTCGTATCGAACACCGACACTCGTATGACACTTGTAGAACACAGTATTCGTAAAGTGTCCAAAAAGTATTGGTTAGATTTCTAATAATTCTAGTACAGTTCTAACACAATTTTAAAAAGTAAAAATACATTAATTTTCTAAAAATTCAAACTTTATTATATAAATTGTTATTATGATTATAAAAATAAGAAACAAATTCCTGTGAACTAGTCATGAAAAACATATTTCTGCTCCAAAATTGATAGCAGGTCATCACTTATTCCTACACAGGTTACCACATAGTCTGACATATTACACTGAGATTAGATAATTATACATTGGTTTTCTCTACTGAATTCAATTTTCACACACCTCATGTACCACCCCACACAAGAACAACACAAAGCTAAAAGTTTCTAAAATTACTTAATTGTGCAGAAACTTGGTAGCAGGTCACCACTTATTCCTACATAGGTCACCACATAGTCTGACATACTACATT